>Ga0114968_10000175_pt1 | contig 47841 bp, 46 predicted proteins | sample M_130807_EF_Meta_FD_87020 | JGI IMG/M metagenome (GOLD analysis project Ga0114968, IMG submission 87020) | Freshwater microbial communities from Lake Montjoie, Canada to study carbon cycling - M_130807_EF_MetaG | ecosystem: Environmental > Aquatic > Freshwater > Lake | place: Lake Montjoie... | reverse complement strand
TTCTTCCTATAGAGCCGTCGTAGACTACGACGTTGATAGGACGGGTGTGGAAGCGTGGTAACACGTTAAGCTTACCGTTACTAATAGCTCAATTGGCTTGATTTATGCACTGAAAAATTTTTAATTGATACAAATTACAATGCTATTTTTTTATTTAAGAAATCTTTAAATGAAACAATCTATTATAAAACCCAATATACTACTTAAACAGGAAGCAAACAAAGTGTATGCAGATTTTTATAAAACATTTCATAGAAAATTTAAAAACACATCTTCTTACCCCGTATACTTTCTTTATCTTTCAATTTTAGATAAAATTTTTTTAAAAAAGTATAGTCTGCTAGATGTTGGCTGCGGAAGCGGAATTTTTTATCGATTACTAAATAATTATAAAAGTATTTTGGGTCTTGATTTTTCCAAAACAATGATTGAATTGGCAGAAAAAAAAAACTCTAAAAGAAATATTAGATTTGAAAATACTTCTTACGAAAAATTTCATTCAAATTCAAAATATGATGCAATTAGTTTATCAGGAGTGTATGGCCATTATATACCCTGGTTAAACAGTTTTGAAGTTATTAAAAAATCACATGAACTTTTAAATAAAAATGGTATTTTAATTATAAGTTATTCGCCACCAACAAATCTATTTGAGTTGCTAAAGACAATTTTTTGCCCAAACAAAACAAAATTTATAAAAAAAGATAAAATTGTTAAAATTTTTTCCAATTATAGACTTTTACCAATTATTTTTTTAAGCGGAAATAATATGTCTTGGATTTTTTTTAAAAAAAAATAGTTATTACAAACCTAGGTTTTTAAATAATTTATTTTTTTACACTAAAAATTAAAAAGTAATGATGAGATTTTTCTTTTTGAGAAAAGTCACTTGTAAAATTTTGAAAGTAAATTTTTTTGATATATTTTTTAAACAAAAGATGTAAATCAATTGATGTTTTTATATTTTTATCTCCATAATTATAATTAACCCTGCTATTTTCCTTATGAGAGCTTATAGCTACAGCTACAATAGAATTATTTTTTGAACATCTTATGATTTCTTTAATCATTTTTTTTCTATTAATAGAGTATGTTAGAGTGTAACTGCATAAAATAATGTCAAAAGTATTATTTTTGTAAAACAAATTATGAGCATCACATAATTTAATTTTATTTGAGTATGAAATTAGATCTATGGCCTCGATGTTTTTTAATTTAAATCCATGCGTAAATAAATTGTAAATTTCTCCTTCAGTCCTAGGACCTATGCATAAGATTTTTAATTTTCCAATATTAAGGTGGGGCAGTTGAATAATAGGCAATATTAATCTGTTAGATCTTAAGCCTAGAAATTCTGAGACATTATAACTGTAGTTAGACAGAATATTTTTTTTTTTTGAAAATTCTAGATTGTGCTGAATAGTTGTGCCACTCTTAAAAAGACCTAGATTTTTGATATCCTTATCTGACTGATTATAAAATGTTTTTGTTTTAAAAATTAGATCTAAAATTATATATCGCAAGTAAACATAAGCAAATCTGATTATCCATAATTTTAATATTTTTCGGTAAATTTTTTCAATCATAATACAAATAAATCTACACTTAAAAAACATAAATGACATTCATTTTTATTATGATTAATTCTTATTATATATATAATAAACAAGATGTTCTTAAAAAAAAAAATTACTAACAACATTGATAAATTAAATTATTATTTAGGTAAAAAATTTTTTAATAATTTTAATTTATTTTCTTATAATTTTTTTAACTCAATTTATAAAAAAAACATTTGTAATAATGCATGTTTAAATACCGAATTTATTTCGGCATATCATAATTCAGGCTTTTCTAAATTAGGCTCAGTTGACAATGAAAATATTAATAATTTGCTTATATTGCTTCAAAAAAGTAATCCCAATGTTATTTCGGGAGCTTCGTTTTCTTATAATTACAAAATTAATAAAGAAGCAATGAATCAGATAAAAAAAATTATAGATTTAAAACTTTCGGAAAAATTAAATATTTTAGAAAAATATTATAATTTAAAAATTGTATTAGCTCATGTTAAGGTAACCAGAAATTATCATATTTCTGACAATCAGCAGAAAGAGAATTACAGTAATTTTTTTCACTCTGATGGGTATTTATTTAATTTATTTAAAATTTTTATTAATTTGGAGGATATAGACGAAAGCAAAGGCCCTTTGACAATAGTTAAGAAAGAAAAAACAACAGAATTTATTAAATTTTATTCATACGATACAAGAAAATATTGCGAAATTACAGAAGAGACAAATAAATTTTTTTACAAGAATACAGGTCACAAAGGAGACATCTTTCTTTGTAATACCACAGAATTATTTCATAAAGCTGGAGAGATCAAAGAGAAACAAAAGAGAGATATGTTATTCTTAGAATTTGTAGCCTATCCTTTTGATCAAAATACACATCTTTATTCTTTTGAAGATTTATTAGATAGCGGTTTAGATAAAAAATTATCTAAAATTCAAGGAATTAGAAATTTAATTAATTTTTATTTTATGTGTAAAAACAATAAATTAATGAATTTTAAATAAATTTATGAAAATTTTTGTAACAGGAGCAGATGGTTTTATAGGTTCACATCTGGTTGAAAGATTAGTTAAGTTAGGACATACAGTTAGAGCTTTTACATTTTATAACTCTAGAGGATCCAACGGCTGGCTTGATGTTGTGGATAAAAAATTACTAAAAAATTTACATTTGACCTCAGGAGATATTAGAGATTTTAACTTTTTGGAAAAACAAACAAAAGGATTTGATGTGGTTCTTCATTTAGCCGCTTTAATTGCCATTCCTTACTCTTATTATTCCCCGCAAAGTTATATTGATACAAATATTACTGGCACTTATAATGTTTTAAAATCTTCTCAAAAAAATAATATTTCAAAGATTATAATTACATCTACCAGCGAAGTTTATGGCACAGCTCAAAAAGTTCCAATTAAAGAGAATCATCCTTTAAACGCTCAGTCACCTTATGCTGCTACAAAAATTGCAGCAGATCAGTTGGCTCTGTCATTTTATAAATCATTTAATTTACCAGTGACAGTTTTGAGGCCATTTAATACTTACGGTCCAAGACAATCAGCAAGAGCTGTTATTCCTACTATAATTTCGCAACTAGTAAGTAAAAATAAATTTATAAAAATTGGAAATTTAACACCCACAAGAGACTTCACTTATGTTGATGATACAGTTGAGGCTTTTATTTTAGCTTTAAAGAAAAATATTCCAGGAGAAGTTATTAATATAGGTAATAAATTTGAGATTTCTATTAAAGACATTCTAGATATTTTTAAAAAAGATTTTAATTATGATTTTAAAGTTGTTATTGATGAGAAGCGCGTACGATCAAAAAAAAGTGAAGTTTTTAGGTTGTTAGCTTCAGATTTTAAAGCAAAAAAATTGCTTCAATGGAAGCCAAGATATCAGGGTCTCGCTGGATTTAAAAAGGGTTTGGTAAAAACTATAGAATGGTTCAATAAACCAGATAATCTTCGATTATATAATTCAAATATTTATAATATTTAATATGATATTTAAAAATTTATACTAGTAATATAAAATTTCTCAATGAAGATGTCCTTCCCCCAAGTTATTGTCCAGTCAATTAGAAAAGTAGTAGGCAAAGGCAAGCATCAACTCCATGAGCCATTATTTTGTGGAAATGAAATAAAATATTTAAAAAAAACAATTTTAACAAATTCAGTATCCACAATTGGAAATTATGTTAAAGAGTTTGAGGAGAAAATAAAAAAAATCACGAAATCTAAATTCGCCATAGCAGTTGTTAATGGAACTGCGGCTCTGCACATTTCTTTGAAAATTAGTGGAGTTAAAAATAATGATGAAGTCTTAGTTCCGGCGTTAACATTCGTCGGGACAGCAAATGCAATTGTTTATTGTGGAGGCATACCCCATTTTGTTGATAGTGAAATTAATACAATGGGTATCGATACTCAAAAATTAGAAAAATATTTAAATGAGATTGTGATTTTTAAAAAGAACCTAGCTATAAACAGGTTTACAAAAAGAGTAATCAGAGCAATAGTACCAGTTCATATTTTTGGACATCCTTGTAAAATTGACGAAATTATGAAAATAGCAAAAAAATTTAATTTAATAGTTATGGAAGATGCCGCTGAAGCTCTAGGAAGCTATTATAAAAAAAAACATCTAGGAACATTTGGGCTTGCGGGATGTCTAAGTTTTAATGGTAATAAAATAGTTACCACCGGGGGAGGAGGCGCTGTTATTACCAATAATAAAGTTTTTGCTGAAAAAATTAGACATTTTTCAACTACAGCGAAATTAGTCCATAAGTGGGAGTATATTCATGATCAAATAGGGTATAATTTTAGAATGCCAAACCTAAATGCAGCATTAGGTTTAGCTCAACTTGAGAATCTTAATTTTTTTATAAAAAATAAGAGAGTTTTATATAAAAAATATTATGGAATTTTTAAAAATAATAATAATATTAGTATTTTTAGAGAAGTAAAAAATGCAAAAAGTAATTACTGGTTGCAAATTCTAATTTTAAAAAAAAATAATTTTAAATTTAAAAATCAAATTTTAGATAAAGCTTTTAAATCAGGAATATATTTAAGACCTGCATGGAGACTAATTTCAGATCTAAAGCCATATAAATTTAACCCCAAAATGAATTTGAATGGATCTCAAGATATTTATAAAAGAATTATTAATATACCAAGTAATTAAAAATTTTATGATGCAAAAAAACAAAGATTTACAAAGCATTAACAAACATTGGCAAAAAAAAAAACAAATTTCATTAAGAGATAAAGAGCTTCAGGAGCTTGAGAGGGGAGCTATTATCCATGAGTTAAAAAATACAAAAAAAATAAATTCATTACTTGATATTGGTAGTGGCGATTGTTCAGACACTATTCATTTTGCGAAATATTCAAAAAAAGTATTTGCTTACGATTATTCTGATCCTTTTCTAAAAAAAGCAAAAAGAATCACTAAAAATATAAAGAATATATATCTGCAAAGATTTAATATATTTGAAGATGAAATTAAGAAAAAATTTGATTTAATAATTGCAAAAAGATTTTTAATTAATCTTGGCAATTGGAATAATCAAAAAAAAGCAATTAAAAAAATTAGCAATTCTCTTAATAAAAATAATTTTTTTTTCATGTTGGAGTGTTCAGTAGAGGGAAATTTATATATGAATGCATTAAGAAAAAAATTATTTTTAGAGCCAATACCGATACCTTATCATAATTTTTTCTTTGAAAAAAAAAAATTATTAGCATTTTTAAAAAGATATTTTTTTGTTAAAAAAGTTATTTATTTTTCTGACTATTTTTATTTGACAAGAATTGTATCTCAAATTTTGAATAAAAAATTATTTGTTAAATTCAATCCACACATGAAATTAATTAGCAAATTACGTTTATTTAATAATCAAATAGGACCACAATTTTTATTGATTTTAAAAAAAAAATGAAAACAGTAATTATTGGAGAAATAGGAGTTAATCATAATGGGCGCATTGATCTTGCAAAAAAACTAATAATTGCAGCAAAAAAATCTGGTGCTGATTATGTGAAATTTCAAACTTTTAAAGCAGATAACATGATCAAAAAAGATACGGCTCTAGTAGATTACCAAAAAAATAGCAATTATAAAACCCAATATCAATTATTAAAAAAATTAGAATTATCTAAAACCCAACATAAAATTATTATTAATTTTTGTAAAAAAAAGAAAATAAAGTTTTTATCTACTCCATTTGATGTAGAAAGCTGTAAATTACTGGAAAAATTAGGCTTAAAAACTATAAAAGTAGCTTCAGGAGAAATTAATAACTATCCTCTACTTTTTGAAATATCTAAGTTTGCTAAAAAAGTTATTCTTTCTACAGGAATGAGTAATTTCTTCGAAATAAAAAACGCAATTAAAATTTTAAAAAAGAATAATTTAAAAGATAAAGATATTACAGTATTGCATTGCACAACTAGTTATCCAGCGTGTTATGAAGACGTAAATATTTTAGCAATTAATTTCTTAAAAAAAAAACTTAAGAACCCAATTGGTTATTCAGATCATACTTTAGGAAATGAAGCGGCCATAGCGGCAGTCACTTTGGGGGCTACTGTTATTGAAAAGCATATTACATTAAATAAAAATTTATCTGGACCAGATCACAAAGCCAGTTTGGAGCCTAAAGAATTAAAAGATTTTATTAAATCAATTAGAAATACTCAGGTTATTTTGACAGGCAAAAATAAAGTCCCTACTGCTATTGAAAAGATTAATAAGTTATTTATTAGAAAATCTATAGTTGCAAAAAAAAATATTAAAAAGGGAGAAAAATTTACAACAGAAAATATAACAACAAAACGCCCAGAAGGGGGACTGTCACCAATGCATTGGGAAAAAGTAATAGGAAGAAAAGCTAAGAAAAATTTTGACTACGATGACTTTATATTGTTTTAAATGAAAATTTGCGTTGCCACTACAACCAGAGCTGATTTTGGTTTACTAAAAAATTTAATTTTTGAACTAAAAAAAAACTTTTTTAAAATTAAAGTAATTGCGGGAGGAACGCATTATTCAAAAAAATTTGGAAATACTTTCGCTGAAATTGAAGATTCAAGAATAAAAATAGATAGAAGAATTTATTGTAAAATTGATTCTGACAGCACAAACAATCTCAGCTATATTCTTTCTAAGCATATTACTTCCGCTGTAAAAATATTTAAAGATTTAAAGCCTGATTTATTAATTGTTTTAGGGGATAGGTACGAAATATTAGCAATAACAATTGCCGCTCATATTTCAAGAATTCCTATAGCTCATATTCATGGAGGAGAGTTAACATCAGGCATAATAGATGATGCCTTTAGACATTCTATAACTAAAATGTCCCATATTCATTTCGCAGCAAATAAGATTTATAGAAATAGAATTATTCAACTAGGAGAGAATCCAAAAAATGTGTTTTTAGTTGGAGGAATGGGCGTTGACAGTATTAAAAATATAAAATTATTATCACGTGAAAATCTTCAAGAAATTCTTAAAATAAAATTTAATAAAAAGAATTTAATAGTCTGCTTTCACCCAGAAACATTAAAAAAAAAAATGGCAAAAGAGCAAATAAATGTATTATTAAGTGCTTTAATTGCATTAAAAGACACAACTATAATATTTACTAGTCCAGGATCGGATTTGGAGAATAAAATAATAGTTAAAAAAATTAAAATTTTTATTAAGAAAAAAAGTGACGCCTATTATTTTCCATCACTTGGGCAGAGAAATTATTTCTCTATTTTAAATATAGTTGATGCCATTATAGGAAATTCCTCCAGTGGAATATTAGAAATGCCAACTTTTAAAAAAGCCACAATTAATATAGGGGATAGACAATCTGGAAGATTAAAAAGCACAAGTATTGTTGATTGTAAGATAAAAAAAAAACAAATTTTAAATTCATTAAAAATAATTTATTCAGATAAATTTCAAAATCTAATAAAAAGTTCTAAAAATCCAAACGGACCTTTTGGAGCCTCTGTTAAAATAGTAAAGATTTTAAAAAATATTAATTTAAAAAATATTTTAATAAAAAACTTTTATGACATTAAGTAAATTATGAGAATTTTGTTTATAGGATCAGCTCACAGTTCAAAATTCCTATTAGAAAAATGTTTTGAATTAAAACTAAATATAGTCGGTGTTTGTACGCTAAAAAATAGTAAAAATGATGATTTTTGTGATTTAAAAAAACATTTTAAATTAAATGATAATTTATCAATTTATACTAAAAATATAAATTCATACAAAAATTATTTTTGGATAAAAAATAAAAAACCTGATTTAATATTTTGTTTTGGATGGTCCCAAATTTTAGGTAAGAATATAATAAAACTAGCAAAAAAAATGACAATTGGCTTTCATCCCTCTGAGTTACCAAAAAACAGAGGAAAACATCCTGTTATTTGGTCATTAGTTTTGGGTTTAAAAAAGACCGCTTCAACTTTTTTTATTATTAAAAATGAACATGTTGATAGCGGAGCAATTATTAGTCAAAAAACAATTTTAATTAGTAAATCAGACAATGCATCAAGTTTATATAAAAAAATTATAACGACATCATGTAATCAATTAACATCTATTATAAAAAAAATAGAAAATAACATACCTTTAAATTTTTATTTAAAAAAAAAAACTAAAATCAATTATTGGAGAAAAAGAATATTTAATGATGGTAGAATAGATTGGAGAATGTCAGCAACCTCGATATATAATTTGGTTAAAGCTTTATCAAAACCTTATAATAACGCTAGATTTAATTATGAAAATAAAGAAATAAAAATTTTAAAAGCCAAAATTATCACGAAAAAAAATAATTCTTTAATTAATAATTTAGAACCAGGAAAAATTTTAAAAAAAACACATAATTATTTTGATGTTAAATGCGGAGAAGGTGTTATTAGGGTATTAGAGACTAGTAGATTTAATTATTTTAAAATTAAACATTATTTATGAAAAAAATTTTAGTAATAGCGCCACATCCAGATGATGAGATATTGGGTTGCGGTGGAGTTTTAAGTTTACTAAAAAACAAGAAAAAATACTGGTTAATTATAACCAAAATGCATGAAAAAGATGGTTATTTAAGTTCTCAGATAATAACACGAGAAAAAGAAATTAAAAAAATTAGTTCTATTCTAAATTTTAGAAAAGTCATTAATTTAGGCTTTAGACCTTCGAATTTAAATAAAGATCAATTAAATTTATTAATTAATAAAATGAGTGATATTATTAAATTTATTAAACCAGATACAATTTTTGCACCATATTTACACGACAGTCACTCAGATCATTTTTTTACAACATATTCATTAAATCACATTTTAAAGTCATTTAGATATCCATTTATAAAAAAATGTTATCTATATGAAACTCTTTCAGAGACAAACCTAATTTCTCCAAAAAAAAAAAGATTTGTCCCTAATGCGTATTTTAATATTTCTACGGTTTTAAATAAAAAAATTCAGTTAATGAAGATATACAAGAGCGAAATAAAAAAACATCCTTTTCCCAGAAGCGCAAAAGCAATTAAATCTTTAGCAATTATTAGAGGATCAGAGTCTGGCTATAAATACGCCGAAGCTTATGATCTAATATTAGAGAAAAATAATTTTAAGTAATATCAATGATTACTTATCCTCAATTAAAATTTTTTTTTATTTATGAAAAATCGACAATTGAAAATGCAATAGAAATTATTAATAAAAACGGAAAGGGTATTTGTTTAGTTATCGACAGCAACTATATTTTGAAAGGTTTATTAACAGACGGCGATATTAGAAGACTCTTATTAAAGGGATCGCGTTTATCCGATAGAATATATAAAAAATATAATAAAAACTTTTTTTATATAAAAAAAAATAATCTTCACAAAGTTAATTTACAAGAAATTAAAAAAAAATTTTCTCATATTCCTATATTAAAAAAAAGAAAAATTATATCATTACTTTTAAAAGATGATTTACATGTAGAAAAAAAATCTAATTATATTTTTATTTTAGCAGGTGGTCTTGGTAGTAGAATGGGCAATTTAACAAAAAATTTACCTAAGCCTATGTTGAAAATTAATAAAAAGTCTATTTTAGAAAATCAAATTAATTTTTTTAAGAAAAAAGGTTTTTATAATTTTATTATTTCAGTTAACTATCTTTCTAATAAAATTATTAATTATTTTGGAAATGGAAAAAAATTTGATTTAAATATTAAATATTGTAAAGAGAAAAAATTTTTAGGAACAGCTGGACCATTATCTTTGTTAAGAAATAAAAAAATGATAGATGATATTATAGTAATTAATGGGGATATATATGCTGATATAGATTTTCGAAAAATATTAGGTTATCATAAAAAAAATAATAAAGACTTAACATTATGTGCAACAAGACAACAATACAAATTTCCTTTTGGAGTTATTAATAAAAATACAAAGACATTAGATTTTATAGACGAAAAGCCAGAATTTAATTTTTTAATTAATAGCGGGATTTATATTCTCAAACCAAAAATTTTGAATTTCTTGAAGTTTAATAAGTATTTAGACATGAACAATTTTATTAATAACTTAAAAAAAAATAAAAAAAAAATAGGTATATATTTAATTTATGAAAGAATTTTCGATATAGGTAATAAATCACAGTATATTAAAGTGAAAGATATTTTTAATAACTAATTCTTGTGTTTAAAAAAAAAAAAATTTTGTGTCTTATCCCAGCAAGGTCTGGCAGCAAAGGACTAAGAAATAAAAATATTATTAAACTTGGAAATAGACCATTAATTGCATGGCCGATTAAGTCTGCTCTAAAATCAAAATATTTAGATATGGTAGTGGTTTCTACCGACTCATTAAAAATTTCAAAAATTGCAAAAAAATATGGAGCAGAAGTCCCATTTTTAAGACCTAAAAAATTAGCAACCGATAGCGCGGGCACTGTTGATGTAATAAAACATGCGATTAAATTTTTAGAGAAAAAAAATGAATTTTTCGATTATGTTCTATGCTTAGAGTCAACATCCCCCTTAACTTCCTCAAAGGATATAAAGAATGCTATTAGTATTTTATATAATAATTCTTACAAAGCGGATTCAGTTGTAGGAGTTGGCCGCTGCACTTCACAACATCCAGAATATTTATTCTTAAAAGGAAAAAATAGCCTACTAAAAAGATATTCAAGTAAAAGAAATATATATAAAAGAAGACAAGATTTAAGTGATCTTTATTTTATAGATGGCAGTCTATACTTGACTAAAATTAAATCTTTATTTTTAAATAATTCATTTGTGTCAAAAAAAACAATACCGTTGATCATGCCAAAATTTAAATCTTTTGAAATTGATGATTATGTTGATTTGTTAATTTATCGAACTTTGATCAAAAAATATGAAAAATAATTTTTTAAAAAGATTAGAAATTGCAATACCTGGTGGTGCGCATACTTATTCAAAAGGAAAAGATCAAGCACCTAATAATTTTCCAGTAATTTTAAAAAAAGGTTTTGGGGCTTATGTTTTTGACAAAAATAATAATAAATTTTTAGACTATGGAATGGGGTTAAGGTCAGTGGCGGTTGGTTATGGAAATAGGGAAATACTAGATGCAGCCATGAAGCAAGCTGGATTAGGCAACAATTTAAGCAAACCAAGTTACTTGGAATTAAAGGCCGCAGAAAAAATTATTAAATTAATAGATTCTGCTGAAATGGTAAAATTTACTAAGAATGGCTCCTCAGCTGTAACAGCAGCTGTCAAACTTTCAAGAGCTTACACTAATAAAAAAATAGTTTTAGTTTGTAAAGACCATCCATTCTTTTCTTACGATGACTGGTTTATAGGATCGACGATAATGAAACGAGGTATACCAAATAATATTTATAATTTAACTAAGTCTTTTAATTATAACGATATAGAATCTTTAAAGACGATTATTAAGAAATTCAAAAATAAGATTGCATGTTTAGTATTAGAGCCATCTACTAATATCTGTCCTAAAATAGACGGTATCTCAGGATCCTGTTGTGGTAAAAAAAAATGTGACAGAGATTATCGAAAAAAAAATCACTTTTTAAAAAAAGTTGAAAAGCTTTGCAGAAAAGAAAAAATTGTTTTTATTTTGGATGAGATGATAACTGGATTTAGAAGAAACATAAAAGGCGCTCAATATGATTTTGGAATAAAACCTGACCTTTCTACTTTTGGAAAAGCCATGGGCAATGGCTTTTCCATAGCTGCTTTAGTGGGTAAAAGAAAAATTATGTCACTAGGATCAATAAATAAAAACGACAAACAAGAGAGAGTGTTTTTACTATCTACTACGCATGGAGCAGAGATGTCTGCTCTTGGGGCATTCTTAAAAAATCTAGATTTATTTAAAAAAAGAAAAATAATCAAAAAAATATGGAACTATGGATTTAAATTGATTACCAAAGCTAACAAATTAGTAAAAGAATACTCTTTAAACGATTATATATTTTTTTCAGGACCAGCTTACTCTCCAGATTTTTTATGTTTAGATATAGATAAAAAAAAGTCTCTTAAGTTTAAAACTTTATTTATTCAAGAAATGGCAAACAATCGAGTATTGATGAACTATATATCAATAAGTTATAGCCATGGAGAAAAAGAGTTAAAAATCACTTTAAATGCAATAGAAAAAACTTTAAAGATTTATAAAAAAGCTTTAAGTGAAGGAATTAATAAATATTTAAGAGGAGATGTTATCAAGCCAGTTTTTAGGAGATTTAATTGAAAAAAAATGTAGTTTTTATTGGCGGTTCAGGACTAATTGGCTCAGAACTAATTAATGATAAAGACATAAATGCTAATTTTAATTGTATAAATTTTGATCTGGTTTATAAAAAAGACCCTTTTTTTTATAAAACCGATGCTTCGAAGCAAGGGCAATTAAAAAAATCAATAATTAAAGTTCTAAAAAGATTTGGTAATATTTATGCCGTAGTGAATTGTGTTTATCCAAAGGTTTTGCAAAGAAAAGATTTGCCAAATATTAATGCAAATAAATTTTTAAGAGAAATTAATAATCATTTTGGAATTTACTTAAATGTTATTCAGTGTTTTGCAAAGTTTTTTGATAAAAATAAAACTTCTAAAATTATTAATTTTTCATCGATATATGGATCAATGATTCCTAAGTTTGAAATTTATAGATCAGCATCTATTAACACTATGCCTTTACAGTATTCAATTATTAAAAATGCTATTAATACTATGATGGTATATTCAGCCAAATTTTTTTTAAAAAAAAAAATCAAAATAAATAATATTAGCCCAGGAGGAGTTTTGGGATTAAGAGAAGACAAAAAATTCATTACAAATTATGGAAAATTTACATCGAGTGGAACAATGTTAAATAAAAAAGATGTCACAAAAACAGTAATGTTTTTGTTGTCTTCTGGCTCAGATAAAATTACAGGTCAAAATATTGTTATTGATGATGGGTTTTCTTTGTAGAATTTTTATCTTGATAAAATAATAAAAACTATATAACTCAACTAAAGATGAGCACACAAAATCATGCCCTTAATCTAGATGAAAAAGTTGAACAGTTGGGCGTGCAAAATAGAATAAAAGATTTTATAAAAAATAAAAAAGTAATGCCTTGGGTTATAGAATTGGATCCAACAACAGCTTGCAATTTAGCGTGTCACGGGTGTATTAGTGCTAATTTGCTTAACCAAGGAGGTTTTCCAAGGGAAAGAATTAAAAATTTAGCAAAAGAGTTTTACGAAAATGGAGTTAAAGCGGTTGTTTTGATAGGTGGTGGAGAACCAATGGCTCACCCAGAGTTTGGAACAATAGTGGATTATTTTTTTGAGCATGACATTCATGTGGGAGTTACAAGCAATGGAACTTTAATAAAGAAATTTATTAAACCTCTAGCATTAAGAACTAAGTGGGTAAGAATATCTGTAGACGCCGGAACTGAATCGGTCTTTCAAAAATACAGACCCCATGTTAGTGGAAAGTCTCAGTTTTCAAGTGTTATTTCTCAAATGAGAGAATTGTCATCCATAAAAAAATGCAAATTAGGATACTCTTTTTTAGTTTTAACAAAGAATAAAGAAGACGGAAGTTTTTTAGAAACCAATGCAGTGGATATTTTAAATGCAGCAGTTTTAGCAAAAGATATTGGCTGTGACTATTTTGAAGTAAAACCATCATTTGATATGATGCATTTTTTAAATCAAGTTGATAATGAGACAGCGCAGATTGTCAACTCTCAATTAGTAAAAATTCGTAATTTAGAAGATGATAAATTTAAGATTATATCCCCATATACTTTAGAAGAAAGCTTGCATCACAATACAGTGCAAGAAAAAGATTATACAAGATGTTTAACCGCCGAGCTTCGTTCTGTTTTTTCTCCTAGTGGAGCATATGTTTGTCCGTACCATAGAGGCAATGAAAATTTAAAGATTGGAGATCCAATTAAAGAGAGCTTTCTAGAAGTATGGAACGGAGAAAAAAGAAAAAAGATTATGAATGAATTAAATCCTAAGATTCATTGTAGATTTCATTGCATACGACATAAAACAAATATTAAATTAGAATCAATACTAACTGGAAAACAGGAGTTCGATTTTCAGCCAGATTACGATAGATTTATCTAATTCTTGAAAATAAATTTTTTAAATAAGAAACAAATATTAATAAATTGTTTTAAAAATTTTTCAGGTAATATTTTTCTAATAGAAAAAAATGGGACGAATATTACTTATGGTGACTTTTATAATCGTTCTTTAAGACTTCTATCATTACTTAATAAAAAATTTAAAAAAGGTTCTAGAATTATTGTTAAATCTAGAAATTCTAAAGATTATTTAATATTTTATGTGGCTTGTTTGTTAGGCGGATATACGGTTTGTCCAGTTGATCCCGATATAAATAAGAAGAAATTAAAATATATTAAAAAAACTTTTAAGATTAAAAATCAAATTAACAATTTTGATAATTTAAATTATGAAAATCAAAAAATTTCTAGTAATATCGAATTTTCTAGTAAAATAGATTTTTTAATAGTTTTTACATCGGGAACAAGTAGCGGAGAACCAAAGGGAATATTGCATAATTCTGAATGTGTTTTAGGTTGCGCAGAAGCATATTCAAAAATTGCAGGTTACGACATTGAAACAAGAGTTTATCATTGTCTACCAATGTATTATATGGCTGGTATTTCGAATACCTTTTTTGCATGTATTTTCTCAGGAAGCTCGATAATAATTGGAGATCAGATTAGCGCTACAAATTTGAATAACTTTTGGATTGCACCAGAAAAATTAATGGCTAACTCTTTGCATCTTGTTCCGTCTTTATATTATATGTTGTGTGAATTATTTAATAACGATCCAATTATTAAAAAGCATATTAGTTTATATCGATCGATAATATCTACTAGCAGTTATTTATATCCAGAAATTAGACAAAAATTTTTTGAAGTTTTTAAAAAAAGAATTCAATCATGTTATGGAGTGACAGAGTTGGGTGGTCCATTAACAATTGAAAATATTGATGATCTTCTTTTTGAAGAAGATACAAACTCTATTGGAAAACCAATTAAAGAAATTAAAATTAAGATCGTTAGTAATAATATTTTAATTAAATCACCTTTCTTAATGAAAGGTTACTTAACTTCGAGCAATAAAGTTAAAAGACCACGATTATTGAATAATTATTATAATACTGGAGATGTTGGTTACTTTAAAGATGAAATCTTATTTTTTTCAGGAAGATCTAGAGAAATAATAAAAAAAGGAGGCGAAATTGTTTCCTTAACTTTGATAGAAAATACTAGTTTAAAAGTAGATTTTATAAAAGAGACCTCAGCAGTAGGAGTTAAAAATATTTTAACAGGTGAAGATATTTTGCTATTTGTTGTTTTTAAAAAAAATAATTTTATTAGTAAAAAGATTAATGCGTTGAATACTTTTTTAAATTCTGAATTAAAATCTATTGAAGTCCCAAAAAAAATTATTCCAGTTCCAGAAATGATCAAAACAAAGAGTGGAAAGATAATAAAAGAACAGTTAATTAAGACTTATATTATTTAATAGTTATGATTAAATTGGAGTGTCTTTTTTTTAACAATAAGTGGAATTTTAGCAGTTCTAAAAAATATTATAAATATTTTAGCGCTAATAATAGGGATATTTTTTTAGTTAAAGATTGCAATAAGAAAGATCTAGATCGAGTTATAAAATCTTCAAAGGTTGGTTTGTCAATTTGGGAATCTAAGCAAAGAACAGTTAGAGCTCGATTTATTAGAAAAGTTTCTGATTTAATTTTAGAAAACCAAGCATTCTTAGCAAAGAATGAAAGTTTAGATACAGGAAAAAACATAACCCAAGCAATTGAAGAGGTAAAATACTGTGCGCAGTTATGGAGGCATGCTAGTAAAAATTTAATTAATATTAAAGACAAAACCCATAAGATAAATAAGAATACTACTTGTAAGACTTTTTATGAGCCCGTTGGAATAACAGCTTTAATTGTTCCGTGGAACTTTCCTCTCGTTGTTCTAAGTGAAAGATTGCCATATATTTTGGCCGCAGGATGCTCAGTTGTGATCAAACCAAGTGAATATGCCACAAATAGTATTCTGAAATTTATTGAAATCCTTCAAAAATCGGACTTTCCAAAAGGCGTGATAAATTTCATAACAGGACAGGGAAATAATATTGGCGAATTGCTAGTTAAGCATAAAAATATTTCAATGATTTCATTCACGGGATCTTCGGATACAGGCAAAATTATTATGCGTAATGCAAGCAATGATTTAAAAAGATTAAGTTTAGAGCTCGGAGGAAAAAATCCATTCATAGTTTGTAAAGATGCCGATATTGAAAAGTCAGTAGGTAGCGTCATTACCGCCTTTACACATCATTCAGGGCAATGTTGTGTTTCAGCATCAAGATTGTTATTGCAAAAAGATATTTTTTCAAAATTTATAAAACTATTAAAAAGTAGACTTTTGCATATTTCAAAGAATTTTTCAGCAATATCTAATATAAAACAGTATAAAAAAATATTTTCTTTAATATTGAAATCAAAATTACAAAAAAAAAATATTATTTTTGGGGAGGTTCCAAAAATTATTTCTAAAAATAAAATATTCTTACCTTTGGTGTTACAAAAGATTAATAAAGATTCAGTAATTTATAAACACGAAATATTTGGTCCTGTGCTAATTGTAGAAACTTTTACTTCAGAGAAAGAAGCTATTAAGATTGCAAACGAAAATAATTATGGGTTAGCAGGAATGGTTTGGTCAAAGAGTATTAAAAGAGCAGAAAATTTATGCAGCGAACTAAAAATAGGTCGTTTATGGATTAATGGTACTATTACCCAAAATTACCCAATAATACCAATAGGCGGATATAAATGGTCAGGGATTGGAAGGGAAACAGGAGAAGAGGGAATAAGAACTTATTCGGAAATTAAAAGTATAATTATAAATAAAAAGTAAATATTTATTTAAAAGGATAAATATTTTTTTTAAAATTTATTTTTTTAACAATTGCGAATTGATTTTTGGATAGTATTTCAGTAAGAGTAAAAAAATATTTTTTAACATTTACAATATGCATATATCCATTTCCCACTTTAATTGATTTAATAATTTTTAATTTATTAATTTTTTTTTTTAAGAGTAAATAATCATATTTAATTTTTAAATCTAAATATCTTACGTTTGAAGAGTAAAGCGTTTTATACTTCCTCCCGCCTTTGTAATATGGAATAGATGTTAATTTATTATAGTGATATGGCACTCCACATAAATATTCTGCTACATGATTAAAAGGATTTAACCAAGGATCCATTCCGATATTTAAAATATAACCGTTTAATTGAATGAATTTCCAGTATGGAGAGTTATATCCATAATTGTGAAAAGAATTATTCTGGCAGATAATTTTACTAAATTTTCCATAAGAAGTAACAGAGAATACTGGGTGCTGACTTCTAATAGCCCCTTTTAATTCACGAATATATTCTGAAAAATTTCCACTAGAAGATTTTGTTTTTTCGTGAATAAATTTTTTTTTAAATCTTAAAGTTTGAAAAGTATAAGAATTTATTGATAGAGTTCCATTTTTTCCGATTATGCTCATTATTAAATTGAAAAATATTTTAAATAAATCTTCGGATCTATTTATTCCTGCTAAGTTACCTAATCTATAGATTTCTGGATTTATAAAAATATTATCATTTTTTTTTAATCCAATTTTGATTAATGCTTTTTTAATTTCATCTGTATTATATTCTTTCATAATTTTATTAATGCTAATATAGATTTTATATTTTTAAAGGAATCTCTGTTAATATTATTATTATTAAATTTCTTATTATTAATTTTTTCTATTTCCAATAAAATTTGCATAATATCAAAAGAGTCTAAAATATTATCATTTACCAAATGAATATTTTTTTTATTTATATATTTTTTTATTTCTGGTTTAATTTTAAATAAAATATTTTTAAAAACTTTTTCTTTCATTGTTTTATATTTATTTGATTGTAATAATAAATTTAACTTAATTTTAGACTATAATTAAGTATAATTTAATATAAAATATTTTTAATGAGTTATTTTAAAAACAAAAAAATTTTTTTTTTTCAACAAAGATATTGGGGTCTTAAAATTGGACATCCTATAGCAAAAAGATTTTATAAGGAAGGAGCTATTATTGGAGGACTGGTATTTAATTCAAGTTTATTTGAAGATTATAAAAGGCAAAAAGACTTTAAATATGAGTGGTTAGAATGCTACGACGATATTATTGAAAATCCTAATAAATATTTGAAGACTTACGATATTTCTTTAACTGATATTTGCAAAAATTTAAATATCGAGTCCGTATGGCCATATGTTCAGACAGTTAGAGAAATTGTTAAATCCTATAAAGATAAATATTTTTACGGTTTTAAGCAGAATATTTCAGACGAAGATACGTTATTAGTAATTAAGGCATTATATAAATTAATTTTAGACATAAATGATAATTTTAAGCCCGAAGTAATTATTGTACCTAACTTTGTTTCTTTAATCCATTATTTTGCTTATTTTTTTGCTAAAAAAAATAAAATTAAAGTTATAGGGTATTCTTACGACATGATAACGGATAAAATTTTATTAGTGAGAGATCCACTAGATACAGATTCTAGATATTTTGATAGAATTAATTATTATCAAAATAACAATTTTAATTCTAAATTTTATTTTGAAGCAAAAAGATTTTTAGAACAAAAAAGAAAAAAATATAAATTAGCTGACAAGTATAATTTTATAAAGAATAATTATTTAAAAGATATTATTTATGTTGTTAAAAAAACTATTCTTATTTTAATAAAATTCAATTTTTTAAAGTATAATTTTTCAAAAAAATTTGGAGTAAAGATGGAGGAGTCTCACCTTAGTTTAAGATTTTTACTGAGAGATTATTTTTATAGAAATTATTATAAATATAGAATAAATCAAATTAACTATTATAAACTTGAAGATATAAAGAATTATGCATACTTTTGTCTGCAATATCAGCCAGAAAATAATGTAGATAACACCTCTGATTTATTAAATAATCAAATAGAAGTTGCTAGACAGATAGCAATGAACTTGCCAGATGATTTGACATTAGTTGTTAAAGACCATCCTGCAATGTATGGAAAAAGACCTTTTTCATATTTACAAAAAGTTCTAAAAACTCCAAATGTTAAGCTTATTAGTCCCCATTACAATAGCATAGAAGTAATAAAAAATTGCGAAGTATTAATTGCGCCAACTGGAACTTCATTTCATGAGGCGGCAATTTTAAAGAAACCAGCAATATTACTTGGTAATTGGGGGCATGCAAAAATCTTGCCTAACGTAAAAAAAATATTTCATTTTAGAGACATACCAAAAGCTTTTAAAGAATTAAAAATTTTGTCAGAAAAGTGGAGTGAGGAATCTTATGATAACCAACTATTAATAAATATGTCAGTGAGTTATGAGTTAGGATTTGACTATAATTATAAAAAGCTGTGGTTATCGGATTATAATAATGAAGAGGATTTAGATGGAATATTCAAAGAGTACATCAAAGAAATTATGTATTAATTTTATTTAGTAAAATAATGAAAATTCTTAAGGCTAAAAACGGTATAAAGTACTATTGTTATGATAAATTTGATTATATTGCCTTGTGCATAAAGAAATCAGGTGATTACGAGACAGAAATTAAAGAAATTGCAAAAATATATTTATCTAGCAAGATAGGAACAGTAGTTGATATTGGCTCAAATATAGGAACTTTTTGTATTCCACTAGCTAAAATTTTCTTAAATCATGATTTTGAATCATTTGAAATTCTGAATCATGTTTATAAAATTCACCTTAAAAATAATCAATTAAATAAGACGAATAACATCAAATTAACAAATTTAGGAATCTCAAATATCAAAAGTTCTTTTTTAGAAAAAGTTCCAAATTACGAACATAGTCATAACATAGGCGGATTCTCAATTGATAAAATGATTCAAAGAGAGCAGCAAACTAAGTATATGCCAAAAGATATTGAAAGGCTTTATGTAAATAGGTTAGATAATTTGAATATTAAAGATTTGGTATTAATTAAGATTGATACAGAAGGTCATGAACTTGAAGTTTTGAAAGGTGCAAAAATGACTATAAAAAAATTTAAACCATTAATTATTTTTGAAACTAATAATAAATCATATTATTTTAAAAAAAATTATGCAGCAAAAATTTTTTTGTTTAAATTAGGTTATGAAATACAAAATTTGAACGAAAATAGTATTGCATATTATAATAACAATCACCCAGTTAATAGTGTCATTCAGAATTATATTTATTTAAATAATAATTTTAATAATTTGGAAAAAAAAAATTATTCAATAAAATATCATTTCTTACAAATCGTACTATTATTAATAAAATTTTGTAATAATAAATTAAATAAATTTTTAGGGTGCAAATCTAAATAATTAATCAGAAATATTTCTAGTGAAAATTCTTTTTTTAACAAATAAATTTTACCCAGAAAATAATCCGCAAGCTATTCTTCTGAGAAATATATTATTAAAACTTTCTAAATATAAAAATTTAAATATTTATTTATTAACGACAACAAAATCATATAAAAAAATAGATAATATTAATTATAAAAATTATGATTTAAGAATAAATAAAATATGGAAAATTCTTGATAAACTACCATTCTTTAATAAGTATGTTTTTGCAATTTCTAAATATAGAAAGCAATTAATTTTATTTAAGAAATATATACTGCTTAATAATATTGATATTATAGTATCTTTTTCAAACCCATATATTTTAAATGTTCTTTCGCATTATTTATCTTTAGATCTAAAAATAAAAAATATCATCCATTACAGCGACCCTGTTTATAAAACTATTTATAAAAAAGGATTTTATTTTTTTTTTAGAGATTTTTTTTTAAAATTCTTAGAAAAAAAAATATTATTAAATGCTACCCATATAGTTGTTAATAATTATCAAATGGCGGAATATATTTTTAAGAATCATAATGCTAATTTTTTTGATAAAACGTCTATTATCCCTCATTCTTATAATAAAGATGATTATCAGGTGAGCAAAAAGAAGAATAAACCGATTAATATGAATAGGGTCATATTTTCTTTTTTTGGAAGTTTAAATAAAATAAGGAACCCTTTATTATTAATTAAAGCGATTATTGAATTAAAGATGAAGAAATTAATCTCGCATAATGTTTTTTTTTATTTTTATGGCAATCTTGATTCTTTTCTGGTCAAAAAAATTCATATTATTAAAAATCTCTTACAGAAAAATAAAATTTATTTTTTATCAGCAGTTAATTTTAGCAATAGTATAAAAAAAATGTTTAAATCTGATATCCTCATCTCAATAGATGCTCATAACAATGAAAATATATATTTAACTTCTAAAAATATTTTTTATTTACCTATAAAAAAACCAGTATTAAATATAACTCAAAGAAAAAGTCCTAATTATTTTTTTGGAAAGAAGGCGGGATATATATTTTCTAATGTTCTGGATTATAAGGATCTTAAAAAAAAAATACTAAGATCAATTTTTGCTTGTAAAGAATTTAAGGGTGAAGAAAATTTTATCAAAAAATATTCCTCAGATATAGTTGCCAAGAAATGGTATATACTTTTAAATAAGATCTATATTTAAAATATATAATGTTTTCTAAACTACAAATTTACTCGATCAAAATTTATTTTTTTTTGCTATCTTATCTAATTTTTTTTTTAAATTTTATTTTTAGAAAAAATTTTATTACAGAACAAAAAAATTTAGCTAATTGGATACTCGTAGCTCAAAAAGCAAATAATAGTTTTGGCATATCTAAGGGGTATTCTTTTATTAAACTGAAAAAATATTCCAGTTATTGGCACAAAGAATACCCAGAAACAACAGGTTATTTATTGCCTACGCTATTAAAATTATCCTTAAAAAAAATATATCCATATGAAAACGTATTATCAACTGCAGATTGGTTGCTTAATATTCAAAAAAAAGATGGCTCATATAAAGGAGGAACAATTGACTCAGATGAAGAAAGTTCAATTTTTGATACTGGTCAAATAATAAAAGGGATTTATTCATTGTATGCATATAATCAAAGTTCTAAATATCTTGATTCAGCTTTGAGATCTTGCGATTGGATACTTAAAAACGAGAATTTTAATCAAGGTCATTGGAATAGATTTAAAACTAAAGCACTTAAAGATCACAACATTACATTTAATATATATGCAGTAGATATTATTGCAGAAATTGGAAATACAATTTCTAATTATAATTATATAAATTTAGCTAAAAGAGTTGGAGATTATACATTAAATAAAATTAGACCAAATTTATGGGTAGAAGGGTGTGAATTAGCTTACATTAAATATCCAGTTACTCACACTTTGGCATACACTATTGAGGGACTTTATAATGTAGGTAGCGTTCTAAATGATCATACTTTTATAAATAAAAGTATAAAAATTCTAGACGTTGTTATTCAAAAAATTGACAAAAATGGTTATTTACCTGGTTATTTTGATGAAAATTGGAATGATTTAAATTTTGGCTCATGTTTAACAGGAAGCGCTCAGATTGGGTGCTTATGCATGAAAGTTTATGAATCAACAGGAAGTATCGTATATCTGATTGCAGCAAAAAAAATATATAACTATTTAAGTCTGAGATTAAATAATTATTTAAAAAATTTTGGCGGAGGGATAGGTTCATTACCAGGTTCTTGGCCAATAAATGGAAAATATTTTGCTTATTCCACTACCAATTGGACAATTAAATATATGATTGATCTTACTATTTTAATAGAAGAGCATTTATAAAGCTATGTTTTTAAAAAAATTAAGTAATTTGTATTTATTATTTAGAATATATAAATACATATCATTAAGACGAAAATTTATATTTTTAGTATTTTTTATTCTAACGTCTATTTCTGCAGTTTTCGATGTAATCTCGATTGGATTAGTAATACCTTTTGTCGATTTAATGTTGCATCCAGATAAATTTTTAAATCATTTTTTAAATTTAAAAATAGATTTATCAAATTATTTTTTTGAAGAAAAAAATGCAAGAATAATAATAACTATAATCTTTGTTTCTTCGATTATTACAGCGACATTATTTAGAATTTTCGTTTTTAATTTAAGCCAAAAAATAAGTATTTTTGTAAATCATGAGTTTAATATTTTTTTATATAAAAAAATTCTAAATTTTGAGAGAGGGGCTAACAAAAAAAAAGAGTTAGAAGAAAGTGAAATATTATCAAGTATACAAAAGGCGGACAATGTTAGTAATTATATAAATAATTTTTTAAATTTTTGCTCAAGTTTTTTAATTTCTATTTTTATAATTGCTATTTTAATTCAGTATTTAGATTTTGTAATTATTTTTACTGGAATTAGTTTTGTAATTTCTTATTTAGCGCTAATTTTTATTTTTAAAAGAATAATAAATAATAATAGTTTTGTAATATCTAATAGAATACTAGATAAAAATTTACATCTAAATAATACTTTAGGCCTATTTAAAGAAATCATTCTAAATAATTTGCAGTATACTTTTTTTCAAACATTTCAGAAGATAAATTATCAGCTTTCTAAAAAAACTATCACAAACAATATTATTGCGACAATACCAGGAATTATTTTGGTAAATTTAACAATAATTTTATTTGCAATTTATATTTTCTATTTATCTAATAATACTAGTTCATTAATTTCACAGCTACCTTTGTTATCTGCATTAGTATTTGGAGTGCAAAAATGCATCCCGTTATTTTATCAAATGTATAGTAGCTTAGTTAGAATGAGAGGGAGTTATTATCAAACAAAAACTCTTATCGATCATTTAGATTCTTTTTTTAACAATAATAATTCTTTTTTAGAAAAAAAAATTAATTTAACTTTTAAAAATAATATTCAATTTAATAATATATTTTTTAGATATGATAAAAGAAAATATATTATTAAAAATTTAAATTTTAGAATTAACAAAGGAGAAAAAATTCTATTAAATGGATTTTCTGGCGCGGGCAAAACAACTTTTATTAATATTATTTTAGGTTTTTTGACCCCAAATCTTGGCTTGATTAAAGTTGATAATAAAAAAATTAAATTTAGTCAGTATAAAAAATTTAGACATTCTATATCGTATTGTCCTCAAAATATTTTTTTAACTAAAAATAATTTTATGAATAATATTTCATTAATTTTTAATGAAAAAGAAGGAGAAGCAATTGACAAAAATAAGGTTATATTTTGTGCGAAAATTGCATCTATAGATAAATATATTACGTCTAATAAAAAAGGTTATAATTCTGAAATATTTCAAGGATCTAAAAATCTATCTGGCGGGCAAATTCAAAGAATTGGTATAGCAAGGGCTTTGTATAAAAAATCTGAAATTATTATTTTTGATGAGTCAACCAATTCAATAGATGCTAAAACAGAATTAAAAATTTTGAAAAATATTTTTAAATTTTATAAAGATAAAACCATTATTTTTATATCTCATAAAAATTACCAAAAGTCTTTTTTCGATAAAGTGTATATTTTAAAAAATAGGAAACTATCATTAATTAAATGAAAAAAATTTTATTTTTAGCTGGTACAAGACCAGAAATAATTAAATTAGCTCCCATTTTTTTATTGTTAAAAAAAAATAAAAAATTCAAAGTAGAATTTTGTTTAACAGGACAGCATAAAGAGCTTGCAGTTCTTGCGGCTTATATTTTTGGTATTAAATTTGATTACAATTTACACGTTATGAAAAGGAATCAGGATTTGTTTTTATTGAGTGCTAGTATTTTAAAAAAACTTCAATTTTTTTTTAAAAAAAATTTTTTTGATGTTGTAGTTGTTCAAGGAGATACCACTTCAGCGATGGTAGGAGCGCTTGGCGCATTTTATAAAAAAATTAAAATTTTTCATGTTGAGGCAGGACTTAGAACAAATAATAAAAACAATCCTTTTCCTGAAGAATTAAATAGAATTCTTATTTCTCATTTATCAAATATACATTTTTCACCAACAGTTTTGTCTAAAAATAATTTAATAAAAGAAGGCATTGATAAGAGAAATATATTTTTAACTGGTAATACAGTTATTGATTCATTGAATTTAATTAAAAATAAATTCAAAATTCAAAATAGCAATTTAAAATTAGTATTATGCACAATTCATAGAAAAGAAAATCAAGGAGAAAATTTAAAAATGTTCTGTAAAAAATTAAAAATTATCGCTAAATCTTTTAGAGATTGGAAGTTTTTGTTTGTTTTTCATCCAAACCCCAATATTAAGAATATTGTTTATAAAGAACTGAAAAAAATTCCAAATATTAAATTGGAAAGATCTTTAAATTACTTAGATTTTCTAAGGTATTTATGTAAATCATCTATGGTTATTAGTGATTCAGGTGGTCTTCAAGAGGAATGCGCATATTTAGGGAAGTTCGTAGTTATTGCTAGAGAAAACACAGAAAGACCAGAGATAATTTCTGCTAAATTAGGTCGATTAAATCCAATTAAAGATAGTAATTTTATTAATGTAGTTAAAAGTTTAATTAATCAAAAAATATGGAAAAATTGCAACCCAAGCTTTTGTTTTGGAAGTGGAAGTAGCTCAAAAAAGATTTCTAATATTATTAGTAAAATTTTATAATTTATTTTAGATTAGGTAACATGAAAATATCTTTAACTTCTTTTAGAGACTTAAAAATTTTTAAAAATAAGATTTTTTTTGATAAAAGAGGATTCTTTAGAGAGGTTATGATCGAGGATCATGTTAGTCATAAATTTAAATTTAATATTTTATCTTTTTCAAAAAAAAATGTAATTAGAGGACTGCATCTTCAATTAAAAAATCCTCAAGGAAAGTATGTTTCTGTTTTTAGAGGAAAAATTTTAGACATAGCATTAGATCTTAGAAAGAATTCTAAGACTTTTGGAAAGTATTTTTCAGTTATTTTAAGCTCAAAAAATTGCAAATCAATATTCATTCCACCAGGTTTTGCGCATGGTTTTTTAGCAATGGATAATGAAAATCTCGTGAATTATAACTGCACTAATTATAGATCCGCCGAATCGGAAGCAGGTGTTTCATGGAACGATCCAGATTTAAATATTAAGTGGCCTGTTAAGAATCCAATTTTGTCTAAGAAAGATAAAATGAATTTTTCAATGCGTGAAATAGTGAAACTTATTTAAGAATTATTTTTATATTTTTAATAACTTTTTCTTGATCTTGATTTCTTAAATATGGATACATAGGTAATGAAAATATTATTTTAGCCTTAGCCTCTGTTACAGGAAGACAGTTGCAATTTTGGCACACAAATTTTTTATATGGTTTCATTACATGGATTGGCCATGGATAGCTAATATTTAGGTGGATATTATTTTTAATTAAAGATTTCATTATCCTACCTCTTTCAGGATGAGAAACTACATAAATATAATATGCATGCAAATTGTCTTTTTCTTCTTTTGGAGTATTTAATAAATTTTTAAGTTCTTCATTGTATATTTTTGCGATTTGTCTTCTTTTTAATATCCATTTGTTTAAATATTTTAATTTTATTAATAGAATTGCGGCTTGAACCTCGTCTAATCTAGAATTTGTGCCGTGTTCGATAGCATAATATTTGCCGTTCCAATGACCAGAAGACATTTTTTTTCTTTCCATTCCTAAAAATCTTATACGCATCATTTTATCATATAATTTTTTATTATTAGTTGTTATAAAACCACCATCTCCATAAGCTCCTAATATTTTTGTTGGATAAAAAGAAAAACAGCCTATGTCAGATAGGCCTCCTGTATAGTTATTTCTATATTTTGCACCATGAGATTGAGCACAATCTTCAATAACAAATAGATTATATTTTTTTGCAATCTTATTTATCGAATACATATCGCAAGATTGACCGTATAAATGAACAGCAATTATAGCTTTGGTTTTTTTTGTGATCTTTTCTTCGATTAATTTATGATTAATTAAATAATATTCGTTTATATCTACAAATTTAACAGTGGCTCCAGCATTAACTATTGCAGTTACGGTTGGCACAGCAGTATTGGAAGTAGTGATAACTTCATCATCCGTTCCTATATTTAATGCTTTTAGAGCTATGTATAATGCATCGGTTCCATTTCCAACTCCAATTCCATATTTAACGTCTAAAAAATTTGAGAATTTCGTTTCGAATTCATTTAGTTTTGGTCCAAAAATTAGCGTTCCATTCGAAAAAACTTGATTTACTTCTTTAAGAATTTCTTTTTTTAATTCATTATATTCTTTAAGATAATCCCAGACTTTAATCATTAAAATATTTTATATTATTACTTTAGTTTTTCAATATTATAGTAGCCAAATAAATTTCTCGCTTCCAAAGTAAGCATATCTTTTTTAATTAATTCATTTATTTGATTGTGCGATATCCAGAGATAATTTTTTCTATTAATTATATTATATTCTTTAATTAAGCATATAACATTATGAACTTCATTTTTATAAAATCTTCCACCTTCATCTGAACTTTTTTTATTTAATACTATGCCTTTTCTTTTTTTGAAGAAATGAAAATATCTTTCGTTATTATTTTTTTTAATTTTGTCGAAATTTTTTATTAATACAGTCGATGTAAACCTTGCTTTTGTGAAACCAGGCTCTAGAGTCACTTTAAGTAAATAATGCATAGTTCCAAATTTTTCACAAATTAATATGCCATTAAAAGTTTTTAAATGATCTTTAATTATTGGCTGGCACCAGCTTGAAATCTCTCTGCAGTTAGTAATAATTTTAAGTCCAATAATTGAAAAGTATTTAAATTGATTGTCAAATATTCTATATTTATGAATTGTCCATTTTTTTAAATCTTTAAAAGAAATTATTTTTCTTTCTATAAAGTATTTTTTATTAAATCTACTGTATTTGTCAATAATCTCACGAAAAGTTAATATTGTTTTTTTTTCTATAATTTTTTTTATAGAGCATGAGATGATTGAGAGTGTGTCCATATTTAAAAAATTATTTCTTTTACTTAGTTGAACTAATTCATTTTTTTTAATCCATTTATAATTATCCTTAATTTTTATTTTATAATTACCTGAATCAATCAGATAATTGTAATTTTTTTTGGTTAGATATCTAGTTCCTTGTTCAGCTAGTTTAAATTTAGATAAAATCTTAAATTTTTTTTTTAAAAAAAAATTAATATAATTAGTAGGCTTGCCACCGTGTACTTGTGTGTAATTACTTTTAGTTGCTTGAACTGTAGGAGACAATTGTATCTTATTTATATTTCCAGGCTCTATTTTAGCCTGAAGCAGATATTCGTCATTGTCTTTTATTTTTCTTTTAATTATTCCAAGAATCCCGACTTCTCTTTGGACAATTAAAGGAATGTATGTGTTATTTAATTCCTTTATATTAGAGCTAAAAAAAAATGGTTTAATTGAAAAAAATTTTTTTCTTTCATGATAAATAGAATTATTTGTGATTTTCCAATTTTTAATATTTTTTAACGCAACAAAATTGCATTTAAAAAAAAGTTCTTTCTTTTTTTTTTTTATCCATAAATCTATATTTAAAATAGACATTATTTTTTAATTATTTGGACATATGGCACATGTGTTATAAATTTACCGCCTCTATCTACGTATTTTTTTTCTTTTTTTAAGATCTCGTTTTTAAAATTCCATGCTCCAAGAAAAGCATAATCTACAGTGTTATTAAATCCTTTATTGGGAGATATTATTGGAATATGTTTTCCTGGACTGTATTTATTTTGCTTATTCTTAGTTGTATCAACTATATAATCAATAAGTTCTGGTCCGATATTGCAGTAATTGAAGATAGTTGTAGATTTATAGGTGGCTCCATAACTAATAATTTTTTTTTTCCTCTTTTTTAGATTATTTAATAATTTTTTTAATTGATTTTTAGAATTTTTGACTCTGTTAGAAAATTTTTTATAAGTTAATATATTATTAAGTTTAGATAAAATTTCTTTTTTTCTTAATTGTTTAAATCTATCAGTTTGCTTATAGTAAGAGTCATTTTTGCAGATATAATATCTCATTGAGCCGCCGTGTGTTTTTAGCAACTCAACATCAAAAATTCTTAAATGGCTCTCTTTTATAATGTTATTCAGGGACAGTATCTTAAAAATATAGACGTGCTCATCGTAAAATTGATCGTATGAATTATTTTGAATTACAGAACCCATGTATGGATCTTCTAGTATAAAAATACCTTCCTTTTTTAGTGATAAATGAACTGAATCAAAAGTTTCCCTCAATGAGGGGATGTGAGATATTGTGTTAGCTGAATATATTAAGCAGAATTTAGACTTTTTACTGATTTTTATTGCTAGTTTTTTAGTCCAAAATTGCCCGTATGTTTTGTAACCAATTTTATTTGTAATTCTTGCTAGATTTAGACAAGGTTCAACTGCCAAACTATTTTTTTTTGGAAAATTTTTTATAAATGCACCATCATTACTTCCAATTTCTAATATTTTATTAGGTTTAAATCTTTTTTTAATTTTTTTTGACAAAAGTTTAAATGATTTTAACATAGTTGATGATTGAGATGCTCTATGAGCATAATAACTGGTATACTGCAATCTTGGGTTAATTTTTTTTTTGATTGATATAAGATAATTTTTTGTATTAAAAGTAACTTCAAGATTATAAAATATTTCCTTTTTAAGGGTATGCTTCTTTAAGTCTTTAAGATATGAATTGGTTATTGGTTGTTTGCCTAGATTTAGAATAACTTTACTTGACATAAAAAAAGTTATAAATGAATGTTGTCTGAATTAAAAAGTAATTTTACGCAAAGTTTCTAAATTATAGTTCTTTTTATTAAAAAAATATACTAACTTTTTTAAAATATCATTTGCATATTTTGGATTTTTTTTAAAAGTCTCACATATATTCATTAATTCTTTTGGATTTTTAAAACAGATTTTTTTGTACAGATTTAAGAATTTATGATTTACAGAATTTTGCTTACTTTGTATTAAAAGACCTTTATTTTCTAGAATCTGTACAGATCTTGAATACAAAACTTCATCACCATCTCTAGAGCCAAAATCTAATCCCACATTTCCTTTGTAGTGAGAATTAATAAAATTAGATGAAAAATTACTCTCAACTGAATTTGAATAATATTTTTTCCAATTAGAACCTATTAAAATTAAATCTTTATAATATTTCTTATTGATTATTTTTATGTATTGAAATCTTATTAAGTTTTTCAAATCTATATATATTTGCGCCGATTCCTCTTTGTTAGTATCCTTTATTAATGACCAAAATTTTCTTTTATCAATAACAGTGGTATCGATCATGATTTTATTTTTATACTTTTGCCAAATTAATAAACTTTTTTTTAGTTTAGGCTTAACAAAAGTAGATGCGTAAATAAATTTAAAGTCCTTATTTAATGGACAAAATTCAAATTGTTCCGGATAAACTTGTAAGACAATATTTTTATCAGTAAAAATATTACTTGATGTTACATAATTATTACTAAATTTTAAATATTTAGTATCGATTTTTTTGCTTGTTCCGCCCATCCATATATTTATAGATTTTTCTTCATTAAATAAAAAACTATCACCATCACATGAAATAAAAGTTACTTTTTTATTTAAGAAAAGATAAAGAAATTTACCAAGAATACTTAAAATGGATCCGGACAGATTGATTATTATATAATTGTTAATTTTGCGTGATTTAGCAAAATTATTTAAAAAGAAATTTCTGTATCTTTTTCTAAAAATAAAAATAAAATATCTCATCGTCAATTGATATTATAAAATATTAAAATTATAAGAGTTAATCAGAATATAGATTATTTAAACTTTTTCTAAATGTACACAATATATGGTCACAAAGGATTTCTTGGCAGAAATATAGTAAATTATTTGAAGAAAAGAAAAAAAAATATTTTTTTACCTCAAAGAAATAAATATATTTTTAAAAGAAGATTAGGGAATATAATATTTTGTATTGGTGACGATAATTGGATTAATAATCCCAACTTATCGTTTGAAAATAATTTAAATACAGTTTCTCTGGTTTTAAAAAACAAAAATTATAAAAGTTTTACTTTCATTTCAACAACAAGAATTTATAATTTAACAAATAAAAGTAATGTTTCAGAAATAAATAAAATTTTATGCGATGCATCCGACAAAAGAAATTTATTTAATTTATTTAAGATTACAGCAGAAAATTTAATTGTTAATTCTGACTGTAAAAAAGTAAAAATTATTCGAATTTCAAATTTATTTGGTCATTCTAAAGATTTAATTTTTGATTATAAATATAAAACTTTAGTGCCTACAATCATAAGAAATATTATTTTAAAAAAAAAAATTATTTTTACAATTAATAAAAAATCTTCAAAAGATTTTTTGTATATTAATGATGCTTTGCCATTTATCTTTAAAATAATTTCAAAAGGAAAGCATAATGTTTATAATTTAGCTTATGGAAAAAATATTTCTATTTCATCAATAGGTGATTTGATTAAAAAAAAATTTAACCTGAAGGTTGTATATAATATTAGATCAAAATTTTTTTTTGAGCCCAAAATTAGCAACAATAGATTAAAAAAAGAATTTAAGTTTAAACCCAGTACAAGTTTTTTAAATTATATAAATGACCTAGAAAAATTTATTTAATCTAAATTATTTAATCCTATGACAAATTTGTAATAGAAAATTAAGTTATATTAAATTAAATAAAATTTATATATATGCAGATATACTATTTAGCCGAGATTGATTTACCTACTACGTCCGCTTATTCACTGCACGTTTTAAAAATGTGTGATGCTTTAGCAAAAAATAACAATGTTAAGCTTATTATTTTTTCTTGTGAAAAAAAAGTTGATTATTTCAAGTTAAAAAAAAACTACTTATTAAAGAATAAATTTGAAATAATCTGTTGCAACAAAATAAAAAAAAAAACTAATTTTTTTTTAAGAGCTAAATTTGCTTTTTTTTGTAAAAAAACTATTAACAAAAATAGCTTAATTATTTCTAGAAGTATTATTGCGAGTTTATATTTATCTTTTTTTAAATATTTTAATTACTTGGAAATACATCATGATCTAAAAGGCTTAACTAAATTACTATTTTTTTTTAAAGATTTTCTATTTAAAAATATTTTTTATATTTTAATACATAAAAATTTATTAAAAGTTTTATCAATCAAAAAAAATTATATTATATTAGATGATGCTGCGGATGTTAATAATTTTAAATATAAAAAGAAATATAAATACACTTTTTCATATTTAGGTAGTTTATATAAGGGAAAAGGTGTGGAAATAATTATTTATTTGGCAAAAATATTTACAAAACATGATTTTAATATATTTGGAGATTTAGCTACGGCAGATCAAGAAATTATAGGGTTAATCAAAAAAAATAATTTGAAAAATTTATATTTACATGGATATATAAATTATTCGAATGCGGTTAATGCAATAAAGTCTAGTAGATATTTATTGATGCCATATCAAAATCGCGTCATGGTTAGATCTAGTAATTTAGATGTATCAAATTTTATGTCACCTTTAAAAATGTTTGATTATTTGTCTTCCGGCAATGTTTTAATAGCTTCTGATATGCCAGTTTACCAACATATTTTGAAAGACAGTTACAATTGTGTTCTAGCCAACTCTAATAATTTTGCAGATTGGAAAAAAAAAATTTTATTTATTTTAAATAGAAAAATTGATGTTACTAACATAAAAAAAAATGCACTACTTACAGCAAAAAAATATACCTGGGAAAGAAGAGTTGATCTAATTTTAAATAATTACTTTAATAAAGTTTAAGATTAATTTTAATATAAAAGATAAAAATATCAGCGCACATGAAATTAAATCATTATAATATAAATTTTAATTTTTCAAATTTTGGAACCGTTTATAAAATTATAAGTCTTAATAGATCAATAATGAGAATCACTCATAATTTATTTCTAAGAAATAAGAAAATATCTGGCAGAATTGCCAATGTTGGGTCTGGCGCTAATATTGATTTAAAAAATATGTTCAAAGAAGTTAATGGGAAAATTTATAATTATGATTATTTTAAATACAATAAGAATGTAACTAGAGTAAATCTAGAAAAAAAAATTAATCTTTCAAAAAATAAATTTGATTTTATAATTTTATTTAATGTTCTTGAGCATATAGAAAATTATAAAAATTTAATCAATAATTTAAAATATTATTTAAAAAAAAAGGGTACTTTAGAAATTTTTGTACCATTTATGTTTAGATTTCATGAAGACCCAAAAGATTATTTTAGGCCCACTCATTTTTATCTTCAAAAACTATTATCAAGAAAAAAATTTTTTTCAATTAAGACAACTCTTATAGCAGCTGGACCTATGATGACAGTATTAGAGATATTATTTAAATATTTAAAATTTAAGATTGTTAAAATTATATTTTTATTTTTTTTTATTATTTTAGATAAAATTTTTTTTAAATTTAGCAAAGATTATTTAAATTATTATTGCGGTGTCCACATATCATGTAAGAGAATATAAAATATAATGAATATTCTTTTTTCCGCATAGAACATTTAGTTGCAGATTGTCAATAATTTACTTTTTTTTTATATAATGTTTTATTTTATTAGAAATTTATTAAATATACTTTTATTGGTTGCGGGGCTTGGATTTGAACCAAGGACCTTCAGGTTATGAGCCTGACGAGCTACCAGACTGCTCCACCCCGCGATTTATAATTTGAGATATTTAGAGTTGGTTTATATTATATAAAATAATAATTAGAAACATTATTTATAAAAATGAATAGTAAAAAAGTATTTATCACCGGCTGTTCTGGGTTTATTGGATTTCATTTAGCTTTGAAGTTTCTTAGTAACTCAAAAAATATCGTGTATGGGGTCGATAGTTTGAATGGTTATTACTCTACTAAACTAAAAAAAAAAAGATTATTGATTTTGAAAAGAAAAAAAAATTTTAACTTTTTTAAAAAAGATTTGTCAAATTTAAAATTTTGTAAAAAATTTTTAACAGAGCATAAGTTTGATTTTATTTATCATGTAGCAGGTCAGGCAGGAGTTTTGTATTCTCTTAAAAATCCCAAGAGCTATTTAAAAAATAATGTAAAGGTCACTAAGAATTTAGTATGGTGTGTAAAGAATTCTTCTTATAGAATTAAAAAGTTTATCTTCACTTCTTCTAGTTCTGTATATGGAGATCAAAAAAAATTTCCATTAAGGGAAAATTATATTTTAAAACCTCGCAATCCTTATGCCTATTCAAAAAAGAAATGCGAAGACATAATTATTTCTAATTTTAGAAAAAGTAAAAATTTAGACGACTTCGTAATTTTTAGATTATTTACTGTTTATGGACCTTATGGAAGACCGGACATGCTATTAATAAAAATTTTATTAAATGTTTTTTATAAAAAAGTATTAAAAATTTACAATTATGGAAATTATTATAGAGATTTTACTTATGTAAATGATGTAGTTAAAATATTATTCTTGTCGGTAACAGTTAAAACTAAAGGTAAAATATTTAATTTGAGTGGTTCCAGACCAGTAAAACTTATTTCTTTTATAAAAAAAATTAAAAATATTTTAAAAAAAGATATAAAAATTAAATACATGCCAAGAAGAAAAGCGGAGGTATTAAAAACTCATGGATCGAATGAAAAATTAATATCTTTTTTTAAATTTAAAAAATTTTCATCACTAGATCGTGGTTTAAAAGAAACCATTAAATGGTTTGATGCTTATAAAAATAAAAAAGAATTAGTAGTTTGAAAAATTTGTAATGAAAAAACTTATAATATTTAACCCTTCAATAGAAGATGGAGGAGTTGAAAAAAATTTATTTTTAATTGCTAATTACTTAGCAAATAAGATACCCTATTTGATTTTAATAACGTCTTCTATAGATAAAAAAAAATTTTTTTCGAAGAAGATAATATTTTCAATAATTTATTTCAAATTTTTTAATTTATTTAAAAGATATCCGAAATACTTTTTTTGCATATTTTTACTTATATTTAATATTATCAAATATAAAAGAAGAGTCACAGTATTCGCATTTCAAGCAAATATCTATGCAATTATTATCTCTAAATTATTTGGTGTAAATATTATATCAAGATCTAATACATCACCACATGGATGGAATAAAAGTTCCATAAAACAATTAATTTTTAAATTCTTTTTCAAAAAAACAGATTTAGTTATAGTTAATTCTTTTGAATTTAAAAAACAAATGGATAAAGCATATGCAATTAAATCGAAAGTAATTCTCAATCCTTTTGATTTTAATTATATAAAAAAAAAATCTTTAGAAAATATAAAGAATAATTTTTTTAAAAAAAATAGTTTAAAGTTAATTAATGTAGGGCGATTAGTAGATCAGAAAGACCAAATTACAATTTTAAAGGCAGTAAAGTTAGTGCTAAAAAAGAAAAAAAATATTCAGTTGACTATTGTAGGAAAAGGGGAAAAAAAAAATGAGTTGAATAATTTTATATTTAGAAATAAATTACAAAAAAATATAAAATTAATTGGTTATCAAAAAAATCCTTTTAGATATATTTACTCTTCAGATGTATTTATATTATCTTCAAAGTACGAAGGTTTGCCAAATGCTTTAATTGAATCAATCATTTTAAAAAAATCAGTAATTTCATCTGACTGCCCAACAGGACCACGAGAAATATTAGATAATGGTAATTATGGATCATTGTTTAAAGTAGGCGATTATAATTCATTAGCTAAATTAATTATTAATTTTAAGAAAAATAAAAAAAAAATTAAAAAAGCTTTTCTAAGTTGCTCGAGATATAATTATCAAAATAATTGCAAAGAATACTTAAACACAATCAAACCTTATTTAAACTAATTAGTTTCTGATTATAATTAACAAATTAATTCTAAAGTAGGATATTTTATGAAGGTTTTTTATTGGTCTCCACATACGAGTCATGTAGCTACTATTAGAGCAGTTTTAAATTCAGCTATAAGCCTAAATAAATATGGGAATAAAAAATATGATGTGAGTATTATTAATGTAAATGGGGAGTGGGATAATTTTAAATCAGAAAAAGTTAATTTTATTGATTTATATAACAGTATTAAATTTAATACTTTTCCAATTAATGGTTTTATAAAAAGCAGGATAAGTTATTTATATATTTTTATTAGATATCTTTTTTCTTTAAAAAGACTTATCAAGCACGAGAAACCTGATTTTTTAATTATACATTTAATCACTTCTTTACCATTGGTTTTATTAATATTATTCAATTTTGAGACTAGATTTATACTGAGAGTCTCAGGACTCCCCAAATTAAATTTTATAAGAAAGTGGTTATGGAAGATTGCATCTAAAAAATTATATTTAATTACAACTCCAACAAAAACAACCTTAAATTATTTAGCAGATATTAATTTCATAGATAAAAAAAAATTAATTTTATTAACAGATCCGGTATTTCGAATAAGAGAAATTGTTAATTTAAAAAAAGAAAAATTTAATGAAAGATTCGAATTGGATAAAAAGTATATAATTTCTATTGGAAGACTTACTTACCAAAAAAATTTTAATTTATTAATTGAAGGTTTTTATGAAATAAATAAAATTTATAATGATTATAAATTAATTATTATAGGTGATGGCGAAAAGAGAAAAGAGCTAGAGTTGTTGATTAGTAAATTGAATTTAAAAAATGAAGTATTTTTAATAGGTTTTAAAAAAAATATATTTCCTTATCTAAATATTGCGGACTGTTTAATATCAAGTTCACGATGGGAAGATCCAGGTTTTACATTAATTGAAGCCGGAGTATTAAATAAAATTATAATATCTTCAGATTGCATGAGTGGACCCAGAGAATTGCTAAATGATGATAATGGATATTTATTTAATAATGAAAATAAAGATTCTTTAATACATCAATTTGCTAATTATAAAAAAAATAGTTATGAAAATAATGAGATTAAAAAAATAGTAACAAAAAATAAATTTAAGCAATATTCAATCTATAGTCATTTTTTACAAATTAAAACCTTATTAAAATGATTTCTGTTACTGTAATTATGCCGTATTTTAAAAAAAAAGATTTTTTTAAAGAGGCATATTATTCTGCTCTAAGCCAAGGAATTAAGAATTTAGAGATCATAGTAATTTATGACGATGAAGATCTTTCTGATATCTCTTATATTAGAAGAATAATTAATAATAGAAATAATACAATTTTAATTATAAATAAAAAAAATTTTGGAGCTGGAATTTCTAGAAATATCGGAATAAAAAAAGCAAAGAGTAAGTATATAGCCTTTCTAGATTGTGATGATATTTGGCATAAAAATAAAATTAAATATCAACTTAATTTTATGAAAAAAAATAATTTAGAAATTAGCTACACTTCCTATTCAGTTATAGATAAATCCGGAGACACATTGTATAGCGTAAAGATCAAAAATGAGATGACTTATAAAGATTTTCTAAGATCTTGTGATATTGGACTTACAACAGTTGTTATGAAAAAATCGATTTTTTATAATTTTAATTTTAATAATATAAAAACCAAAGAAGATTATTTGTTATGGTTGCAACTATCAAAGTCTAATTACAAATTTATTGGAATTAAAAAAATATTAAGTTCGTGGAGAGTTAATAAAAATTCGCTTTCAAATAATATCATCCAGAAAATAAGTGATTCTTTTCGAATTTATTATCAATTTGAAAAACAAAATTTTTTAAAGACTATTTTTAGTATTATTGTATTATCTTTACTATCATTTAAAAAAAATAAATTTTTAAAATTATGAAGAAAATTGCTTTAATAACGGGTATTACAGGCCAGGACGGTTCTTATCTTGCAGAACTTTTATTAAAAAAAAATTATGTAGTGCATGGTATTAAAAGAAAATCTTCTTCTTTTAATACCCAAAGAGTAGATCACATATATGTCGATCCTCACTTTAGGACTAATTTTTTTTTACATTATGGAGATTTAACTGATTCAAATAGTGTTTTTAAAATCATAAGCGAAGTCAGACCAGATGAGATCTATAATTTAGGAGCTCAAAGCCATGTAGGAGTTTCCTTTGAGAATCCAGAATATACTGCTCAAGTATCAGGTCTTGGTACATTAAGAATATTGGAGGCAATAAGATTTTTAAAGTTAAAAAAAACAAAATTTTATCAAGCTGGAACCTCCGAACTATTTGGCGAGATTAACAAAAGAAAAATATTTAATGAAAAATCAGAATTTCATCCTAAATCACCTTATGGAGCATCTAAGTTATTCGCCCATCATATTACTAAGATTTATAGAAAATCGTATAATATCTTTGCTTGTAACGGCATATTATTTAATCATGAAAGTCCCAGAAGAGGAGAAACTTTTGTTACCAGAAAAATAACAAGATTTTTAACAAGATGGATATGTAAATTAGAAAAAACACTTTTCCTTGGCAATTTATACGCGGTTAGAGACTGGGGTCATGCCCAAGATTATGTGGAAATGCAATGGGGAATTTTGCAACAAAAAAAACCTGAAGATTATATTGTGGCCACAGGAGCAATCTGTTCGGTAAAAGAATTTGTTAATAAATGCTGCAAATATTTAGGTATTAAAATACATTGGTCTGGAAAAGGCCTTAATGAATATGCCTATATAATTAAAGATAAAAAAAAAATTATTTTCATAAAAATTGATAAATCTTATTTTAGGCCTTTAGAAGTTGATTTTTTAAGAGGAGATTCTAGAAAAGCTTTTAATAAAATAAAATTTAAACCTAAATACAATCTTAATAGTTTAATTAAAGAAATGATCGATAGTGATCTATTGATAGCAAAAAAAGAAATTAATTTTTAAAATTAATAAGTTAAAAACCCTTAGATGAATAAAAGTTCAAGAATCTTTATAGCAGGTCATAATGGGTTAGTTGGTAGTGCTGTTTACAGAAATCTTTTAGATAAAGGTTATAAAAATCTATTTATTGTTTCTAAAAAAAAAATAGATTTAAAAGACTCAAAAAAAGTTGAAACTTTTTTCAAAAAAAAAAAAATTGAATACTTAATAATATGCGCGGCCTTAGCCGGTGGAATTTTAGCAAATAGCAGATATCCTGTGGAATTTTTTAATGAAAATATAAAAATACAAGATAGTTTATTAAATGCCGCTCTTAAATTTAAATTAAAAAGAACAATATTTTTAGGAACTTCATGTATCTATCCTCATAAAACAAAAACACCAATCAAAGAGGATCAATTGTTAACCGGAAAATTGCACCCTTCTAACGAAGCTTATGCTATAGCAAAGATAGCAGGTATTAAATTATGCGAAGCATTATACAAGCAGCATAACTTAGATATCGTTGCTTTAATGCCAACGAATGTCTATGGAATAAATGATAAATATTCAGAAAAGGATAGTCATGTTATCCCGGCATTAATCTTGAAATTTCTAAAAGCCAAAAAAGAGAATAAAAAAAAAGTAGAAGTTTGGGGTGATGGCAGTCCAGAAAGAGAATTTATTTTTTCTGATGACTTGGCAGAAGCTATCCATTTTGTATTAAGGGCGTCAAAAAAGAAGATTTATAATGCATGCAATAACAAATTCCCAATTATAAATATTGGCACTGGTGAAATTTATACGATTAAGCAATTAGCTAATATAATAGCGAATAAAGTTAAATATGGAGGCAAAATATTTTTTAATAAAAAATACCCAAATGGAGTTCATAAAAAAAATATTGACATTAGTAGAATAAAAAAACTTAATTGGAGTAATAAATTTGATATAAGTAAGGGGTTAGATATAGTCTTAGGAGAGCTAAGAAAATAAATTTTAATCTGTGAATACAATTTTTATTATTATATCTTATATTTTATTAATTATTTTCTTAAATAGTTTATTTCTTAAAAAAAAAATTCTAGTCGATAAAAAGCAATTAATCCATAAATCTTTTACCTCTAAAGATCTGGTTCCAATTAGCGGAGGATTTGTAATTTTGGTTAATTTATTTTTTTTTAGCAGTAATTATCAAGCAAATATTTTTTTTTTCGGAATATTTAGCTTAGGAGTTTTATCTGATTTACTAATTATACAAAATCCTTTTAAAAAATTTTGCATTCAATTCTTTATTGTAGTTTCATTTTTGTTGTTACTAAATATTTCTATTTTATCAACAAAAGTTTTTTTTATTGATTTTTTTATCAAAAATAAATTATTCTCATTATTTTTTACTGTATTTTGTTTGTTAATTTTAATAAACGGTTCCAATTTCTTAGATGGAATTAACACTCTAGTATGTGGTTATTATATTTTAATTGTTTTGGTCATTTTATATATTGGTCAATATAATAAAATTAATTATAATTTTTCAGAATTTTATTATTTATTAATATCTCTTTTAGTTGTTTTTTTGTTTAATTTTTTTTCCAAGACTTATTTAGGAGACTCTGGAACTTTTTTATTAAGTTTTTTAGTAGGATATCAATTAATTAATTTATGCAATGCTAATTTATATTTAACTAAATATATCTCACCAATATTTATATTATTATTGTTGTGGTATCCTGCTTTTGAGAATTTATTCTCTATTATTAGAAAAACTTTAAGCAAGTTAAATGCAAGCCAACCAGATAATTTGCATCTTCATCATCTATTATTTTCGTATTTAAGGATAAAAATTAATAACAAAAAAATTGTTAATAGTTTAACCGGTACTATTCTTAATTTTTATAATTTTATAATATTTTTTATAGGCGCCCAATTTTATAACAAAACTAATTATTTAGTTATTTTAGTAATAATTAATATATCCGTTTATATTTTTTCTTATTTTTACTTGTTAAGAAAAAATTAAAGAGAATAATTTAGATATTTTATTTATTTCAATTTAGAGATAATTTTTATTATTATAAAATATTAATATTGAAAAATTTAGCCAAAAGATTGTAGCACCCCATGAAGTAAAAAAACTTCCACTTGGAATAAGAGGCAAAAATTGAGCTATAATAAATAATATAGATGCTAAATGTATTGAATTTTTGTTTTTTAAATAAATATTAAAGCTTTTGTATAAGATAAAGAATATTACTGAAATTATTGCTATAGTTCCAATTAGACCGTGTTCTGATAAAAGTTCAAAATAAATTTGATGAGGGTGAGTAGCGCATCTTTCAGTTATTCTTTTGTAATCAATATTTCTATACTCCTCTTTTAAACATTCTTCTCTAAAATTTTTATTTCCAACGCCAAAAATTGGATATTTTTCAAAAATTTTGACGGCGGTATAATAATGGGCCGCATGCTGTGTTTCTTTAAATGATTCAATAATACCTATGTTCCTAATAGGGTTTATAACAACATCAAATCTGTACCTTATTTTTTCTGAATAGAAATAAGTTCCCACTGTCAATAATATAATTGAAGTGAAAAAAATTTTTTTATATTTGAAAATTTCTTTTTTGGAAAATAAAATAAACATTAGCGCTATAAAAAAACCCTTTAATGAATTTGCTCTTTCGCCAGTTAATAAAAGTGAAATAAAAAAGCTTATAATTAGAAGAAAACCAAAAATTTCAAAATTTTTTCTTCTTTTGGAATATTTTTCAAAAAAATAACTGACAGTAATAAATGAAAATGCCAATACAAAGTGGCCGATTTTAAGTTCTTTTCTAAGAAAACTAGCTATTCTACTAGGGTCATAAGATTGAAAACCCAAAATATTTTTATTGTTAAAATATTCAAAGAAAATATCAAAGGCAACAATCGCGGTAATTATTAAATATGCATTAAAGATTAAATTAAAGTTTTTATTTTTCTTTAAAAATAAACTTACAGCAAAAACAAATATTATATTTTTAAAAAAAAAAATATTTCTAGAAAAAGATAAAATAAAATTTTGAGAAAATAATAAATTTAATAATAAACTTATCCATATTATTAAGAGCAATAAAAAGTATTTATTTTTTAACCAACCAAAATCTTTGTTATAAATACTTGTTATCAAAAAAAATATTATTATTAAAATTTGTATAGTTTCAGATACCCCACTACTGATTAATAGGCCTATTGGTAGTGATATAATTAAAAATAAAGAAATTTTATCTAAGTAAAAATTATTGTTTTTCATATGGAGCAAGATAGTTCTTAGCAAGTTCAATTAAAATTAAAAAACCATCGATAAATTCATTAACTTTTTTTATGCCGCCAAATCTTTTTCTTTCGAAAGATCCGATAGATTGGTACTTAAAATTATTTATTTTAATTTTTATTGGAATTTCTACGCAGATTCTAAAATCTGAGTTACGCAATTTTAATTTCTTAAATTTAATAGTTTCTCCCATCACAAAAGTAAATAAAATATCTGATATTTTAAGCTTAAATAAAATTTTTCCAATTAATGTGAATATTTTATTGCCAATAAAAGTTAATATTGAATCATCTGCACTGCCGCCACTCTTTATATATCTAGAAGCAAAAATAAAACTTTTATTAAGAATTATTTTATTTAGCATGAGATTTAAATATTTTGGATCAAAGGAACCATCTGCGTTAAAAATGCAGAGATAATCTGTTTTAACATTATCTATTCCTTCAATGAGAGCGTTTCCATAGCCGTTATATTTTTGTTTAATAATCTTACATTTATAATTTTTAATAGACCGAATTGTTGCGGTATCAGATTTACTTAATATAATTAATTTTTTGCATTTAATGTTTTTAATTTCCTCTAAGACTTTAGGTAAGGAAAACTCCTCATGCTTAGCTGGTATTACAAGTGTTAAATTTTTCATTATTAAATAAAATAAAGTTAATTATTACTTATCTCATAAAGTTCGCAATTAAAAATAAAAAACTAAAAGCATAAAAAATTGCAATTCTATTTTTTAGTAGTTTTGAATCAATATTAATATTAAATAAAGTAAAAAACATTATCAGAAGCATTGGGTCATAATATTTGTGATATATTTCAAGTTGAGGATTGCCTAAAACTATTAAGAATATAAGTATAAAATTATTTTTTTTTTTGTAACACAAATTAAATAAGAGCAAAAATCCTAACAAAGAAAAAAGATATAAAAAGTAATTATTATTAAATAAAATATTTGATAATTTGTATATAACACCACCCCCAGTAAAATTTATATTGTAATTAAAAAAATAAATAGAAATTACCAATGTCACTCCTGAAATTAGTAAATGGTTTAAATTTATTTTGAATTTATTTTTTGTAACAAAAAAAAAAGGAATATAATGAAATAAAATAATGCTTGAAATTAAGATTATTTTATTAGCAGGATTCAACGCAACAAGCGATTTTCCGGCTGAACTTACAGAATTTAAGAAAAAGAATATTTTTAAAAAAAAAACATAATATATTGCTGGAAGTGATAAGAAAAAATTTACTAAAATTATAGTAAGAAAATCTTTGTTTATTTTGTAGTGTTTAAAAAAAGATAATAAATAAAAAATTACAAATAAAGAAAAATTAGGACTAAAATAAGATGCCAAACATAAATAAAAAGTATTTAGTAAAGCAAAATTAAATTTTTTATTTTTATCTTTTTCTTTTATAAAGTTTAGGTAGAAATAAATTGATATATTAAAAAAAAGTAGACCATATAAACGACTATCTGGCCATATAGATAAGGATCTAAAAGTAGGTGATAAAAATAATAATAAAGAGATTAAATAAAGATTTAAATTATTATAATTATAAAATTTTATTTTAAGACATTTGTAAAAAAAAAAAATAGTTAATAATAAGAAATGAAGATTAATTATTCTTATATTTAGATCTGATAATCCTATTTTTTTAAGAAAACTTAGTATTAAATATAAAAAAGGGGAGTGCCTCGTATTTTCTTTATCGAAGTGAAGAAGAGTTTCAAAAAAATTTATAGAGAATTTATAAATAATTTCCTTATTAGTTAAATAATCGCTGTATGCTCCACCTGCTGAATTTTCATTAATTATAAATCCTCCAATAAGTGATAAATACAAAAATACACCCAGTAAATAATAATAGAATTGTCTATTTTTATAGTGCATAGTTTTCTTTAACTTTTACTAATTTTTAAATAATTTAATATCAAAATTATATGATTATTATTTTTTAAATAATATTTATGGATACTACTATTTTTTTATTTACATTCTTATTTATAATATTTTCTATTTTAGGTTACGGAGTATTGTATTCTCGTTTAGTCCGCCTGAATCATAGAAATCTAAGTTTGGGAATTGAAGGTATCTTAGGTTGTTTCCTTTATACACTTATTGCTTTTGGTACCCATATATTTTTTGCACATAATTATATTCATAATTTAATTATTAATTTTATTGGAATTATTCTTTTTTTGTATTTTTTTTTTAAAGATTTTTTAATTTATAAAAAAAAAATATTAAAATTCTTATTGCTAATTATATTATTTATAATTTTATTATTTCTATCTAAAAACAACGAGGATTTTCCTTACTATCATTTGCCATTTATGATTAATCTTATTGAGCATAAGATTCAATTTGGAATAGGGCATTTTAATTATTCTTACAGAACTCCATCTTCATTATTTTACTTGCAATCATTATTTTATTTACCCGGCGTTAAATATTATCTTTTGCATGCGTCTGGATTAATTATTTTAATATTTTCTAATCTTTTTCTTCTAGATAAATATTTGTTTAATGAAAATAAAATAAATAATTATATAAAAATTTTTTCATGTTTTATTTTTGTTTTTATAAATTTATTTTTTATAAGTTTAGCAAAATATGGAACAGATAGAGCAGGCCATATAATTGCTTTTATTATTTTTATAATTTATTTGGAATTAATTAATTCTAAAAATAATTTTTTATCGAATGTTAAAATTTTGGTTATTTTAATAATTTATTTAATATCGATAAAGAGTTATTTTTTAGTATATTTGGGATTATTTTTTCCACTACTATATTTTATTGTTAAAAATAAGAAATTTATTGATATTTTTAACAGTTATATATTTATTTTTTCTGTATTCTTTTTTTTAATACTTTATTTTTTTATTAATTTTTCTATTTCTGGATGTTTTATAACACTTTTAAAATTTACTTGTGCTGATAAACTTTTTTGGACAACACCAATAGAAGTTATTGAGCATTATAACACATGGTACGAACTGTGGGCTAAATCTGGGGCTTCACCCAATTATAGAGTCACTAATCCTGAGGAGTATATTCAATTTTTTAATTGGTTACCTAATTGGATTAATAATTATTTTTTTACTAAGGGTTTAGATGTTTTGTTTGGAAATTTATATATATGTATTTTTTTTATAATTTTTTTAAAAAAAAAAAAAAATATAAAAAATAATAGTAAATATTATTCTTTGTATTTATTTGTAATATTAATTTTTTTTATATGGTTTTATAAACATCCAGATTTAAGATACGGCGGCTATGTCTTAATTGCTTCAATATTTTTTATACCATTAAGTTTTTATTTGTCTAAATATAAATTAAAAAATAATAACTTTTTTTATTTAATTACAATCTTAATAATAATTTCATTAAATATTAGAAATGTTGTTAGAATAAATGATGAATTTAAAAGAGATGATCCTTATATTTATAAAAATTTTCCTTTTTTTTATATTAAAGATGTAAAATATGAAAAAAAGAATATGCAAGAATATGTAGCTATTTACATAGTTGATAAAGAAATGTGTTGGGCAACGCCCTCTCCTTGTTTGCCCGGAAATATTAATGTTAAAAAAATAAATGGGTATAATTTTTTTTATCCATAATTAAATAATTTGATAAAAAAAAAATCTTTAGTTTCTGTATTGTTAATTAATTATAATAAAGAAGAATTTATTTCTCGATGTTTAACTTCTCTTGGTAAACAGGATTATAAAAATTTTGAAGTAATATTTTCAGACGATTGTTCCAATGATAACTCAATAGACATAGCAAAAAAACATAAAAATAATCTGAATTTAAAAATAGTAAAAGGCACCAGTAGAACTAAACATGGTTCCTATAATCAAATGAATTCTATTTTAAGAGCTTTTAAAAAATCATCAGGGGAAATAATTCTTTTTCTTGATTCAGACGATTTTTTTCATAATAAAAAAATATCAACGATTGTACATTTCTTTAATGATCCAAATAATAACAAAAAAAAAATAATTTTTGACTTGCCTTATATTTATTATTCAAAAAATGGAATAAAAAATTTTATAATAAAAAAAAAAATATCAAATAAAATATGGCCAACCTTCCCTCCACAAAGTTGCATTTCAATGAAAAGAGATTTTTTTGAAGAAGTATTTCCTCAAATTTCATTTAAAAAATTTTTTAATATTTGGTTTGATTTTAGAGTTGCTTTTTATTCTTATTTTCTTTCAAAGAATTTTGAAATTTTAGATAAAAGATTAACGTATTATTTTGTAGACCCCAATGGTGCTTCTTCTAAATTTAATTATTTAACTTTTAACTGGTGGAGACGAAGGCTGGAAGCTTTTAATTTTTATAAATATTTATTTAGTAAATTTTCATTAAGATTTCCTCTAACTATAGATTATATTATAACTAAAATTATATTTAGATTTCTTATTTTGTTTAAAAAATAATGAAAAAGAAGATTAAACTATTAATTATAGGAAAGAATAGCTTTATAGCTTCAAATATTTTTATAAATCTTAAAAATAAAATCAATATAAAAAAAATTAAATATTCTGAATGTATTAGAAAAGACCCCCCCTTTTTTTCTAAATTTGATTTCATTGTTAATTGTTCTATAAACAAAAAATATGTTCTAGAAAAATATAAAAAAAAAAATGATTTTGATTCTCATATTTTAAATAAGATTACGAACTTAAATATTAATTATATCTTTTTGAGTTCAAGAAAAGTATATAGGCCAAAATTAAATACTCGAGAAACAGACAAGATACAACCACAAGATAATTATGCAAAAAATAAATTTATCACTGAGAATTATATAAAAAAAATTATTCCTAATAATTTTCTGATATTAAGAATTTCAAATGTCGTTGGAATGAGAATTGTGAATAATAATAGATCTCATAATTTATTTTTAGATAATTTCATATTAAACCTAAAAAACAATTCTTTATTAAATCACAATAATTCATTTAAAGATTTTATTTCAATAAATCAATTTACTGATATTTTTTTAAAGATAATTCAAAAAAATTTAAAAGGAGTATTTAACATTTCTTTGGGAAAAAGAGTTTATGTGAAGGAAATTTTGCAATGGTTAACCTCATCCTACAAAAAGTCTTTGAAACCAAAAGATTTTAATAACAAAATTCTTAATAAAGACAGTTTTACATTAAATAACACAAAACTTAAAAAAATCCTTAATATCTCTATTAATAAAGAAGATTTAAAAATATATTGCTTAAGAATTTCCAGGAAAATATTTTCTGCAATTAATTAAAGATCTGTTTACACCGTATATATATTTAGATATAAAATCCCCGCCTGGTGATTATTGCAAAGGAGTAACACCCGATCCCATTCCGAACTCGGCAGTTAAGCCCTTTAGCGCCAATGGTACTTTGTCTTAAGGCACGGAAGAGTAGGTCGTTGCCAGGCTTT
>Ga0114968_10000173_pt1 | contig 48190 bp, 45 predicted proteins | sample M_130807_EF_Meta_FD_87020 | JGI IMG/M metagenome (GOLD analysis project Ga0114968, IMG submission 87020) | Freshwater microbial communities from Lake Montjoie, Canada to study carbon cycling - M_130807_EF_MetaG | ecosystem: Environmental > Aquatic > Freshwater > Lake | place: Lake Montjoie... | reverse complement strand
TTGACCTGATATAATTTAAGTGAAATAATAACAAAAAGAACTAATTAAAAAGAAACATGAATACTCTAACTTTAAAGTTAAAAGAATTCTTTGCTACTGAACAGTTATCTAAAGAAGATATCAGAATACCTATTAACAAATTATGTGGATTAGAAGTTACTTGTAATTTAAGATTTAGTAAAAGTCACCATACTAACAATTATGGTGTTCAGCTTTATATAGAGAGTACAAAAATTTGTAACCTAGATAATAATAATAATAATAGTTATCTTATGTTATACGCAACAACCTTATGGTGGAGTCATAAACAACCATTAGACGATGATTATAAAATCATACAAGAAAAATTAAGTGAAACTATGAAAAAAATAAAGTTTAATAAATATACAGGTTCTTATGAAACTGAAAGTTCTTATGAAACTGAAAAAAACGGGCTTACAGGAGATGATTGGTGTTCTATATTAGGATTTGAAGTCCATATAGAATATGAGTTTGATATATGTTGTATATGTCATATGTCAACTAAATCAATAACATCTAATTGCTGTAAAAAAGAATTATGTTATGAATGCTGGGATAAATTACCAATGGTGCGATGTCAAGAATGTCCTGAAAATCCTAGAGGTGACTGTGAATATATTCGTTCGTGTGGAACAGCAAAATGTCCGTTATGTAGATGTAGTTTAGCAAGTGGAAAAGAATTCGAATATTAAAAAAAAGCAATTCAATAAAAAATTTTATATTTTATTCAATAAAATATAAGTAATTCAATAAAATATAAAATTTTTTATTGAATTGAAAAAAAATGAAAAAAAATTAGTAAACTAAAAATTGATAAGTATTAAAAAAAATGAAATGAATTATAACAATATACCAATGCAACAAATAAAAGAATAATAAATAAAAGAATTAAAATGACAAAATTTATGATATTTGACACCGAAACAACTGGGTTACCTGAACGTGGTGTATATGTTGTAGAAAATAATAATGTACACTTATGGCCTTACATAGTCCAGTTAAGTTATATTATTTATGAATCTAAAAGTAATGAAATTATAAAACAAGAGAATACAATAATAAAAATTCCAAACAACATTATTATTCCTGATAATGTTGTTTCAATTCACGGAATCACAAATGAAATATCTAGAAACATCGGAAAAAATATAGTTCCATATTTACTTAATTTTATTAAAGATTATAACAATTCTGATATAATTATAGGACATAATATTTTATTTGATATTAATATGATACGTGTCGAATTATTAAGACACGTATTATATGACGAGTTTAATAAATTAAAAGAACCCAAAAAATTTTATTGTACCATGAAAAATACAATAAAATTATGTAATTTAAAAAGAGTTAATAAAGGAGGCATCCAATATGCTAAATACCCGAAACTAATAGAACTACACAAACATTTATTTAATGTCGAACCTATGGGATTACACGACTCATATATTGATATATTAATTTGTTTTAGATGCTATTATATGATACATTTTAATGAAGATGTATGCGATAAAAATAAAACTATACAAACCATACTTTATAAATTATTATGCTGAACACATTTCACAAATATCATTTTCCATATTATTATTTGATGTATTCTTTTCAGGTTCTATTGAAAATTGTTGTGCCTGATGTTTTGCTTTCCGTCTTAAATAATAAATACCTGTTTTTAACCCTTTTTTCCATGAATAAAAATGCATTGATGTTAGAGAGTTATAGGTTGGTTCTTCAACCCATAAATTAAGACTTTGACTTTGACACACAAACGCGCCTCTATCTGCTGACATATCAATTACATGTTTCATTGGTATTTCCCAAACAATCTTATATTTATTTCTAATATTTTCAGGAATCATATCTAAATGTTGAATACTTCCTTTATTCGCAATAATATTATTTTTTAATTGTTCATTCCATAATCCAAGATGAATGAGTTCTTTCATTAAAAACCGGTTCGCAACTATAAATTCTCCTGCTAACGTGCTTCTACTATAAATATTACTAGTTAATGGTTCAAAACATTCATTATATCCTAAAATTTGGGATGTGCTTGCTGTCGGCATAGGTGCCACAAGTAATGAGTTGCGTAATCCATATTTTTTAATAGAATCCTTTAATTTGTCCCAATCATATCCCGATGGTTTAACATTCCACATATCAAATTGGAGTATACCTTTAGACGCAGGAGACCCTTCGAATGAACTATATGCTCCACAATGGTCATCTGTTAATTTGTATATTTCACAATTTAAAACCAATGTATCTGATAATTTATCCATTGTTATATGTTTTAAATCATTTATAGGGTTAGTTTTGAATGATACAAAATCTAGTGAATCTTCGAAATTAACTGTTTTTATTATGTTGTATCGTTCAATAGCAATTTCATTACTTTTTTCTAAAGAAGCGTGATAAATTGTTTCGAAAATTAAGGTATTAATTTGTTTTGCTTCTTCACTATAAAACGCAATATCCATCATAATAAATGTATCTGCTAACCCTTGAACGCCAATACCTATAGGACGATGTAATAAATTACTTCTTCTAGTTTTTTCGGTAGGATAAAAATTAATGTCTATTATTTTATTTAAATTATTTGTAACTATTTTAGTTACTTCGTGTAATTTTTCGTAATCGAATGATTTAGTTAATTCATTCACAAATGCCGGCAACGCAATACTCGCAAGATTACATACAGCAGTTTCTGTAGGGTCTGAATACTGAATAATTTCGGTGCATAAATTACTCGACTTAATAGTTCCGATATTTTGTTGGTTGCTTTTCATATTTGCGGAATCTTTATATAATATATACGGAGTTCCGGTTTCCATTTGTGCGTCTAATATTTTAAACCATAATTCACGAGCATTAATCGTTTTTCTAGATTTTCCGTCTGCTTCGTATTTTTCATATAATTCTTTAAATTTTTCTCCATAAACATCGGATAATCCGACACATTCATGCGGGCAAAAATAACACCATTTCTGGTTATTTTTTACCCGTTCCATAAATAGGTCAGGTATCCATAAAGCATAGAATAAATCACGCGCTTTTAACTCTTCATCTCCATGATTCTTTTTTAATTCCAAAAATTCTTCAATATCTGCGTGCCAAGGTTCAATATAAACCGCAAAACTTCCATTACGTTTTCCTGATTGGTTAACATATCTTGCTGTGCTATTATATACTCTTAACATTGGAACGATTCCATCTGTTTTACCATTAGTCCCACTTATATGAGAATCTTTCGCACGAACGTTGTGAATATGAAGACCAATTCCTCCCGAATATTTTGAAATTTGAGCACAATCGGATAAAGTTTTATAAATTCCTTCAATACTATCATCCTCCATAGCAAGTAAATAACAAGAACTTAATTGTTGTCTTGGAGTTCCGGCATTAAATAGTGTTGGTGTAGCATGTGTGAAATATTTCTGAGACATTAAATCATACGTTTCTTTTATATTTTTTAAATTAGTTCCGTGTATTCCGATGGATACTCTCAACCACATATATTGGGGTCTTTCAATAATTTTATTATCAACTTTTAAAAGATAAGAACGTTCCAACGTTTTAAAACCAAAAAAATCGATTAAATAGTCTCTTTCATGAATTATTAAATTATCAAAAAAATCTTTATTTTCAGAAACAATATTCCATACTTCTTCCGAAATGATTGGTGATTTTTTTTCATTATAATTGACAAAATTATACAATTTTTCCATAGATTTAGAAAAGGACGGTTCCGTATTTTTTTGATGATTTGATACAACTATACGTCCTGCTAAAAGTCCATAGTCTGGATGTTGTGTCGACAAAGACGCACATTGTTCGGCAGTTAATTCATCTATTTTAGTTGTATTAATTTTATCGTATAATTGGTCGATTACTTTTATAACTAACGCGGAATAATTTATTTGGATATTTGCCTCTTGTCCAAGTTTTTTTACACGATTTAAAATTTTATCAAACGCAATATCTTCTAACTCGCCATTTCTTTTAGTTACACGCATATCTGACATATTCTTGTTATCAGTATATATGGTTATTATTTTATATTATTTTTATATATTATATTTTATTTGAAACAGTGTAATTGTTTATTTTTAACACATTATATATATATATGAAATATATTGTTGTCTTATTATTAATAATATCAATAAGTATTTTAATTATTGTCTACAATAAAAATGTTGAAAACTACGATAATTTTAATTTAGGGAGTCGCGGAAATTATCCTGCGTCTGTTAACGAGGTTCTTTTAGAAGATAGTTTTCCAATTAAAAATAAGATTGAACTATCTAATATGAATGAAAGTAAAATGTGGTGGCATTATCCTATTTTTAAAGTTGGGTCATATACACAAATTAATAATAATTTAAAATATCCAAACAATCCAGATACCGGTTCGTGTATGCCTTCCGATTTTTGCGGTTCAATATATAAAGAACAACAATTACACTCAAATATTTCGAGGGTTTTACCTCCTGTAAATTCTTCAGGAGGTATTCGTGTAAATTATTATAACGCAGAATAATTAGTTTGGGATTCTTCAAGCGTTTCCGTTATTATTTTATATTGGACTATTTCAACCTTACCCGTATCTTTATTTATAGATAATAAACAATTGGTATCTATTTCTTCTTTTTTTTGTTTTCTTGTTGGTGCTCTATGTTCGTATCCGCTGATTCTTTCATTGATTATAGTATTCCATAATTTTTGGATTTCTGAAATATTACTTTTAAACCACATATTATTCCTCAACACTAAAACACAACTATATTTTTCTAATTTCCAATGAATATTTTTAATCCATTCCATATCTGAATAAATATACATTTGTTCTGCTTCCCATATGTCAAACTCGGATTTATCCATATGTAATGGTTTATAGATATATACAGGAACCCCGTTATTTTTAGAAAAATACATTATAATTCCTTTTGTTTCTCCTATTTTGGATTTTAAAAAATCATTTCCATCATTCATAAAATCGGTTTCATTTTCATACTCAACAAATTTTGTTTCTAAAAAATCACACTCATCTAAATTACAAATTTCTAACTGAAGTTGCATTTGTATCCAATACTCTTTTTTAGGAACTCCATCAATTACACGATTAACGATATTTTTAACTTCAAGCATACGTCCATATCTCGGTGAATCAATCTTAACATTAATACCATCAGGTGATGCTCCCAGAAAATCATAATTCGTGTGTTTTATACAACCAAACTCCTTTATTTCTGTATTATATTTATCTTCGTAAACCATCACTGATAATGGTTCATATTTTTGTCCCCAATGAAGGGTTGAATTTACATTTACTTCTTTATCGGGTATATTTGCTATAATTGGTATTGGTTGACATTTCTCATAAATTAATTGATTTTTACTACATATACTATCAAAAATTTTATGTGCGTTACTTGCTGTAATTAAGTTGTGTCTAAACGTATACCATTCAGGTGACCTTTGGACGTGTTGTGGTTGATTTAAAAGGTGTTGTATTTTATCGGAAACAACCGTAATATTCGGTGTAGTTATTATTATACTACTATCAAAAGAACGCCTTGGAAAAATAGAAGAATAAAATATTTCGAATGCTTCGTCGATATAATTATATAATTCTTCTTCATATAACTCATTTAATAAAATTTGTTCTTCAAATTGTGTTAAACATAATCCCCGAATTTCATTAACACATATAGAATGAAATTCGGGGTCAGAAATTAATGTTGAGTTTTCATTGACATACTCATAAATTTGCTCAAGAGTTGTTTCAATAAAATCTGTCAACATATCGTCATCCATTATTAATGGGTCATCTTCTAAAGCTACTATACTATCAATTATATTTTCAAGGGTTTCCAAATCGTTAAGATACATGTTATATTAATTAACACTTTGTTTTTAATTTACTTTTATATATTCTGTAAAACATCCCCGATAACAATATTGTGTTTATCCTTTATCGTCCCAGTTGTTTTTTTTGGAGGCAAACTTTTTAAGGTTGATATCCTTTTATCCAAACTTTTTAAAGTAAAATGCTTATGTTGCTTATTATATATAAGTGCCGGGATTTCTTTAATTATTCCGGTATTTTTATCATAAATAACATCCTTTACTTTTTGTAGTTTTTTTCGCTCCAAACAATCCTTAAAAAAAGTAATTAAATGACTTTCTTCTTCGTCATTTAAATTATTAGTTTCTTTATATGTTTTTACATAACATGCCAATTTTTTCATTTTAATTGTATTATCCAATTTACACCACGGACCGTTGACATTAATTTGTTGCTCGGTTTCTAAAAATTTCTCCAAAAAAGAGATATCATTAGTTGTTAGTTTTGTTTCCTTTTTTGGTGTTCTATTTAACAACATAGTTTTATATTTGATATTTTTTAATTCGTGACACTCTTCATTAATTGTGTTTTCCATTATATTATATTATATAAAGAGTTAAGTTTAACCCGTTTTAAAACATATAGTTATATTTTAATATTTATATTGATTTATAATATTATCATTAAAATATGGAAGTCCCAGAAGATACCGCGATTATAGTAGATAATACATATGTAGATGATACAGATAAAAAAATAAACATTATCGGAACTAGTTCGCGTTATCAAATAAAAAAGGCAACTTATAAGTTAGAACACAATAAAGAACGCACCGATATAAAAAAAATAAATTTTCCAGATGAATATTTTATTTACGAAACTCAACTGACTATTTTACAAAATATTTACGATGATTTACCAACGATTAATTTAAATAACACTAATGTTGTTAAACAAATAGAAAGAAAAATATACGGTTATAAACACCAGGATATTGATAAAAAACAAATCGATGAAACTAAATTAATTAGTTTAAAATTAATTGTTCACAAATTAATCGAATGTAATCTGACATGCTACTATTGTTTTTGTAAAATGATGCTATTATATAAACTTGTTAGAGAACCTAAACAATGGACATTGGATAGAATCGATAATGAATACGGTCATAGTGTTGACAATATTGTTCTATCTTGTTTAGAATGTAATTTAAAACGAAGACGAACAAACCAAAATAAATTCGTATTTACAAAACAACTGAAAATTACTAGAATAGAAACAGAATAAATAAGTTATTCAATCAGAATTATTATAAATAATTATAATAATGGATTATTATGAATGGAAATGGACTAAAGGTGAACCGTATGATAAGTCTCTCAGACAATGTAACTCTGACGCATCGATTTTAGAAAATAATGAATATATTAATAATGTCGAGAAGTCAGCATATTCAGCATCATTAAACCACGATGAAAACACTTGGGATGTTTTAAATAATGGTAGATTTACAAATAAAAAAGAATTTACAGAACAAAAATTGTCAGAACGTCAATCCATATGTCAGTCAAATCTAAATCCATATATGTGTAATAATAATTACGTGGATGATGTTGTAAATAGAGACGCATTTTTAAAACCAGTGTCAACCTTTATTGAAAAAGAGAAATAATATTCATTAAATAAATAAGTATTTAAACAAACACGAATTATTAATACAACCATATTATGCTAAAACCTGTAAATTATATAACACAAAACAATTTATTATTAAATAATTTAATTGATTTTTACAAAAACGAAGATGCCTTAAATAAAATGTTAAATATTATTACTGGAGAAAATAAAATATCTTTAAGGATTGTCGATTGGTTCTCAACAAATTACGCAAAAAAATATTACACTATTTATTCAATTAATAACGATATTTCTAAAAGATTTAAGGTTTATGTTGACTACAAATTAAAATTGAAGGCTTATTCAAAACGACGATTTGACCCTTTTTGTAGATGGGATAGAATAAGTATTCCATATAAAAATAATACCAGTATTGAAACTACTATCGGACAATTAAATTTTTTCAAATGGGCAATCGAAAACAAAGTTATCGAATATATAGAACAAAACTACGATGATATTGAAACAGATATGAATTGCCGTAATAGTACATCTAGAAGAAAAGATATTGTAGACAATTCAAAAACCCGTAAAAAAAGAGAGGAATTGTCAATTTCAGCTACTAAAAGTATTAAAAAGGAAAAGGTCGAAATTGTCGTCCAATTTAATTAGTTAATTTTATATAAATATAAATATAAATATAAAATTAATAAAATATCAATGGGTAATATTCAATCAATAAATAAAACGAATTTTGAAGATATTCAGCAATTATTGTCAACAAAACCAGGACAATATTTGTTAATTAATACTTTAAAAATTGAGGAACAATATTGTTTAATACCAAATACAATACCATACGATAAGGAAGAAACCATTATTAACGAACACATTAAAAAATATAATAAGGATACCAAAATTATTATTTACGGAAAAAATTGTAACGATGACACAACAATACAAAAATATAAACAATTATATTTACTCGGGTTTTACAATATATACATTTATACAGGAGGGTTATTCGAATGGTTATTACTTCAAGATATTTATGGTTCGTCTGAATTTCCAACGAGTTCAAAACAACTTGATTTATTAAAATATAAATCTTAAACTTTTTTCTCTTTATCTAATAATAATGTCTGGATTAACTGGTTTTAATGTTGGATACTCAAATACATTTGGTGGTAATAAATCATATCTAGACATATCATATATATTTAACCCTAGAACTTCAATCACTAATGTTACAAACACAAATATGTTTTATAAACAATCAGGTGCTGTTTATACCGATATATCCAACGTATTTTTAAAATCGTCAACTAATGGCGCAACTGGTATAAGTTATGAGGTAATTTCTGTAACAAATTTTTACGACCCTTCATCGAATGGTTATGTTGATATAGGCGATTTATTTCAACCATATTATAATGATATTTCTTTTGCGAATATCACATCATCCGTATCATCTGGATTAATTATGTATAAATATATTAATGGTGTTAAATTTATAAATTCAGGAAACGCAAATTATACAGGAAGATTTAAATTCCCGACTCCATCTGGAAACACAACAGGTAAATTCACAATAAATTTTGCGTGTGTTGGCGGTGGAGGTGGTTCTAATAATGGTGGTGGTGGTGGTGGTTCTATAATAATTGGTAGTGCGGATATGTCGTATAATTTTTTGTATTATTTTGGTGTAGCAAATGGATTAAAGGGGACTGGTGGTAATACCTTTTTTAGAGCAACCCAATTCTCTAGTGATATGTCGTATAATTTTATGGCTAATGGAGGTGTCCAAGGTATAAACGGAAAAGGAGGAAACGGAGGATCCGTTCAGATTAATATTATGTCAGGAATTTCTTGCACAATTAATTATATAAGTAGTGGAGGAGGTGGTGGAGGAGGGTATGATACATCAGGTAATCTTGTTGGTGCTGCTGGTTTAGCAGGGGCATATACTATAAATGGCTCAGTAACTGTTGTATCTGGAGGACCCGGACAATCAGGCACCGGTTGTATTCTTGCTAGTGGTTCTTCTGTCAATTATGTAGGTGGTAATGGAGGAGGTAATTATTCTGATCCGTCGGGTGCGTATGTTTCGTTTAATAGTATTCCAGACCAATTAACTAATTATTTTGGTGGTGGAGGGGGGGGTAATAGTTATGTGCCCCCCTCGGGTCCATCTTACGATGGGTTTCCAAGTAATTATCCAACAAATACATGGATACAAGGTGGAAGTGGAGCAACAACTAGTTCAGGTTCTTCATCTATTGATACTACTCAGTATGGAGGTGGTGCTGGCGCGTCTCGTGTACACGGCACTACTGGTTCTGCTGGTTCAGGATATTTATTATTTTGGTGGAATTATCCATTAACATAACCCATATTGAATTATTAAATTGATAAAAAAATGCTAACTACTCTACTACTACTTTACTACTCTACTACTACTTTAATTTATATAATTCGTAAATAATTTATTGTTTAATAATTTGATGGATTTGACATATCCAATCGTTTAGTTGTGAGACGTTTTCATAAATATCTACATTTCCGTTCAATACTATTTTATCGCATTCTAATATGTCTACCATATTAGAATGGTAAGTATCACACAATTGTAAATAATCCAACGAAATATTATTTTCTCCATTTCTGGCTCTTTTTAAAATTCGATTATAACAAATATCTGGGTCCGTTTTTATATATATTATATTGTCGACATTAAAATCGTTTTTAAATGTATCGAACAAATTTAAATAAATTTGGTAATTGATATACTCTATTTTATGAGTATCATAAAGCATTTTCGCAAAAACCATTTTATCGGTATATAAACTACGTTCAGTTATAATAGTTACACCTGGATGTTGTTTGATGGTTTTTTTTAATAAATTTATACGTGAAATATACGCCATTATCTGAAACGAAAACGAATACTTTATTTGGTCTTGATAAAATTTTTCTAAAATAGTTGTCCCGTTTTCATCTTGAATACTTTCCCAGATGTCAACAGGTTCTCTTACAAATATAATGTTTTTATTATTCGCAAAATAAACTTTTAATTTTTCGAATAATGTAGATTTACCAGAACCGATGTTTCCTTCAATAGATATAATTGTAGTTTTCATTTTGTTTGTGTCTGTGTTTATGTGTGTTTTGTTTTATTTACTATTAAAACTTAATTAAAATACATTTCAATTTTTATAACTAATTCGGTAACACATTCGGATAACGTAAGAGAGTTATACAATTAAAAAAAAATTGATTTAGAAATAAATGAAAACAATTTAAACAACTAAATTAAAATAATATAACAGACAACTTAAAAAGATGGATCTAAATCAACAAAAACTTACCAAATCCGAATGGGAAACAATCGAAATGCCTGTGTCTCAAGATGAGATAGAAGTCCTTAAATTAATAATTAAAGGCAATAACGATGTGAATGTCAGATACAATAAAACGGATTCGATATTTACCTTTTTAAAAATTGAATATGGTGAGAAAATGGAAGATTTTATATTTAACAAATATTTTCGGGAAAAAATAACCGAATTTATTTCAAAATATAAGGCAAGTTATTTAAAGTTGAATGTAAATTCGAATCCGGTTTTAAAAAAAGCGGACCTTATTCGAATTACAAAAAATACTGAAACTACCATTGATAAAAGTAATATTTATGAATATGTTCTATTAGAACAGATTGAAAAGATACTTAAATATCAATCCAAAAACAGCAAGAAAATGGAATATTATTATTTCACTCTTTACAAACTATTAAAAAACACGGTTCCTTTAATAAATAGACATATTTTAGAAATCGCAAACAAAATAATACATAATTTAGAGGATGTTATATCTATTCAAAAAATAATTGAAAATTCAGTTGAATGTATTGAGAAAAACCCCAATTTAATTAAGTATGGAGACATGATGTTATACGAACATCAAAAAGAAATAATTACTTCTTGTAAAAAATCAACCCCTAAACTAATTTTATATATAGCACCTACAGGAACCGGAAAAACGATTACTCCAATAGGTCTATCAGAACAAAATAAAATAATATTTGTTTGTGCTGCTAGACACGTTGGGTTAGCATTAGCAAGATCCGCGATTTCAGTTAATAAAAGGGTTGCTTTTGCGTTTGGGTGTGATAGTGCCGACGATATTCGTCTCCATTATTTCTCAGCAAAAGAATTTAGTAAGAATAAAAGAACTGGAGGAATATGGAAGGTTGACAATAGTATTGGAGATAAAGTCGAAATCATGATATGTGATATTAAATCTTATTTGCCAGCAATGTATTATATGTTATCCTTTAATAAATCCGAAAATTTAATAGTCTATTGGGATGAACCAACCATAACACTCGATTATTCTGAACACGAGTTTCACGCAATTATTAAAAAAAATTGGAGTGAAAACCTAATAGAAAATATGGTTTTATCTTCAGCAACATTGCCGAAATTACACGAATTAACCGATACAACAAACGATTTTAAATCTAAATTTCCAAACGCGGATATAATTAGTATTGTTAGTAACGATTGTAAAAAATCGATTCCAATCATAAATAATAATGGTTATGTTGTTCTCCCACACTATCTAAGTCAAGACTATGACGAGATTTTAAAAATTGTTAATCATTGTGAGAACTATTTAACATTATTAAGATATTTCGATTTAAAAGAAGTTATTCGATTTATAATGCTCGTCCAAAACAATAATTATACACAATTAAGATTTAAAATAGAACGTTCGTTCGGGTCTCTTGATGATATCGATATGAAAAATATTAAATTATATTATTTAAATTTACTAAAAAATATTATTCCTGGATTATGGGGTTCTATTTACTTAACTCTTAAAAACTCAAGAGAAAAACGTATCTTACCAAATAATACAATAAATTCAAAAGGAAATAAAATAACGAAAATTAATAGTTTGGGTCCAGGAACAACTTGTGGTAATTTTGAAGGGGTTCCTTTATTGAGACTTGCCAGCGAACCAAATATACCTACTAAACCAATTAATACTGAAGTAACAGAAACACCTGATAATTGTGCCATATATCTCACAACAAAAGACGCATACACATTAACAGATGGTCCAACCATATTCTTATCAAATAATGTTGAAAAAATATCGAACTTTTGCGTTCAACAAGCAAATATACCTATTCAAATTATGAATGATATTTTAAAAAAAATAGAATTTAACAACTCAATAAATGATAAAATACTAAAATTAGAAAAAGATTTAGAAGATATTAGCAATAAGGATGTTACCAATAAAGATACAGATAAAGGGGGAAAACCCACCGCCAAAAACGACCATAAATGTAATCGTGATCCATCATCTTCAAAAACACAAACCGAATCTTTAAAAATATCGTCTCAATTAGAAACCCTTCGGTCTATGATTAAAACGGCAACATTAAACGAATGTTTTGTTCCAAATAAATTAAATCATATACAAAAATGGGCAGGAGAATTAAATCCACAAAACGCGTTTTCAAGTAATATTAGTGAAGACTTAATAAATAAAATAATGTTATTACAAGGAGTCAACGATAGTTGGAAAGTATTGTTATTAATGGGTATCGGCGTTTTCACAAACCACGAAAACATTAATTATACTGAAATAATGAAAAAACTTGCGGATGAACAAAAATTATATCTAATCATCGCATCAAGCGATTATATTTATGGCACAAATTATCAATTTTGTCACGGATATTTAAGCAAAGATTTAGAACTTACTCAAGAAAAAATTATACAAGCAATGGGTCGTGTTGGAAGAAACAAATACCAACAAGATTATACAGTTAGATTTCGCGATGATAGTCAAATTATGAAGTTGTTCACATCGGACACAGACAAACCCGAAATTATTAATATGAATAGATTATTTAATAGTTGTTAAATTGTTAAGTTAGTGTGTAAGTTTTGTAAAATTGTAAATAAAAAAATAAATTATATTTATTTTTTTATTGATGTAAAATTAAGTATTCAAATAACAAACACATAGTTAGACGATTTACAATCTTCATCTAATAATAATAACGGAGACGCATACTCTACTATTGTCGATGGGTCCTTGTGTCTACAACATCCACATAATCTTTTGATAAATTTATAAATAGTCCAATCACACGCATTATTTTTAGATAATCCCATTATATTACTTAGTGTCTATTTTTATATTGGTTATTGTCGACAAATAAATTATTTATACGATTTGAAAATATTTACTTTATCATTTTTATAAAATCAGATACATAGATTTTAATATTATTAAAATCATAATTTGTGTAACTCAATCTCGAATTGAATAAATCTTCCCACTTATTAACAATTACCATTGGGATATTATATGCTTTAATATGTTGAATAAACGTGCTATTTATAACAATAGGAACCACTTTTAAATATACACATTCCCAAAATCTATGAGTATCCATTCCATTACCTTCAGGACATAAGCAAAAAGCGTATTCTTTTAATCTAATCAAATTCTCAGTTGGACTTATGCGATTTAAAAAAGGAATTTTAGAATAAAATGTATTATAACACGCCATCCTTTTATTGTAATTTGTATTAATGTTAAAATTAAAGTATATTTGTTTAGTTTTTATATGCAAAGTATTAGTATCTAAAGTTTTAAATATTTGTAAATTCCCACCAGGCCACATACTATTTGCTAACCCTATTGGTAAATAATGTAGTTTTTCGTGTTTCATACATAAATTTTGAGTGTACCATTTTATTAAATTTGGAGTATTTAATATTTTATATATTTCTGGCGTTTCTCTTATATTTTCGTCTGAATTATGAGTTAATAAAACAAACGGATTCTTAAAGAATTTTATTTTTTGAGACAATAATTTTACTCTATGTGAATAACAAAAAATAATTTTTGGATTATCAACATAATCTACTAAATTTCCAATGTTATTATGTTTAAGTTTTTGAATACTTATTAAATTATTATAAGCAAAATCATCGGGGGTTCCTAAATAGATATCAGCTAATTGTTGAAGTTTTTCTCCTGTTATTATTTCTATATCCATATATAAATAATCGTTAAATTTATATTTGATTAAATCTGCAATATTTATATGGAACAACAACAATATAAATTAATTAAACAAAAGAGACGGGACATTAAACAAACCGAAAAACGAAAGGCAACTGCTAATGAAGTAATATATATATTTGAAAAAATTTTAGAAGGGTGGAAAACTATCCGGATATATAACACAATAATTCAAGAAAACCCTAATTCTAATATTTTAAAAAAAAATGTTGAGCAAATCTCAACCGGAAATTGTAAAATAAATGAAACCGAATTAACTAAAGAAAGATATTTATATTATACAGAATTGAGAAAGCAAGTTTATGACAAATTTAAGGATATTTAATATTAATTATCTAATTCAACAATCATATTATTAGCCTGTAACAATTTATCACTAATAGATATTTTATTTGATTTTGTTCCAATCCATATTTTATTTAATTTTGGGTGTTTTTCGATTTTGAAAAACTCGCGACTTTTCGATTTTTCTACATTTAACCATTCATGATAATATACAACATATTTTTTCATCATATCTTGTGTTATACCGTAAGGCAGCGGTTTTGCGGATTGTTTTCTTTCTCTTTTGGTGCCTGGTTTAATACCTTTACTATTTTGTTCTTGTTCATCTCTTGTTGCTATTCTTAAATTATCAAAAATATTATTTTTAGGGTCTCTATCAATGTGGTCAACACTAATATTCTTGGTTCCTCTACCATTTCCATAACATCCGGTTATTATTTGATGAATATATAATTTGCTTGTTCCGCTAATGTATCCATTAACCGATTTAAACCACGTTATTTTTTTACCATTATTTAAGTCCGTCTCAAAATCTATTATTTTTTTATAACTTATATCACATAATTTACATAAGGTATCTTTTTCACAATACATTAATAAAAATTCAAGATTATCGTTTTTTAATTTCCAAATTGGATTTTTCATAATATTCGCATCTTTTCCTAATGACGCATAATGTCCTGGAATATAAACTATTTCATAATTAGGATATATGCTTTTTATGTTTTGTTCGATTATTTCAAGGTTAGATGTCATTTATTTTTTGTTATTGATTATAATTTAATATTATAATCAATTTTTATTTTTAATATATTTTTGTAACCCACACGCTTAATTTGAGTAAGCACGCAGTATCCCATATATTTCTATACAGGGCGGATTATACCTTAAGTTATCATTAAGAATTGCTAATTCTTTCAAACCCATCCCATTATAATCTCTGAACCTTCTCCAATATGCTTGCTTAGCGCACTTAGGAGCTTGGCTGCGGATTTTCCAATCTTTTTCGTTATTACTATGCTCTAGGTCATTACCCCGAGTATTTGAAATATTTTCATATGACAAAGTAGTAGAAAAAGCTCTAAGGAGTTTCCCGCAATTTAGAAATGTTGCCTCCGTTTGACTTAACAGTCAATAAGAGACTAGCTGGTTATATAATGCGAAATTATACAAATCGCATATTTGCTTTACACTGTTTATCCATATTAGTAAGCAAATATCTAATACGGCAGCCAACTGTTTGGCCCTGATTAGCAACAAATATTGTGCTAGGTTAAGGCCGCCCATGCCCGACATTATTCTTAATACATTGTAGTTGGTAGCGTAAACTCTTACCTTTGCGGTGTTTGTTCCTTCTACAGTAGCATTTGAAAGCACCAATTGAAGTGTGGCGTTATCAATTCTGGAGAAGTTGCAAGTACCACTTGGTTGATGCTCTTCTGGACGAACAGCGAAGGAGTATACGTTAATACCTTCATCGGGATTACGAGTATGTGCCTGGTAAGGTTGAACCAACGAGAAGTATGTTCCTTCACGTTCTGAGAAGCGGTCCTGTCCGTTAAGTTGTAATTTAGCAGTAACAACTGGATTTTGTCCCCAACAATGCATGTCAATAGAGGTTTCAGTAAGAACAAAAGTTCCAGCATCAGAAACAGATGATTCAATACCGAAAGTGGATGTTGAATCCAAAGCTCCGTCAAAGTTTGGTTGAGTATAAGGACCGCTTAATCCATTCCAATATCCGGAATAATTTGGTAGGGCATCAATTGCTCCTGCGTCATGGAATAATCCGTTTTGGTCGATGAATGATGTGCTTGATGCGGCAACAGATTGAGGACCACCAAAAGCGTGAATTGCGTTTGGAAGGGCATCAATAGCATCGGTATAATTGAATGGCTGAGCACCAAGAACTTTAAAAAGAGTGGCGTCACATGTTAATGATGAACAGTAATCAACGTTTTGGTCTGGTTGAACTACCCAAATAAGTTCCTTTACAGGGTGATTAAAGTTAAGTTTAATTTTGTTGGATGAACTACCAACGGATTCATCACCAGTGAATTGAAGTTGTGTAATAAGGTATTCATGAGGGTTCTGTGCCATTCTTCTGCGTTCATCGGTATCTAAAAATACGTAATCAACATAAAGAGATGCGGCAACAAGGGATTGATTGTATGCGATAGATGCTGGAACAGAAGTTCCACTAGACAACTGATTGGATGATGAGTTTCCAATACCAGTATTACAACTTAGAGTGGTAACAGCCCATAAGCATTCATCAATAGGACGGATATCAAGATTAATTTTGACTTCGTGGTATTGAAGAGCAATTAAAGGTAAGGCAAGACCTGGGTTAGAACAAAACCAAAATTGAAGGGGAACATATAAGGTTGTTTCTGGAAGTGCGTTACGAGGAGCACATACCTGACGAGGTGCCGTTGAGTCACAAGGACCATCCACGGCAGCAAAAGATGGGTCGGTGATAAATGTAAGTTGTGTGGTGTTTCCAATCATTTTAAAATATCCTCTTTGTTGTTCGGAAGTCATAGTAAGCTGATTCCAGATATGCATCCAATCACCATATTGTCGGTCAATGCGTTGACCTCCAATTTCAACCTCAACTTGTGCGACAAGTTGTTCTCCTGGGAAGTCTAACCAACGGGCATAAACACCGTGATTAGTTGCTAATGCGTTATAACTGGTATTTCCCATACTTTGGTTAATTTCTGGAAGGGTTACCTGAAGATAGGTGCGGTAAGCAAGATCACCGTTTCGACTGATAACACACTGAACTCTTCGACCAAAATCGGCTTGTCCGTTAAATGTTTGTTCGATGGATTCAATTGCGAAGTTGGTGTATCGTCTATAGGTTACTTTCCAAAAAGTAATCTGAGGATTTCCAGTAAGGTATACGTCTTGTGCGCCATAAGCGACTAATTGCATTAATCCACCACCCATTTTATAATATTGCTAAAGAAAAAAAAACTAAATATTTAATTTAATTAATTAATTAATTATTTAAATGTTTGAATGTTTAAACTCATAAATATGGGTATTTACAATTTGACACGATATATGTAGGGGTCTATATTTTATTTTAAATTCATATTATATTTAATAAAATCGATTAAATAAGAATCTACAAATACTTCTTTTTTTCCTTCATGATTCTTGGAAAAAATATAAGAATCGTTTTTTTTGTGTACAGACCAACCATTATCCAGAGCATTATACAAGAGAACCATTTTATGCATTTGTATTTTATCAAATTTATTATGCTTTTTATTTTCTAAATTAACATTTAATTCCATTTTATAAAAATAAAGAAAACATAAAATATGTTTTAACTTGTTAAAATATATTCACACAAATAAAGTTTAAAAAAAAAGGTATAATTAATTTAATGCCAAGTTTTAAACCAAAAACAACAAAAAAAATAAAGTTCAATAATAAGGATTCAATAACATTAGATGGAAAGCATAAAGAGATATTGACTGAATTTTGTAAAGACGATAATGATAAAATACCTAATTTAAAAAATGAAAAAAAGGAATTATTAAATAGTTTGAAGAAAACTGAAAATATCGAGCAAATTCTTGATATTAAAGATAAGATACTTGAAATTACCCAAACAATTAAGGACCTTAAAAATAAAAAAAAGGATTATTATTTGGACAATTCAAAGTATATATTTGATTATTTTGAGGATAAAAAAAATATTTCTGAAATTCAACCAAATATAAAGATAAACACAAAAAATAAAATTTTGGATGATTTTTTTAAAATAAAAGGCACTGATGAAACTACTAAACCTGAGATAAATAGTTTTAATGATAATAATATTGTGAATAAATATTTGAGAAATATAGATGATAGTTTTTTAGATATTAATTCGTTTATTTATCAAACAGATATATGTAAATATTGTTATAAAGGCGAATTAATCCCTATGGAAGATGAAGGGGTTTTGATTTGTAATTGTTGTTCAAGAAATATTCCTTATTTAATCGAAAATGAGAAACCATCTTATAAAGAACCTCCTAAAGAGGTTTGTTTTTATGCGTATAAAAGAATAAATCATTTTAAGGAGATTCTTGCCCAATTTCAAGGAAAAGAAACAACCCAAATATCACCAGAAATAATTGAAAATATAAAATTACAAATAAAAAAGGAAAGAATTGATATATCTCAGATTAATAATAATAAAACTAAAGAAATATTAAAAAAATTGGGTTATAACAAATTTTATGAACACATCCCATTTATAAAAAATAAATTAGGAATTAAACCTCCAGTTATGTCTCCCGAATTAGAAGAAACGCTATGTAATTTGTTTATAGAATTACAGTCTCCATACTCTAAATTTTGTCCGAGTGATAGAGTCAATTTTTTGAATTACTACTATACAGCATATAAATTATGTGAACTTCTTAATGAAACACAATATTTACAATATTATCCTATGTTAAAAGATAAAGAAAAAAGAATAGAGCAAGATACCATTTGGAAACAAATATGTAAAGAATTAAATTGGGAATTTATACCAACTATATAATAATGTAAAATATATCGCATTATTATATTATTTAGAGAAATGTGTATTTAAAACCTGCCACCTGGGAAATGAACTAAGTTTGCGCCAATTCCAAAACCAGCGCCGGTGTTAGCAGCAGAGGACATTGAAGGTAGGAAAGTATCTAAAATAGAAAAGGTTGCTGCTGATGTTAATGCGAGTAACCCGATCTCCTGAATATCCAAGGAACGTTTTGGGATAGCATAAGCAACAATCGCAATCATTAAACCCTGGACCAAATATTTAATCATTCGTTTAACTAATTCACCAATATTAACTAATCCGTTCATTATATAAATTAAAAAGAAAAAAATATATATTAAATATTAAAAAACTTAAATAGTTAATAATAATTAATAAAATGTCTTACAAGGAGAAAACTGCTAAAACAACTTTTGAAAGAAAACTAAAGGGAGGAAAATCTAATCCTAAATATGTGGATGTGCTAGATGAAGATAAACCAATTGCTTGTCAAATTTGTATGTGTTTCGTTTATTTCTCCGGATAAGATTCTTAAACAGAAAGAAATTTTTTTATTTGAGGAATTCCTAAAGAAATGGGATTTCAACAAATCGATGGAAAAATTCGTCCAATTTCTTAATTTCGTTTCATTTAAATATAAACTTACCTTTGAGGATTTGACGACTGATTTTAAAGAGTTTGTTAATGAAGAAAGGTCTAATCTTATGATTTATAAAATAGAAGATGATTATAAAACATTTTTAGATAATAATGAGGAAGAATTAGAAAAATTATTTGGTGTTAAACATAACTTCCAAACTAGCACCAGAGGGTTAAAAATACGTGGAGTGTATCCATCTATTGAGGAAGCAGAATTAAGGTGTAAAATGTTAAGGGAGGTAGACCCAAACCACGACGTATTTGTGGGTCCTGTTGGTTTATGGATGCCTTGGGACCCTGAATCATATAAAACGGGAAGGGTTGAATATATGGAAGAAGAATTAAACCAACTAATGCATGAAAAAAACAAAAATGAAACTAACGCAAAGAACACATTCGACCAAAGATTAAAGGATACAAAACAAAAGGCAATTGAAGAAAATATAAAAAATGCCGAAAAATCTGGAAATAAGTTAACCCAAACTATTGATGATACCGGAAATTTAATTGGAGTGAATAATATTAACACGCAAGAAAATAAACTTAAGGAACAAGATGTTATATTGACATCCGATATAACAAATGAATTATTTGAAGGGGATAATATTATTACTGGTAAAAAATAAGAATGGAAAATAAATAATATTTGTTTTAATATATAATGAATACTAAAACAAATAGAAAAAAGTCAAAAAATAAAACATCAAAATATATGTTTTTAACAAATAAACAAAAAGAGGCAATTTGTAAAACTAATACATTAGGGTATACAAGTTTTGAAAATGGTTATTTTCAAAATTATGATACCAATAGATTACTACAATTTATTAATATTAAAAATACGGATTTGATAAAGAATAATTTTTATAAATATGTAAATGAGTATTGGATAAATAATTTTAAAATACAAGACGCAAATATAAATGTTAACATAAATTATAATACTTCTCAAGAATATGCTATAAATTACCAAATTTTAGATATTTTTTATAATTATATAAAGAACAATAAAACCCGACAATGTAAGAATTTAATTAATTTTTTTAATTCTGCTAAAAAATTAAATTCTGTTTCATCGATAAAACAACACAGTAATAAGATGTTAAATGTTATTGATACTTTCAGGAAAGATACTATAAATAATAATTTATGGAAATTATTGGCTATGTTAAATAAAAATAAGATTATATCATTACAAGGTGCTCCTTTATGTTATAATCTTAAACCAAACGGTAAAAATACAACAAAATATGCTGTTTATATTGACCCATTGTTTTTCCACAAAGATAATATAGTTTATATAGATGATAATAGTAATAATAAATTTAAATTAATTTATAAGAACCGATTTATTGATTATTGTAGACAATTGTTTGATTTTTTTTTAGGTAAAGACCATAATATTAATATTGAATCAATATTTGATATTTTTAAGAATATATTTTTGTGCTACAATAATTTGGAGTTTACAAATGATAAAAACAATTACAACTTAGTTTCACAAGAAGAATCATTTATTAAATATAAATTTAATTGTAATGAGTTTTTTAAAGAAATTGGATATAGTAGTGATAATATTCCTGAGTTTTTTATTACACCAGATTTAAACTATTTGAAAAATGTTTGCTCTTTAATGTTATCTGAATGGAATACGGAAAAATGGAAAGGTTTTTGGTATTTTATAATTTTTAAATCATTGTCGAGATTTAATGTCGAATCTCGTAAAATATCGCGTGACTTTGAATTAAGGTTCAATAAAGGAATCGAACATACTCGAGACCCATCTATTCGGGCAATAATTTATACATTAATTCCGTTTAATAAATTATTTACAGAATTATATATCGACAAATATACAAATACAGATTCTATACAAATAATAACTAATATGACAAATGATTTGAAGGTTGTATTTAATAATAGACTTTTAAATAGCACATTACATAGTGAGTATGCTAAAAAACATGCGTTGTTATGTATTAAACATTTAAAAATAATAGTTGGAATACCATTAACCTTAATGGATGATTATGACATACAATATTTAAATAATGATATATGGTCTAATTTTGAGGAATATTACAAATATAAGCATAATAATGATTTAATACTGAATAATGCGAACCTTATAAATATGCCAGTAGTAGATTGGACAAAGGACTTGTATGAATTTATTGGAGGAGAACAGATATTTCAACCAATTATTAATTTTTCACAAATAACAAATACCTTATATGTTCCGTTATGTTGTATTCAGCGTCCCTATTTTGATTTGGACGGAATGGGATTAGAATATAATATAGCAAATTTGGGGTTTTTAATTGCCCAAAAAATGTATGAATCAATTGGACTTTCCGGTTCAAAATATGATTATAATGGTAATTTAAATAATTGGTGGAATGATGATGATTATATTATATATGAAAATTTTAGTAACAAAATACGAAAACAATATGAAGTATTTGCCGCACGAGACAATATACGAGTGGATACAAGTCTTATAATTGATGACCTAATATCAGTTATTAATGGAATATCTATTTGTCAAACATATTTAAATGATTATCATAGAAATCAGCAATTACGATATATTATAGTTAAACAAAAAAATATCGAATTTTATATATTTATTACTTATTTATTTAAACAAAAAATATTTGGTATGGGGTTCTTTGATAAATATATAAATATAACATATATGATTAATGAATATGCTATAAATATTGCTTTATCTAGATTACATTTTTTTCAAAAGATTTATGACATAAAACAATCTGATTATATGTATTATAAATTAAAAGAAATCTTATAAAAAAATATATTTGAATATATAAATGACATCAATAAAAAAATCTTTGTATATTAAAAAAAATATAACACGTAAAAAATTAACAGATTATGAAAAACAACAAGTATGTGGGAGTAACGTATTAATTTATAATAGTTTTGAACGAAATAACACAACTAAAGAGTTAATCAAATTAAATAAATTAAATTCAGATTACGACGCACATTTTTTTAAATTTTTAAAACTAAATCCAACAATTAAACCATACGACAATTATTATAAATATGTGAACGAATCGTGGATTACAAATGTTAAGTTAACAAATAACCAAAAATATATTTCAAAAATAGATTCATTTAGTTTAATTCAAAATAAGGTATTTTACGAGATAATTGATATTTTTAATCAAATTAGTAAGTCTAATTCAACATCAAAGGAAATCATAAATATGAAGGAGTTTTATGAATCTTCACAGACTTATTTATCGTTATCAACCAGTATGAATTATATAAAGGAATGTGTACATATAATTGATAAATTGTTGAAAGAACCTTTAAAAAATAATTTATGGAAATTATTAGCTTTTATATGTAAAAATAAAATGGTGGAATCCAACGGGTCGCCTATTTTTTTTGAAATAAAACCTGACGAGTTAAATACATCTATATATAGCACTTATTTAGAACCAATACGTTTGCCTATAGATTTAAGTGTTTTTATTAATAATAATGTAGACTATAATAAAAATATACTTCATAACTATAAAAAATATTTATCAGAAATGGTAAATAAAATATTTAATAATAAATTTAATTTGGACGCCCAAACGTTTATAGAAGTTCAAACTGAAATTATAAATTGTTTTTATGACACGAATGAAACGAATGAAACGAATGAAACGACATATAATAAAATTAATAAACATGATTCATTAAAACATTATAATTTCAATTTCGATGAATTCGCAAAGGAAATCGGATTAATAAATATTCCTGATTTTTTTATAGTCCCAAATCTAAACTATTTTAAAAAGGTTTCTGAATTAATGTTAAACAATTGGAATACACCAAGATGGCGTAATTACTGGATATTGTTATACGTTACACAAATTGTAAGATTTACGTCTGACTTTAAAAAAGAATACGATGATTTTAACATATTATTTTTAAAAGGTGAATCAAAACCATATGATAAAAATGTAAATGCGATTAGATTAACATTAATACCATATAATAATTTATTATCAAAATTATATATTGAAAAATATAAAAATGAATATTCAACAAATTATATAAAAAATATTATTGTTGATTTAAAACAATTATTATATCGGAAAATAAAAAACAATAAATGGATGAGTCTCACAAGTAAAAAATCGGCATTATTAAAATTAAGTTTTTTAAAAATAAGTGTAGGTATTAAAAATGATGATAGTTTGGACCCAGATTTAAATTTTATAAATAATGATATTTGGGGAAATCTATTAAGAATTAATGAATGGAAATATAACCAATTAATTGGATTAATCAATCAACCAATTGTTAATTTACCGATTATGGATTGGACGTCAAGACCTTTTAATTTCGTAAATTTACAAGTATTTGACGTAAACGCCAGTTATAACCATTTACAAAATGAAATATTTGTTCCAATGGCATTTATTCAAAAACCATTTATAGATTTAGAGGCGGGGGAGTTGGAATATAATTTAGCAAATATTGGATTTACTTTGGCACACGAATTATCACACGCATTAGATTTTACGGGTTCTAAATATGATTATAACGGAAATTTGAAGGACTGGTGGTCCGAGAATGATAAAAAAGTATATTTACAAATTAAAGAAAATATAATTAAACAATATATTGTTTTTTCAAAAAGAGATAAACAACCGTTGAACATTTCAGATATGAGTATGTCCGAAAATTTTTCGGATATAAACGCCATTAATATTTGTTGTGAATATTTACAAGATTTTCAAGATAAAAAAAATTTACCTTTAATTTTTAGAAAAGAAATATTCAGAAATTTTTTCTTATATTTTGCGAGTTATCTAAAAGAAAAAACCAAAAAAAAATTTGTTAATTATAGAATATTTCGAAACCCGCATGCTTTAGATGAATATAGGGTTAATATTCCGTTATCTAGAATTGACATATTTAAAGCGTTATATAATGTAAAAAAAGGAGACGGTATGTATTGGAATAACGAGTTATCACTATTCTAAAATTCATATAAATTTAAAACCATGTGTGTGAATGAATCATAAATTCGGTTACCATTTTGATGTTTTTTTTACACTTATTTTTTGTCCCGCACCTCGTTTTTTCGAACTGTCTGGGTCATATTTTTCATCTTCATCATCCGAGTTTATACCCTTTGATAATTCCCAAAACTCTTTGGACCCAAGTTTAAAATCGTTATGACTATCTGCTTTATACCAAAAAACCTGGTCTTGTAATTTATTAGATTTAACATTATTATTTATAACGAGACATTCGTAATTTTCAGTACATTGGTCCATTACTTGACAGAAGGATTCGAAGGTTGGAAACATCCCCGCATAATTTTCGTAAATTCGTTTTCTATTTGCTATGTAAGGTTCTCTTAAAATAAATACATAATCAATGTTTGTTCGAAGAGTTGGAGGGACACCAAGAGGATACTGCATAGTAATTATTAACATAAGTTTCCAATGACGACCATTAAGAAATAATAATCTCATCATTTTATCGCGTGTCCATGCGTTATCATATAAACAATCGTCCAAAATAACAAACGTTCGGGGGTCAATATTACTTTTTCTATAAGTTTCGACTTCTTTTTTGATTTGTTTTAAAACTGAACGTTGTCGTTTTAATATGTTTTCAATAATAGCAGTATTATATTCATTATGAATAAATAATCTAGGCACCATTTTCCCGTAAAACCCGTTTCCTTCTTCTGTCCCTGAAATCACGGTTCCTATTGGGATGTCTTGATGGTAATACAATAAATCTCTAACTAAAAAACTTTTACCTGTATCTCTTCTTCCAATTAAAACAATTACAGGTCCTTTTGATTCATTCGGTTTAAACGATATACTTTTCATATCAAATTTTTTAAGTTCTAATGACATAATATATATTTTATTTTTTTTATTGTAAAATAATACGCATTATTATATTAAAGTATTATAAGTTAAAAAAATGGATTATTTATATATTATTTAATCTATTATAATGTTTACGATAAATTATCAAAAAAGAAAAAACAAGGAAATTTTAGAAACTTTAGAACAAAAAGATATGTTGTTTCTTTCTAAAACCCAAAATTATATTCCAATCTATACACGGTTTTTTAGTTTAAACGAAACTAATTATTTAAACGTTAATTTAAATAATCCGTGGTATTTATTAAATGTTAAAGAAAATATACCAGATAACGAATATTTATATTCCTGTGCTATAAAGAACACGTTTACAAATAAAATAAAAACAGATACACTCGTGTTTTTTAAACTTGCTCCTTTGTTAGATCCATATAAATATTTAATTGGTAAGTATAACTCCCCTGAAACCGAATTATTTAATTTACCAAATTTACAATCTACCATTAAAACAGTAAACCCGAAATTTTTAGATGTGAACAATTCGGCATATGTCGACAGTTTTTTTGTATTTTTATCTTGTATATTAAAAAATTCGTATTTTTTTTTACACGGTATTGATTATTACGGTTCTTTTTTATCAATTAAAAATAATTATAAAATAAATGTAACGGATGATATTGATTTTTTGAGTGAGTCTGATTATTTTATTAAACAACAAAACATACTATTTAATATAAATAATCCCGATTATTTGTTACCAAATAAAAAAATACCAATAATGATAGATTACACATCTAGTTTAAAATCAACCTTTTCGATAAAATCAATCGATGACGAATTATTTGAAAATGTTTTTGAAAAAACGCATATCGATTTAGATGATGTGAAATCATATACGTTAGATTTATGCGACATAACAAATTCTAAATTAATTACTGAAAAGGATAAAACAACCACTTTAAAAACAAGTTCGACGTTTTCATCTAGGAGTTCTCATACTTCTAGCACAATTAGCGAAGAACATGACAATTTAGATACAGAACCTCAACCTGTTGACAACGAACCCGACGAAAATATGTGTAAAGAAGACGATGACGCAGAATCGACAACAGATAATACGTATAGTAGTGAATCATCTGGCGAAGATGTTGAAGTTACTATTTATAAATTCCCTGTTTTGGTCATTTGTATGGAACAAATTGAAAATACGTTTGATGATTACATTTTAAACAACGAATTAAGCGAAGAGGAATGGTTCGCGTATTTGATGCAGATTATAATGATTTTAATTACTTACCAAAAGGTGTTTTCGTTAACACACAATGATTTACACACAAATAATGTTATGTATAATAACACGACAATAAAATATTTATATTATTGCTATAATAAAAAATACTATAAGGTTCCAACCTTTGGAAAGATATTTAAAATTATAGATTTTGGTAGAAGTATTTATAAATTTAATAATAAAATATTTTGTAGTGATAGTTTCAATACTAATGGGGACGCATCAACCCAATATAATACCGAACCATATTTTAACGAAAATAAACCAAGATTAGAACCAAATTTTAGTTTTGATTTGTGTCGACTCGCGTGCTCTATGTTTGATTATGTAGTAGATGATATTTATGAAATTAAAGATTTGACAAAATGTGACCCTATAGTTAAATTAATTGTGGAGTGGTGTTTAGATGATAGGGGTGTAAATCTACTTTATAAAAATAATGGAATGGAACGGTATCCTGATTTTAAATTATATAAAATGATCGCAAGACACGTTCATAATCATACTCCGCAAGCACAACTTGAAAGAAAAGAATTTAGTTCGTTTAGTATCAGTCATAAAAAAATACCTAAAAATGAAACTATTTTTAATATTGATACGTTGCCTATTTTAATTTAACATCATTTATATTTACAGCATAAATGATATAAAAAGTATACTATATAATAGTATAATAATGCGCGATTTACCGTTTGAAATAATAAATATAATCTTAAGTTTTAGAGAAAAACATTTTTTATCAAATATAATTAATAATTTGATAAAAAATTTTTATGAGAAAGATTTCGACCCGAATTATGCGGAATATTGGTTTGACAATTATTGTTACCATTATTCTTTTAGTCAATGGTATTTTTATGTGATAAGAAAGAGGTATGTTCATCATTCTATTTTTTATGAGTTGACACCAAAGGTATTAAATATCGGTAATGAAGAAATTATCGGATAGAATAATTAAAATTCTGGATTATCCGTAAACACGACTGGAGCACGCATACTATCAGTTAAATTCATGACCGGCATTAATTGGTCAATTAAAAAATTTCCAACAATAACCGCAAAATATACTAATAAGGTGTCGCGTATTAATAACTTTAAAGGTTTGCTTTCTTTTTCTACAAATCTCATTTCAATAAACTTTGAAATAAAAAAAACGATGGAAATTATTGTAGCAAATACAAAAATATTATTCATTTTAAAATGAAATCTCATAATCTTATTTTGTATTTTACGAATTGACTAAATTATTCTAACAATTCAACGTCATCAATTAATAAATCGGGTAAATTGGTTTCTGGTTCATCTATATTATTAATGTCAAAAGAGTCTAAATTTATATCTTGGTCCGAAATCTTAAGTTTAATAACATCATCGTCATCATCGTCGCTTTCTAATTGTCGTTGTTTATTTCTATACTCGCTTAATTCTTCTAGTCGTTCAATTGTTTTTGGTGCGTTTACGTTACTATCGTTATTATTTAAGTCTCGCGTATAATCTGTATCATTAAATGTTAATTTACTATGTTGGGGTGTCTCAGCAATTGGTTCACTAGTTGTTTTGCTGGTTGATTGTAAATTGCTAGAGACATTATTTTCGGGAGCTTCTTCTTCAATTACTTGTTCTTTGATTTCTTCAATTACTTCTTCTTCTATTGTTTCATCCATATATGCTTTTAAAATAGATTCAACTGGAATACTGTCTCTTATAGTATTTAAAATACATTCTTGAACTATTATTTCCATTTCTCTATTATATTTTTGAATTTGTAAAGGTGTGATATTTATTTCAAATAAATATACGTTTTTATAAATTTTCCTTGCCACATTAATATATATTTTATGAATAAATTCTTCAAGTTTGGGAATAGTAATATCAATCTTTTTTTGTTTATTTCCAGCGCGCATACTAGTTAAAATTTTAAGTTGAATAATATGTACGCAAGTTACTAAATCTTCTAAATAATTACAACCGCTTTTTTCACTGATTCGTTTTTTTTCTTGTTCAATAATTGAAGGGTTCCATTTTGGAACTCTAGATATGAAATTTTGAAAGGTCATCAAATACTTATTTTGTTCGTTATTCTCTTTACATAATTTGTAGGATTCATCAAAAATCGATTTATACCCTTCAATAATAAAAGGGGTTAGAATAGTAATTAACCTGGCACACCATTCGTTTTTAGATTCGTGAAGTGAACTTATGTTAAAATCATCCATAATATTATTGTATTTTAATTTTATTTGGTTTTAACTAACAATAAATTACATAAATGAAATATTTTCCAAATTGTAATTTTTTTCTAAAAATAGGAAGTTTAAAATAAATATCATTAATACCTTTTCATTTCTAAATTCCTTTCTTACTTTATTATACGCTATTAATAATTCATATCGCTTACAAGCAGGTATGCTTAAAAACTTGGGATTTTCAACTAAATTAATAATATCCAAACCATTATAACCTTTTTCGTATAATTTTGTAGACAACTCAATTATATTTATTCCGGTTATTATTCCTTCCTCTGTTTTTATTAATTCTTTTTTTAAACATTCGATTCTTAAATTGTGTATGCTCTTTGTCTGATATGTTTCATTTAAATTATACTTATATAAATTAAGAGTTGTTCCATTATAAACAGGTTCATGTACATATATTTCACAAAATCTCGAAAGTATCGGTTTTAATAATTTATATTTATCTTCAACAATTATAAAAAACCTCGTGTTATGACTAAATAACTCAATACATCTGCGTAATGCGGATTGTGCGTCCATAGTTAATTTATCTGCGTTTAACAAAATAATACTTTTAAATGTAAAACCTCCGTTTGAATTAATATGCGTTTTCGCAAAAAATTTAAGTTCTTCTCTTATAAATTTAATTCCTTTACCGTGCGCGCAATTTACATACATCACAAAAGATTTTATTTTATCTTTATTATTATCATATATGCTTTTAACAAAATTATGAACGATTGTTCTTTTTCCACATCCGGATGGTCCGTGAAATATAATGTTTGGTATTTTATGTATGGTTCGAAAGTATTCCAACTTTTCTGTTATAGAATTATGAATATTAATCATTGATTTATTAATATTAAAATAATGTTTTTATATTTTAATATTTACGATTATAATAATTATACGGAGTCAGTTAGTGAATGTGTATACGGATTATTTTTAAATGCTTGTAATAGGTCCCCTTGTATTCGGTCACATCCAATTTTATTCTGGTCATAACTTTGAGGAGTTTTAATACTTCCGTAATTTTCTTTTGTTGGTGGTTGTTTTATTACGGATGATGGTGTAAATAAACGATTATTATACCTATCTGAATCTTGTCTTGCTATGGAAACGTTCATTGATTGATTAAATACTTGGGTTCCTCCTTGGTTAGGTCTGTTATCAATAGTTTGCGATTTAATATCATTATTATGTTGGTTATATGCGGCAGAATAAACCATTGGTCCATTTTGGGTAGATAACCCACCAACATTACCAATAGTTTCGCAATTAGTCGTGTCTCTTTGGGTTAATTCGGTTGGTAAATAATTGTTTACGTAGATACTTTCTTTTTGATTATTTATATAAAAATTTGGAGAATATAAGGTTGTTTCTTTTACAGTCGTATTTGTTATATCATTATTATTAATTACATAACTTTTCGAAACATTAGAGGACGCTTCTCCATAAACTCTACAACTATTAACTGTTTCTTCTTTTCTTGATGGTTTTAATATGTCCATTAATGGAGCAATCACCGCGCCAATTGCGCCTCCAAATCCACTTCTTAATGTTTCCGGTTGATTTACGGTTGAACGATGATTTTTATAATTTGTATGACTTTTATGTAAGTTTTCAATGTCATTAATAGGACCTTTACCTTTTGCGACACAATGAGTAACATCTTTGGATTTTAATACGTGTCTTTTTGACATTTCATATTCTGTGGGAGCAACTCCTGCTTGGGCTTCTATACTTCCGGCAGGTCCCTTATAATTTGATAAATTATTATTTCTTTTTACAGCACCCATCTCTTGTATTGGTCTTAATGTTTCGCCTTTTTCAGCTCCGGTTGTTGTAAGCCATCTATCTTGAGTATTAAAGAAAAAAGTGTCGGGTTTTTGTTTTTCAACTCTACCAATTATTCCTAAATTTTTAATTTGAGAATTGGCAGGACCTTCTAAATTATTAAGGGTATATTCTAATTTAGGATTGGTGTTTACACGTAACTCGTCAACTGTTTTAGGTAACCATGAATCTCTTGCTTCCATTCCCGAATTAAATCCATTACTTCCGGCAGTAGAATAACCTTGATTTAATCCAGGACCTACATTTATAGTTTCAAAAGGTTTAACATTATTTGATATCATACCTGGGTTTACACGTGATTGATAAAAATCACTATTATTTGGTGCTCCATAAGGATATTGAACGTTATCCTCTGGTTTAAACAATGGCGCCTGTTCTACTTTTTTTATGGTTTGAGAACCATTACCAACCATATTATCTAAAATAGTTTCGGCAAATTCATTTGTATAGGTATATCCTTGAATCTTACCTTTAACAAAAGGAACCATATTATTGTGTTTAAATTGTTCACTATCTAAATAATTTCCAGTTAATGAAAATATTTGTTGAGGTTCATTTCCGACTTTTTTACCATTATTAACTTGTTTTTCAAAAAAGTTTTGGTTAAAATATTTATCTGTTGCTGTATTTGGATTTGGGTATTCCTCAACGGTATTAATTAGTTCTTTTGAATTAGTTACAGGGAAATTTTGAGAAGGTGTATTTGTATTAGGCAAGTAATTTCGAGGAGCACCCATATTTGTAAAATTTTCTTGTGTCATTTTTTTAATTGTTTTCTTTTTATTTTCGTCATAAGATTGACTGTTTGATATTACATAAAGACCTCCTAAAGCCAATATTGGTAATGCTATTTCCATAATATATATAATGTATTATATTTTTTCAATTATATGTCGACAATTTTTAACTATAAATACATGGATTCTTTGAATCGAATTTATCTTTTTCTAAAATTCTGGTATTTAAATTATTTTGAAACGACATACACGTATTTTCTTGAGGATTTAATGGCGGGTAATACCAGTCAACCTGTTCTAAATCTCTTGCCGTCCATGCCGGCATAATTGCTCTTGGTTGTTCTGTAAACACATTATTACAATTAGGGTAATTAATAGGTTTTGATGAAACCTTATATTGTTGATAATTGTCTTTAATCAAACAATCTTTACTTAAAGGTTTATTTACTCCTAAAAGTTCACTTTCTAAATTAACACAATTTGTCCAAATGTTTGCTCCCCATTTTTGCATAATAATTTGAGGGTCTTCAATGTAACAAGGAGAGTCTCCATTACCTGGAACATTCAACGCCCATCTTCCAGGACCTGTAGATTGTTGTAATTGTGTTTTTGTTCTACAATCATCATAATAAAATCGGGTAAATGACATATATAATATATATTTGTATAATTAAATAGTTTAAAAAAACAAAAGTATAATTTACAAATGGATAAACCAAACACTTTATGTTTGAACATGATTGTAAAAAATGAAAGTAAAGTTATTATTCGTATGCTTGAATCGGTTTTACCTATTATTGATTATTATTGTATTTGTGATACTGGTTCTACCGATGATACAATTGAATTAATCGAAACATTTTTTAGAAAACATTCAATCCCTGGAAAAATTGTTAAAGAACCATTTAATAATTTTGAGTATAACCGTAATTATTCATTACAATGTTGTAATAATTTAACAGATTATGTTTTATTAATGGATGCTGATATGGTTCTTAAAGTTGGAACTTTTGATAAAGGTATGTTATCCAGTGCTGATTCGTTTCATATTTTACAAGGAACAGATGATTTTTATTATCAAAATACAAGAATTGTTAAAAATAATGGGTTATATAACTACAAGGGGGTAACTCACGAATATATTAATACACCTCCTAATAATATTAATAAAAGTATCTTAAAAAATCAATTATTTATACAAGATTATGGCGATGGAGGTTCTAAATCTGATAAATTTTTAAGAGATGTTAAATTACTTACAAAGGGAATTATTGATGAACCTAATAATGAAAGATACCATTTTTATTTAGCTAACACCTATCACGATTCAGGTGATTATAAGAATGCTATTGAAATATATAAAAAAAGAATTAAATTTGGAGGATGGAACCAAGAAGTATGGTATAGTTATTATAGAATTGGGTTGTGTTATAAACAAATGAAAAATATACCTGAATATATAAATGCTTTATTAGATGCTTATAATTATTTACCTGATAGATTAGAAGCATTACACGAATTAATATCTCATTATAGACACTTAGGACAAAATAAAGTTGCCAAATTATTTTATGATTCGGCAAAACAAATTTTAAATAAAAATAATAATATTGATGATTATTTATTTTTAAGTAATGATGTCTATAAATATAAATTATATTACGAATACACTATTATTGCCGGATACAATAATATAAAAAATATTAATGATGAAGTAATTATGATTTTAAATAATACATCTGATAAGCGTATTTATAATAATTTATTTAATAATATGAAATATTATAAAGATGTGTTGGTTCCTTCTAAATTAATTGATTTAAATTTTTCTGTAGGACTTCGTGTATGTGAAGAAACAATTAAATTTACGTCTTCTTCTTCTTCAATAATAAAGCATTCGGTGAATGACCAATACTTAATGAATATAAGAGCCGTAAATTATAGTATTGATGAACGAGGACGTTATCACGATTGCGACCTTCATATAATATCTGTAAATAAAATGGTTGTTTTATCAAAAGATTTTGAAATTTTAAACGAAAAGTTATTTGACCTTGATTTCTGTGATAGACTTTATATTGGGGTTGAAGATATAAAAATATTTAATGATGTTACCACGAATGAATTAATTTATACTGGAACTGGGTATCACGAAAATAATCAAATAGGAGTTGTTACTGGAAAATACGATTTACTAAAAGATAACTTATCTCCTGTGGTTGAAATAACCTGTTCATTTAACGATAATAATAGTTGTGAAAAAAACTGGGTTTTCGTTGATTATTTAAATTCAACCCATATTATTTATAATTGGTTTCCTTTACAAATATGTAAATTAGATAATGATACTAATTCTATAAGCATTGTTGAAACTAAACAAAACATGCCTAGAATATTTTCACACTCTCGTGGTTCTAGTTGTGGGTTTAAATATAATAACGAATTATGGTTTATGGTTCATATAGTATCTTATGAAAAACCAAGACATTATTATCACTTATTGGCAGTTTTTAACGAAAATATGGATTTGATGCGATATTCAGCACCATTTAAATTTGAGGGAGAACCTATTGAATACTCCATTGGGTTAGTTGTTGAAGATTCAAGAGTATTAATATCCTATAGTGTTTGGGATAGAACATCAACGTTGGCAGTTTATGATAAATTATATGTGGAAAATTTATTAAAATATACAAATTAAATAATTTAAAAATAATAAAATATTTAAATTATTTAATGACAACAATTGTTTCCGCATTATTAACAAATATGAATAGTTTCAGAAGTATCGATAAATATATAGAATATGGTAAAAAATTGATAAATTCTGAACAAAACAAAATAATTTTTATCGAAGAAGATGTTTATACAAGTTATATAAAAAATGAAATTACGAATAATTCAAATACCGTATTTATATTTATTAACAAATTAGATTTATATTTTTATGAATATTATGATAAATTAAATAATTTTAACATAATAACGGATAATCGAACTAAAGATACAATCGAATATATGTTCGTTCAGTGTAATAAAACCGAATGGATAAGAGAGGCAATTATTAAAAATCCGTTTAATAGCGACCAGTTTATATGGATTGATTTTGGTTGTTACCACTTTATAAATAATGATGAAGAGTTTTATAAATGTTTAAATAATTTAAATAATAAATCGTATGAAACCGTACGTATAGCAAGGGGACATCTTAACCTTACAGATAAAGATATTTTTAAAAATATAATTTGGTTTTTTCTGGGTAGTATTTTTGGGGGTCATAAAGATGTGTTATTACAATTTGCTGATATAATGAAAAATAAATGTATTGATATCATGGAAAATCACAAAACTATATTTTGGGAAGTTAATATTTGGTATTTAATTCATAACGAATTTCCTGATTTATTTTTAGGGTATAACGCAGACCATAATTTAAGTATTTTAACAAATTATTAAATTATGGTTTTTACATATAATAGAGTATAACACGCGCTCAAAATACAACAAGAATCACTTGTTGTATTTAATATCTTATGAAGGACTCAATATATACATAATTATGCGAAAACGCACTTGTTATACAGTTAAAACTGGAATGGTCTTTGGTTTTTTTCAATTACTAAAGGTTCTGGAATAAATACGGGTGATTTTTCATATATATTTTCGGATTTTAAATGTTTTAATTCAGGAGTAAAACAAGGTGCCTTTTTAACTAAATTAGTTGAATTAACACCAAATAAAAACGACTCAATATCAGGGGCGTTATATGACAATTTATTCCATGGAACTTGACCTGGATTTAACCCATTACCTGCCCATTTGGTATCATATGCCTCTCCATATTGTGAATTTTTATATAATGTGTATACTTCACTTTGTTTATATTCGTTTTGTTCTAAACAGTAATTTCCTGGAGTATTTTTATTACGTGTTGACGCCATTTATAATATATAATAATAAAACAAATAACAAGTATCAACTTAATCAAATGACTTTAATAACAACATTAAATTATAGGGTTGAATTGTTCCGGTTTCTAGAAAGTCGCATATACACGGGTGTGTCAAGTATAATAAATCAAAAGAATATAATAATAATAACCCAATTCCTAAATCTTCGCTTATCATTAAACCAGCCATTTTTTTCATACATGTATTTATTTCTGGGTGATTTTGGACTTTGTTTAATATATGTTGAAGTGAGTTATTTATTTCGGTTTCATTAAATTCATCCATCATAAAAATATTTATAATATCTTTTCTATATAAAGTATCTTGTATATCAAGGTCTGCGTTCCCAATAAACGGATTATAACTACATATATATTTTGTATTATACATTTAGTTATACTTATTTTTAGTTTTTAAATTATATTTATGTAATATTTAATTTACATCTCTTACTAATTCACGAGATGGAACACCGCCACGTATCCATCCATCTGATGCGGCACTTTCAACTGAATATGCTGGATTATTTATTCTATCTTGAATACTTTTTAAAAGTGGGGTAGAATGGTATTTAATATAACTTTTTTCACTTAAATTATTAACACTTCGTTTATTTATCATTAATTCTCCCTGTTGAATTTGAGACTCAATAATAGGATTAACGGACCCTCTTCCTAAATATGGAACGGTAGAAAAAGGTCTATGAAATAAATCGATGCGACATTTTGGGTGTGTTTGAATACTTCCAATTTGTAAATTAGAATTACTATCGATATTACACCCTCCTGCTCCTGAGTTGTGTCCTCCGGTATAATTGACACAAGGTTGGGATGTTGCTAAATCAATCGGTTTTTTCATAGAGCAATCAGAAGCAAAATAATTTTGAAGCATATAAGTGCTATACTCGACATTCTGTAAATCTGTCTGGGACTGACAACACGGGTCTAAACCTATTCTTGACACATTATCAAATGTATAACTATAATAATCTGACATTTATATATATTATACATTATTTTTTTACTAAACTAATAAAAAAATAACTAATAAAGCGTATATCTGTAACTATCTTTAACTCTTTGTATTGCCCCACCTACATTACTTTCTTTAGAACTTGGCATATTTCCATATAAAAATTCACCAAAAGCACCTTGGTCGTTTGAAACCCGTGTATTTGCCGTGCTATAAAAAGCACGGTTTGATTGGTCTAAATAAAAATTGTCTGTTAAATCACTAAATAGTTGTTTATTTGTATTTTTAATTCCTGGATTCATGTGTTGAACTGATTTCTTTATGTTTTTAGTAATAGTTTCATCAATTTGAGGATTAAATGAGGGTGGTGCGGCGTTTCTATCCGGGTCATCCATAATATCAGTTAGAAGAACATTACTAAATGGATTTTTTTTAGTTCCTTCTTTAAATTCGTGTTTTGAAAAGGTTTCTAATGTTTGAGGATTTGTTATATTATCTGAGTTAGAAAGTGAACTATTAACTCGGGGTTGGTCGCTTATATTATTAAATCCTTCATTAATTATCTCGTTTTGGCGAACCTTATACAAAATAATTATAAAAAGTAATATTGCTAAGCAACCAACAATTAATTTTCTGGATGTTGTAAAAATATACACTAAAGATGTAAAATATATAATTAATCTAGTTATGGAGTTCATCTTCCGTTCATAACTCATCCCTTGTTTTGGCATAACTTCAAGTATGTAATCTTTATTTAATAATATTAATGGGTTATTATACCAAAATGAATCTGTCATTATATATAAGATTATTTATTTTTTATTTTATAATACTGTTTATTTTTTATGTTTTCGTTTTGTATTTTCGGGTTTAAAATCATTTTTAAATATTTCATCTAATTGTTCATCTGATATGAGTTGTTCGTAATTCGTTGGTTGTTGTTGGTTAATTAGATTGAGTTGTTTATTGCGATTATATTCTATTTTTTTGTTCATTCTTTCTTTCGTTTTGGCAGTTTTCATTGTTGAACTTAATGCGTTTTCTATATTATTTAAGTTTACTTTAGACCCACCACCAACACCATTAAGACCACCAAGACCGCCAAGACCAGATAACCCCAATTGTGAAATCATCGACTGGAAATTTTCCATTCCAGGAATATTTTTCATTTGAGATAACATTTCACTAGCTTCGCTAAGTAATTCACTTTCTTTGAGGTCACCCGATTTTAATTTGCTATCTAATTTATCGCCGATATTTTTAGCTAAACCCATTAATTTATTTGGATTTTTAAATAAATTCTCAAAAATACCTTTCATATCTGTAATATTATCCAAGTCAAGGTTCATTTCGTTTGCGGTTTCCTCGGCAATCTCTTTTGCTAAACTACCCAGTTTGCTATCAAGAATATCCGTAATATGCTCGTGTATTTGAGTAGCCTTTGGAATATTAATTCCTGCCGATAATTGATTTTCAGAGGAAACATTATTTTCAAAAAAACTGTGCATTTGGTTAAAAGTATCCTCTAGTTTGTCTTTAAATTCGGTTTCGTTAATCGTATCGAAAATTATAGAGGTTTCTCCAAATTCGGAACGGTCTTTAAGAGTTCCTATTATTGAAAATAAAATGAGTTGTAAATAATTCCATATTGTATTGCGGGTTTTTTCAGTAATGTCACATTGCCATAAATTTTTAAAATGGACATAAGGTAAAAACTCCGTATCTATTTCGGAATCATCTTTAAATAAATCCTCGTTTTTATATAAAATATCGAAAAATCTTGGAGGGAATTTTTTTTTACAAAAATTAAAAATAAATTCTAAACTATTTGTTTCTGATTGGTTGATTGCCTTATTTCTTTCATCTTCATTTTTGATATGTTCGAAAAAAGAAGATGGTTTCCACCATCGAGTAATAAATACACCATATTCAGGAAAGGTTACGTTAATATCATTAATAAAATCTTTGATAACCTTTGAAAATTCTTCCGGAACTGTAGACATTATTATGTATAATATATAATTTGTTTTTTTAAATTAAACTATTTACTATATATTATTTTGTCTAATTACATTTTACAGATATTTTAGTTAAAGTTTGGATATATTTAATAGTTTTATTTTTATCTTCTAATCCCATAGTTTTTACAGGTTCACGAAACCTATCAATTGCTTCAATAATTTTATCAGAATTACTTGAATTTGACAAATCGCTTGAATAATCTTTATTTATAAAAAAATCTAGGTCGCCTCGGGTAATTTCATTTATATACTTACCGACTACAAAAGTATTCCAAATTTTTGGAATGATTTTTGGATTCATCTTTTTTATTGCTATTAGTGAATTTTTCGCAACTAATAACTCATGGTCTTCTGGGAATAATGAATGTATATATGTAATAAATTCTAAAAAATGTTCGTTAAAAGCACTAGTATATGAAATAGACATATTATATGTTAATGTTTAGTCTTTTTTAAATATTATTTTTAATATATAAATAAACAAAAAAAATAAAAACAAATAAATAAACAAATAACTTATAACCCTCTTAATTCTTGTTCTCTCTGTTGTTGTAATTTTGCGATAGTCATATCAGAAGAAATTTTATTTGCTCCTTTTGGGTCGTCATCTCCTGCCGATGTGGATATCTTATCATTATACTGTAAATCAACGTAATTATGCATTTGTCTTATTCCTCCATTACCTTTTGCGGATAACGATTCGGAATCCATATCTAAAAAACTATATTGGTCTGAAACAATACCAAACATTCCACCACCTAATGAAAATGCCGATGGTTCTAAATCATTAAATGTTGCTTGTTTTACGACAACCTCTTGTTTTTGTTTAAAATATTGATTAATAGATTCACCGTATAATATTTCATACCCTTTATTTAATAATAGAAGTGAAGGAACCCGCGTTATTTTATCAGGCATAATTATTTTTTGTCCGTTTTCCAATAAAATATATACTTTGTTGTTTTCATCTTTAATTCTTTTATCTATACAAATAAAATGTGTATCTTTTGCTAAAGGAGATTTAGATAAATTTTGTAAAAGATTTTTAGAATGATTACAATAATTACTATAATAAAGAATGGAATTCATCTATATTATCTTATACTAAGGTTTTTGCCTTTAAATTTTAACTCAATTATAAAAAAATTGATTTAAAAATAGATTTTAAATATTAATATAATAAATAAAATGAACCCTAAAGTTACTAATTTAACAGAACAAAACAACATCTTAACATTTACCCTTAGCGGATTAAATGTTAGTTTAGCAAATGCCGTAAGAAGAACAATTTTGTCAGATATTCATACGGTAGTATTTAGAACATCGCCATATGAAGAAAACGACGCAATAATTATATCCAATACGTCCAGATTACATAATGAAGGGATAAAACAACGACTTAGTTGTATTCCTATTCATATTACAGATTTAAATATGCCGTTGGAAAATTATATAATGGAAGTTAATGTAGAAAACATAACTGATACAACTATTTATGTTACAACCAAGGATTTTAAAATAAAGGATGTAACCACTGATAAGTATCTAACAGAAACAGATACAAGAGATATATTTCCCCCAAATGATTTCGGGGATTATATTGATTTTGTAAGATTACGTCCTAAAATTTCAAACGAAATACCTGGGGAAAATCTACATCTTACGTGTAAGATGTCTATTGGAACAGCAAAACAAGATGGAATGTTTAATGTAGTTTCTACCTGTTCTTACGGATTTACAACGGATGATGTTAAAATAGAAGAAGAATTGAAAAAACAAATACAAAAATGGAAGGACCAAGAAAAAGAAGATAACATAAAGAAAGATATTGTTTACGAAACTAAAAATTGGAGATTATTGGATGCCTTGCGAATTACAAAAAAAGATAGTTTTGATTTTATTATAGAATCAATCGGCGTCTTTTCAAATAAAGAATTGGTAAAAAAAGCGTGTAATATTTTAAATTATAGATTAGATGAATTAAACACCTTAATAGATACCGATAAACTAATTATAAACTCAAGTAATTCAACGATGCTTAATTGTTTTGATGTTATTCTTGAAAACGAAGATTACACAATTGGAAAAATAGTGGAGTATATGTTATATTCTAAATTCTTTGAGGGGTTAAAAACACTAACCTATTGCGGATTTAAAAAAATGCACCCACACGATTCAGAAAGTATTATTCGTGTTGCTTATCGTGATAATATAGATAAACCAATACTAAAACAAAACTTAAAAGATGGAATTATGGATGCGATTAATGTATTTAAAAAAATAGAATCACAGTTTTAAAATAATTAGTAATTGAAAAAATACCCGATAATTATAAAAATTGAAACATAATATTTGAATTGATAAAATATATAAACAAATAAAAATAAACAAATAAATACAAAATGAAAGAACAAAAAAAAATTAAACTTAGAAAAAGTAAATCTGTAATAAATAAATATATAAGTAATACGAATGTAGATAACCATATTTTTATAGGAACCGAAGGTGAAGATATACTTGAGGCAAATCTATCATTTTTAATTGAATTATTAGGAAGTAAATTATACGAAACATATGTTGATGAAATATTAAATATGTCATCAAAAAAAAATATAAAGGTGGTTGCTGTAGCACACCCTTCAACCCCTCCAAAAGACGCTTTAATAAAGGGTCAACCATGTTTATTTTATGGAAATAATGGAGGAACACATTATACTTGTTCGGTTGACGGAGAACAACTATGGAATTCATATAAACACGGAATACAAGCAAATCATACAGACCACTTTTGTCAAACGTTTGCTCTTATGAGAACCCAACACGAATTCTTACCAAACTCACAAATAGGAAAAACATATTTAAAATTAAAAAGAGGCGAGTATATGGATAACGCGTTTATAGCAAAAAATGTCGCGTGTGATATATTAAAATTATTAAATAATGATTTTAATATTAATAAAATTGTTGAAAACCTTTTAAAAATCACCGATAGAACCGGTAAGTTAAGACATCAACGATACAATCCAAACATAAAATTTAATGTTGAAAAATTTATAGACTATTGTCATGGTTTGACGAAGGCACAGTTATCGTGTAGTTCATTTTACGATAGAGTATATTTGAAATAATTTAACATAGACATTAGTTGAGAAGGATGAAGATCCTCGACATATTTGGTTACAATTAAAGGCGTAACGTATAAATTATTCGGTTTTAGTTGAGTTATATAAATGTTATGTAAATTAAACATGTGAGTTTTATAATGAAAAGGGGTTATATTATCCTTTTTTATATAAAAGTTTACGTAGTTGTCATATAGGTTTTTAATGAATAAATTAATGTTATTATTAATTAGGTTAAATTCAGAAATATGTTCTGGGTAATAATTTAAATAATTATTTATATTTTCCTCTTTTTTTAAAATTAAATATTGATACTGTAATTTAGGTTGATTGCCGCGTAATTTTTTAACGATTTCATACTGTGGGTTTCGGAACTTACACCGCATATTTGTTAAAGAATTAAATATAACGACCCCTTGTATATTATACGGCGTGTTAATACCCGCATAATTATTTATTAAATCGTCATAATTTTCCCAATCGTTATATATTTCTGGAAATTTAACTCCGGTCCAAGTCCACATTCCGTATTGTTTAATGTATTCCAAATCGCACGGGTAAACAATTACATTCTGTAATTTATTATTAAAATCGTTGCTTTTTTCGTCAATTACATTAATAATTTGATAAACGGCAACCAAATATAGTTGTGGGTTGCTGATTGGAACAACAATTCGATTATATGGGTGTTGGAGAACAAACGTATAACAAAATTGTTTGTTTAACATATCTAAATATAAATTATTTAAGGTCATTGCTTCTGTAAACATCTCATTATATGTTTTCTGGGTGTCACATTTAAAAAAAGATGTGTTTCCACCAACCACATTTTTGGTAGATATTTCCCATCCTCCATCTGTGTCTTTATCCTGGTCCCAAAAAACATTTACCATCGTTCCCTCGATAAATTCTTGCGCTATTAAGTGCTCGGTTTTATCCGGAAATAGTTTTATAAATTCGTCGCAGTCAACCGATTTTGTAGGCGAAAACGCAACAACTTTATTTTTAGAATTGACAACAATTGACCGACACAGTCCGTAAGTTTGAATAGTCTCGTTAGTTAATAATGATTTGTTATAAGAAATTGTGGTATAATCATTATATTTTTGTTTATTCAATTTTAGGGATATATTCTCTTGTTCATTTGGATTGTTTATTAATTCAATTAAACCAGGTATTCTTTTCAAATCAAAATAACTATTTGTATCCATTATAAATAATTATTATTGTGAAATCTTTAAATATGTATTAATTATACTTTATCTTAAGCATAAAAATTTCTATAATAAATATAGAAACAAATGGAAGAAACTATTCAAAATAATAACAACTATGCTTCTAAAAGTTTCGGATTACAACTGGGAGATATTATATTAATTACAGATAATTCAAATGAACAACTTAACGGGAATACCTTTTTTATTGATTATATCGATAATTCAAAAATAAAATTAATTAATGTCGAAGATTTATCAGTCTATGAGTTAAACCTAAATGAAAACAAAACAATAGATAACTCTACGATTTCAACTATCTCGTTATTAAGTCGTAACGATGAACCCGGATATGCTAAACAACACAATTTATTACCAAATACTTGGGTAAATGTATATTTTGGAGGAGATGTTCCTATGGTAATAACTGGCGAGATTACAAATCTTGAAGGTGATATGATTGAAATAAAAACGTATCCAAGTAATGATATCATTTATTTAAATTTTGATTACAAGGGTATTCCGTTAAATCTACCTATTGAACTAATTGAAATTAGAGATAAAATAATAAAACCAATAGAAGAACCGGATGTCGTAGAACAAGAAGCAAATCCAGACGCCGAAGAACAATACGAACCAGGGTTACCTCAAGATACAATAAATGTCAAAACACAGTTTCGGGAATTTATAATAAATCCAAACCAAGTTGAATTTGGAAGGGAGGAATATGGACCAATAGTTCAATTAATTGATGTCGACGCAAATAGAGAACGATATAGTATTGAAACACAATCAAATGATTTATTAGATGATTTATTGTCTACAATTCCAACTTTTAAGAGAACTAATGTTGTATTAAATAATATACACACAACTATTGAAAGGTATAAACAACTGAGAACTATATTTTCAATTTTCGATGAATATGGAAATGTTTTAAATCCATATTTTAAAGAATCCAAATGGAAACCATTAACCAAGTATTTTGAAAAATTTAACCAAAATTTATATTGGATTTTACCTAATGTAAAAAATGTTAAAAAACTATACATTGAAAACGAGTCAACAGAAAACGAATACAACACAGTTGAATATATTGATTTATCTCAGGACTTGGAGGATATACACAATATATTTACAAATTATAAAAATAATTCACAAAACACAGATGATAGATATTCCACTTTATTTACTGAACTAAATCCACACTTTACCCCTTTTAATTCTGTTGAGTCTGAATCCAAGTATGGCATAATTCACGAAAAATCGGTTGAATCCGACATTAATGTTATTGTATATGATATTAATGACAAAGAAACCCAACCGTTGTTTACAAAATACAACACAGGTCTTCAAAAATTAAATGCGTTTAGTCTCTCTGGAAATCGAATGATAACTACGCGTGAAAACCTTACAAATCCGGATATATTACAAATCACATCATTTGTTACTTTGCCAGAACCTACAATACGATTCTCAAGAGTTAACCTTCCAAATACATCATTGTTGGATAAATCCAATTTAAATATTAATTTTTTAAATTATTGGCAGTTATTTAAACAAAATAAGTTTAGTGTCAACAATATTATAGTTGACAATTTAGACCAAGAACTCGATTTTAATGAAAACAATTTCGTGAATAATATCAAAAATTTTGTTTTAAATTTACCCGAAAAAGAAATTAAATCGAATTATACGAAATTTATTGATACCATTATACCTAAAACCCGGGTTTTATTTAATTTAATGAAAAAATATATAATAGGTAAACTTTCCATTGTTGATGTGGTAAGTTATTTAGAACCATTTTTAATTTATTCGGATGATTTAACATATAACCAGTATAAACAAATTACCGATTTTATTAATGAACAAATCACAGAATATAATAAAACATTAATTGAAAAAGGCAAGGTCTTACAAGAATTTAAAAGAATAAATGAAAGGTTTAAAATAAAAAATAGGGTTTTACCATTAATTAATATATTAAGCACAAAAGACAATTTAAGTGACGTGGTATTTGAAACCTACGATTTTACAGATAAATATGGAAACGTATTCACAAATTCCGAATTATTAAAAAAAATGGTATTTACCGATTTTGGAAATTTGTATAATACAGCAATAACGCTTGATACGTTATTTCTTATTTTTCCTACAAGTATTAACAATATTTTAGAGTCTGAATTAGATAAAAAAACATCAACTGAAAATAACTCCGATAAATGCAAAAATTATATTATCGCAAAACAATATTTTGATTTATCCGATTTGGAAAATGATAATGATACAGATATTTATTTTGATAAACAATACGATACTACAAATTACGGTATTTTGGATAATTATGAAAAGGAAATCGTAAATATGCCTCCTGAAATATTTATGGGGTTTTTAATTGAAAAACTTAAAACAACCCTTAAATTAAACGAAACTGAATCTGAATATTTGGCAGATACTTTAATTAATGGTTATAAACGGGTATTAGACGGAACCTATGCCGTGTTAAATTATGTGCCTCTAAATCCAGAAACTCAATTTAAAATGGCGTATTATGTTCGTAAAAATAACAAATGGATATTGGACGATTCTGTCGATAATAATATAATTAGCGATAACCAAAATATATTATGTAATTTACAAATTGGGTGTGTTAGTTCATCAGATAAAATCGACGACAAATGTGAAAGTTTAAAAACATCGGGTCAAAAAATACAAAAAAAAATATTGACAAATATTTTGAATGAATTCGACGAAAAATACGAAATTTCTAAAGTTGAATTTGAAACTGCTATTCGTAAAATGTTTGATTATTATTTATACATAAATCCGGTTTTGAGCAAATTACACTACTTTGAAATGTTAAAATATAACGAACAAAAATATAACATTGGAACCGATAACACAACCCCGATAGACGAGTCTTCTATAATTTCACCATATTTTAAATTAAGAGACCTTATATTAAAGCAACCGGACTTCACACAAAAACAAACTTATATTCTTAAATTCGTTGCTTCGTTTACAAGACAACCGTATGTTAATATTGATGAAGACCCAACTGTTGAACCAGAAAGCGAACATTGGTTATATTGTGTCAACACAAACGTTAAATTATTGCCTTTATTTTTATTTAAATTAGCAACGGCATTTTTTCAATCGGCAGATTCATATAATAATACTCTTCAACTGATAATCAAAGATATTGGCGCTAGAAGCGATGATGGCGACTCATGGGTCGATAAACATAGCGGGTATATTATAACCCGAATTGATTTTGAGGTTGAAGAAGAATATTCTGATAGTGGGTTTCTTGTTAAATCGAGGGATGTTTTACAGCAATCGGTAGGAGATACACTTACTCTATCAAATAAGAATTTAAAAATTTTCGATAGTCCGGAATTCACACTTATTTATAATATTATAAATGAATTGTCATTTGTGATGGGTGTTAATATTGATACACAAACAGAATATATAATAAATGTGGTTTCGAATGTAATTAAAGAAAAAATAACTAGTGAAGAAGCGTATACCAAGGATTTTAACGACGCGATGAATAAAGGAAAACCAATACCATCATATAAAGAATTGTATAATACTATAATGTTATACACCACTGCCGGGTTGTTTTTAATATGCGTTCAAACGAGTATACCACCAGTTAAAACCAGGAAAACATACCCAGGATGTGTAAAATCATTTGAGGGGTATCCATTTGAAGGAGCAGGAGATTTACAAAGCGTGAATTATTTAGCGTGTGTTTTATATAAATTAAAATCAAAGAAAAAACCATGGAATGTTCTTGAAAGAAAAAAAGAAACCGCAATCGCGAATTTAATAAAAATTGCTATTGATAATTATCTTTTGCCACTTACAGATATCGTTCGTAAATTTAACGAAAAAACAGAATACCTTTTAAAAAATCAAGAAACGGTAATTAGTGATGAATATAAAATTACAAATTGGAAACAATTCTTACCACCATTAGTTGAAATCAAAATTAAAAACCTGGCAAATATCACCACCGAATTTAAAAAATCGTTGTTTGATTATAAAAAAGCATCATTTAATAAAGGAGAAAAAACGCTTATCATCGAAAGTAAAATTATTAAATTTTCACTCGCAATACAAGAAAAAATACAACAAGTCATTAATAGTGAAAAATTATTATTATTAACATCTGACAATAGACCTTATGTTGAAAACGCATGTTGTAATGAAAATACTAAAATGACAACCATCGAATATTTTAAAAGCAAAAATGCCGATATTTCGATTTTTAATGGTAATGTTGAGGAACTTACAAATGTATTAAATGAAATTTATCAGTTATCAAATGGTCTTTTATTTTCAAATAAAATAAATACAAAAAATGTATATCCAAAGGTTTCAACAAATTTTAGCGAACAAACTATTTATACAGCATTTATTTTATATTGTCATTTTAAAACACCCGTTCCAATTAATAAATTATTATTGCCTTTATGTAATGTAAAACCGGAGTATATTAATGTTGGAGATTCTAATATTGAAATCATTCGTAAATTAAAACAAGACGGTAAAACATATTCAACCGAGAATTTTTTAAGATTATTACAATTAATTAGTAAACAAAATATGATTAATGTCGAAATAACAACCCGAAACATTCCAGAATTCAGCAGATTAAATGATTTGTTAACCGCGTTTAATACCGAAAACGAAGAAGTAATTGAACCCGAATTACAAAAATTAATTCACAATCTTATTAATAAAAATAACGAAGATAATGCCCAAACTAGAAATATTAATAATTATTTAATTAAACAAAATAATAGTATCAAAATTAAAGT
>Ga0114968_10000170_pt1 | contig 48726 bp, 36 predicted proteins | sample M_130807_EF_Meta_FD_87020 | JGI IMG/M metagenome (GOLD analysis project Ga0114968, IMG submission 87020) | Freshwater microbial communities from Lake Montjoie, Canada to study carbon cycling - M_130807_EF_MetaG | ecosystem: Environmental > Aquatic > Freshwater > Lake | place: Lake Montjoie... | reverse complement strand
CAATGGAAATGGTTGAAGGAATGTTTGAAGCATCTGTTGTTGGTAAATTGACTATTCGTGATTTAAATTCAACTATGGAACAAGTGAATTTCACTGGATTTGAAGATTTAGTTGTTAAGATGGAAAATCCACAGGTTCCCAATTCATATAAGTCTTTGCGTTTTAAGATTTACAATGTAAAAGCATCAGATGATCAGATTGCAAACAATAAGGTTAAAGAAGATGTAAATGTAACTAATGTAAAATTAGAAATTCAATTCTGCTCATATGAACATTATTTGCTTACTTATAGAGAATTTACAGAACTGGCTGGATTAACCGGCGCAGATATTATTACAAAAATTGCATCATCTAAAGAAAATGCCAATCAGGATACTCCAGTTGGTCTTGTTAATATGATCAATAATCAGTTTTTCAAAACCGGAAAAACTAATACTGATACGACACAAAAAGAAATGTTTATTGAACCAACTGGAAACTGGATCTGGTACAAACAGAATCAGTCTTTATATCCTTGGGGCAAATTAACAAGACCAATTAAAGCAGCACAATTAATGCAGTTTTTGGCAGAATATGCAGTTGGTGAGGAAAACCAATATGCATGTAATTTCTTATTTTGGCAAGATCTTGACAGATGGAACTTTAGAAGTATTGAATCTTTGCTGAAGGAATCTGTAGTCAGAGAATATGAAGTAACTAATATTCCAACTCAGAATAAAAACATTTACACATTGGAGACAGTACAAGAAGCCAATTTCTTAAGACTATTTGAATCAAATGCTATAGCATCCAAATATTATTTAATTGAACCTAAATGGGATCAACCATATAGAGAATATCTTGATTATAATGAATCACATTCGTTCAAAGAAGTAAGTTATGATTATTTCAAAGATTACAATAAATGGTTAAAAGTAGAAAACCATCCTTTATTTGATACAAGCGTTGACACCAAGCCAACAGTTGCCAATATCATAAATGATAATGTATCTGGTTATTTCTCTCCGAGTTATAGTAACAGAGATAAGACTGTAGAGTGGGAACATCATGGCTATACTCTATCTAACCGAGATGGAATGGTATCATGGCAACCAATGTTTGATCAAGTTGATCTCGATGGAGAAATCTGCAAGAAGATTCAAAAAGATATCAAGCAAAAGATCAAAGATAAAAGAATAGAATATGCAAACAAGAAAAATCTAAAAGAAAAGTGGAAAGTATATCGTTGTAGTATTTGCTGTGATACTCGTTATCAAGACATCACTGCATTAGAAGATGTTGTATTTACTCCAGAATATGGAGTTGTGGCTGCTGGTGCATTTAGTGATATGGTTAACTATATGGGAGCAACTGGTTCTACTTTACCTGCTATGTTCCCTGCTGGTTTGTCTTTGAGTTATGACTTTGAGTCTGAGCCTTTTAATACAACAATTGGTGATTTGATGTATTTACGCGAAACACCAGATCTGCAAACCAAATATCTTTATGATCTAGAACTGAAGAGAATTGATATTGCAAAAGAAACAATACAAAATGCAATTACTAGACTTCAAGACGTAAAACCAAAGTATGAGGATCTTCCTATATGCAGTGATCCAGTGGCTATACAAGAGTGCCAGGAGAATCGCCTGAGTGTAGGGAGAGACTGTTTTTGCTCAGAAGAAATAAAATCAAAGTACATAAAAGATTATTTTAGCAATCCAATCAGAAATAGACAAGAATTACTTGCTTCTCCTTATTTTGATTCTATGGCAGATATAATTATTAGTGAAAAAGAAAACTTCACAAAAGTATACGAAGAATATAAAAATAGAAAAGCATTCTTTATCTCCAATCAAATTGGTTTTACTGCTGACAATTCACAGAAGAATTTGTTTAATATTAAATCAATAAAGAGAGTACCAATTCGTGGTAGTAAATATGAAAAATTAGCACAAAAGTCTGTTGTATCTCAATTAATTTCTTCTCTTGGTGATGGAGTCACTGCGGACTTTAAAGGATTTCCATCTGGAGCAACTTCATATTATCCTTATGAAATTTTCTATGATAATGATAATACAATTGATCCAAAGATAAAACATCCACATTATGACTCTGGTTATGATTTTGATGTTGGATATCAAGTAAATCCTGCATTTTCGTTGTTTGATCCAGCGGGTGGTCCAGATTCTGGTTCTGCTATTGATCCTGATCCAATTAAGCAATTTCTATATTTTATTACAGTAAGAGTTAAAAATACCACGCAATGGGAAAGCACTGGTCCGGTAATTCCGCCGCGCGATCCGTGGTGCCCGGGTTGTGATTGCAGCACCGGCAATCCCGGCGGCGGCTTCGGCGGCGGCGGCGGTGGCGGCGGCGGTGAAAGGTGTCCATGTTGCGATGAACCACCACCAGGCGAATGTGATGGTGTAGAAATCAAGACTGAAACCGGCACAAGTTATGGTATTTATGATAAAGTAATTACGGATCATGATCCAAGTAATTTAACAAAAAGTAATATTATTTCTACAATAGTAAATAAATTAGTAACAAATTGGGATGGAACTCAATATGGTAATACTAGTAATGTTACTTCTAATTCTTTTACTTCAACACAAGAAAGCGAAGTTAAATGTGGTACTCGAAAACTAGTAAAAAATATTAAATTTGAGATTGATTTTGTACACTCGGACAATAAAGGTAATGCATTTTTGTCACAATATGATCCCGGTGTGTGTGTTCTAGAACCATTTGGTATGGAGCGAATAGAAGATTTTAATCCAATAGAATATTTAAATTCTAGAAATTTTACAGATATTCAGCCACCAGCAGATGATGAAGAACCAAAACGGCCAATTGAAACTGTTTTAGAAGAAATTGAAAGTTTTGTGCGAGTAGAATTTCAAAAACCAATTGGTACAAATACTCTATATGATTTTCCTAAAGGTTTTTATGATACTCCAGGCTCAGAATATTATTTACCATATCATGTTCTTCTAACTGCTGGTCCATTCGGAACAAAATCTGTTGATTACAATATATCTGTCTTAGGACAAGATCCATATGGATTTGATGTTGCTGTTAAACGAATACGGAAGAAAAAACAAAAATTAAAACCAGAAAATAAAGCATTAGTCAATAATAAAGACTTCCATGTTATGGAAAAGGGATACACGAATCCAATATATTCGATTGATTCCTATTCAAATCAGTATTATACTTATGCCGGATCTTACGCTACATCATATGGTTTAATGCCATCTTGGTATAAAAAGAGTCTTTATTATAATGAAGCTAACATAGTAACCTATTTATCTCCATTCCGTGGTAACAATTTTTACACAACAAATGATAATAATTCAGTAAGGTTTGATTCGTTTAGAAATGCTGTTTTATATTCTCCAAATTTAGCAAGCAATCGTTATTCGTCTTTTACTATATCAACTGAGGCATTTTATTATGATTTAGTAAAATCGGTTACACGAACAAATCCATTATCATTACCAACATCATATTTTGAAATTAATAATATAAGGCCCCAAGGAGTTAATACCGCATATTTGACCCCGTTGTACTATTGTTTGTCGTGGATAACTAACTTTATTGAAATTGATTATGGTGATAATCCCAACAGTGGTTTCTTCTCAAATTGGTACTATGATGGTAGTGATGTTCCAACCTCATTTAAGTATAATTCGGTTATGTTATATCCGGGAAATACGGTTATATATGTTAGTAGTTATGGTGATAATACATTACCAGTGTCTAAAGATTATTTTAAATCAAACGCCTCATATTATCCCGGAGAAATATATGAAAACGAACCTTGGATTTCTTTCTTTGAACTGGATTTAAGAAATAGAAACGACAGAGTAGAACCAGAAGAAGAAACGGCATTCTATGGTTATTATTACGGTTCTGCTATATGGCAACATCCACAATTGGCTGGATTGACTGCTTCTGTTTGGAAGAACGATATATCTGGTGAAACCGAATATGGAATCGTTGGTCCAGAACTAGAAGAGGATGATTCTACATTTGACAGAAACTTTGCTGCTCAGTTTGTGGTAATGTCCAGAGAAAGCATTCAACTTGATACACTTTGTGCTGGTTATAACTGCTCAAATCCAAATCCAGTAGATAACACACCATGTCCAGATGACAATCCACTTTGCAATTGCCCATGTCAGGAATTGCGTCCAGACAGATTGTCTATGGGAATAACTGGTCCTGAACCAACATTCAAAGAACTCAAAGATCTTGAAGAGGAAATAAAGGAATGTACTCTCATAGAAGATGTACTTGGTGAGGATTGGTTGGGTTGTGTGTGGGGAGATACCAAGAATCCATTAAACTGCAATTGTCCGTGTATTGGTAAGTATTTCTTAGATTATCTTAAGTATTCCCAGACATATTGCACATTCTGGAACACTCCACCGGAGCGTCCATTGTATAGAAATGCACAAATGATGCAGATCAACACAAATAAGATTGCAATTAAACTGAACGGCGACTTCACCTTAAGACCCGGAATGAAAGTCAAACTTAATATGGGTAATAAAAGATATGGTGGAATTTGGCTGGTATCTGCTATTAACCATGATATTGCGAGAACAAAGCATCTTATGGATGTCTTGTTGATGAGAGACACAGAATCCACAAATCATGATAACAGAGCCACTAAATTGAAACTAAATACTCAATAAGGCATCAATGAAATACAGGGACTTAGACATCTTCTTTAAAAAGAATGCAGACACCGGAGACATATCATTTGTATCCAACAATTCTTCGATTATTCAGTCGATAAAGAATATTGTCCTGACTCGAAAGGGTGAGCGTCCTTTCAACAATTATTTTGGAACAGGAACCGTTGATTTGTTATTTGATAATCCATCTCCGGTTGATATAGCGTTTTTACAAAAAGACATAAAAACGATCCTAGAAGAAATAGAACCAAGAATAATAGTAGATTCTGTAGAAGTCTTGTATCCCCTTGAAGATACAAGCGCGGCTGATGCCAAAATAAATATAAAGTATAAGTTAAATAATGGTCAACAAAACTTCCTAACCCAAACACTTGTACTAACGGTATAAAAATATGGCACAAATTAACCTATCAGAACTAGACTTTGACAGCATACGGGCTTCTTTGGTCGATTACCTAAAGAAGCAAGATACCGTAAAGGATCTTAACTTTGAAGGTTCTGCTGTTAACTTTCTATTGGATTTGTTGACATATAACACTTTATACTACGCTCACTTTGCAAATATGATCTCTAACGAGTCCTTTTTGGATTCAGCCCAACTAGAAAGATCTATAGTTTCTCTAGTTAAGCCATTAGGTTATGTTTTACCAACTAAAACCAGTGCTACCACGCGAATAAAACTACGAAGCGTTACTAGTACTTCAGTTATTGATCCATTTACAGTGAGTGTTTATGGAGTAACCCCAGAAGGTCTACGATATCAGTTTTGGAATATAGATTCCATTCCAGTTGGTGGTTCATCTGCTCCATCCAATGAAACCAACTATTTCACTATGTATGAGGGTGTAAAAACTGAATTGAGTTATGGTGGAGATGGTTTCGATTTTCCAGATCAGAAGATATTCATTCCTGATCTGAACATGGACATCAGAACACTCAAAGTAGAAGTACAACGAACCACTGATGCCATCTATAATTACTGGTCAAGAGTAGACACATATAGTGGTGCATTTATAGAACCAACATCAAATCTATACAGTTTAGAAAGAACCACAGCAGGTTTTATTGTTAAATTCCGAACCACATCAAGTTCTTCTGCTAATTTGGTTGCTGGAGACAAAGTAAAGATTCAATATATTTCCTCCAATGGTTCAAATGGAAATGCCGCTGCTACTTTTGTTCCAGTGGTGGTTCCTAATGGAAGTTCTGTTGTAAACATACAACCAGCATCTGGTGGTATGAATTCTCCAGATCTAGATGAGGCAAGAAGAATAGCACCAAGCGTATTCTCGGCACAACAACGCCTAGTAACTAAATATGATTACTATGGTTTCTTGTCTCAGATGGGATTCACGAACATAAATGTGTGGGGTGGTGAGGAAAATTCACCTCCAATATATGGAAGACTATTATTCACTGCTGCTAATATTGCAACCAGTGATAATTCCATCATAAAAGATGCTATAGCAAAGATAAAAGAAAGATCAGTTGTTACTATCTTGCCAGAGTATATTCCACCGAAGGCAATGACTGTCAATTTCACATTAAATACACAGTACGGCACTAATGCGGCAACAGATCCAACAACAGCAATAAATGGAATGATTACTGATTTAGAAGCAATGTATCCAATTGGGTCATTCGGTTCTAGTTTAAAATATAGTGATGTGAATTCTACCGTAGAGTCATATACTGGCTATAGCATAGATTCTATACAGGATTTGAGTTTACAATATACTGTATCACCTTCGACAAGAACTACCACATTAAATTTTAAAAATAGCATCAAAAAAGGAACAGATTCAACTTCAGGTGTTGGTGTTGTATCTTCTTCATTTGTAAGTCCATATTATTCACAAGGAACAGTACAAATCAGAGATGTTCCTGTTATATACACAAACACAACAAATCCACCATCCATCGGAAAACTTAGACTCTATGGTATACCCGAAGGCTCCACTGATGCTAGTATAGATTTAAATGCTGTTGTCGGTGAAATAAACTATACACAGGGAACAGTATCAATATACCCAAATCTTTCTACAGATTCATTTGATGTTAAAGTCAATCCAGTAACAACAACACTTATTAATTCTCAAGATGAAGTTTATTTGAAACTCAACATAACAGGTACAACACCAGTAGCAAGATAAAATGCTAACAACAGTTTTACTTAAAAAGCCTCAAACAACACCATCCCAAGAAGTATTGGAAGAGGCTATTCCATTTAAAAATTATGTAAAGAATTTAATACAAAATAATGTAACTTCTAGTTCTGATCCAGTGGGGCAGAATTATTGCGTGGCTCCATCTGTAATAGAATCACAAATTCCATTCTGGATTAAACAAAATTATGGTACAGATTCTAATGAAAACTATTTAATAGCATTCTTAAAGAGTTACTACAACTGGATTTACTGTGGTTTTAAGAAACAGGATGTTCAACTTACACCATATGATATCGAAGAACTATTAGACATAGATCGTGTTCCAGACGCTTTCTTAGACGAATACATCAAGTCATACGCTCCATTTATATCTCTGCCATCAATTTCAGCAGTAGACAAACAATATGTTCGATCATTTATACGATCAATCAAGAGTGACTTTTTGATCACAAAAGGAACAGAGCCAGCATATCGCTATCTTCTAAAAACTCTATACAATGTTACCAATGTTAATATAGATTACCCCAAGAAGTATTTGATGAGACTCAACGGTGGTAAATATGTTGATTTTTCTTGGGATTTTGTTCCAAGTGACATAATTGATCTTCCAGAAAACTTTGATCCAGATAACCCAATTCAAAATGATGTATTGGCCGGAAATGTAGGTTATGATACACAAAACAGATCCAATTTGTTTGGTGCTGCTTTAAATGAAGCAGTTCTTCCAGATGATTATTTCTGGCAAGAATATTCATATATTCTTACTTCAGATGCAACAACAGAACAGGCTCAAAATTATAAAAATACATTATTGGCTGGAACTCATCCGGCTGGTATGTTGGGATTCTTTGAACAATATGTTCCATTAGATGATGTAGATACTGGTGCAGATGATAATACTGATACAAACATCCCAGTTGACTACACCGAACTTCCTGTAATTGGACGATATCTATTGATGTTTCCGGGGATAACAACAGGTATTGCTGGAACAGGTTTAAATCTATATTCACTATATCATCAAAGTAATGCGTGTACAGATCAAAAAAACTATACATGCTATTGCTGCACTAATTATTGCGACCCGATGGGCACAACTGGTTATTATCCACAACATGTATTTCCTACTTGGGATAATGATGTCAAACAATCTATAGTAGGAACTATACCCAGAACTCTTGGTAATATGACAATACAAAGTTTTATTGAATTAAATAGAGCAAATCCCAATGATATATCGCCAAATGCGAATCTTATAACTTGCGCCACTGCACAATGCGGTAGTTGTCCCTGAGCATAAGGATAAACATGACAATCAAAAATCAAATAAAATCATTTACAGCAAAAACTACAAAAGACGAAGTAAGCAAATTCTTTATTTTTATGGGTGGTATATCAGGTGCTGCTGCTTCTGTCGATGATACCGATGTTTCGTTAGTCAGTAGAATTACCCAAGATGAGGTTTCGACTGTTGTTCCACGAGTTAATTGGTCATACAATTCTGAATATGAACCATATTATGTCGGTTCTCTTGGAGATCAATCTTATGTTTATAATAATGTATCGGATATAGTATATCTGTGTGTTGGTAAAAATCAATCAACTGGATTGATCGGGGAAAATACATTCCGATCAACACAGCAACCAACACACACCAACGGAATTCAATTATATTCTGATGGATATGCTTGGATGGCAATGTATAAAATTGATTTTGCTTTGAGTAAATTCTTAACAGAAACAGTAATGCCGGTTAGTAGTTTATATGATTATACAACTCAAGTAACATCTGGATCATATTCTTCAAAATATAATTCTCTATGTTCTCATGGTGCTGGTGTTACGGGTTCTTGTTATTTTTATTACAATCAAGATACAATAGATCCATTGACTTCAGTAGTACACACCAAAGGAGATTTAGTATCCGGGGTTGGTTCCTCTAATTGGACATGTTCTGTTTGTCACTCTATTGGTGATATGTTAGGATATAAATCAATTCATATTGATTATTTAAATTCATCTTCTGCAATTGTAAGAAATCCAATTGATGAATTAGTAGTCAATTTGGGTTCCATCGATGTAAATAATCGCTATTACATTCAATACAATAATTACCTATACGGTCAGAATTTAAATGGTGGTATTGTTTACCTCCAACTTGATGTTTCTTCTCTTTCGATTGAAGATAGAATTGTAAAGACACAAAAACCAGAGATTACATTCTTAGATCCACTTGGAATAGGCGCAGCAGGAAATATAGAAACTTATTATGATATAAGAAGAAATGCATTTATAGCAAACGGCATAACTCTTCGCTCTGCTGGTACTAATTTTGTAAATCCACACTTTAGCATACCAAATGCGGCTAGCACAAAACTTCAACATGCCATAAATGCTGTATTGATGCCTGATTTGTCAGATCCATCTACTTTCTTACCAACACCAAGAATATCAATAATAAAACAATTGTCAGCAACTGATCTTACTGGTGCGAGTATTGAAACAAAACAAACAGTATTCTCTAAAGTAGGAATTGTCAAAAATCTTACAACAACTAATGGTGTAGATCCAACAATAAACCTACAACCAAATGAATCAGATAATGGAAGAATGACAACTCTTATTACATTAGATGCAAAAACAGGATTTGCTGCACCTATTCTACCAGATATTGAAGCTGGTGAAATTTTTGTTGATAACACAGCAGGAACTACAACAGTTACAATTAAAACTAATGATGCGACAGCAACACAATCAGATTATAGTTCTGCATTAGTGGCTGTAGAAGTCAATTACGATGAAACAAATACTGCTGTATCTTCTACTTTAGAAATTGCTGGTGTAGATGAATTGTTGTTTACTGTATTAACAGGTGCAGATTATGTCAAAATAGGTAATGATACTTTTACAGTAAGTGATATAATTGAGCCAAAGTATGAACTAAATAATGTTGAATATGTTTCAACCAAAATATTGAGCAATAATATTTCATTCGATACCACGACTGGATCGGATTCTTCCGCAAAACTTTCATTCTTAATCTAATATGGCAAACGCAAGTATAATAACAGAAACCTTAACTAATATTCCGGGATTCACACCACCAACATTTGGTGCTGTTGATTTTGGTGTTCCAGCCAATGGAATATATTCTACTGGCTATAAAATGATTGCATTTGAACCCGGTAAGATATTACAAGCCCAAGAACTGAATGAAATTCAATTTAGAATGAATGTTGAGCAAACATTAACAAATCAAATGTTTGCCAATTGGTTAAATGTACTGATGAATTATGGTTCATCGTCTTCAACTGGACCTGGTTGGGAAGGTGCTACTCCAATACACCCAGATTTATTATTATATAAAACTTCTAGTAATGTTCTGTCATTTAAAAATTATGGGGATGGAATATCGCCAGATCCGTGGTTTTTATGTAAAGCAAATTCTTCTGGATTATATTTCTGGTTGTTTTTAGTCACTGATATGGAAGTAGATTTTTCATTAGCAGATATTCAAGAAAACTACTATATTGGTTTCACATTAAATACTACTGCAAGTGAAACCTATACTGGTGAATTAGCGACTTGTAACACTGTTGGACTACAAGGGCATCACCCATTGAATGTTAGAAATACATCTTCATGTGGTTCTGGTAGATATTATATTAAGATAACAGGAATAACTACATCTGATGTTCCTATTACCAACAGTTTCGTTGCATTGGCACAAAAAAGATCCGATGGTCTATATTACCTAAATAACATTAAAGTAAAAGAAATAATAGGATAATATGTCTGACTTTACCTCAATAAACTCAATAAGTCTTGGAACAACATTCGGTGCTTGGTACGCCAAGACGAATGAGATGATTACCCGGTTAAATGCTCTCAAAGTTGGAGGTATAACCGGAGGAGATGGTATTCTTGTCAGGCCACAAACTTCCACACAGGGTGGCTATACATTAGACATTGCTAGTACTATAAGCAAAAATGTAACATTCAATGGTAATGTTACTATAAATGGTGTTTTATCATCAAGTTATGGTGTAGATGTTTCGGGTATTAATGTTGTTCTACCAGCAAATTCCGGTGTTACTGTTGGAAATATAGTCTACCTAGATTCTACTGGTAGACTAGAAAAAGCACTAGCCAACGACGAATGCACATCAGAAGTAGTGGGTGTTGTTATAGGATTTACTGGTGGAAATGCACAAGTGGCTACTACTGGTAAAGTAAGTGGTTCATCTGTTGTTGCAAACTTTTTAGGAACCGCAGGTGCTACACTTCAGAAAGGTGTAGTTTACTTCCTGAGTGGTGGAGTCTCTGGTGCTGGTACTACACTCGAACCAGATGTTACAAGTTATGTTTCTAAGCCAATGCTTCTTGGTTTAACTGGTGATACTGGATTAATTCTTCCATATCGTGGTTATATTGGTTTGACTGCCGCAAGTAGTTCTTCATCCACAAATGCAACTGCAACAAGTGGTGTGTTGAGTATTAACGGTATCACTGCTGCTCTGTGGGATACTGGTACAACCCCGCAGGATAAAAACCTCAGAACAACTGGTCATGTACATGGATTGATGTATATTACAGTAAATACTAGTACAGGCAACGGTCGTTTAACAAAGAAATTAGATTTAAAACTTAATACACCAAATAAATTAGAAACCAGTATTGCTAACAAAAATAATTCTGGTATTCTTTATCCACTAACTTCAAATGAAACTTCTACTACTTCTTCATCTGGTTCGACAACAATTAAAGTAGATTATATTTCAAATTTTACTAACGATGGTTTTCTGTTTTCAACAAGTGGTATAACTGCGGATGTCTATAAATTAACAAATATTAAAATAATTCCAGAAAAAGATTTTAGTCCATCATATTTTACCTTTTCGCTAAACAAACAGTATAGCACATATGCTGGAACTACTATTACTTCAACATATTTTAATGACAGTAATATCTCAGTTCAAGATAATTCTAATCTAAGAATAGAAATTAGAAGAAATGGTTATTCAATAAATGGAGTTTATTTAATAGCGGGTAGCAGTTCCACCTATACTAGCCAAACTAACACTGCTTCTGATTTAATAACTCCAATTATTCAACCCCTCAGATATACTCCACAAAGTAATCAAATATTTACATATGGATTGACTGCTGGAACGATAAGTATTCCAGATTCAAATGGTTCATATCCAATCGTATATACTCCCGCCGGCACCGCCGGCGGGAACCCCGCCACAAAACCATCATCATTTAATATCAATAATATAACTCTTGGTGGTGTTGGTTCTGACGCTTCAAAATATATTCAAGCATCTTGCGAAAATAAATTCATGGATCAGATGACTGGTGCTTCTGGATATACTTTGGAAAGTGCAATACTAGGATGGAATGCAGCATATGGTGCAATTTGTGAAAATCTTTATTTCACTCCAGTTTCATATTTGTATAATAATTCTGGTGTAATGCCAACTCAACAATTTAATTGTAACATTTTATTAGAAATGTATAAGTTCGATACAAATACACGAACAACAACTGGAAGTCCAATTATTGTTTCAAGTAAATATACATTTATTCCAAACTCGTATAGTATTAGTGGTTGGCCTTCAACTCAATTTGGTTAATAAAAAATGACAAATCAAAACACATCTAATTTAATAATAAACGGTAATTTTGATTTATGGCAAAGGGGAACAACCTTTACCATACCATATAATGCAAAGTACTCAAACATCGGAGCTAGTGGCACAACATACACTGCACAAACAGAAAAAACAGCAGATAGATGGTATGCAATAGATACTCAAAAAAGAACCGGAGGAAGCACTGGTTCTATTTCCATTTATAGAGAACTATTTAGTAAGAGCGATGAGCAATATAGTCGTTCAAAATACTATATTACAGTTGCAAACAATATCACATCCGTAACTGGTGGCTATTGCTATTTAGAAAATAAACAAGAAAATTCCACAAAATATGGTGGAATTCCATTAACTCTTTCTTTTTACGCAAAATATTCTGCCGGTGTAACTGGAACCACTTTGGGTTGTTATTTTAGAGAAGCAGTAAGCCCAAACACAACTGAATACAAAAGTATGTTTTCAATTGCACCGATTGATTCATATTGGCAACAATATTCATTTACTTTTCTTCCACCATATGTTTCAAATTCTGGTATATCGGGTGATCATTATTTTGGTGTTGGTTTTAAGATACAGCCAAATACTACAGTAAGTATAAGTTCAGTACAATTAGAAGTCGGATCAATCTCTACAGTAATGTACACAGATTCCGAAGAAGAAAAAACTAGACAAGCAAAATATTATTACACAAGTTATCCAGTAACAACTCTGCCAGGAACAATCACCACAGTTGGTGGTAATGATCTAACTTCAATAGACTTTACTGTAACTCCAAATTACACATACAATTATCACTTCAACACACCGATGAGAAAATCACCATCAATCACTCTATATTCACCCGATAGTGGTGTTGCTAATGATGGTTACAACAAAACCGCAGTAAAAGATATGAGACTAACATCTGGAACTCGCGGTTGGAATCAAGTAACAAGATTCTCTCCAACTGGTGCAGCGACACTCACAACTTCTGGAACTACATATGGAGTGGCATTCAATGTTGCAACTGGTGCAGTAGTTTTTGATGATATTTTAGTTCATATGGTTGCAGATGCCGATTTAGATTATAGTCCATACGATAGAGGTCTGGAAACATAAGGAACATAAATGCCATCTTGCACTAATAACTCTACAATCACAGGAATGCTCGTAACTTCAACCGATACCATCAATGGTAAGCGGTTGTCTTTTAAGCAAGATACTAGCAAGAATTGGGATTCAACCATTGCTGCTGGTAATGTTATTCGTTATGATGTGGCTAATAGTAAGTTCACTCAATCAATTGCAAATCCATACTATAGTGAAACTTTTAATCTATCGCAAGCAGAAGTAGTTGGTGTAGTTGAATCCATAGCACAGGCAACAAGTGGTGTCACATATGCAACCATCGTTACACATGGTTTAATGAACTATCCAAATCTTTTAGGTATAATCAGTGGTATAAGTGGAACCGAGGGTGGTGCGGGTGGAACTGATATTTTCTTCCTAAGCCCAACTGTACTTGGTGGGGTTACCTTTGAGTTCATTGAAGAAACTGGTTACATTGTCAAACCAGTTCTTCAGGTTTGCCCAACTTCTGATGAATTATACAACAGTCTTGTAATCAATTACCTTGGCTACGAATCATCTGCTGCTGAAAACTACACAGTCACTAGAAGCACATCAAATATTGGATCAATACAAACTGTTGATTCAAATTCAAATGTTCCAGATGGTTGGGTTGACACAAGCACACCACAAGTTTTGTCCATAACATCATACAGTGATGCATATAACATCTATGGAACTGATTATGGTTCATATGAACAATTATCCGTAAATGGTTCTTACTCCTTTGTTTCTGCTCTAGCACAACAATCAATAAGACCAATTAGCCCAACAACCGGAAAGGGAGTTGGAGCATACGCATTTGTCACTTCAGTAGATACAGCAAACAACACAATAGTATTAGATCATATAACGCAACAAGAAGAATTGTGGAATTCCACTTATACAACATATGAGTTACAAGTTCCAGTTCTTGGTTTGAATCGTGTAACCGTAACTTCTGGACAAATCACACACTTCAAGACACCAAAACTCTCAACAAATATCGAAGCAAATGCTGGAACTTCAAATCAAATTTCCACATTCAATACAAAAACACTGCTACGAGTCAAAGCAGATACAACAGTATCATACTTACCAGATTCTGCTATCTTCAATAGCATAGAAGTATCAGATACATTGTCCACTCCTAATGTCGCAGATGTTGATGCAAAACTCGTAGCACTAGAAGCACGGATTCAAGCATTAGAACAAATACTAGGAATCTAATATGGCATCAATTCGTGGTAGTAGCCAGTTTAAAGCCATAAAAGGAATCACAATCTATGGAATTACAGGTCCTACTGGACCTCAAGGTCCAAGAGGTAGTGATTATATTGGTCCTACTGGTGCTACTGCTGTAAAGATTGTTTCTGGTATAACCCTATCTGGGTTTACACTAATCACCCGTTTCACCAATGGCACAACTTATGCTGCCTCTGGTTTGCTTTATGGTATAACTGGAAACACGGTAATTTACTTTGATGGCAAAACTGGTTCTACTGGAACTGGTTATGTGTTCGTTGGAGCAACCGCATCCGAACGAGTTGTTCAACTACGAACAATTAAGGGAAGCACTGGTTATAGATCAAACATCGGTGTAACCGCAGATTCAAATACAATTACAATTTCCGTAGATCGATATGACGGCGAGTATGGAATAAGTGCAGGAACTCTTGCTCAAATATTAGCAACAGATTCTAACGGAAAATTAATTGGTGTAACTCTTGGTGCTGCAAAGTATTTAAATCTTGCAGACACGGTTCAGATAAACAAAGTAAATGTATTTGAGAGAACTAGTGGAGCAAATTCTTCTTCTATTACTACAAGTTCAAATGGTTCGTTGTTTTCAATTGCTACTTTGAATACTGGTACAGATACTAATACGACAAATCCAAAAATTTATTCTTTAGATTTAAATAATACTGGAACTAATTTTATAGGAATTAATTTACCAAGACCATCAGTATCACCACTAGCAATTACTTTACACATACAAAATGGTGTGTCTCCTGCAAATTATAGTGGTATCAGTTTTAAAGATTTAGATGGAGTTCCTGTAGTATTCCCATTCAATAGACAGCCATGTTTTAGAAGTGGTGAAAACTATGTCATCCATTTTATCTCAGTGAAAAATACATGGTATGGTTATATCTTCAATAAAGTTGGAGGTAGTGGTAATTACTTCTGCAATACTGTTGTAGGAAATTACACACAAAATGCACTTAAAGTTTTAGACTTTTATTCTGGTATCACAGGAGCCTGTTGTAAAGGCGATGGAACATGTGAAATCACAACAGATGGTTTGTGTGATGGATTCTTCTCTGGTATTGGTACTACATGCGGTGTAATAGGTTCTACTAGTGTTTGCAGTGAATCTGTTGGTTCATGCTGCGTCAAGAATACTACAGATGGACAGATTTCAACATACTGCATCGAGAATGTATCACCGTTTGATTGCCTAATGTTGAATAATGATTCTGTTGAATCAGTATTTACTGGTGTAGACAAGACATGCAAAGATGTTAACTGCGAAACATGTTTCCAAGAAACTGGTGGTTGCTGCGATGGTAAAGGAAACTGCAAAGATCTAACAAAAGAAGATTGTATTGCTTCTGGTGGTAGTTTCTTGGGCAGAGGAGTTCTTTGCTATTCTGATGACACAAATCCAACATGTTCATCTGGAAGTGGTGCTTGTTGCTATACAAATGGAACATGCACCGTAACTGATGCTTATACCTGTTTTTCCAACAATGGAAATTATCATGGTAGTGGAACATCATGCAGTGGTATAACATGTGCATCACAACTAACATGTGGTGGTTATCTTGGATTCACCCTACGCCCCGGTGATTTAATCGGTGGTGGTATGGTCGTTGGAATATACAATCCAAGAAATTCAAAACTATTAGGTGGCGCACATGCATTCTCACGACAAGGTGTAACTGCGTCATTCATGTATGGTGGTGAAACTGGTGCTGGTTACTACACAAGCGAAAATGATTATGTCGGTTATGGTGTAACAGGAGAATCCTGCCTAACATCAGTATCACAAGACGCTGATTCATATTACATCATAGTTTCACTATATCCTGCATCTGTTGATGACGAGGGAAATGCAGTAAATCCAACAGAAGAATTGGCTTATGCAGATACATTCCCTTGGTATGGTGATGGTATTGCATGGGGTCCAATTCTAAATCTTACAAATTACACCTATGATGATTTCACCTATCTTACACAATCATATGATTCCTCATACTTGAGATATGGTGAAGGATACTACGGTGTAACTGGTGAATCGCTTGATACTATTAAAAATGTAACTTTCCAATCTTGCTATTCCACCAGAAAGAACGGAACAGATCCAGTTGCCAGATTGTTTACACGAAATGTGAAATCTGCTAATGGTCTGTGGAATAGAAACTGGGGTCTTTACAATACCATTCGTATGCTATCTGCCGATAATGCAGATTACTTGAAATTGAATCGTTCTCCATATTTCACATCAAATGAATTCTCATCTGGTACAGACATTACAGCAATTCGTGCAGTAAAACTATTTGACAATGGTTCATATACAAATTCCTATGGATTAACTGGGAATCCAAGTCAAATTACAGATTGGTATCTTCCAAGTCATGATGAATTAGCATTTATTGCTGCAAATACTGTCAGCGATTCAACCAATCCATATTATGGATTCAATGCAAATTCTTACCTGCTTTCGAATGGTGGAGTTCCTTTATATGATTGGCACTGGTCTTCAACTGGTTCCTTTGATATAACTTCAACAACTGAAGGTGTATATACTTCTGGAAAACCAGAACATGGTTCAGTTGCATGGGCAATGTATTTTGATTCTAATGGTGATTCTACTAACTTTATGGTTAAGAAAGAAAGCAGAAGCACAGAACTTAAAGTTAGACCAATACGAGCATTGAGATGTGATGGAAAAATACCAGCATCGACTTCAGAGCAATATAAATTATGGAAGACTCCAAATCTTCTGAGGGATAATCAATAATGATATTCGGTTCATCATCCATACCAAATAATCTAGTTTCTGCGGGTGTTCGTTATGTTACAGGACCGACAGGATCTACAGGTCCTCGTGGAATAACTGGTTATTCTGTTACTGGACCTACTGGTGCAACTGGTATTCAGTTTGTTTCTGCTTTAATTCAAAACTATATTTTGGGAATAACATACCAAGGAAATACTTACTTCTCCGTTGGTGTTACTGCTCCAAAAGGATCTTCATATAGAGATCCAAACCCAAACTTTAAAATTACATTTACTGGTTCATCTGATGTAGATGCCGTAAGCATATTTGGTGGCTTCTCATTAACTAATCCATATTCATTAAACTTCAAAACTATAAAATTAGTTGGTGAAATAACTGGTGGTATTAGTTTAGATTCATTCTATCTTGCAACTCCGGGCACAACAAATGCTGCCGTTGGAAAAACTGGTAGTTTGTTGTACATCACCGATGCAGGATTTGGTCAAAAAATAGATGCAACTAATGATCTAAACACAAACTATTATAGATCTAAAATTACTCCAGTTACCGGAAGTTTATTTGGTACAACATTAGATACATTCCGATTTAAAGTAAGTCAAGATTATACAACCGGATTTACATTTGGTATTATTAATAATATAAATTGGATCAATACAACAACTCAGGCAAATGTTTCTTCATATTTAAATACAATTAACGCTGGTTATTCAACTGTTCAGAATACATCAAATGTATTTAACAGAACTGATCAGGGCGTTTTCATAACAGTAACAGACTCTGCAAAAAATGTATATCCAAAACTTTCATTCCGTGCAGAAGGAATTACAGTTGGTGGTAAAGTCACAGGTCCTGTTCAAATAGATGTGGTTGGTAAGGGAATAACATATTCCACCGAAACATACAAGAGTTCGATTATCGGTTCGTGCTGCTATTGTAGTAAAGATGCAAATGATACAAACAGCATGGTTCATCGTTCATGCTTAGATTATACATCACAAGAATTCTGTGAATCTATCAGCGGTAATTTTAGTTTCAAGTCATGCAATGAAAGATATTTAACTGGTGATTGCTATTCTGGTGGCTCTTGCTGTGTGAATGGTGTTTGTTTGGAAACTAATCAAGAACTCTGTTCTAAAGTATATGGCAAATTTTATCCAAATGTAAAATGCAATCAACTCGAAGAAGGATGTCCAAGTAATTGCCCTCTTGATGCATCTTGCTGCGTAAATGGTATTTGCTATTCTCTACCAGATAGTTCTGCATCACAAGACCTATGCAATGAACTCAAAGGAAAATACGAAGCAACACCATGTGATGAAAGAAATTGCTGCATCGACGGATTCTTGGGTGCGTGCTGCATTGGTATAGACGATTGCAGAGATGACATAACACCAAAAGAATGCTTATTAACTCTTGGTGGTGTATTCCAAGGACCAGGAAGCATTTGTTCTTCCTCTGAGTGCTGTAAAGATTCACAAACCACTCCAAATTTCCGTCTTGCTGCTGTCGCAACAGATGCAGGAGCATCAATTCCAGCCGGATTAAAAATTGGTGATTATTTCCAAGGTGGAATTGTGGCTGGATTTGTTGGGTATCCAGCACCAATTGGTTTCAATACTGATGGCTACTTTGCTAAAGGCGAAGTAATCTCAGAAATAGAAAATTACACAACAGCGACCATTAAGAGATATGTCCCCGTAAATGGTGTTTATAATGGATCTATAAAGTGCAATTGCTCTAACTTCTCACCATCTCGTTATGTTGATCTTAGTGCTTTGAGCAAGAGTGGTGGTAAGGTATATGTCTCGGATGTTAAGTCTCTATCCGGTGTAGTTGATAAAGTCAATCTCACATTCTATAACAGACTAACCGATGCTTGTCTGCTTGATGAAGGAAAAGCATGTAATGATAATGGACCAGAGTATAAGAAGTATGGATTTAATCCAGCACTTGCATATAAACAATATGCATCTCAAGTCTATGGATCAGATATTCCAAGCGCATGGATATTGGTTGTAGCACCAGAAGAATTCACCACAGATAATGTTTCTTTTGGTATGAGCATGTCTGTCAATGGTTTCAGCACACCAAGTGGATTTGAAAACTATAGCAATTCTTTATGGCAGAACAATGTTCTTACTCCATATGGAACAACCGTATTTGATGGATTGCTAAACACTAGATTGTTTGATGAAACATCAATTGAAAGAAATACATGGTTCATTGCAAGTAACTACACTCTAAATGGCAAACTAGAAACCATAGATCCTCTTGCATATCAGAGATTCAACCATAGCAGACTTTCATATTGGCAATCAACAATTGATCAAAATCAAATTGGTAGAAATTCCGAATACTTTAAGTCCAAGTATACTGAAATGTGGTATGCAGTAAATACAGAAAACACTGCACTATATCACATCAGCAGCAAGAATAAAGAATCATACAATGGATATTCCGATTGGTATATTCCAAGCGCACTTGAATTGAACATCATGTATTACAACATGGATGCAATTAATGCTGGTTTAATTTATAATGCAACAACTGGTTGGACAACGCTGTCCCCATCTAAGTATTGGTCTTCTACCACAGGTGGAAGACTACTAGATTCTAAAACACTTCAAACTGGTGAATATGGTATGAAGACATATGATCCTCAGAACAATTCATTAGAGGGAATAGTTACTATTGGAGATCCACTAACTGATACTTGGAGAAAGTACAAACTCGCTCAAGCACATAGAGCATATACTCAAGATTTTAGCACAGGTAAGATGGTTTCTTCGCTAAAGTCCTCTTCTACAGCCAAACTCAGGGCATGTCGCATGGTTCCTATATACTTTAAAAACAAGGATTTCAAAAACCAATTCGAATATAGTTTTAAATCCTTGTACACATGTTCTTCCTGTAGATGAGAGAGTAATTAATGGCAAATAATATCGGTTATAGTTCAATATATCCGGCTTCTGGAGCAGGTTCTGCTGGACCAGTAGGACCAACAGGAAGCACAGGCGCAGCACAAACTATTCGTGGTGCAACTGGTGCTACAGGACTAGACTCTAATTACATAACTCAAGTAGTTGTTGCCCAAGACGGTACTGTTCAACTAGTACTGTCTGATGGTACATCAACCTCTGCTGGTATTTTACAGGGCGCAACAGGAATCTATGCAGGATTAACTGCTTCTTCTGTTGGCGGTGGATATGCCATATTAAAAGGTGTTTGTGGTGGTATAACCCTAGATTTCTATAACTTCAGAACTAGTGGTTTACTTGGTTTGACTTATGATGCAGATGGTACTTTAAGATTCACCATTTCTGCAAACACAACTGCTGGTGGTATCTCTGCTTCTACTGAAAACAATAGAATCGTGTATGTCAAAGAAAAGACATACATCATGTCTACTGATCTGATTCCAGAATCAACAACCGTTGCGAATAGAATTGAAACTTCCCACTATGGTTATGTTAATTTTGGTGGTGAAACAGCAGGAAGAAATGTAGTTGCCGATATCACCGATTCTATTCTTTCTGTTGGTCCATTCCAGCGTGGAGAAAAGATCATAACACTAGATGACTTCTATAATGTCGATACAGATGGTATCACATTAGATGTTTCTAGATCCACAGTTTATCAATTAACAACTCCAATTGGTATTAAGGGTTTCAAATACGATACAATTCCAACCGGGCAGATTATGTCTGTCACTTTGGTTGTAGAAGGTGACGATGTTTGGAATTTCCCAACAGATGTTGTGTTTGATGCAGAAAGTAAGCCAATCTTCTACCCCGGAACAAATATTCTTCACATGTGGAGAAGTAGTTCTGATTCTGTATGGAGAGCCAACTTTACTGCTCGTGGTTTTGGTGTCACAAAAGTAAGTAATCCCGGTGTTCGTGGATCTTGCTGCTATATTGACATGGATGGAACTAAACACTGCGAAGATTATGTTACTCAATCATACTGTGATGAGCGAGAAGGAACATTTGAGGGTTTAGTTCCCTGCAATAAAAATTCATGCATAGTAGACAACACTGAAAAGCAATATGATGGTGTTTGCTGTTCAGAAGGCAGATGTATTTCTGATATAGACCCAAATCTCTGTCAAACAGTTGGTGGTTATTTTATATCAGGAATAACATGTGGTCAAGTTGGACTATACCCAGACGATGGTGCAGAAAACTATTCAGATCCAGAAGGAGATGAATCTGGTCTATGCTATAACCAATGCAAAACACCAACAATCTGCTGTAAAAACGGTGAATGCTTAGGTCATCTCACAGAAGAACATTGTAAGTATCTCGATGGAATAAGTGTTAAAGCAAATAGTTGTTCTGATGCATCTTGCTGTGATCACATCAAAGCACCCGGTGCATGTTGCAAACAAAGTGGTGAAGAATATACCTGTACTAATGTAGATACACCATTTGAATGCAATGAGAGTGGCGGTGTTTATATGGGTAAAAACACCACATGCGGTAGTATAAATTGTAATTGTAATCCAAATGTTTGCTACCAATGTGTTAGACTAAACAACACATGTCAATGTTCTTCCATAACAATAGAACCAAACACTTTATGTTCTGACTTTGGATATTATTCTGATGCTTCGTGTAGTGGACAATGTAATCCAGTTTCTTGCCATACATGCAATGGAACAAATTGCACAACCATTCAAACTTGTGGATCGTGTCAAGAAAATGGATATTCAGATGGAGCATGTATTCCAAATCAAACCTGCCAGACAAAAACTTGTTATGCAGACTGTGTAAATTGTCAATGTGGTTCTGTATCTGGTGTGGATGCAACTTTACCATGTAGTCAAGCAGAACCAGAATATCCCAATGAAAGTTGTCCGTGTGATGATGGTGTAGGTGGAGATTGTGAAAAGTCAGCAATATGTTTTTGGTGTTTCCCTGAAATAATAGACAATAGACAACTTTCAGGCATTCTTGGTAAAACAAAGTTTAGTATGATAAGTGAAAGGGAAAGAACTGAACAGTGGTTAAAAAATGTTAAGCATAATTCCGAAGCACCATATAGAGCAGCATTTTTAGTAGACCCACAACTTGCTGCACAATTAGAAAATTTCGAAATAATTGGTACTCCCACAATAAGTGCTAAATCTGGCACATATCCGTTACAAATTGATTCTAACGGATTGATATATTTTACAGAAAATTGGGATAATGTAGCATCACCAGTAGATAATCCAAATGTTTATGGTACAAAAAATAGTGTGTGGGCTGTAACTGGAAAATATAAATGTTATTATGTTGGTGCTTATGCATATTCTCGATCAAATGCACAAAACAATAAACTAGAATGTGTTAGAAGATTTGGTTATGAAGAATTAACAACAGCATCATCAACTTGTAAACTATGTGATGAAACAAAACCAATAAAGTTTGAGGTTGACGATAATGAAGAAGTAGAGTTTGCTAGAATTGAACCATATAATAATATACCAGCTCCATTCCCACCAATATGGGGAAGAATGTCGCTTAGTTTTGATGCCCATACCAATTCATGTGGAGCCCAATACCATTGGTTTGATGATACTTTTAATTTAAGATTACTTTCAGAAAATCAAATAAAAGATCTCATTGAACAGACTTTCAGCGGAAATCTTAAATCTTGGCTTAAACCAATATTAGATGATGAAACCGAGTTTAATATTAGTTCATCTAATAATGGATTTTATAAAAATGCAGCAGTTGCTTTAGGTCATTCAACATATGGTATAACCCAATTAACCACACCGCTTGAAATTGCAAACAGTCAAACATATATTGGCGCTTATCTCCCATATGATTTGGTAAGTGAATGTATACTTCCACGATATGAATATGATCCATATTTAAAAGGAATTTCAAAGTTAGGATGGGGTAATAATACACCTAACGCACTGAGATATCCATATGGTTTTGCTGGTGGTTTTGGTAGACAAGCCTGTGGTGCGTGCTTTGGTCTTCAGCCTTGGGAAACTGGTGGTTATTGGTTCCCCCGTGCAACTGGTTCACCACCAGTAACTGAAAATATAACATCTACTAAACGGATTTATCCACCAAGGAATCAAGAAGAACTTGATTATTATGGTGGCACAGAATTATTGTCTCAAGTTGGAGAAAAATATCTGGTAAAAGGAAATAGTTTTGTTGATGCAATGACGGAAGGAGGAGAAAACTTTCAATTTAAATACGGAATTTTAGGTAGAAATTTAAGATATAATATCGATGCATTTAGAAGTGCTACCGTATTTTATCACGAAGATGTTAATCCTCTAATGGGTGGTACAAATTTAGTTCAAACTATGGGATATAGTGACAATATTGTTATTCCAATAAACCGAGATGAGTGGATTTTATATGTTTCAGCCTGCGGTGGTGGGTGCAATGCAGTATGTGGTGGCTGCCCCGGGTGTACAAGACAGTCGCAATGTGGTGAAGAGGCTGGAGGAAGTCTGTGTACCGCTTGTACTCCTACTGGGGGGGGAGGGCCAGATGGGGTTGTCGGTGTTGGAAAAACTGGTTTGTTGGTTTCATCAACAGTGCTTTCAACTTCTCCATTTGCCCCAACTACAAAATTACAGCCAAAAACAGTAAAAATTGCTGAAGGCATTTGTGTAGATATAATGTGTTCAGATTGTAGTTCATACGAAAGTTGCTAACATGTCAATCCAATTTAGAACAAGATCACAAACAGTAGTAGATTATAGCCAATATATCACAAATAATAATATAACAGGCTGCTGCTACACTTACAATTCAGAGTCAAATACAGTTTCAAAGCAAGAACAATCTTCGATTTCTGCATGTAATTCACTAAATGGACATTTTATTGCAGGAACTTGTGACGAGAATACAAATATTACTCCATCATCAACTGGGTGTTGCTGTGCCTGTTCGTTAGATGGCCCAACAGTAACAACTCTATGTGATTGTGAATCTTTAAGTGGTCGTTGGACATTAGGTTCTACTTGTTCAGAATCAGAAGAAACTCTTTGCATTTCTGGTACATTAGAAAATTCAAATAGATTAGATTATAGAGAACCCAGAGCATGTTGCTATCCAGAATACAATGATGATGGAACTGTTTATGCAAATTGTGTAGATGTTTGTAGTGAAAAAGAATGTGCAGAAAAAACAGTATATCCATATACTTCTACTTTTTACAATAATGGAAGAAAGTGTTTTGAACAAGTTGGAGCTTCAGATCCAGCATCAAATGAATGTAAATTGTCGGAAACCAATACTAGAGTTTTAAATTCATGTGAAAATGGAACAAATGTATTCTGTTGGAATCTACCGGATTATGCTCGGTGTGGTCAAAAACAATGGTTTGATGATAATTTTGCAGGAAGATTTGCACAAGGTATAAATCAAGGTGTGTTTGAAATAAAAATCAAAGATGTTCCTGAATTTTATGATTTAATTTTAGCACCAAGAAACGAATTTAGAGGAAATGGTGATGTGTACGCTAGTACAACTAATATTACTACTGTGCGTAAATTTTGTCCGGGTGGTTATGCTCAGGATTATACAACATCAGAACCAGACAGATGGACTGATGGATATTTTGCATTAATAACTGGCAATTCAGTACCATTATATTTTGCAACCGAAAACTTTAAAAATAGATTTTTGCAAACACCATTAAATTCTCCAATTCCAACATCATCACAACTTCCTAGAGTATTAGATTTAATAGCAACAAAAACATTTAGTGCTTATATTACTACTGATAATTCAGTAAAAATTTATGGTAGATTTTATGATGGCAAAAATAACCAGTTTAAAACATTAAGCGTAAATACTAAACTTAAAAAACTTTATCAACATAATGTTTATGTTCACCCTAAAGCCTCAGGAAACGGTGAAGATAACATGCAAATTAATTTTGCTACTCTTGGATTTGTTGGACAGAGACTAGACAACAGTTTTGAGTATTATTCTCCGTTTATTAATGAATTGGATGAATTAAAAACTCTGAGAAGTAGTATCAGATCTTTACCAAAAAAAGAATTTGTCAAAGCATCTCTTGGTGCTAATACTTTCTGTGGAATTGATGCAGATGGAATGATGACATGCAACTCACTGAACACCGAGCTCACTTATCCATTAAATAGAAAATACAGACTGGTTTCTTGTTCTAGTATAAATGGTGCGGCTCCAGATAATCAAAAACCAGAAAATGATTTTTGTTTTGCTGTTGATGAAAACAATAGAATAATAAAAATTGGTCTTCCTAATATGGTATTTGCAAAGCAACCACTAGTGTCATATACAGACATACTTGATCTTTCTTGCTATGCAGGTTCTTGCTATGCTGTTGTTGAACCAGATATGGATATTTGTAATAACCAAATGAATGGTAGTTGCTGTCAGTGTGTTGATGTTGCTCCATGCATACAGACTAATAAAGGAAATTGCACAAGACTTGGTGGTAAATTTAAAACAGGTGGTTTGTGCTGCAATACAGACAATCCAATCGAGGGTTGCGTAGATTGCAATACTGTTGTTGATGCAGATTGTGGTACTTCAACATTTGTACAAAAAATAACACAAGCAGAAACCACACTTCCAGATTCAGAACTTACATATTACGAAGATGGTTTATATGTTGGTATATTTGAGCCAGGTGTACCAATAAACACCCAAGGATCAGTGGTTAATGGTAATCCATACACAGGATCTGCCGTTGAGTATATTCCAAATGTTGTTGGATATGGAACAACAGCAAAGAGATGGGCAATCATAGTTGATACAAATGACTATGATCTTAGTACTATAAATGATAAGTTTGAGCCAACTGAAGTAATTCCAGCATCCATGTATGATGGTTTATGGAATACCTATGGCGACAATCAAACATATTATGGCATACAAAGCAAGACAATGGAAACTCTGCGAGAAAATTCTAAATTGTCTGGTTGGTATTTGCCATCAAAGAATGAATTAGAGTTTATTAACTCTAAACTAAATCATGGTTTCTTTATTCCAGAAGTATTTAAATCCATGAATAGTGGCATTTATTTAACATCGACTCCTTATTTTGAGAGACAATCGGTTACAACATATAACCTAGATTCTCAGATTTTTAAAGGACAATCTTTTATGTTCGGTCAAAGTTATAGCAAGTCAGATTACGGATCTATATACTTAGTACCCAGAACATCTCAGGTTAATGTTCGGCGCATTAGAAGAATTGAATTGGAGTAATTATTATGAGTGAAGATAAGTCTTGTTCGAGCAAACCCAATCCCATCGAATTCAGAACGGTTGCCGTACCAGATAATAAGAGTGTCATATCCAAGAAGATTGGAATGATTCAAAGTTTTGCCATGTCTCTTACTTCTCGTGGTCTAAACGAGAAGAAGATCAACAGAGCCACTAAGCAACTTAGAGTTTTAAGTTGTTTTGGTGATAAGCACCTCAACGGTGTTGTTCCACCATGCGAGCATCTAAAGGAAAGCAAGACGCAGGGACAGTACTTCTGTGGTGGTTGCGGTTGTGGTGACAGACAAGGTACTTGGTTGGTTGCTAATGGTGCAGACTATAGCAAATTGGACTATCCAAAGTTAAACTGCCCAATCACTATGCCTGGATTTACTAATTATGCTCCAAGCAAACCAGATGAAGCAATCCCACCAATTACTCGTAAGTACTACATTGAAAACATCAACTTTGAAGATCTAAACAAGATGCCTGTTACTCTTCCAGATATGCCCGAAGCAATGCAGAAGGCTATGGATGAACAACAAGCAAAACTTGCTGCTCAACAAGGGAACAAATTAAACTCCGAACCTTTAAAGTAATTTGGTAAATGCCATAAATACCTGTAAGGAGAATTTATGGCATCACCAAGTTCAAGACAAACCCTTATTGAATATTCATTGCGACAACTGGGCGCACCTGTTGTAGATATCAATGTAGACTGGCAGCAATGTGAAGATAGACTTGATGATGCTTTACAATACTTCTCAGAGCGTCACTTTGACGGTGTTGAAAAAGCATACTTCTTGTATCCAGTTACCGCAACTGATATCACCAATCAATATATCGACACCGATAATTTAGGTCCAGTAAATGGTTTCGGTGGTGACGGTCCAACAGGCAGAGACATCGTTTCTATAGTCAAATTGTTCCAGTTTGGTCCATTCAGCAACATCTCCATGTTCGATGTTCGATACCAGATGGCACTAACAGATTACTTTGGTATTAATACCAATCTAATGTCTAGCCGTAATATGGGTCTTGCTCAATACGATAGCACCAAACGCTATATCAATATGATTCAAGATATGTTCCAACCAGAAAAAGCAATTCGCTTCAGTAAGGTTACGAATAAACTTCACATTGATATGAATTGGCAACAAGAACTTGCAGCAAATGGAAATCTATTGATTGAAGCATATGTTTCTCTAAACCCAGACAAGTTCACAGAGATCTATAATGATCGGCTTCTAAAGAAGTATGTTACCGCTCTCATCAAAAGACAATGGGGAATGAATATGTCGAAATTTACTGGTGTTCAACTTCCCGGTGGTGTTACTCTTCGCGGTGCAGAAATTGTTGCAGATGCACAAACCGAAATTCAGTTAATAGAACAACAAGTGCAACTTGAATACGAACTCCCAATAAACTTCATGGTCGGATAAAATGGCTCATAATCCCTACTTCAAAGACTATTCAGGCGAACAGAACATAATTGAAGATCTTTCTATAGAGATCATCAAGACTATGGGTAGGGATATGATTTATATTCCCCGAGAGCAATATGATAAAAACATAATGTTCGGAGAAGCCCAATACAAATTTAATAAAGCATTTCCACTCGAAATGTACATTGCTTCTGTGTCTGGCTTTGAAGGTGAAGGAGACATTATCTCCAAGTTTGGTCTTGAAGTACGAGATAAGATGGTTTTGATTATCTCCAAGAAGAGATTCATCAAAGAGATTGTAGAAAAATATGATGGGATTACCAGACCACGAGAAGGTGATCTTATTTACTTTCCACTAAGCAAAGGTTTATTTGAAATCAACTTTGTTGAACACGAGAATCCATTTTATCAACTTGGCAAATTATACACATACGCATTAACATGCGAACTCACCACAATTGATAATGACGAATTCAATACAGGTGAAACAGATGTTGATGTTGTTATGACAGAAACAAAAGAAGCAGTATATAAGTTTACACTTTCCACAGAAGTAACTACTGATCTAAGTTTCTACGACGGTGAGACTATATTCCAAGTTCGTGGTGTAACTGGTGGAACATATTCGAATGCCACAGCAGAAGCCATGTGCTTCAAGTATAATGACGCTGCAAACACAATGAGCATCTATGGAATTAGTGGATCGTTCTTGTATTCTTCGCAAACAATCAAAGGAAAAGATTCTGGCGCAGAGTTTTATGTTACTGGAATCACAGGAACAGATATCGTTATACCGATCACTCCAATCGATTCTACAGCAGAAGGTGACAACGAACATCTCAAACAGTCTGGAGATAGTATTGGAATCTATGATTTCACCGATATCGATCCATTCTCTGAAGGAAGTTACTAATGTTTCAGTACTACTATAATCAAACTTTACGAAAGTTAACATTAGCCTTTGGTGGTCTATTTGATGAAATCTATGTACAAAATCGAACATCAGATGGTGTAGCAGAAAAAACAAATGTTCCTATCACTTATTCTGGTAAAGAAAAGTTTATTCGTAGATTGACAGAAGCCAGTTCTATCTCAAACAATGTTAAGATCGAAACGATGCTTCCTCGTTTGGGATTTGAAATTACTAACCTTCAATATGATCCGGTTAGAAAGATCAATAAATTAAATACAAAGTCAAGAAGCGTAAAGATAGACGAACAGAACACAAACACATATCAATCATATGCTGAAGTACCATATAATGTTCAATATGGTTTGTATTGTTTTACCAGAACAATTGAAGACAACCTTCAAATCATAGAACAAATACTTCCTTATTTCTCTCCAGAATTCATAGTTACATTAAACATGAATGAATTGGATGTAAATGTCGATGTTCCAATTGTGTTGAATAGTACAAATCTAACAGAGACATATGAAGGTGATATGTCTTCTCGCCGAATGGTTGTTTCAACTTTTTCCTTTACAGCCAAAGCATACATCTATGGTCGTATCAAGGAAGGTGGTTCTGGAATCATCAAGGAAGTTGATATTAATATTTTTGAGGATGATGCATTATGAACGAAGAAGTACCAAAAGTTTTTGATTCTATTTCTCAAAGTTTAGGTGTGAATTTCAAACCAGCACCAAAAGAAATAACAGTAAAGCCAGCAAGTCCAGAAGTTCAACAAAAGAAAATGGACTCGGACTTTGAATATGCTAGAGAAAATCTTAAAGAACTAATCGAGAAGGGTAAAGATAGTCTAGATAATGCAATATCATTGGCTCAAAGTTTAGATTCTCCCCGTGGTTTTGAGGTTGTATCAAACTTTGCAAAGCAACTTGCTGAAATGAATAAAGACTTAATGGGTCTTCATCAGCAAAAGAAAGAAATTGAAAAAGAAAAAATCACTGTTAATAATAACACAACAAATGCCATATATGTTGGTTCGACAAGTGATCTGCAAGACTTAGTAAACGAAAGTCGCAGTAGAAGAAAGGCATTAGATACCAATGGGGAAGAACAACAATAAAAGTTACCTCGGTAATCCTAATCTAAAGGGACCCGGAGTAAAAATTGAATTTACAAAAGAACAAGTAGAAGAATATGTGAAGTGTGCAAACGATCCGATCTACTTCACTAAAAACTATGTTAAGATTGTAACTCTAGATAAAGGTCTTGTACCTTTCAAGTTGTATGATTATCAAGAAGATATCATTGATAAGATCCACAGCAATCGTTATGTGATTGCCAAACTTCCTCGTCAGTCTGGTAAATCAACTACGGTTATTGCATACATTCTTCATTACATTCTGTTCAACCAAAACATGAGCGTAGCCATTCTTGCTAACAAGCAATCTACGGCACGCGAAATGTTGTCTCGTTTGAAATTGGCTTACGAGTATTTACCAAAATGGTTGCAACAAGGTATTCTGGAATGGAACAAAGGATCTATTCAACTAGAGAATGGTTCTAAGATCCTAGCATCCTCTACCTCAGCATCTGCTGTCCGTGGTGGATCTTTCAATCTGTTGTTCCTTGACGAGTTTGCATTCGTCCCACAGAACATCGCAGAAGAATTCTTCAGTTCCGTGTTCCCAACCATTACCTCTGGTTTGAGTACAAAGGTATTGCTAATCTCTACCCCAAATGGTTTAAACATGTTCTACAAACTCTGGAAGGGCGCTACGAAGAAACCCGGAGAGTCTGGAAAGAATGAATATGTTCCCATAGAGGTTCACTGGTCGCAGGTTCCATCTACTGCTGGTGGTAAACTCCGGGATCAGAAGTGGAAAGAGGAGATGATCAAGCAGACATCTGAGAAGCAATTCGAATCTGAGTTCGAATGTAACTTCTTGGGTTCATCTAATACTTTGATCTCCACTGCTAAATTGAATGCAATGGCATGGAAAGAACCAATCTATACAACTAAAGATGGTTTGACTGTTTACGAAGAACCAAAAGATGATCATTTATACTTTATTGCGGTAGATACAGCACGGGGACAAGGAAAGGACTATAGCGCGTTTACCGTAATTGACGCGACAAGTTCACCTTATAGATTAGTATGTAAGTTTAGGAATAACTTAATATCTCCTATGCTATATCCGACTGTAATAGAAAAAACCGGATACAAGTACAATAAAGCCTATCTTTTTATTGAGATCAATGACATTGGTGGTCAGGTTGCAGACATCCTACACAGCGAATTGGAGTATGAGCATGTGCTTATGTCTAGCATGAAGGGAAGAAAGGGACAAGTTGTAAGTGGTGGATTTGGTAAAGGAGAGAGCGTTTTTGGTGTCAGAACTACTTCACAAGTAAAAAGACTTGGTTGTTCTGTTCTCAAAAACATGATAGAACAGGACAAATTGATCCTAGAAGACTACGAAATCTTAACAGAATTGATGTCATTTGTTAGTAAAGCACAAAGTTATTCTGCCGAGGAAGGACACAATGATGACTTGGTTATGTCTCTAGTTCTGTTTGCTTGGTTGTCTCGTCAACCCTATTTCAAGGAACTTACCAACCTAGACACCAGAATGGCTCTATTTCAAAACGAAATCAAACAACTTGAGGAAGATTTAGCACCATTTGGTTTTATTTCTTCGTATGATGAAGATGATATGAAGTCGTTTTCAGACGGAACCGATGTCTGGAATGCCGAAGGACTGAAATAATCAAATCAATAAATACCCCTAGAGTAAGACATCTCTAGGAGCAAAACATGCCAACAAGACCAAAAGTAACAGTAACTTTAGTAGACAATTCATTCGTAGTGGCTGGATCTGAGGCGCAAGGCGCCCACATCTCCGGTATGGTTAGTCTAACAACCCCATCTCTGGTAGATCTATTTGGTGTAACCGCAGACAATCAACTCGGTTACATGACAATCGAAACAATAGGTGACTGGGTAGGAAAACTAAACGGAACAACTTTCGGTGGTGTTACTGGTTCTGGACCAACTGGTTCATGGGCAACTGATTGGTACTCAGCATATAACTACCTAACTTATGGTGGTGTTCTCAAGATTGCAGAAAGTACAAGCACTTTCTATGATGCAGGTATCGCTCTAGATTCGATGTTCACCGCACAAGCAATAGGTACACATTACACAGCAGTATCAAACATAACATCATATAGAGATGATATCATTGGAATTGTTGGTGTAACTTATGATGGTTATACTGGTGGTTCTACTGTTCCATCTACCCCAACTGTATATCCAACACTAACAAATGCTGATAATAAGTTATTCGCAGTTGGTGGTGAAAAGGTTATGTTGGGTATATCTAATACTGGTTCAACAAATTATGTGACCATCCCACTAGCCAGTGATGCCGCCGGATGCTTTGTAAGAACAGATAGAGATTCACAACGCTGGTTCTCGCCAGCCGGAACTCGCAGAGGAAGAATCCTCAACACTGTTCGGTTAATCAAGAACCCAACTGCAACCGAACAAGATAATCTATACAACAACAAAATCAATTCCATAATTGGTATTGCTGGTGATGGTGTCTACCTATTCGGTGATATCACACAAGAAGGAACTACAACTTCTACTCTAACCCGTGTGAATGTCGTTCGTCTAATCAACTACATCAAGAAGACTCTAGGAAGAACTGCAAACGGTGTTCTGTTCGAAGTAAACGATGCAACTACTCGTGCATTGTTTGCAAACGCAGCCACTGGATTCCTACAAAACATCAAAGATGGTAGAGGTCTTTACGACTTTAAGGTAGTATGTGATGAGACAAACAATCCTGCCGCAATATTGGATTCAAATCAATTCGTAGCAGACATTTACATCAAACCAACTAAGTCTATTAACTATGTGAAGGTTACCATTACTAACCTAAATACTGACGCACAACTATAATAAAAAGAAACACATAGGAGAATAATATGTCAATTCACTCAATAGGAAACTTTGTATCAGCCTTCAATGGTGGTACTAGACCAAATCGTTTCAGAATTACCGGCACTGCGCCTCAGGGTGTTGCAACCAGCGGCGCGGCATCTATGTTCCCGGAAACACATTGCGTCGCAGCAACCCTTCCAGAAAGTATCGTTGGAATTATTCCAATTCCTTTTCGTGGAAGAATGTATAAATTTCCAGGCGATAGATCATATAACGAATGGACTGTAACTGTTCTTGATGACACTGGCACAAATAAAACATGGCTTATGTTCCACGACTGGTCTCAACAATTCAATAATCACGAAACCAATGTTGCATTAGAGGCAAAACAGGTCAACAGTTTCTGCAAAGATCTCACAGTACAACATTTAGATCATGCAGATGCGGCTGGCGGTAGTGCGTTAAAATCAATAACACTGTTAAATGCATGGCCAGTTCAAGTTGGTCCTATTCAATTGGACATGGGTGCAGCCAATCAGTTGGTACAATTCCAAGTTCAGATTGCATACACACATTTTCAATATGCTGGCTCGCAGACCATTACAGCCTAATTTCATCTAACAAAAAGGTTCCTATATTATGGCGTTTGATATCTTTGGTTTTAGTTTTGGTAAGAAGAACGATCAGGAGACAAAGAATCTAGAATCAAGTCAGATTCCAGTAACTCCTGAGCCATACGATGGAACCTATACATTTGAAGCCGGAGGAGTCTTTGGTACATCCATCGACTTCTCCGGTTCTATTAGAGATGAGAATCAACTCATTGGTCAATATCGTGGTATGGCTCTCCACCCAGAAGTGGATTCAGCCATCGAAGATATTGTCAATGAGAGCATTGTGATGGGTGAAGACAGAAAACCAATCAAGTTAAATTTGGATTATGTCAATCTTCCAGACACAATCAAGACAAAGATCTACTACGAATATAATCACATTCTAAAACTTCTTGACTTCACCAATCGGTGTCATGAAATTTTTAGAAGATGGTATATCGACAGCAAGATTTATTACTTCAAAGAAATTGATAAAGAAAATCCTGCTAAGGGATTAGTTTCTCTTATTCCTGTTGATCCAATTAAGATCAAGAAGGTAAGAAAAATTGAAAAGGATAGAGCCAGAGTTTCTGGTGGACAAATTATTCCATTCGTAAAGAAAATCGAAGAATATTATGTCTATGCAGATACAGATAAAGAGGCAATGTATCCAACGACTCCATCTGGTTTTAAATTCACACTTGATACCATTACTTACTGTCACTCCGGTACTGTCGATTCAGTAACCAAGAGAGTAATTGGATATCTACAGAAAGCAATTCGTCCGTTAAACATGTTGCGTCAGATTGAAGATGCAGTAGTCATCTACCGCATTTCCCGCGCACCAGAGCGTAGAATTTTCTATGTCGATGTCGGTAATCTTCCAAAGCAGAAGGCTGAACAATATCTTCGTGATATTATGAATCGCTATCGTAACAAGATTACTTACGATTCAGCCACTGGTCAAATCCGTGATGACAGAAACCATCAGCACATGCTTGAGGACTTCTGGATGCCACGAAGAGAAGGTGGTAGAGGAACAGAAATCACAACTCTCGATGGTGGTCAAAACCTCGGAGAGATGGAAGATGTTCTTTATCTACAGAAGAAACTCTATCGCGCACTCAATGTTCCAATCTCTCGTCTTGAGTCCGAAAACGGATTCAATATGGGTAGATCAGCAGAAATTACCCGTGACGAAGTTAAGTTCTATAAGTTTATAGAAAGACTTCGTTTGAGATTTGCTGCATTCCTCACCGATCTTCTTAAGACTCAAGTTATTCTTAAGGGAATCATGACAGAGGACGAATGGAATAAGATTGCCCAAGATATTACCTTCAAGTTCAACAAAGATTCATACTTCACCGAACTAAAGGATAATGACATTCTTCGTGATCGTATCGACATGTTGAATACTCTCAGTAACTTTGTTGGTAAGTTCTACTCTGAAGAATACATTCGTAAGAATATTCTAAAGCAAACTGATGAAGAGATGATTGAAATCAATGCTCAAATTGCCAAGGAACAGCAAGATGCGTTGATCAAAGAAGTCGAACAACAGCAACAAATGATGGCTCTTGGTATTCAACCACAACCACAAGAAGGTCAACCACCGCAATGAGTATCAGAAAAGAATTTCTAGCACTTATACAGAACGACAGAGAACTCTTTAAAGAGCAACTGTTCTCTGCTATCTCTGACAGAATAGCAGAAGAAATGGCTAAGAAATATCTTGATGCTTCTGAAAAACTATTCGAAAATATCACATTAGAACCAAAGGTTAAACGAGTTCCAGTTCAAATACAGGAACAAGTAAAAACTGAATATATGCCTATTGCAGAATTCAACAATGCAATAAACCATAATACAACTAATTGGATTACTGCTAAGGATGGTTCTCAGTTAGAGATAACACCAAAAATGGCTAAATACTTAGCCGAACTATACAATTCTCTAAATAGTTCACATAAGGATAAACTAATAAACCTCATATTGGAATCTGATCACGGTTTCAAAAAAGCAGTGAAAACTGCGGAAAGAATTTACGGAGCAAAAAATGGACACAAATAATCTAATCAAGAGCGTAATTTCAGAAAATATCGTAGAATCTAAGAAGATTGCTACTGAACTTCTCATGCAAAAACTCTCTGAGAGACTTCAACAAAAGTTTGAAGAGTATGCTCCAGAAACTTTCCTTGATGAAAACACCGAAGAAACCGAAGAAACTACCGATGATGCAAATGATCTTCGCCTAGAAGTTGAAGAGATCATGGAAGGCAAGAAGAAGTACAAGAAAGAAGAGTCTGAAGAAGACGAAGAAGGCGAAGAAGAAATGGAATATGAGGGTGGAATTGATCCAAGAGATACCGATGGAGATTTAGAGTATGAGGGCGGAATTGATCCAAGAGATACCGATGGAGATTTAGAGTATGAGGGCGGAATGGACTGCGAAGACGGTGATTGTGGCAAAAAAGCATTTCGTAGTAATGGATTAAACGAAGCAAAGAAAGCCAAGAAAGATTACGACGGAGATGGTGAAGTAGAATCATCCACTGATGAGTGGAAAGGTTCCAGAAACAACGCCATCAAGGCTGCAATGGCTAAGAGGAAGAAGAAATAATGAAGTTAATCACCGAAACAGTAGAAGACATTAGATACATCACCGAAGGAACAGATGACAAAAAGAATCTGTTCATCGAAGGTGTATTCATGGTTGCCGAGGAATGCAACCGAAACGGTAGAGTCTATCCTCTTCCTACTTTGAATAAAGAAGTAGGAAGATATATCAACGAATTTGTTAATTGCAACCGTGCTTTCGGTGAACTCGGACATCCAACAGGTCCAACCATCAATCTTGATCGTGTCAGTCACAGAATCGTAATGCTTGAATTTCGTGGAAACAAAGTTTACGGAAAAGCCAAGATTATGGAAAGCACTCCTATGGGTAAGATTGCTGCTGAACTAATCCGTGAAGGTGCAAAACTAGGCGTTAGTTCAAGAGCAATGGGTTCTCTGGTTGAGCAAAACGGTAAGAAGATCGTTCAACCAGATCTCATGCTTTCTGCTGTTGACATTGTTGCAGATCCATCTGCTCCCGGTGCTTTCGTAAATGGCATTATGGAAGGTAAGGAATGGGTTTGGAATAACGGTTCTTGGTTAGAGCGTGATCTCATGGAAGCAAAGAAACTTATTCGTACCACTTCAAGTAGAAACCTTGAAAAGAAAGCATTGACTCTGTTTGAAAATTTCTTCAAGAATCTTTAATGTTAAGTTTTAAACAATATCTTCGTGAAGCAGTAACACCCGAAATGCGTAATCGCATTTTGGCAAATGTTAATAAAAGCAAATCAGCACGAGGTGCTTCCAACTACAACGAGAATCCACCGCTTAAACCATTAAATAGACAAGCAGTTCCAGCAGAAGAAGGATTGCCTGGTCGTGGTTATAAAGGTTCTAGGTTTCAACCAGATCAACCAGTTCGTTCTACAGAAGACAGACGCGCAGGAAAATTAAATGCATACATCGCAGGACGACGAGCAGATATGGCAGCACAGGCTTCTCAACAGAGAGGTGCTGATGTTGAACGGGGTGCTGGTATATTAAATAAATTCCTTGGATCAAGAGAACCAGTTAAAGACGCAAAAGGAAAAGTTATTGGATCTGAAGTTAGAGGTGGTTTTGTTGGTGCATTAAAAGCATATGATCAATATAGAGCAAAACAAGGAATCGCCGTCAATAGACGCGGAACTATTGATCCAAATACTCTGAGAAACTTCGGGGTTCAAGCGCGCAATAGAATGACAGCAGATCCAACAGCAAGTGGTCCCAATCTACTAAGGACTCTTGGAACATCTGCTCGGTATGTTAGTTTTGGATCAAAACTTGCTAATCTTAAAATTGGACAAGCAGCAAAAGGTATAGAAAACGCAAGTGGTAATCTTGCTGATACTGCAATTGGTGGTACGGAAAATCTAAACACAACAAAAGTAGATGGTACACCGATAAATCCAGAAGATAAAGCCGCTGCTATAACACAAGTGGCACAAAATAATAGATTATCTCAGACTGGTCAAGCGGCACAAACTGTTGGTATGACCACCACCCCAACACAACAATCCGGTGAAACTCAAGATCAAATTCGTCAGAGAATGCTTGCAAATCGTCCTGCTCCACTTTCTGCTCGTACACAATCTAGAATAAACACAATGAGAAATACAGGACAAATCGGAAATATAACTTAAAACCGTGACCATCGTTAACTGGTCAAAAATAAACATTTACTAAATAACAATAGTTCTTAAACAGAGGAACAGGAAAAAATATGGACACACAATCATCTAGACCAACACATGCTATTAACGGTGCAGAACCCCAAGCCGCTAATGGTGCAAAAGTACAGTGGGATGCGTTCAACAACTTCAATCCAAATGCAGCAGCAAACCAAGCAACTCTAAAGCCAGGTGCTTCAGTTGCTGGTCCAGGCCCACAAGGTCAAGGATCTGCTAAGGCTGCTAAGAAGGGTGAAGAGGAAGAAACCGAGACAGAAGAGCCAAAGGAGATGCAAGAGCATCTTAACGCTCTCTTCAACGGTGAGACTCTAACCGAAGACTTCATGAACAAAGCCAAGACAATCTTTGAGGCTGCTGTTAACGAGAGAGTCAATGTTCTCCGTGAACAAGTCCTCGCTGAGGCTGCTGCTGTTGTTCAAGAAGAAGTTGAAACCGCAGTCAACGAACTAGCAGAGCGTCTTGATGACTACCTCGGTTATGTTGTTGAAGAGTGGATGGAAGAGAATCAACTGGCTGTCGAAAACGGTATCCGCACTGAAATCGCAGAGAACTTTATGTCTGGACTCAAGGAACTCTTTGAGACTCACTACATCGAAGTTCCACAAGAGAAGTACGATGTCGTTGACGGACTCTTTGCTGAGAACGAGGAACTCGAATCCTCTCTCAACGAGCAAATTCAAAACAACATTGAGATGCAAAAGGAACTACTCGCTTATCAAGCAGGACAAGTCTTCGCACAAGTTGCTGATGACTTAACCGATGTTGAAATCGAGAAGTTTGCTTCTCTCGCAGAGGGCGTCGATTTTGACAGCCTCGAACAATACCAAGAGAAACTAAATGTTCTCAAGGAGAGTTATTTCACCTCTGCACCAACCGTAACTAACCTTGTCGAAGAGACAACTAACAAACAAATTCCTCAAGATATTGGCTCTGGTATGGGCGCTTACTTGAGTACTTTGGATCGTCTTGCTAAAACAAACAAACTCTAATTTCTAAACAAACACATTAAGGAGAATATAGAAATGGATTTTTCAAACAACTCGTCTTATGATGTGCTAACTGAGAAGTGGGAACCCCTACTCTCTCACGACGCACTTCCACAAATCGGTGACTCTTACAAGAAGAAAGTCACTGCCGTCCTACTAGAGAACCAAGAGAAGGCTCTCCGTGAGCAATATCTCGTTGAGGCTCCAGCCAATCAAATGGGTGCAGGTGGTTTCAGCGTTTCACCCGCTGCTGCTTCTTCCACAAACGCCGCACTCGCTGGTTATGATCCAATCCTAATCAGCCTCGTTCGTCGTTCCATGCCAAACCTCATTGCTTATGATATCGCCGGCGTTCAACCAATGACCGCTCCAACTGGCCTTATCTTCGCAATGCGTAGCCGCTATGAAGCACAGACTGTTTCTGGTTCACTCGGTATCGGCCGTGAAGCACTCTTCGGAGAGGTCTCTGCTAAGTTCGGTGGTTCTGGTAACACCTCTGCTGGTGCAGCATTCAGCGCAACCGGCGGTATCAACCCAATCGGTGCTAGCGCCGGTTCAGGTGATGCAAGCACCAGCGCAAACTGGGGTATCCGAGACAATTCATTTGATATGAACTCTTTCCGTGGTTTCTTAACTGGAGTTGGTGAAAATCTTGGTGGTTCTGACGCTGGTAATCTTCCATTCCGTCAGATGGCATTCAGCATTGAGCGCATCGCAGTCGAAGCAAAGACTCGCGCTCTAAAGGCTGAGTACACCACTGAGTTGGCTCAAGATCTCAAGGCTGTTCACGGACTCGATGCTGAAAGCGAACTCGCTAACATCCTCAGCACCGAAGTCTTGAATGAAATCAATCGTGAGTTGATCACCACTATCTACCGCGTTTCCAAGGCTGGCGCACAACAAGGCGATCTAGCAAACACTGGAAGATACGATCTCAATACCGACTCTGACGGTCGTTGGAGTGCAGAACGCTTCCGTGGACTCATGTTCCAAATTGAGCGTGAATGCAACACCATCGCCAAGGAAACTCGTCGTGGTAAGGGTAACTTCATGATCTGCTCAAGCGATGTCGCCAGCGCCCTCACAATGGGTGGCTTCCTCAACCTCGCACCAGCCATGACTGCAAACCTCGAAGTTGATGACACCGGCAACACTTTCGTCGGAGTTCTCAACAACAAGATCAAGGTTTACATCGATCCATATGCCAAGTTGGGTGTCAACTTCTGCGTAGTCGGATATCGCGGTACATCTCCATACGATGCCGGCGTATTCTACTGCCCATATGTTCCACTACAGATGGTACGCGCTGTTGATCAGAACACCTTCCAGCCAAAGATCGGATTCAAGACCCGTTACGGTATGGTCTCCAATCCATTCGCTGAGAACACTGATATCAATGCACTCGGTGGTAACCAATACTACCGTATCTTCCAAGTAGAGAACCTACATGGTAACACTGGTTTCGGACTCTGATTTAAGTAATTAATCTGGGGAGATGATTGGGGGGAGTCGCAAGACTCCCCCCTTTCTATTTAAATAAATACATTTATGGCAACACAACCAGATACAGAATTTTTACCAAACGATAGTAAGTTAAGTAATTTCAATTACCTAACAACAAATTACTTCCAGATAATGATCAGTAGAGCGCCTACTGTTTCATTCTTTGCTCAGGAAGTTACTTGCCCTGCTATTTCTATGCCTGAGTTGATTCAACCAACAACTTTAAGTACAACCATTCCACTGCCGGGAAATGCTTATACATTTATGCCGTTGAATGTTAAATTCACATTAGATGAAGATCTAAGAGGATGGCAAGAAATCTATCACTGGATAACCACCATAGGTAACTACACAAGCACAGCCAATACAGTAGCATATCATGATCGATTCTCTGATATAACTCTCAGAATAACCAATAGTGCTTATAAAGGCAAATTTGAAGTTGTATTTAGAAACGCATTTCCTATTGCTTTATCCGAGATACCATTTGCAATCACAGCCACAGACAATGTTCCATTGACTGCTACAGCCAGTTTTAAATACACATATTACGAGTTCAAAGTCTTGACTTCATCATAATCTGAGATATACTGTTCGTTATGACTTTTGATGATCTTAAAGAAATGGTCAAAAAAGATATCGCTTTGGACGAGACACAACTCGACAAGGAATCTGCTCGTACTCCCCAAATACACAATAAGTATCTTCTTTTCTTCATGGAAGAGAAATTATCTCTTGCTCGTATGGAATCTGAATTGGCTGTTCTTCGTAAGAAGAAATGGTTGTACTTCAGTGGTAAAATGAGCCAAGATGAATTGGATGATAATGGTTGGGAGCAATTTGATCTCCATATCCTAAAGAATGATATGGATAATTTTATTGAAGCCGATGATCAAGTAATTAAACAAAAACTCAAGGTTGAATACCAGCGGGAAAAAGTCAGTTACCTAGAGAATGTGGTAAAGATCATCAATAATCGTCAATGGAACATTCGTTCTATCATTGATTGGGCAAAATTCACTAACGGCCAGTAAATAAATACTGGTATGGATTTAGTGATTGAAGACTTAGATTCTGTTTATATCAAAGTTAATTGTGAAAGAAGTATTGCCAAAGAACTGAACCAATACTTCACCTTTGCAGTACCTAATTATCAATTTACTCCTGCTTATAAGAACAAAATCTGGGATGGACAGATTCGGTTATTCAATTTGTTTACACATACAATCTATGCAGGATTGTTGGATTATGTAGTCAAGTTTGCCAACGATAGAAACTATACAATCGAATATCCACAGCATTCTGATAAAAACTATACAGAAGAACAAGTGACTAAGTATGTCGAAGAATTCATTCGACCAACTGCGTCTGGTAAACGAATCAGCGCACACGATTATCAAATAAAAGCAATTACACATGCCATACAGAAAGAAAGAACTCTTCTATTATGTCCAACTGGCAGTGGTAAATCATTAATCATTTATTGCTTGATGCGATTCTTTCTGGATCATATTAAGCCAGAGAAAAAAATTCTAGTTGTAGTTCCAACTGTTGGTCTTGTATCACAGATGTACAGTGACTTTGAGGATTACTCAAAGGAAAACAAATGGTCTGTTGGAAGACACTGCTATACGATCTCATCTGGTAAAGAAAAAGATACGCATAAGCGTGTGGTTATTTCTACTTGGCAAAGCATCTATAAGATGCCAAAAGAATTCTTTGATCAATTTGACATGGTAGTAGGTGATGAATGTCATTTGTTTAAAGCCAAATCTTTATCATTGCTTATGTCCAAACTTACAAGTTGTCCAATTCGTGTTGGTACAACTGGAACACTTGATGGAACCCATACACACAAACTAGTGGTAGAGGGATTATTTGGAAGGGTATTACATGTTACTACAACCGCTACACTCATTGAGAAGAACCTCTTATCAAATCTGTCTATTGACTGCATTCTACTTCAATACTCTGATCGAGACATTGAAGAAGCAAAACGAATGCTGTACAAAGAAGAAATAAAGTGGATCATTCTTAATAACAAACGAAACAAATTTATAAAGAATCTTTGCTCTAGTCTTAAAGGTAATACATTAGTTTTATTTAACTTTGTAGAGTTGCATGGTAAGCCTCTCTATGACATGTTCAAAAAAGAAATACCGGATAAAGACATTTACTTTATTCACGGTGGAACTGATGTGGATCAACGAGAAGAAATACGAAAGGTAGTAGATAGAAATGACAACTCAATCCTCTTGGCTTCCTATGGAACCTGTTCAACTGGTATTAATATTCGTAATATTCACAATGTCGTATTTGCTAGCCCGTCGAAATCTGTTGTACGCGTGTTACAATCGATTGGAAGAGGTCTACGCAAAAGTGAAACAAAAACTGCGGTGAATGTTTACGATATTGGTGATGACTTGCGCCATAAGAAGTATCGAAACCATTCGCTGAACCATATGGATGAGCGCATCCGAATATATACTAAAGAGAAGTTTAAGTATAAGTTGGTGTCGCTTCAACTCAAGGAGAACTGAATGGAACAAATCTATAAAGTAATCAAACTAAGAAGTGGTGAAGAACTGATTGCTGAGATTGCTAGTTCTGAAAATGACAAAGTGACTCTTCTTAAGCCTATGGTATTTAAGTCAATAGTGCTTCCTGATCCAATGGGTATGCCAAAGGAAGGTATTGTTCTTAAGAATTGGTTAGCATTTGGTAACCAAACAGAAACAACCATTCCATCAGATTTTATTGCTACTATTTTAGAGCCAACTCAAGATGTTGTGTCGTATTATTTGGCTGAGAAAGAAAGACAGGGTGGTTATGAAAAAACGCCACTTGATGAGTTTACTAATCAGATAAAACCAAAAATTACACCCGAGCAAGACATGAATGCCGCTGATTATGAAGATATGATATCTGAAATGTTCGACACTATTTTTAATGGTATGACAGAACCAAAAAAGAATGATTCTAAGCCAGGTAAGAAAAAGAAAAAAGTAAAGGAAGAAGTAATCCATATGAGTATGGTCTTCTCTCCACAAGCCTTGGCTTTTATGATTAACGAAGGAATGATTGACCCTCGTGATATTATGGATATGATAAAACACTTCAACTTGGATAAACCAAAGAAGAAGAAAAATAATCGTGAATCAATTAATGATCAAAAATATACCGGAGAACAAAAAGACCGGGAAGATTTTGGTAATAAATGGACTGACTGGAACCCAGATCCGTCCTCTGATGAGTATATGTAATACTCAGAGTATTATTAAGTATCTTAGAGAAACTAATATCTTTCTCATACCATACACAGAAAGTGTAATAAAGTCGTCAAGAGAAATCAAGTGATTTTTCTTGATTTTCTCATAGGCGTGTTATAATACTCTCATAGGAAATAACTTATGGCTAAAAAGAAAATACTGAATAAGAACAAAAAACCAACGGAAAATAGTTCGTATTATTTTGTTGGGCATGTTGATTCTGATGGAGAAGTAACACCTCTTCTTCTTACTGATGTAGAATATGAAAAAGCAAAAAAGAGAGCAGAAAAGAATCCAGAGGATGTTCCTGTAGATTTTATAGTTTTCTCCCAACAACATAGGAAATGCAATGGCTAAAAAGAAAAAGAAACAAGAAGAAAACGACGATCTAGAAGATATAGAATTGGAAGAAGTTATAGAAGAACCGGAAATAGAAGAAGTCAAAAAAGATCACTATATTGACAATAAGGCTTTCTATAAAGAAATGGTAGAGTGGAAGCAACTCTGCAAAGATGCAGAGGAGTCAGACGAGTCTCGTCCTCCCATTACAAACTATATCGGTGAATGCTTCATGAATATCGCAGAGCATCTATCTCGTAAAGCCAACTTTATGAACTATCCTTATAGGGAAGAGATGGTATCTGATGGCATAGAAAACTGCCTGATGTATGCCCATAACTTCGACCCAGAAAAATCAAAGAATCCATTTTCCTATTTCACTCAGATCATCTATTATGCATTCTTAAGACGGATTGAAAAGGAAAAGAAACAAGCATACATCAAACTGAAGATGACAGAACTCCTAGACGATGGATCTTTCCACCGATGGTTTAAGGAAAACTATTTTGAGAAAGATACAGTTCAAGAAGCCATAACTGAACACTTCCAAATATCAGAAAATGATATAATCAAGTTTGAACCAAAGAAGAAAAATAAAAAGCGAAAGAAATGAAGATTGCAATTATTAATGATACCCACTTTGGCGCTCGTAATGATTCGCCACTGTTTCTCGAATACTTCATGTCATTTTTTGAGAAACAATTTTTTCCTTACTGCAAGGAACACGGTATCACTAAAGTTCTGCATTTAGGTGATCTAATGGATCGCCGTAAGTATGTGAACTTCAATACATTGGCTGAAGTTCGAAAGAGATTTGTTGAATGGTTTGATGCTAATGGTGTAGAGTTTCATTGCATTTTAGGCAATCACGATACATTCTTTAAGAACACAAACCATGTAAACAGCATCCGTGAATTGTTCCACGATAAGTATAAGTCAATTTACTTATATGAAGAACCAACAGTTATTGAGATCGATGGACTCAAGATTGCTATGGTTCCGTGGATCAATAAAGAAAATGAACAGCAATTTCAAACATTCATCAAGAGTTGTCCTGCATCAATTATTTGCGGGCATTTTGAACTGAATGGTTATGAAGTAATTCAAGGAATCAACTTTGAAGGTGGGATGGAAGATAAAATTTTTGCCTGCTATGAGATGGTTCTATCTGGACATTTTCATGGCAAAGCATCAAAGAAGAATGTCCACTACTTAGGAACACAGTATCAAATTACATTCTCTGATGCCAGATTGGACAAGGGGTTCCATGTTCTTGATACACAAACACGAGAACTAGAATTTATTCAAAACCATGATCGCATTTATCATGTTATGGTTTACGATGATTCGAAGTCCGACCCAATGGGCATAGATTTTGCTTCTTATAAGAATTCTTATGTAAAGGTTCTGGTTGCAAAGAAAGCAGATCCTGTTAAGTTTGATCTGTGGGTAGACCGTATGGTTCAGGCTGGTGTTATCAATCTAAACATTGTTGAAGAAATGATTGAGACATCAGAAGATGCGGTTGATGTGGCGCAAGATACAATGAGTATTATCAATGAAGAGATTGATAAACTTGAAATTTCTGAAGATAAAGGTAAACTGAAGTCGTTGATTCACGAACTTTATATTGAGAGCCTTTCCGTATGATCGTATTTAAGAAAATTCGTTTTAAGAACTTTGGATCGTTTGGTAATAACTTCACTGAAATACATCTTGATACCCGAAAGAATACACTTGTTTCTGGTACAAATGGTAACGGTAAGTCTTTTGCTTTTCTAGATTCAATCACATTTGCTTTATTCGGCAAACCATTCCGTAAGATCAATATTCCTCAACTTGTAAATACAATCAATAAGAAGGATTGTTTAGTTGAATTAGATTTTGAGATTGGACAGGATAAGTATCTTGTTCGTCGTGGTTTGGCTCCAAAAGTATTTGAGATTTTCCATAATGGAAACATGATTAATCAATCTGCAAAGAATAAAGATTATCAAGATCATTTTGAAGAACAGATTCTACGAATGAATTACAAGTCATTCACACAGGTTGTGATTCTTGGTAGTTCTTCTTTTGTTCCGTTCATGCAACTTCCTGCTGCCGATAGAAGGTCTGTAATTGAAGACATTCTTGATATCAATGTATTCACAAGTATGAATACAATTCTCAAAGGAAGAATAACACAAGCAAAGTCTATACTTTCTGCCTATGATAACGATCTGTCTTTAAACAATGAGACTATGAATCTCAAAAAGAAATTCATTCAGTCTCTAAAGAATAAGAGCAGTGAATCTACAGGAAAGATTAAAGACAAACTAAAGACTTTGAATGAAACCTGTGATGATCTGATGGAAAAGAAAAAGAAGCAAGAAGAAAAACTTGCTTCCATTTCATTTGATCAATTGGCAAAAGCAAAGACAGAAAAGGTAATCAAAGCACTTGAAAAACTTAAAACACAGATTTCACAAAATCACGACAACTGCAATAAAGAAATTGGGTTTTACCGTGACAATGATAATTGCCCAGTATGCAAGCAGGCGATTACTGAAGAGTTTAAGAAAGACCAAGTAGAGACTAAGAATGGCAAATTAGAAGAGTATACTAAGGCTCTTTCTGAACTCTCTTTTAAATTAGACTCAGAAGAAACTCAACTAGAAGAATACGAAAAAACTTTAGAAGAGATTCGCAACCTTAAGTTGTCTATTGCTCAATTAAATACTTCTTATGATGGTGTGCTAAAGAACATTAAAGAACTGACGAAGGATCTTGAGCAATCAAATGTTAGCGGTGATGAGATTGAATCTGAATTAAAAGAACTAGAGAAGATTCAAACCAAGATTGACAAGATCACTGAAGATCGTAAGGCTCTTCAGGAAAATATTCGATGTATGGATATTGCTTCCGTTCTTCTGCGTGACTCAGGTATCAAGGGCAAGATCATTAAGAACTATTTGCCAATCATTAATAAGACAGTAAACAAGTTTCTATCTGCTATGGATTTCTTTGCCCAGTTCAATCTAGACGAAGAGTTCAATGAAACAATTAAGAGCCGTAATCGTGATACCTTTAGTTACATGAGTTTTAGCGAAGGTGAAAAGATGCGGATTGATTTGTCTCTTCTGTTGGCTTGGCGTGAAGTTGCCCGTGTAAAGAATAGTGCCAACTGCAATCTTCTAATCCTAGATGAAGTGTTTGATTCATCTCTAGATGCCGTGGGTGCTGAGGAGTTTATGAAACTTCTAACTGGGTTAGATTCAAAGACAAACATCTTTGTCATTTCACACAGAGCCGACTCCCTGATTGACAAGTTTTCTACGGTTATTACTCTTGAAAAGAAGAAGAACTTCAGTAAACTAAATGTGTCATGATTTTAGCAACACCCGATGACTATTTGAACATGGTTGAGGGTTGGGAAGATCCCAATCCTCTTCCTATTATTACACAAGAAGAGGGAATTTATGTTGTGCGCGATGATCTTCTTGGTGGTGGTTCAAAGATGCGATTCATCGATCATATGATTGAAGCATGGCCATACAAAGAGTTTGTGTATGGTAGTTCTCCGGCTACTGGTTATGCTCAGATCAGTTTTGCAAAAGCAGCCATTCGACATGGTAAGAAGGCTGTAATCTTTATGGCTCAACGAGACATGAATAAACTACATCCTTATCAGCAGGAAGCAATTGATTCTGGTGCAGATATGCGTTGGGTTCCAAATGGAATGTTGAGTGTTACGGAGAAGAGAGCAAAAGATTATGTAAAAGAAGATCCTAGCAATCGTATATTGATTCCAATCGGTGGAGATCATCCTGATGTTTTGGCTTGCATTGTTAAAGTTGCTCGTTATAATATCGGTATGATTCCTGATGAAGTATGGACGGTTGGATCTAGCGGTACTCTTACTCGCGGATTACAACTTGCATGGCCAGAAACAAACTTCAATGTTGTTACAGTTGGACATAAGGGAAACTATGGAAGAGCAAAGATTTATGAATGTGAAATACCATTCAACAAACCAACAAAAGTTCTTCCTCCGTTTCCATCCGCACCAACATATGATGCAAAGGCTTGGGAATTTATAAAGAAGTATGCCAGTCGAAACAAAACAGTTTTATTTTGGAATGTGGGAGCATGAATAACTACGGATTTTACGAACGAAACGATTACATAATCAACTCAAAAGTCAATGTGCTTTTTGAGGATCTTCTTGCAATGACTCCTGATGATTTTAAGGAGTGGGTAAAGGAGATGCGTGGAGAGATTCTGCATTCGTGGGACACTTATGGTTGTCCTCCACGCACAGGAAAGAATGAAACAGATATTGTTGATCAATTCAATAAGATGACAACATATCCAGTTTCTCAGTTTACTCATACTGATGATCTAAACACAGATGGAACTGTTGATGATGTAATTATTAATAAGGCTAGAATTGGTGGAGAAGCAGATCAGTGGTTCTCCAACATGATGAAGACTCGTATCAATTACACAGAAAAGGATAATGGTTATTCTGTTTATGATCTCTTTGCAGATGACAAATTCCAAGATCGTGTTGTACGCGGAGCCATGCGTCATCTTCGTCGTGATTCGTTTTAT
>Ga0114968_10000168_pt1 | contig 48880 bp, 67 predicted proteins | sample M_130807_EF_Meta_FD_87020 | JGI IMG/M metagenome (GOLD analysis project Ga0114968, IMG submission 87020) | Freshwater microbial communities from Lake Montjoie, Canada to study carbon cycling - M_130807_EF_MetaG | ecosystem: Environmental > Aquatic > Freshwater > Lake | place: Lake Montjoie... | reverse complement strand
CTAATCTTCCTAGACCTTGATTACAATTTTCACACAACCATCCTCTATGTTCTAAAGTTTTATGATCATGATCGAAAACCAGCTTCATATCTGTTCTATTGCATAAATCACAAGGAGTACCTATTGCTGGGCGTTTAGGTTTACCAGCTAATTTGTAGGCTTCTTTTTGACCTTGATTACGCTTCTTATTACATTCTTTACATTCTGGTCTAAAATACTGCTTATTTTTTCCAGGTGTGTTAGATGAAACATTTTTTCCAAAGAATTCATACGTTAAAGGAAATTCTTTAGAACATTTTGAGCATATTCTAATTTGTGACATATTAAACCTTTAAATGGCTCCCGCTGCTAGATTTGAACTAGCGACCCTTTGATTAACAGTCAAATGCTCTAACCAACTGAGCTAAGCGGGAATAAAATTGGTAGTCGCACGGGGAGTTGAACCCCGATTTCCAGCGTGAAAGGCTAGCGTCATGACCCCTAGACCATGCGACCATATGTGGAGCCTGTAACCCGATTTGAACGGGTGACCACTAGCTTACAAAGATAGTGCTCTACCAACTGAGCTATACAGGCAAAAGATAAAGTTAATATGTTTCTTTTAGTTTGTCAAGAAATATCTGAGCTTCTTCAATTAATTCTTTTGTTACATCAGATCTCGTAGACATAGTATATATCCAAGATTTAGTAACTGAACTAGCAGTATCTCCTAACTTTCCTAGTCCTACATTACAATCCTTACATAACCATCCAGCAAACTTACCTGCTTTATGATCGTGATCTAATTGCCAATTTCTGTTGTTAGGTGGGGTTTTACCACAACAATCACAAGTTTGAGGACGATTAGGAGCAATCTTCTTAACATTATTTAAATCATTAGCTAAACTACGCTGACAATCTTTACAATTTGTATTGACCCTCAAACGTAACCCGTCTGATGTAAATCTAGTTTTATAGTATGTAAATGATTTATAATCTTTTTCTTTATTACATACTGAGCAAATTACATTATGTGTAGGAATATTTGTGTAATCAGTTTGTCTTGACATTATATTAACTTAAAGTGGTGGGACGGGTGGGGCACGATCCCACGACCTTGGGCTTAAAAGGCCCTCGCTCTACCAACTGAGCTACCATCCCTAAAATGGCGGAAACGGTGAGATTTGAACTCACGGAGGCTTTTAGACCTCTTCGGTTTTCAAGACCGACACCATAAACCTCTCGGTCACGTTTCCTAAATGTGGTGGGAAGAAAGGGATTTGAACCCTTACGCTCGTAGAGCAAAGCATTTTGAGTGCTTCGTGGCTACCATTACACCATCTTCCCAAAAAGTGGTGGCCTCTGCGAGATTTGAACTCGCAAGCCCGAAGGGCGACTGATTTTAAGTCAGTTGTGTATACCGTTCCACCAAGAGGCCAAAATCACTGTCTTTCCAGCGTGTCAAATTGATTATCTCACAATTATTGAATTGGTCCACCTTCCCCGACTTGAACGGGGGACCGATAAGATATAAGCTTATTGCTCTGACCAACTGAGCTAAAGGTGGATAATGTTTACAGTTGGTTTAAACGAGCTTTTAAAAGCATCATAATCGGTATAGCATATTGTTAAAGTGGCGTGGAGAGAAGGACTTGAACCTTCAACCTACAGGGTAGAAACCTGTTGCTCTATCCGGTTGAGCTATCCCCACATTAACGAGAGGGCTTGAACCTCTCTGCTTCCTTCTCTAATGTACCCTCTTCGTTGTCTCTCGTCAAGGGCTTCTTCAACTTTCTTTATTCAGTCGCGGTATCCTCAAATTCTGTTGTATCGTGATTTATATAACGATCTTGGATAAGACAAGAGATCATCATTAGGATCAGCATCTTCTCTCCTTCATGTTTCTATCTTAACCTTCGCTGGAATTCTCGTCAAGGTCTTCCCATCCATAATCATCAAGTTCATAAGATACTGATGGATCATCATTATCTTCTTGTCTATCGGACCAATCAACAAAAGCATTTTCAATTACATTACTAATTTCATCTTTATTATATGCTTCTACTTCTATTTGATGTTCAATCCAAATTATCTTTTGAATATATAGAGTTGCTTTAACTTTCATTTTTTCCTTCTTGGTTATCAAGGTCTTTCTGTTTCATCTTATCTTCCCAATAATTACAATTCAAACAAATTGTATCTTCATAAGGAATAATTGTGTTCCATCCACATTTCTTACAATATAGTAGAGAACCTTGATAAAGTTTAAGATATCTCTTTCTTAACTTTTTGTATCGCTTCTTCCATTTATTCATTTGAAACCTTTATCAAATTGTAGTCAGCATAGTTGCCCCACTCTTCATCATCAAAGAAAACAACTTTAACGTTCCAAGGATACTTTGTTTTAGATTTAATCTCAGCAATATAACCATAATTTGTTGGATCTTCGTTTTTGATTACAACAATCTCGCCAAGTTTAAACATTAGACACCAATAAGTTTCTTTGTTAGAAGTCCATCTTCAAACGGACCTCTTGAATCTATGATATCATTATCCTCTATATCTTTCAACATTCTTAAAAGTTCTTTCTTGATCTCTTCTTTGATTCTCTTTGGATCTTTATCATCTTCCTCAAACACAGGGAAATATCCTTCGTCTGAGCACATGGAAGGTTTATTTGGATTATCTCCGTAATAAACCTCGCCTATATAATAATTTGTCCATTCTTTATTTCCACGGACAAATGTATTTTTAATTATTCCATATCTCCAACGCATTATTCCACCTTGAATATTTCGTTTTGATAATAATAAACTACTAATTGTGGATGATCGGCATAAGGACCATCATGGAACTTAACGTAATACCTCTTATCATATCCAGCAACCCCTCCTCTCATAACAGGTTGGATTTCTGTAATGTAAGCATGAAGTTTTGGATTGTCCTTCAAATGAATAATATCGCCAACTTTAAATTGATCAGTCATTTTGCCTCACAAAACTTTTTATGATTTGACTATCACTTTGTAGAGTATTAATTCCATCTGTTTCCATGTTCTTTATCTTATACTCGACAAGATATCCAGCATGATGAAGATTAGATTTAATTTCTTCTCTATCAACAACAAGAAAGTAATTAATAATATACTCTCCCTTATTATATTTTAGAATGTCTCCGATCTGAAAATTCTTCATAAGTTTCTATCCAATCCTCTTTTGCTTCAAATTGTGGAGGAAATTTTCCAGCATAAAGATCATATATTTTATACCATCCATTAAAGTTTCCAAAGTTATCTTCTTGGATTTCAATAACATAACCAACAACCTTATCAAGTGAAAGGTCTGCTACAACGATTTGTCCAAGATAATATTTAGGGTGTCCAACACTTTCGGCATCTTGCTTCATAGCTATCTTTCGCTCCAACTAGAACTTGCTCACTATTACTAACAAGCCTCTGTGAGCGTGTAGCATCAGCACCACATTTCATGCATACGGCAGATACCTTAGTAACCTTATCGGCAATAGCAAGCAAGTGAGGCATACTACCAAATGGCTTTCCAGCAGAATCTAAATCTAATCCTGCTACATAAATATCAACTTTGCTGGATAACATCTGCACAAGTTCAATTATATAATCATCAAAGAATTGTGCTTCATCAATTCCAATTACATCAATATCATTTGTAATATAATCGGGAATATCGGAGGCCCATTTAACTGCTATTGATTTATATGTATGTCCCGAATGAGAAGCAATTTCGGTTACTGAGTATCTATTATCTATTGCTGGCTTGAAAGCAACTATATTCTTTTTTGCATATCCAGCACGATTTAATCTTTGGATAAGAAGCTCGGATTTACCAGCGAACATTCCACCGCAAATAACTTCTAACATATAAACCTCAAATTAAAAATTGGGTAAGTGTGAATGTATTTTCGCTACATTCGGGCTATCTACATTTTAATTTCCGTTACTGCCCACCACACAAACAATTTCAGTTTATAACTGTCAAACAGAGATCAAAAAGAAATCTCCTATGAAATAAACCTAGTGTTTAGGGGTAACAAGGTTGATAGTAGAATACAACCTAAACCCAATATTGTTTTGTTTACACTTACCCAATCATTAATTAGAGAGTCCATGTAATATCATACCAAGTGTAATACCTGTTAGGATAAACAAAACCTTAAATGCTATATCTATAATCTTAATCATAGATGCTCTTCCTGTCAAGGTTTCTTCCATCTACTTTTAAAACATCAAACCAAGGAACTGTTGATATTTCTCCGCTACTTGTATGTCTTACAGAATAAGCCCATGCGTTTGGAAAATATTTAACTGATGTTATCAAAGCAATCTTTTCAAATCCTTTTCCATAATGGGATCTTACATAAACAAGATCTCCAACATTAAAACTATTTTGTCTCTTGGCGAAGAACTTTTTGAAATGACGATTATTAACTACTCTATTGTATTCTCCCTCTGTTGGGATTGTTTGTGAATTAACATCTTCAATAAATTTAGTATAGCGAGAAAGATACTTATTAATAATTTTATAGACAGGTAAATTGCTATCTACATATTTCTTCGTTGACTTTAGAAAAACGAGAGCACTATGGAAAGTATATTTCTTTTCTTCTGTATAACTCTCGATCCACTTTTGCCTTTCCATAGTGCCCTCTAGGTTTTACTTCTTGTCCTTGCTCTCATTTACAGGACGCTTAATACTATTAACACGTTTAACGACGATTGGCTCTTCTTGTGGAGGAATAAAAGCTCCATCTACATAAGGACCACGCGCTGCCTTCTTTTCCATGTTTACTCCGTTGTGGAAATGATTTCAAGATTTTGTGGATAATAACCACCTAGCACTTCTAACTCTTGGGGATGTTCTTTAGCTAATCTACCTGCGATTGCTTTAACATATACATAACGTCTATTGTGTTCGTTGTCATGCTCTTTTGAAGCTTCTAGCCAATCATCATAGCTATAAGCAACTCCAAGAGTAATCCAGCCTTCCCAATTACCGATAGTTCTAACAAGGGTTCCTGTTCTAAACGTCATGGTTGTCTCGCTTTCTACACTTGTCTCTACTATCTTGCTTTCGCTTATCTGTAAAGGTCTTCGCACTTCCACGCCACATAGACGGAGTGCCGCCCCTTTCAAAGTGTTCACGACGAGCTGAACCTTTATGAGTATTTCTTGTGCTCGCTTCCATACCAACACTTTAACCTCTCTTAGTTATCCGTCAAGACCTCTAAATCTTTTTCGTATTCCCATTTCTCTTTTTCTATTCCAAACCAATAAACTTTACAAATTGAAGTTTGTTCGGTTTCTTTATTTTTAGAGTCCTTGTAACTAATATAATTAGGATCTAATTCACTATCATATTCAAAAATAACATTCTTTTCATGAGGGTATAAAAAAAGTCCTGTTATTTTTTCAACAACAGTTCCTAAACCTAATTCTTGTGGCTTTTCTGTTCTATGTGATGGTCTATTCGACCTACTGATTTTTAATCTTACAGGATCACCTACTTGTATCCCTTTCTTTCTATTTTTAGCCAATTCATACTGCCCCCATAGGATAGTAATTAGTTTTTAGAATTGGCTAAAAGCATATTGTTAATAACTTAGGCAAGGTTAGACAGGGTTGTTATGCGTCCCCAACAGGTTTCATTTTAGTTACTACATAATGATCTACTGCTATTTGAATTTCTTTCATAAGAGCTTTTTCGTTTTCTCTTACCTCGTCCAAATAATCCCAAAGTAACTTGTTTTCTTCATTTGATTCAGTAAGCAAATCCTCTAACAACTTTATTTTATTTTGAAGTAATTGGATTTGCTTATCCTTATCCATTATTTAACCTTTATAACTCCACCTTTATCAGTTTGGAATACTGAAACGGTTTTTGCTTTCTTTGTAGCTTGTGACATATGTTTAACATTTTTAATATCATCATCGGAGAAACCAATTTCAAATTCCTCCGATTCAAGGAAGCCTTTATCATTTAAGGATAGTTTTTTGTTTCTTTCTCTAAGTTTACTAGATAATTTTTGCATCTTCGTTTTAAATTTATTAAACTCTGACACTTTTAACTGTTCTGGACTACCTGCTGAATTACCACCTGTTCCAGCAATAGAAGGGTGACTTACAGGGCTGAATTGACATTTAGATAGATAAAGGGTTATTAACATTTCATCGTCTTCAGTAGGAAGTTTAATGTTAGTTAATTTATAATAAGTTCTAATACTATCTAATAATTTTTGTTTACTTATACCTTCTTTCTCTGCTTCTATAACTGCTCTAACACCTTGTTTAAGGGTGTTTTTACTATGTCCTCTGGCAGTGATAATAGCAAAGAAGGAAGCAGAATTTATAGCTCTAACAAATGCGGGCCATGCTTTAGCAGTTGGAGCACTTACAGCATCATGTATAAAATTTTCGTTTGCTTCGTCATTATCTCTAAAGTTTGTAAAAGAAGCATCATTAGGTAAGTATTCAAGTCCTAACTCTGGTAGTTTTGATCTTATCTCAGCAAAATCATGTGTGTCAACTTCTTTTACACCACCATTTTTAACATCTTTAAATATAATTTTGGTAGGCATTTCAATTAAGTTATCATCCCAATCGAAAGAATAATAACTTAATTTAACTTTTCCTTGTTCGGTTATCTTTTCGTTAAGAAACCCCTTCCAGCTATTTAAAATACCTTCCATTATCATTTCTTAATGTTCCTTAATAAACGTTTGAATCTTTCATTAATAACTAGTTTCTTTCCTTGCTTTGACTCATTTTTATTTTCGGGTTGTTGGACAGAATCCATAGTATACAAAGGAAGCTTACCTGTTTTAACACCAGATTCTAATGGTTTATAGTCGTTAGCACTTGAAGGTTCTGGTGTGTCCATTTTAGCATGATATCTTTGAGTATCTTTGTCTATAATTGTATCTCCTATCTCTTTCCAAGTTTCTTTAAATGCGTCTGTTAGAATTTTCATTAGTTCATCGTATTTCTCGGAGCCATAAATATCCATATAGTTCATAGCACCAATCAATTCATTTTCGCTCATTTGTTGGTCAAGTGTAATATCAAAGTAAACTCTTACTTTTACAGTTTTATCTTTTGGTGTTAAAAAATTTATGTCTTCATCAATAAATAAATAGGATCTTATATTATCCCAATCTGGTAGTTTTGCTGATGGAGTCCTACCTGTATTTTCTCTTTCACTAGTTGTATAAGGTTGTGACTGCATAAATTTAAGTGGTTGTTGATCATATGAGATTCCATCTTTTAGTGTTTGTAATACTCTATATCTAAACTGTCTTTGAAAAGGTGTGGTTTTATCAGCAAAAGCATCATTAATTGCCCAACGCTTTTCATAAACATATGGGATTATACCTACAATTGGATTATTTTCTGGACTTAAATCTGCTGTTTTACCTTCTGGATCTTCTATAAGAGAGAAAGTATCATTTTTTCCTTCTTCGCTATCACTTTCATTCCATCTAAAATGGTTTCTTGTTTTGAATAGATCTTCGGCAAATGTTTGTATTGATACTTTGTTTGCTTTATCAAAGGCAGAATCTTCATAAAATTTATGTTCTTCTAAGAATTCAATACAAACATCATAGAATTCATAAAGTTCATAATAAGAAAAAGCTTCTTTGAATTTTTGATTAAAATAGGTTACTTCTTGTGTTGTTGGGAAATTATTACTTATTGTTATGTCAAACGTAACAGAATCTCTATAAAATTGGAGATCTGATTTAAGATTATAGTTAGAATATATATCTTTAAATTTGGGTATAGATTCTAAATATTTAGAAAGTTTAAGATTAAATTGGTAATTAAGACCAGAATTACTACCGAAATAGCCACTACCAACTTGTTCCATTAGTTTTTTTTCGGAAAACTTATATGTCTTATTATTATATTCAAATTCATCTGTAATTTCTGGAGCAAAGTTGTAAGATACCTTTATTTCGTCTAATGCTCTTCCGTTACAATCAACATCATAATAGGTAGTAACATATCCTACTGATCTAAATTCATCTTCCCAATATTCTACATGCGCTTCAGCTTCTCCACACTGGTTAGATACTTCATCTTCATCTTCTTCACCACTGTGAGCTAAACGTGAAATTTGATTAACTTGACCCTTATAATTTATTACTGCTTCATCGCCTTTATTGATTTTAATAGAATATTCAATTATTTTTCTTAACTCTTCTGCTAGTCCACCTTCTCCAGAATCACTATAAGAACCACCTTTATAACTTAAATCCCTTTTTTCTGGAACATAAACATCATCTCCATCAACGAACAAATCTTTTTGTTGTTTCATCGCCCATTTTGATACTGAATCATAAAAGAATGATTTTTGAACACCATAAACTTTTTCTTCTGGGACCATATAATCTACACCACGATCTTCATCTATTACTCTTCTAATTCTTAATCTTGATGTTGGTTCTATACCACTAATCCCTCTATCATAATCTAGAAATATTTCTTCACCTTTAAGATTTACTTTTTCTAATTCTTCTGTTCTAACAAGATAAGCAATTGCTCCTTGGTTTCTAGATTCGGCAAGAGCACAATAAAAATATGATCCTCCTTCACCACCACGACTAGGAGGAGAGTGACAAGAACCCATACCTCTAAAATCGGCCATTCTTAATACATCGATAGGTGCTCTTGAAATAACAATAGAATATTCACTTTCTTTTGCTTCCATAACTCCTTTTAATATATACTTTAAGCTTCCTATATCCTTGGCTAAAAGAACACTGTTTGTTTTATCAAATATTTCTTTAGCACTTTGGACTACTTCAGCGTCTTGACAGATCATTTCTCTAAATGATTTTAAACCTTTAGCTCCATTCCATTCATCAAATAACTCTTTCTCACCGTTCTTCCTAAGAATTTCTCCAAATGTAGAAACAACATTAGTAACACTTTGCCTATTTTGATCTGAGTATTTCTCACTTGTAAGTAAGATAGGTTTAGTAATCTTATATTCAAGGACAGGTTCGTATATAATTACTTTTCTTTCTACTGTTCCAATTCCACCAGCACCAACACCTGTTTGTATAGTTTCTTTTTTTGAAATGTTAAGATTGAGTGATTGTAGCTCTGGATATCTGTTACCAAATAAATTTCTCTGTCTATAATATTCGGCAGAATCAGTATCCCATAAGTTTAATAATATAGTATCTACTTGTTTTTGATCTTGTTTGTAAACATCAGTTTTTCTATAAGCATCTATTTGATAACTTATTGCTTTATCAACGTATTTGTAGCATATTGCTGCTAATGTTACAATATAATTAAGTTTTGATTCATCGTAAGGAATTACAATTCTGTTTTGATTACCGAAATAAGGAGCAAAGTTTTGGTTTCTACCCTCACCAGCAGCAAGAATAGCGGGCATAATCATATTTAAATATTCATCTTCTATTTCTTTTAACAAAACTTTCTTTCTTTCTGTTAACTTTTTGTTCTTGCTAGACCAAAGATTCCAGTTATAATGTGATGTGTTCTTCGACATTAATTCATTCCTTTATTAGCTCTATACCAATTCTTTAATCTTTCTTTAATAACTCTTTTTCTACTTTCAGTCAACTTTTGTGTAGTATCATTTTGTAGTGAATTTAAAATCTCTTGAAAGCTGGGGGATTGTTTGATTGCTTGTTGGAAACCCTCATGTAACAAATCTACAAATGCTTCTGGATTTTCTTCCATTCTATACATATAGTTTATTAGCTCTTTTATGTCTTCGGCAGAATCAATTTTTCTATCAAATTTAATTCTTGGAATAGCAACTATAATAAATTTATCTGTTGGACTACTAATTGTTTCACCTGTAAAAGAACCTAATGGTCCTCCACTTGTGATAGGTATATATTTAATTTCAATATTAAAGTTGTTTCTGTTAAATATTGATGTTCTACGATGTGGTTGTGATTCTACTTGTGGTTCAATATCTTGAAACATACCAACTTGAGTAGAAGCATTTCTCATAATTGATTTGATTTCGTGTGAATAAATATATTGTGAGATTGCTTCACCTAACCTATCTCTTAAATGAGGGATATTAAAATACTCTAATTTGCCCGCCCATTTATCAATTGGAAATGTTGCTAAACGCCAACCTCTTAAGTTTTCATCAGTAAATTGTGATTTCTCTGGTTTAAAATAATAGAAATTATTAACTTTTTCAAAATTTCTAGATTTATCTTCAACCCAATTATCGAAACTCATAACCATTTCTTTTGGTGTTGCTTCAAGTGTATCTCTTGGCTTTAGAATACTGCTAATTCTAAGGACAGATATAAAATCTTCCTCTAGATCTTCAAAATCGCCAATAGATCTTTCAAATCTTAACATATCAGTTACTCTTGAATCAAATTCAGTATAATCTAATTCAGTATCAGCATAATAGATTTTTACTCTTACAGATTTATCACCGACTTCAGCGTAACATTCATCTTCGACTAGTGGAACGTCTGGGTAATTATAATTAATTGAACCTTTTTCATCATCTTCGCTAAGCACTTCTACAATTGCTTTAACCAATTCTTTATCGTTTAAGGTTTTATTTCCACCTTCACCATCAAAGAAATTATCTGCTATTTGATCTTTTGGAATTGAAATTTGGAAGTAAGCATAAAATTCTACTGTGGCCGTATGTTCTCCCCAAATCCAATTAAATCTACAAGAAGAGAAATTAAATAATTTTGAATTCCTTATTGCTCTTCCTTTATCGTCATCAAATGTATTTTCAGCTATTTCTGCTTCTTGTGCTTCACCATTATCATCATCATCATCATCGTCATAATCGTTTTGTAATCCAACCTTTTTATATTGAGAATAGTCCCTTGCTTTACCAGCATAAGACATTTTATACAAATTTCTTATAATAGTTTTTTGTTCTTCTGTTGTTTCTACACTAGCAATTTCAGTTACCTTACTAAGCATATTTTCAAATGCACCGTAAACATATGGATAATCTGCATAATCACCACCAAGCATTACTAATTCTCTAATATCATCTGGTAAATTTAATTTTTTGTTACCTTCTTCATCTGTGCTAATCAAACCTTTAACTTGTTGCTTAGCTACATAATCTTTAACATAATCAGTAAAACCAAGAATTCTTCTGCTACCATATACAGCATTTTCAGTAGCAGCAAAAGTTTGACCAGTAGAAGTATTCTTAACTGTTCTTAAACGAACTCTTTCAACTGGTCTTATACCAGGAACACCTCTTTGGGGATCACTAAATATTTCATCATTATTAATATTTATTTGTTCTAGATCTTTTGTTTCTACGACAAAAGCAATACCACCTTCGTTTTGTGCTTCAGCTATGGTACAGTTAAAATAATTATTCTTACCATACATAGCGGGTGTAGAGTGACAGGATGATATCCCTTCATCAGCAAAGTCCGACATTCTTAAAACATCTATAGGAACGCGAGAAAGAATAATTGAATATCTTGAAGAAACTTCACCAACACCTTCATCTTCGTCAAATGAATCAAATTGTAAATAAGAGCTAGAAGGAGTGTCAGTATATCGATCAACTGCTAATCTTGGAACATCTTGATCTTGAATAATTTTTGCTTGATTCTTCTGCCACCATTCAATCATAGGGGAGATGTGATTAATTAAATTAGTAGTGCGTTCGGTAGCAGTTTGTTTAAATTCTGGAGTGTGTGGTGCGTTAGAATATTCGTTTTGAATTTTGTCTGTTTTTAAATCTTGGATATAACGTTTGCAAATTGAAACAAATCTTTGAAGAGCAGTAACAACAGAGAAAGTTCTATATTTTTGAGTTCCTTTTTTATCTAAATAACCATTATTAATTAAAATTTGATTTATAATTTGTTCTTCTTCGTAAATTTCACCATCTCCTTGACGACGTTTCTTTATCATCTTTTTTTCTTGTGAAACAATTGGAGTGTAACTTTCTTTATAATCTACATAAGAACCAATTCCTTTAAAAACTGTAAGCAAAAAGGCTATCTTTTCAACGTTTTTTTGTTGAAATGGAATAACAATTCTTAATTTATCACCAAACAAATCTTTAAATGGTAATATCTCTGGTCTTTCTTTTGCTACTCTACTTGCGTTTGCTATAAGGTTTACGAAATTTGGTGTCATTTCGTTTAGTAGTTGTTTTTCTTTTAAAAAACCCTCCCATAGAAGCTGATAAGTAGTTTTAGAAGACATTATTTATTCCTTTTATACCAATTAAGTAATCTCTCTTTAATTAGTTTGTTTCTCTGCTTACGTTCAAATAAACCTAACTGTTCTGGTTCTTTTTCTTGTGTTTCTGGTTTGTTGCTTACTGTTCCTCGTAAATTCATAAGTTTTTGTTGTTCTGCTTCTTTCTCTGCTTTTATATCAAACGTCATTTGTTCTTCATAACCAGATAATAAATGTTTTTCTTCTTCTAGTGTTGTAGGAACAACCTGGTATCCTTTAATATGAATAAAACTAGATAATTTATCAACTATATTATTCATATTACCTGTTATTACACTAGCTTGTGAAGCTACATATCTTTTATTTGATTCTGGTGGAGAGATACAATAAAATCTTAAAAATTCACTTTCATTATTAAGTTTTATTATTTGAAAATCAGCATAAAATATTTTTTCATCCCAAGGAACAACTTTTTTAAAGCTATGACACTGAGTATAATAAACCCTTATTGTTTTTTTATCTTCCAAGAGAACAGAAAAGAATGGTTTTCTGTATGACTCATAATTTCCATTATATTCTATCCATTCTTTCTTTGCTGTTTCTAAAACATTATCTTGAACTTTTGAAACTATGTCTTTTATTACTTCTTCATTATTAAGGTCAAGAGCAGATTGAGCTAATGGTCTATCACCCTCAATACCTTTCAAATAGTATTTAGACATAAGATCTTTTACATCTCTATAGGGGCTATTACGAAGCTGATATATAAGTTCTTTTTCAAGAGAATCCTTAAATTTATCAAAGTTTTCGTATAAATTTTGAAGTGTTTTTAATGTTTCTAATTGTTCTGGAGCATAAAGACCACTTGGGAGTGATACCTTTAAACTAAATGCAATCTGGGCATCAGCTAAAACATCATTTTCTTTACTTGAGATAACAGCATCGTGAATATATGGTAATAATTCTATTTGTCCTTTTATTTTTGTTGGAAATAATTTAAACATATTTCTTGCAACTTCCTCACACGTTGATCTTAAATTACTCATTAAAACTCTTAATTTATTTTTTTCGTCGCGATTTAAATCATATATATCATAATACTTAAGATTAGGGTGTGTTTCCTTAGTAGCTAATTGCATACTTGCTCTAATTGCTTCTCTTGGAATTCTATAAAAATAGAAATAATCTCCTATTTCAGATCTGACATTAGCAACACTGTCCCCTGCGGCGCGAGCTGCTTCCATATCAGTATAATGTGGAAATTCTATTCTTGGTTGCTTAAGAGGTGAATATATCGGACTATTATCAATTTTATCGTTTAAATTTGAAGGAGAACGGAAAGTTACATACGATCCATATTGACCTCTAACATAAGTCATAAAATCTGTTTTGTTTATATCGGCAAACAAACGCTTAGCAAAAAAAGTATTAAATGGTTGTGCTTCCATTACACCAAGTTCAACGCCAGCAGCTTCAATAACCTCATACAAATTATTGTTATAATTTTGGTAGGAACCTGCACTTCTTAACATTAAATTTAATTCGTAAGGTTGGTCTATTTGCGTATAAGCAACAACATGAGTAGCAAAAATATAACTATATTGGTTATTATAAGTATTACCACCACCGTAACCACCACCATAAGAACTGGCTAATTTATTTCCATAAGCATCAACATTACTTATCTCAAATTCTGCTTTTTCTAATCCAAATTGTTTATAAATTCTATAAAGATTTCCGTATGGTGATAATTCTTCTGTTTTTACAATTAGTTGTTTTATTATGTCGCTATTTAATTCGGATATAATTTTTGCCTTAACGTAACTAAATTTTAATACAACTGAATATTCTATTTCTATTCTATCAAATTCATCATTATATTCTTCCTCTCCTAAACCCCCTTGACCTCGTACAGAAAATTCTTCTTTACTTGAGTATAAACCTGTTTTACCATCTTTTTTACAATAAATTTTATAATCTTTTATTCCAATAAGGCTTCCCGCATCTGGAAGCATAGATACGCTTATAATTTCTCTTGCCTTTCTTTCGCAATCAGTAATAAGATCTGCTCCTTCATTAACGGTTGTATCTTCAATATAAAAATGTTCGATATCTAATTTATCTAGTTCTTCTCCAAATGATTTAGCAACCCCTCGCGCTAATTGGTTATAAAGTTCAAAAGAAATATTATCATTATAAGAACCACCAACTTTTATAGCGTTTTCTATTTTTGGAAGCTTGAATTCCTTTGTTTCAATATCCATAAATTTATTTCTTTGGTTATCTACTGCCCACTTTAAAACTGATTTTCCAAAAGAATTTGGTAGATTACCATACTTTTTAAATTCTGGTAAAGCATATTCTATTTTTGTATCGGTATCAAACATTCTTCTAATTCTAACTCTACCATCTGGAACGATACCTTCAATACCTCTTTCTGGATCGGCAAATATTTCAATATCTTGTAATCTACCTTCATCAATTATTTTTTGTAAATCATCTTTTTTAACAGAATAAGCAATAGCACCACCTCTAACTGCTTCTTGAATAGCGCATTTGAAGTAGCCACCACCTTGAGAGTGACAGGAGGATATATCTGGGTGATCTGACATTCTTAAAACGTCAATAGGAGCGCGAGAATATACAATTATTTTATCTTGATCAGAAGATTTACCTTTTTTTTCTGGTAACGACCAATCCGTAGTTAAGGTTGTAATAAAATTTTTATCTTTTGTAGCTGTTGATTGAATTTTATCCCAATATTCTGCTGCTTCTTTCATTTTAAATTTATTGAAAGCTTTAAGTAACGAATAAGTTTCTCTTTTAAAAGCTCCATTAGCGGTTTGAGTATATTCATATTGTAAAAATGGTTGATAATATTCAACTGAAACTTCATATTCTCCTCCACCTTGTTCTCGTAATCTTCTTCTTGTTTGTGTTACTTTTGCTAAATCGTAAGTAAAATATGCACCACCACCAACTTGGGGTCTTTTTATAAAACCTTTACTTTCTTTATCCTCTAAAGATGCATCAGCAAGGTTAGCAAGTTCTTTTAAGTATTTAGACATTATATTAAGTTCGCTAGTAGAATATTCACCAACAATTCTTAATTTATCACCAAATATCTCTGGAAAAGCAGCCATTCTTGTATAGCTATCATTAAGCCCTTCTAAGCCTGCTTTTTGTTTTATTTGATCTGAAACAGCTACAACTCTATTAGCTATTTTAGGAGCCATTTCATTTAGTATTTTATTACTATACCATTTATTCCAAAGTTTATCATATTGGGCCATTTGTTGTTTTCCTTACGATGTAAATAGTTTTAATACAACAAAAACCGCCAAGAGTAAGAACCCTTGGCGGCTTATTTGTGATATTAACTAAAAGATTGGAACGTTGAAAGTATCATTACGTTGAGTTGTAGTATGAACGTCAACCCTTAGAACCCCGTCCTTATACTCACCAACTGACTCTGCAACGTTTACATTACGTCCAAGAGTAAATGAGTAAGTGAACGAACGGCAACGGAACCCTTCTGTAGCACGATAAGAAACAGTAAGAAGTCCATTTGAAATGTTGACATTAAACTTTGTCTTATCTGCTCCCGCTGCGTCAATAGTGGCAGTATAAGTTCCACTCTTCTCGTTATACACAAAATCTACGTTATTAAGTGTAGCCCTTGGGGGAGGATAAGAAGCAAGAGGAAAAGCGTCAGTATAAAGACGATCTAGTGCTTGTGCGATATTCATATAACTATTGTCTCCTTGTGAAGTTGTAGGCGTAATCATTTCAGCTTGCCTCACGCATAGTCATAGACACCATAGTAGAACCTTCAACACCTTCATCAAGGTTTTCATTCAAAAACTTACGAAGAGCATTTGCCTCACGAATAGTAAGATGAAAGGTGCTCTCACTACGTCCATCGGGAATAGTAACTGAAACACGATTAGAGAGCTTACGCTTGCTTACGGCATTACGAACAATACGAATCCCAAAGCTAGAATAAGAGCGATTAACGTCTACATCAATATTATTCTCGATATCAGTTGTCTCAATAGCGGTGCGTGCGAAAGTCATTAATTACTCCTGTGTTGTTGTGGTAGATACTTCAATACGATTATAATCATCTTCAAGGCGAACTACATCATCAAGTTGTGGTGTAGATACTTCTAGAAGGTCAACAGCTTTAAACCCTGCTGCAAAACGATGAATCTGTTGAGGCTCAATATGAAAAGCTTCTCCATACTTCAGCGTTACCTTCTTTACTTCTGTATCATCGGCGGATCGCTTTGTCCACACGATTGCTTCATCGGACATACAGAAAATAGTTTCTGTCTTATGCTCATGGTATTGGAGAGATAAACGTTTTCCCGGTTCAATATGAATTTGTTTAAGAACATATTGATCATTCTTTTGGATAATCTGCTCGTAGCCCCAAGGCTTTTTAATCATCTCTTTAACACATTTCATTTTATACTCCAAGTCCTTCTCCCCAAAAGTTCTTATTCTTTCGGTCGTCTGTAATAAAAGTAGCAATAATCTTATCTTCCTTAAAAGCAAAGCTGAATGGAAAAAGATTACCATACTTACGCTTCTTGCCGCTGGTTTGTGAGGAGAGGAAGTTAATACAACCAGCGTAGATTACCTTATCAGTATAACCCTTTGTCCTTAGAACGTCAACATCTGCCTTGATATAAGCAAGAACAGGCCAAACGCTCATATTACAATTCTTGATCGGATAATAAGAGCTGGAATATCTTCCACTCTTAATCTCACTCTTCTCGTCAATTGGTGTAAGTCGCTCTGTAAGAGGCATAAACTCACACTCAAATTGCTCTATAGTAGTTGTTGCGTATGGATTAAGAGTTCTATCATCAAGATTCTTACGGGCTTCAAGTGCTCCTTGGTCAACGACAGTAATCTCGTCGTCTTCTTCATCCTTAACCCTCTTGGTGATCCTTGGCTTGCGTTCCTTCTTTGGTTCTTCGCTTGCCACTACCTTAACCTCTTCTTGCTTAGTTTCAACCTCAACTTCAACATTCTTAGGCTTGTTCTTAGAACCCTTTGGGCGACCCATGCTATCTCCTACCTTTGTTTAGTATTCTATTCCTGTTCGTGGAGGCTGTCAAGCTCTTTCTTCAACTCTGTATAACCACCAATTTTCCTAATACTTTTATCTTTTCGATACTCATAAATAATTGGAACCGTTGGATGGTCCATAGTATATTTAATGAAATTCAAAGCTTCTGGCGATTTATCATAAAGAGTTAAAACATATTGATAACCATTATCTTGAAGAAGTTTAAGTGCATCAAGGCAATATTCACAATCTCCAAGAGCGTGAATATGATAATAAGCTATGTGCATGGTTTAACCTTTAAGAAGAGATTTGGAATAGTTCATCTTCTCATAAATTGTTGGAGCAGAACCAGCAACCGTAATATCGTAGTTGCTTGTGCCTCCCCTAATTGTAATGCGAGTAAACTCAACACCAGGATTAAAACCTAATGAGGAAAGTTTACCTTCTCTAACAAGAGAGGAATACCTGCTATCTTCACGAATCATTACAACTTGACTAGGGTTAACATATACGGACCTAACTGTATATTCTCCTGTGCTTGTCTGTGAAACTTCTGTAAGGGCAATCATTTTGTCTCCATGTAATGTCTAATACTATCTAACTCTGTTTCCCAATAAGATCCATCATCTGTCGTTAGAATAGTTACTGTTGTATCTTTACTTTCAACAAACCATCCTAATATCGGTTCTTGTGTCTTTTTAAGCTTATTAGGATTTTTAATTGATGGATAAAACAAATCGCATGAAGCTAGGACCGTAATCGGTTGTCCTACTTCATACTTGTTGTGATTCATTATCATTCTCGGTCACACCCTCAGTATACTGCGCTCTCATGTAGCCGTCAAGTATCGATTGTGCGTTGTCTAGCGTCTGATCAATCTTTGCTAATTTAACTCTAAAGTCATGTATTTGAGTTAAAGCTTTTTGAGTATTCTTCTCGCTGATGTTCTCAATTATATCGTTATATTCTCTGTTTAGAATTGATAACTGTTCATATGATAAAATCCTACAAACTTGATTAGGAACTTCATCAAAATCTACTGTATAAGAAATTTTTACTTTCAACAAACACCTCTAATGTAGTGTAAGTATATCCCACAATTGTTTAATAGCAAGACCTATGATCGCTGTAACAGCAATCCAAGTTGCTTTTGTTTGGTTTTCTTTCCAAGTTTCTATTACTTTTAGACGAGCGTAAATACCATCGTCTGGGTGATATACTGCTTCTTTTATTTTGGTTATATCTTTGGCTACATCATCTTGTTTTTCTTTAAGGTTTTCGATAGAACTCATCATTCTATCGACCTTTTTATCAAGTGCCGTTATGGCTTCCTTTAGCTCATTAAGCTCTGTGCCAGTAGCCATAAACAACACCCTCCAAGATTAGCACAATAGGCTAACTATAAATAGTTCTAATTTTGAACAATAGCATAATTAGTCGTAATCAAAGTTCCTGCCGCAGAAGCTGCATTTTGAAGGGCACATCTTGTAACTTTTGCTGGGTCAATAATACCGCTCTTGACCATATCAATCATTTTACGACCTAAAAAATCATAACCATAATTGGTATGTTCTGTCTTAACCATGCTTACAATAATATCTGGTGACTCTCCAGAATTTAGAGCCATTTGTCTTACAGGTTCTTCAATAGCCTTCATTATGATCTTGAAACCAAGTGCCTGTTCCTCGTTCCCTGTTGGGTCTACAATCCCTTCTGCTGCTCTAATGAGGGCTACGCCACCTCCAGCAACGATACCCTCCTGTTGGGCACTACGGACGGCTTCTAGGGCATCTTCAATACGGTGCTTCTTCTCTATCATTTCGATTTCAGTTGGAGCACCTACACGAATAATTGCGATACCAGAAGCAAGACGAGTAATTCTTTCTTGTAGACGTTCACACTCGTAAATTGATTCAGTTTGTTGAAGTTCAGCTTTAATTGTTTCAATTCTTTGGTCAACTTGTTCCATATCACCTTTTCCACCTACAATAGTGGTAAGGTTTTTAGCAATTTCAATTTTCTTAGAACGACCAAAATCTTTTAGTTTTACATCACCAATCTTCATACTATTTTCAAGAGAAACAAAAGTTGCTCCTACTGAAATAGCAAGGTCTTTAAGAATGTTTTTACGCTCTTCACCATAACGAGGAGCTTTAACGGCTGCAACTTTCATGGTGCCTCTCATAGCGTTCATAATAAGAGCAGCAAGAGCTTGACCTTCAATTTCATCTGCTACAATTACAAATGGTTTACCTTCTCTTGCGATTAATTCAAGAACAGGCAACATATCTTGAACAGAGTCAAATTTATGATCTGTTACAAGTATATAAGGATCTTCATATTTTACTACCCCTCGTCTCTCGTCGTTGATGAACGCTGAGGCGAGGAATCCCGAATCAAAACGAAAACCTTCAACAACGTCAAGAGAAGTATCGACCGAACGAGCTTCTTCGATTGTGATTGAACCATCTTTACCTACCTTGTCAACAGCAGTAGCAATTAATTTACCAATTGTTCTATCGTTGTTAGCAGAAATTGAAGCAATATGTTCGATTTCTTCCTCTGACGAAATTGGTTGTGCTATCTCCTCAATCCTAGTAACCAAAGCATCTACGGCTAGGTCCATTCCTCTCTTTAATTCAGTAGGAGAAACACCAGCAGTTAGGTATTTTTGTGCTTCACGAAGAATTGCGCGTGAAAGAACAACTGATGTAGTAGTTCCATCACCAGCTAAAGTAGCAGTTTGTTGAGAAGCTTGTTTAATTACCTGTGCTCCCAAGTTCTCAAATGGATCTGAAAGCTCAACGAAAGAAGCCACAGTTACACCGTCTTTGGTAATGATTGGTGTTTTGCCTTTCTCTTGAAGAATTACATTTCTTCCTCTTGGTCCTAGTGTAGAGGAAACGTTGTCTGCTAATACATTTGCGCCTTTTAAAATCGCTTCACTTAAAGAGCGACCATCGCAATAATCTTTGCTCATAAAAACTCCGTATATGGGTATTATAATATCGTTTTAGAAAAAGTCAAGTTAAAAAAGTTTTGTTTGTGTTGTATCTTGTTCGGGAACTTTCTTATCTTTTAGGGCTATATTATATTGTTTAGTAACAGATAAGAGGTAATCCTCTAGTGTTTTAATTGAGTTGTGTGCTTCTTTACCAGTTGATATTTTTTCTTCCAAACTTACATTTTCATCTTCAAGTTTCAATAAAAGATTAGAAACCTTATAATAAACAGCACTTGCTTCTTCAATAAGACCTTTCATTTTACCGTTGAATATGCTTGTACTGTTTTGAACTATAGTATCTCTTTCACCAGCTTCTACTTTAAGAACAGAACCCCACAAATTTGTTTTGTATTGTTGTGCTTCATCTGTAGAAATTGAAAATGAAGTAGAGCGTTTGCCCTTGGCTCTATACAAATTAGTTATATGAGTATTAACATCATTTAATTCTTTTCTTTTTTCTGATATTTTAATTTGTAAAACATCGTATGCCCGAGTATTTGTTCTGGTGCCCCTTAAGGCATTTATTAATTCTTGTATATCATTATCAAGCCTATCTTTTTCTGATTCTGAATTTTTAAGATCTTTATCAAAAGTAAGACCTTTGTTATAGGCATCTATTCTTTTATCACCAATAACATTTATGAAATTATCACAAGTAATTGTAAAAGCATAAAAAGTTAATTGTTCTCTATCTTGACCTTTTACAGTAACTAAATAAGTTATTGTTTTGTCTGTTTTTTTATTCTGTATTTCTTCTTTGTTTATTGGTATATAATCTTCATTAACATTAAATAAATATTTATATAAATTATTGATTGAACCAGTTACTTTAAACTCTTTTATTAATTTAACCGAAACGTATTCGTTATTTGGAGTAATCAAATCGAATATTGATGTACCACTAGCACCTGTTTTTGTTGCTAAATCTTTATCAGTTAAAGCAATTTGCGACGATACTCTGCCTTTTGTTGCAAATGCTATAAATCTTTCAAACATTTTACCTGCTACATCTGGATTGTCGCCTTGGATATTATAAATCATTTCGTATAATGACTCAACGAAAGTTATAACTGATATAGATTGTGATAACTTATAATTTTTCCAGTTTTCTTGATTTTTTAATTCATCAATTTGTGTGATAATTTGTAAAATAGCGTCGGAAGCGTTAGGAGCCCCTACTATTTTTTGGCCTAAAGCAGCTTGCATCAAATTAAAGAAGTCAGTTTTATATTTTTCTTCTGTGCCTCTTAGTGGTTTATCTGTACCAAGTTGTGAAAGACCTGTATAAGCTGCTTCGTTAATTACTTCTTCAAATAGAGCAAAAAGCTCTTTAAGACCCATACTCTCTTTTACAGGAGCGGGGCTTAAAAAGCTTTCTACAATTTGGTCTAATTCATTATTGTTTTTCATGCTAATAAATAGTATTAAACAATAATATCAGCAATACCAAGCTTAACTGCTTCTTCTGCTGAAAGATAAACATTTACTTTACGATTAATCATTCGACGTAGTTGCTGATAAGTCATATTGGTTTCATCTGCTAGGGCTTTGAGATAAGCAGTTTGAATATACCGGATCTCATTCATTTCATTTTCAAGATTGTGAAGAGGTCCAACATTACCACCAATAACAGAGTGAATCATTACGCGACAATTCTTACCAATCTTACGTTTACCTTTAGTTCCCGCTGCAAGAAGAAGAACACCAGCAGACATTACTTTACCAATACCAAAGGTTTCAATATCACATTTATTCTTAACTACTCGCATAATATCGTAAAGAGCAAACATATCATCTGCTGAACCACCTGGAGTATTTAGTAGAAGTTCAATTGGTTGATTAACAATTTCTACTTCACTATCTGGATCATCTGGATTGGTTGGATTTTCAACTTCGGCATCTTCCGCAAGTTCAATCATAGCACCAATAATTTGTGAGATTTTGCCTTCTTCTACTTCTCCAAATAGTCCAATTGTGCGGCTATCTGGTTTATCTGCTCCCGCTGCTGGCATGATAAGGGAGAACGCAGAGGGCTTTTTAGAAGTATCCTCTTTCTCTGGTTCATCATCTTCGTGATCGTGATCGTCGTTAACTTTCTTGCCTTTGTTGAATAGCATTTTGACTCCTAGATTCTTTTTTGTTTAATTAACTTTTCTACATATCTGGTAGCAGAAGCCCAATCATAAAATGGAAGGTCTTTCTTTAGTGGTTGAGGGGCTGAGCTTATGAACGATATAATAACCGATTCTTTCCAACTTGTAAACCATTTGTCAAACAAAGATAGTTGAAACTTTATTTGTTCTTCATCAAGACCTTTTTCTTTAAGAACTTCCATCTTCAACTGACGTAGGTATTCTACCTCCTGTGCTATCATAATCAAGGGAATTAAAATACGATCTGACATTAATCTTGAAAACTGAGTTACAACGCCAATATCCAAAATAGTAGAGAATATCTTTGAGAATATAATACCTGCCACAAAGAACAAAAACCATGAGAGATACATTAATACTCCAAATAAAAAAACTACGCAGGATCATTATAATCCTGCGTAGCCAAAAGAGCAACCTTTATTATTTATCTAGGAGACATTATCAAACTAATCTGCGAATAACTCTTTTCAATACTTCGTTAATTATTTCATTATCTGTGAGGATTTCAAGGTTTTCTAAACCTTCTGCGAGTTGTTCCTCGTCTTCAGCGGGTTCGGCAGGTTCATCACCCCCTTCATCGCCTCCCTCCATGCTGTCCTCTTCTTCTGCTGGTTCTTCCATATCCATTTCGGGCTCTTCGCCACCCATTTCATCGGCAAGACCTAATTCTTCTAGGGCATCCATTATTGCATTTTTTAATGCTTGTCTGCCACTTTCACTTTCAAGACCATTTACCAATACTTTTTGTAAATCTTCAACTGAATCAAATTCTACTTCGCCTTCGTCGCCTCCAGCTTCCATATCCATATCCATTTCTTCATCACCAACGACGGAAGGCTCTTCGCCCATAGATCCATCGCCAATATCCATTCCACCATCTTCTTCGCCCATTCCCATATCATCTTCCATGCCCATATCTTCGTCTTCACGGGCACCCATAGGATTATTCATACTATAGTTTTCTTTCAATACTTTTTTATTTGATTTAGATTCATTAAGAAAATTCTTTGTTGCATTCTTATCAATATTAGCAAGTTTCATCCACTTTGCTACTTGACTCTCGGATAATAAAGGCTTTCTGCTCATGTTGTTTTGCTCCTAACAAAATTAAATAGTATCTAAATTACAAAAATACCGTTTTAGTATTCAATATCCTCAATATTTTCTATAATATCAAAAATATTTTCAACTTCTTCGTTAGATAAATAGTATTCACTTTCTAATCTTCTACCATCTTCTACTAATTTTTGAACTTTTTTAATTCTATTTTTAGGAGTTTTGCGTTTTGTATTAAACCATTCCATAAATTTAGGGTCATGTGATAAATAAGCTTCAACAACGCTACGAAAAAACTTAGCACCGTTAAAGCCATCATTTTTAAGACGAACAATTAATTCAACAGAATTTTCTATTCTTTCATAGAAAAGAATCAATTTAAATATTGATTTATCTACTTCTGTTCTTGGTCGCTTAGTTTGTTCCATCAATTTTTCTTTAGAATATGAGTGTCACTTTCTCTCGCGCCAGAGGAGGTTTGTCTAATAAAACGAGCTTTAGACCATAGTTCATTAATAGTTCGTGCTCCAGAGTAAGAAAAACCAGAGCGAATACCATTTTCAACCTGCTCAATAATAGCATTTGTTTCCCCCTTGTATTGAATAATTGTGGAGATTCCTTCAAGAGAAGATGTTTTACCTCTCCAATCCATTTGTGCGTCTTTTGAAGCCATACCACGATAAGTTTTTGAAGCTTCTCCTGTGCTTGCGTTAAGATACATTTCACCTGGAGTTTTAGAGCTTCCAGCGAGAACAGAACCCAGCATACAGAAATCAGCACCCACGCCAAGAGCTTTAACCATATCACCAGAGTTTCTAATACCACCGTCCGCAATAACCGCAACATTATAAGGAGTCCTCGCACAATCTATAACAGAATCCAAAGAAGGAACCCCGTGACCAGTTTGAATACGAGTAGAACAAATGCTACCACCACCAATACCGACACGAATTGAATTAGCACCCCAAGAAGCGAGATTGTTAAATCCATCAAGCGTTGCAACGTTTCCTGCCATGAGGTGTGGTCCATCGCCTAACTTCTCCCTAAGAGTAATTAGGGATCTCTTCATTAAAATATGGTCACCATGAGCAACATCTAAGCAAAGAATTTTAACTCCTTCTTTAACTAAGGCTTCTGCTCTTTCAAGGTAATCTCCTGTAATTCCAATAGCACAACCAAATTTAGACCCAATCTCTTCAGTAACAATATTGGCAATTTCACACTGTCTTTGGATAGTATTATATCTATGAACAATTCCAAGACCACCCATTTTACCAATTAGAATAGCCATTTGGTCTTCTGTGACTGTATCCATAGGAGAAGAAATAACAGGAAGATTAAACCATAAACCTCTTTCTTCATCCAACCAATTCCCAATATTTACTTCTTTACGACTTTGAATATCGCTATATTGAGGAACCATCAATACATCATCATAAGTTAGGGCTTCACGGAACATTAATCCTCCACTTCGTTCGCAACCTTTACAAGATAATCTAATACTGCTTGGTCGTCAACATAGTAATTGTCCCCTGCTGGAAATCCATTACCAAGAAGCTGCATGATCCTTAAATGTGGATATTTAACCCATGCTTTCTTTAAGAAATAAAGCATTTCTTCTCTCATTTCAATTCTATCAAAATTACTCATTCAAATACCCTTCTAAATGTTCAATAATATAATCTCTTGAATATCCCGACTTTGGATCTGGATTCTCGTCTGGATATACAACATGGTATAAATCGTCACCATCAATAATGAAAATTTCTGGAACTCCGTCGATACCAAATAATTTAAATAACTTTCTTTCTGTTCTAGAATTTATATTTCCAAACTTAAATTTATCGCTATACTCTTCTGCTATTTTATTAAAGATTGGATCTAAAGCTTTACAAAGGTGACAAGTAGGATTTGTAAATTTAATTACATATGGTTTGTTTGATTTTGTTATTTCATCAAAATCTTCAAATGCCAATTCTTTAACAAGAGTATTATTTTTTATTATTATTTTCATAGTAGCTAATTAACCTTTCTGTATACCATTTTACTTTTTTAAGATCTTCAAGAGGAGTTCCTTTAAGTTTATACCGCATAATGTATTTGATAACATTACCAGCACAAAAAGCTTCACCTAAGCCTTGATCTTCGATTAGAGCAATAGCTTCAATAGTGCCAGCGTTATAATGTTTTGGATGATCTACCATTTCTGGCGTACCTCTGTAATCATAGTTGCTCATTTTCCGTCTCCTTAACCAAATCTTCTGCCCAAGCTTGAACATTTTTATAACATTCGGGGCAGAATAACCTAACTGTTTTACTTTCATTAAACACCATTACAGACCAAGTAGTTGCTTGTTGCTTATTAAGTTTATCATAGGCTTCTTGACAGCCATTACACTCTTTTGGTAGGGCATCAAATAACATAACTTTTTCTTGGATAAGTTGATTTTGCTTTTTAATCTTTCTTGCTGCTGAACTCATGGATTAAACCCTTCTATTAGTTCTGGATTACCACTAAATAACACTCTTTTAAGTAGAGTGCTTGATTTAAATAAGTAAATTTGTATATATTCTTTCATTTGTTCAAGGCTTTCAAATTCTACAAGATTAGAGTTGTGGAATAAACGATATACCCCAACTTTCTGTAAAATATCACATTTATTAACGATTAAATCAGTAGCACCACCTACTTCAACTGCTTCAATTAACTTATCAAGATTAAGCCAATTTACTTTACGTCTACGTCCTGTGGTAACTCCATATTCTTGTCCTAAATCACCAATAAATTTTAAGGTTTGATCTTCAAGTAAAGTAGCAGGAAACAAAGGATCTTCACCAGATCTTGTGTCATAAATCTTAGCACAAGCATATATACTTTTGATCCTTTGTGGTGCAAATCCTAATGAACAAGCTCCGTATGGCAAACATTCACTTGAAGTTACAAATGGATAATTTCCATAATTTATGTCAAGATGGTATCCTTGTGCCCCTTCGCATAAGATATTACCATATAGTTTTTCAGTTAAGATATAACTTTTATCTATTGTGCTGTCTTTGGCAAGTAAACCCTTTCTGGCGGCTTTGTCTCGATATGCTGGTGCAATACCTTGTGAAGTTGTTCCAAGGTGTCCTAACGTAGCCTTGTCCTCAGCAATATGTTCGTTTGTAACAATATGTGCTAAGGGATGAACTTTAACAAGTGAAGTATTGATTCCACCAGCTTTTAGCTCTTCTATTTCTTTATAAAATCCATCGATATTTACAACACAATTAGGACCGATAACTGATGTAATACCATAAAAAACACCAGACGGAACGATGTGAGTAGCAAATTTCTTTCCATTATGATAAATAGTATGACCAGCGTTTGAGCCACCATTCCAACGACAAACAAAGTTGTAATAGTTCTTGCGAGTGTGTGTTTTCTTGGAAGCTAAAACGTGAGTAATCTTACCTTTTCCTTCATCACCCCATGAAGCTCCATAAACAATATCAACATTTTTAACTGATTTCATCTAATTACCTTTCCTTTGGTATCCATCTGTCCAAACATAAGACCAAATCGTGAAGAGTCAAATACAACAACCATAGATGGAAATGGTGCTGAATTCTTAGAGCCTCCAAACTTAAGCCTTCCCTTTACAAAAAGGATTTCATTAGCTTTCATACAATAATCATGGAAGAACTTAGTATCTGTTCTGGCAGCTACTAGCATTACGATTCTTGTATTTGGTTTTTTACCTTCCTCATAAGCTTTGTGCATCCATTCCTTGGCTTTTGAATAAGGAGGATTACAAAATACTGTTTCTCCTCCCCAATCCTTAGAAAGTCCATCATCGTTCATAGTATAGAACTTGGAGCATTTCGCATTTGTAGAATCTGCACACGGATCTAATGTAAAGTTATATTTAGCATTTAGTCCATCATAAAAATCTTGACTTGTAGCCCACTCGTCTTTATCGGCAGACCATACAACTTTATTCATTTAGTTCTCCTAATCCATCAAGTTCAAAAGCAAATACTTTTTCGTAATAACCACTTTCAAAACAATATATTTCATGCATTTCAAGTGTTTCTTCAATCATTTCTTCGCTTGAAGGTCTTGTTTCAAATAGTTTACGAATAAAGATACCGTATACGAGAGCAGCTTGGTTCTCATATAAACGGTATCTTACTAACTCACCATATTTAGGTTCCTGTGCTACCGAATCCACCCGCTCCACGTTCAGTGTCATTTAACCTCTCTACAAATGTAAACTCTTCGGTGCTAATCTTCTCTGGAATAGCTTGTGCAATTCTATCTCCAATCTCAAAATGGAAATAATTAGTGCTTGTATTGTGAAGAATAACCTTCCATTCTCCTCTATAACTAGAATCAATAACGCCAGCAAGAACATTAATACCACTCTTTACTGCTAATCCAGAACGAGGAGCAACACGCATGTAATACTCTGGGCTGAACGAAGTGCAAATACCAACAGGGACCATCATTCTCTCGTTTGGAGCAATAGAACCTTCTTCGGTAGCATACAAATCAAATCCAGCATTACCATCTGCTCTTTGCTGTAGATTAACAAATCCATTCATTTTAATAACTCTAAGATTTAGGCTCATTTTTCCTCTCAAAAATAGTTGTTTCATCAGTTGACGTAGTGTTGGACCCAAACTCTAACCAAGATATATCACTAAAATCTTCATGTGAATTATCTTCTATCCATCGCTTTTTAGATTCGGGCCATTCTGCTACTAACTTTTCCCATAACTCAATTGGGATTTGGATCATAGCATTATCTTTGGATACTTCAAAATCATATCCATCAACTTTTAAATATACATGCTTATCATCAAATACTTCTTGGTAAAGATGATGTTGCTTACCATAATTTAAACTTACTTTGGTACTCATTAAATTCCTGTGACAACCGTAGCCGAACCTCTCCAATTAATTTCGCAGATTGGTTCATACCATCCTTCATTATCAAGATTAGATGTATCTGTCCACTCCAAAAGACCACCTACATAAACATTTACAGTAATATCGTTTCTACCATAATATGCTGAACCTGGATAATCATGAACATATACAGTATATACACCAGCATAAGGAGAGTCAATATTAGTGTTTTCTGGTCCTGTTCCAGAAATATCATCAAGATCCAAAATAGGGTTATCTAGTGAACCAGCAGAACCCCATTCTAATCCGCCTGTGCAATTTGCATAATAACAATCGGACGAAAAATCTGTTAGAACACCAGATGGGCGTAATAAATGTAAATCCATATCATCACCAGAATTGGTCCAGAACAATTCAATCCAAAGACCATCACCAGCTTTTGCAGTTAAGGTAGCAGAACAAGGCTCAGACACTTGCCCTATTGAGTTTGTAACGATTAATTGACCTGTATATTCTCCTGCTAACTCTGGTGTAAACAAGCGTCTATTAGCAGTTCCAGCGGGCATACCGATAGCATTACCAGCAGGAGCAGAAATTAGGGTCCAATCCCAATTTGTAATAGCATAACCAGCACTATCATAAGAAGAATTACCAACCCAATCTGCTGACCCATAAATAGCATCAATTTCAATAGGATCTACGGAACAAACAGCAATAGGTTGACCTAATGGTTCACTTGTATCTTCACTCGTATCAATAGAAGTATCTAATCCACTATCAATAATAGCACTATCGATTGAAGTATCAATTGGTTCTGGTTCTGGATTTGGTTTTTTATTAACCTCATAATCACTACCACAAGCTAAAAATAAAAGTAAAGTAAGCATAATTTATCTCCAAGAATAAGTAGTTACGCAGCAAGCTTAGCAGCAAGAAGCTCGCGATACTTAAATAGTGCAACTTCCTTGAACTTGGCTTCAAGCATAATGTCTACATCGTGACCGTGTGTGTCCATAGTAGACCAATAACTATCGGAGTGAGCTTGCGCGGGACACTTGATATTCTGTTCTACTGCTCGCGATTGTGAATAGTGGACAACAGGCTTTACATTACCCCAAGTAGTAACGGCAATAGCAAGCGCATCAGCAGAAGACATACCACCATTATTAAGTGAATGGTGATGTTCGTCATAAACAATTGGAATATTGGTGTGCTTGTAAATGAGGTTATAAAGTTCTTCAACAGTATAGAGAGAGGGCTTATCATCGTTCTCCAGAGTAAAGCGGCACTTGACATTATCGGGAACAAGATCCCAATTGTTAAGGAACTGAGCAACAGCCATAGGCTTGTCCTTGTAAGTTGCACCAACATGAATATTGATCTTGTTGTAATGCGTGCGAGAAAGGCCCATAAGGTCAAGAATATCGGCGTGGATAGTAAGATCCTTGATGGTATTGGTGGTCACAGAAGGGTTAGAAGAGGTGAGCTTGTTGAAAGGACCGGGATGAAAAGTAAGACGCTGACCAACAGAAGTAGCATAATCACCACACTTACGAAGCATAGCAGCAATCTGCTCAATATTAGGAAGGTTGTAAATACCATACTCGGAAGCCCAAGGGAACATATCGGAGGACATACGATAAAACTTGATATTGTTGGCAGTATTCCAAACAAGGATGGTATAGAGGTCACAAACATTTTGGTAAGCAAGCTGAGCAGCATAGTTGATACCACGCTCGTCAAAGGTCTTGCGAATCATAGTGCGGTTGGTAGTAATACGGGACTTTGCAGGGAGTTCGGAAAACTGATGAACGATGCAAGCGAAGCCAAGATTGGTAGACAAGAGAAACCCTCCAAGGACAGATTATCCAAGGAGGGCTGGGAAGTCAACGCTTTCTTAACTCTTTTAAAATAATTCTTCTTATTGCTTCTTTAAGACCCTGTAACCCAACAGGCACTCCAGCCTTAAAAGGTGCTGGTTTAAATGGTTTGGATACTATTGGTTTGTTGACTTTTATACCACTTATATCTTCAAACATCGATAATTCTGTTTCGCCACCTATTACAGTTTCTTTAAACCCTTCTTCGGTCAAATGTGGGACTACAAGATAATATCTATACATATTACCAGAGCCTTTTTTAATTATTTTAGCATCTTCTTTAAATAATAATTGTCTTTGATCTGGAGTTAACTGATTTGCATAATTTTTAAAGTTAAATATGAAAACACTTAATGGTTTCAACTTATCGACGGCAGCATCACTTTTTGGCGTAGCAAAAATATTAAGAATATCTTTAACTTTAAATGTAGCTAATGCTTCTTTATCTTCGCTTGGAAAAAAACTTTTCTTAATTAATGTTGGATCTGGTTTTGGTTTATAACGATCAGCAAATTCATCACTTTGTAATTCCTCTTCTGGATAATATACAAAATTTCCAGCTTCACTTAAAGTATTTTTTATTTCTTCTCTAATAACTTGTCTAATTTTTGCTTCTGTTATTCTCATAATAAAAAAATGGTTCCTTACCAACTAAATAGTAAGGAACCATACTTTTACGCCAACAATCTAAGTTGTTTTGCTACATTATTAATACTAAATCCCCATTCATCGTGATTTGGTTTAATCATATAAGGACGATTTAGAAACACAACATCTTTTTCTTTTACTCCCCAGCATTTAACTTGAGTTTCTGTATTAGTAGAATCAATACCATTTAGAACCCAATAATCTTTGCCTGTTGCGGTTTTCTTCTTTACGATCTCGCGAACAATAAACCAAGCAAGTCCTAATTCTTCATCATACTCCGAAAGAGGTGGGACAAACTTTTCATCAAGCCTATTCATAATTTCAACAGGAACAACAAGATTTACTGGGTAAACACCTGTAAGCTCTGTTAAATACTGGATCTTTTCTTCTTGGCTGAACTCTCCTTCTGGTTTATAAAGCTCAATATTCTCGATTAGATTCTTCAGTTTACGAGGACGGTCAACTGCTACTGCTGACCAGAAGTGTTTAGCTCCTGTAAATCTTTCATCGACAAGAGTATCCATAGCTCCAGAACGAACAAGAACGTCAATAGCTTTTTTGTTTAGTTTACTGTATGTAATATTCTCGTTAAAAAGGAATTCTTCTACTGTCTTGAATGGACGATTATTAAAGATTTGTTGAATAGCTACATCGCCAAGTCCTTTAATTGAAGAAAGTGGTTGAATTAGAGTATTTCCATCATCACCAATTTCCCACACCAATCCAGAAGTATTGATGTTTAGTTTTTCAATTTTGAAACCCATAGATTTAGCAAGATTGATAGCATATTCTTTGTTCTTCGCATCTTCTTTATCCAAGAAAGCAGCAAACCATTCTGCTTTATAATAAGTCAGTAGCCAAGCACACTGAAATGACAGGATCGAATAGCAAACGGCGTGAGATTTATTGAAACCGTAGCCTGAAAAATATTCAAAGGTTTCCCACATTCTCTGTGCCTCAAGCTTGGCAACACCTTTTTCAACACAACCTTCGATAAACTTATCATGAATTTTGTCCTTTTCTTCAAATCCTTTACCTGTTCCTTTCTTGGTTAGAAGTTTACGAAGTTTGTTTCCTTCATCAAGGTCAACATCTTTGCCAAGTTTGTGAGCCAGAATAGCAATTTGCTCTTGGAAGATCAAAAAGCCATGAGTTTGTTTTGTAACTTCTTTTGCGATTGGATGGATATATTTGATGCTTTCTGGTTCTTCAACTGCCTTAATATAATCTTTATCTACGTCTGCTCCAAGAGGACCGGGACGATAAATAGAAGTAATTGCTGACAGATCGATAATATTGCGTGGCTTTACTTTCTTTGCGAACTCTTGAACAGGACGTTCTGTAAATTGAAAGACACCAGCAAAGTTACCTTTATCAAATACATTCTTATATACCTTGCTATCGTTCATATTCATAACATCTGGGTGTAGGTTTTCGTTGTAGAAAGCCTTTACATCATCAAAAGTTGGATTTTTGATGCCCTTATGACGCTTTAGAATATGGCGAATAGCACCTTCAATCATTCGCAAAGAAGCAATACCAAGAATATCAAATTTAATAAAACCCATAGGCTCCAAATGACGGACGTTTTGACCCTCTGACCAAGGAGTTTGACGAACACCATCGGAGTTAATGAGTGGCATATATTGATCAAGGTTTTCTCCAACTACAACACCACCAGCATGACGAGAACAAGAACGAACTTGTCCATAAAGAGCGTTGATGTGCTCCGCAATATGAGGATACTTCTTTAGGAATTCTTGTAGTGTAGATGAATGCTTTTTTACTTCCTCAAATGTAGGCGTATAAACACCAGATTTAATACCATGCTCCTTCTTCGCCAAAGGTGTAGCTTCGGCCATCATTTTAGATGTTACATCATTTACTTCCTTGAATGAAATATCGTAGAACTTGCTGATATCCTTAACAAGTGACTTAAGCTGAAGAGTATTCCAGTTAGAAATTGGAACTACAGTAGTATCGCCCCACTCCTTAATTAGCATATCCTTAAGCACCATAGGATCAGCAACGTCATAATCGATATCTGGGAAACCTTCTTGGTTCTTCGTCATAAATCGCTCAAATAGAAGCCCATGCTTAATTGGATCTACTTGTGTAATTCCAAGAGCATAAGAAACAAGCGAACCAGCAGCAGAACCACGACCGGGACCAACTAATTGAATTCCTTGTGCTTTATCGCTAATCGCTTTCATAGTAAGAAAATACTTACTAAAACCACGACCTTCGATAACCTCAAGTTCCTGTTCAAGTTGCTTGATATAATTTGGCTTCATAAGATTTAGTTTACGAAGACCTTCAATAGAATATTCCTTAAGTGCTTCACCAGCAGTAAACCCAGCAGGAACAACAAATTCTGGAAGGCGAACAGTTGTATCGGGCATGAAGTTTTCAATACGTTCATGTGCAATCTTATAACTGTTTGTAATACTTTCAAGAACTAGGCTTTGCTGATAATGGGTATTACATTCCTTAGAATACTTTTGGAAAGCCTCAAACATTTGGTCGCCGTTCTTTGGATAAAGCTCGTAACCAATTTCATCAACACCAGCGGGAAGCTCGGAATTACCCTCAGCCCACTCTGGTTTACCTTTTCCTAACCAACCAAGACGCTTATAAAGCTCACGGTCCTTCCAAGCATTAGGATTTGGGTAATGGCTATCACAAGTAGAAACAAGCCCAATACCAAACTCTTCTTGCATTTTGATAATATACTTATTTAGAATATGTTGCTCTGGTACATTATTCCACTGTAACTCACCATACCAACGATCACCAAAGATCGAATTCATACGCTTAGTTGTATTACGGAAAGAATCAAGGATAGCTTGCTCACCCTTGTCCTTATTCTCCCAATAACAACCAGCATAAACGCCACCAAGGCAAGCAGAGAGCGCAATTACACCCTCATTATACTTCTCCAGCATATCGAAATCCATACGAGGATAACGATAATAGTTTTCTGTCTTATAACTCTCCGAAACAAGCTTGAAGATATTATTAAGACCCTGTTGGTTTTGAGCCAAAAGAACAAGGTGACGACGACGATTAAGAAGTGACTTAATTTCCTTCTTTGAAGCATTTTCATCTTCAACAGTAGCACCAGAAACAGATTCATCGTCTGTTGCTGCTTTCTTCTCAAGCTTGTTCTTTTCGTATTCTACCCGCCAATCGGTAATAGAAGGAATAAAGTAAGCTTCAACGCCAAAGATAGGCTTGAAATTCTTACCTTCCTTCTTCATCTTTTTAGCATGGAGAACTTGCCAAGAAAGACCATTCATGTTTCCGTGATCTGTTAGGGCAAGTGCATCCATACCGTTGGAATGAGCAAATTCCATGTGGTCGGGTGGAAAAGACATAGCATCAAAAATTGAACCTGCTACTGAATGGGCGTGAAGCCCGACAAATGGAATGTTACTCATTTTACCCCTCGTAGTTGTCGTTATCGTCTTCCGTTACATAACCGTCGCCTACCCAATAGGCAACCTCTTCAATTTCTTGATCTTGGCTATTCTCTCCCAAAGATCCGTTAGTTGAAGTATCTGGATCTCTTGGGTATGCTTCAACAAATTCAGTATTCATAAGTTCTCCATCAGTAAATTTAAGCTTCCAAACTTCATCAACACCATAAATGGTAATCCATCCATGATAATTTGCATCTTCATCACCTACATATACACTACGAAGTATCCCAAAAACAGGATGGGTTCGTTCGTCTTCTGGGACAGTTTCATACTTATATACTCTGTGAATAAGCCTACGATCCTTTAGATAATAAGTGTATAGCGCATTATCAAGAGATTTAGTTTGGTATTCTCCAACAAGAGGACCATTCTCAATATTTTCAACAATCTCAACAGTATCATACATTCCCATCGTTTTGTTCTCCAATTATAGTGTGTTTAAAATCTTTGAAATATTTCTTTATAACATCAGCAGTATAGTATTTACTTTGATCTGATCCCATATAATCACGATACCCATTCCAGCTTCCTACATTATGGTAACTTTTTGCTGGTATCGCTTCGTATTCCTTAATGATATCACTTACAAAAATATCGTCAAGACCATACAGGCGAGGATCTGGTCCTGGTATTTTATTCTTTATTCTGTTTCTAAATTGTTTAAATTGATCTCTGGAAAATGTAAATCCTAAATATTCTCCATCCATCACAGTTTTACCGTCTGGAGAAGTAACTAAATAGTTTTTATCAATTACAGAAATATCTTTCCTGTGATATTTTAATTGCTTTGGATGATAAACACCGTATGGGAAAGCAACATAATACATATGAGGAATATACCATCGAGACATTACCCAACCAATATAAAAGGCGTGGTAAGCTCCTTGTAAGGCGGAAAAGCCTAAACTATCTCTTTTACCCATATGCTTAGACATAACCGATACATAAAATATAGGCACTCTTTCAAACGAGTTAACAACGCCTATTGCTGGATTGAAACCTGTATAAAAAGAATTAACTGGTTCATATACAAAGTTGCCTATCTTATGTTTCAATAGGGGCATAACATCTGGATAACAAACAACCCAAATAGTTTCGCATCCAGCCCAAGCACATTCTAGTATGGCTCTTTCTACCATAGTATAGTTTGGTCCAATAGGCATCATACTATCGTGCCAAGGCATTTTAAAATCTAAGGCTTCACCAGAAACAGGAACAATACCTGCTAGATGAAAACTCCCTTTATTTGTCCTGTTTTCTGTGTCAATTTCGAGCATGTTTTATACATCACATAGTTAGTTGTTTTTTTCTCTTCAAAAATATCTTTGATTGTTAGATGGGTCATGGATTTAACATTATCCCAATCATGATATAAATGTGGCTTTTCTTTAACGACTTGTCTATCTATAAACTCATATTTAATTGGTCTATAGTTTTTAACACCATTAGGACGATAACCATTATTTTGTCCCTTCATGTTGTATTTAGTAAAGATACTTTTTAATGTAAACCGTAAAATGTAATCAGTCAAGTCATTTTGTAATTCTGTTTGACCACTTACATATGATATTAAACAACCATCAGCGGGACGATTTCCACCAGCTTGTAAAAACCATAATTTATTACCATAATCCCATTCTGTTTGAACCATAGTAAAATCAAAGTTAATCATAAGAAAATGAAATATCATCCAATCGTATACAATAAGCTTTTTATTCATTTTATAGGCTCTTGTTAAACCTTCTACGCCTTCATCATCAAACAACAAGATTTCTTTTGGTTGTAACTTTATTAATCTATTGTTCTGTGTAGTTATTTTAACAAGTTCATCATCTATTCTTAAGGTCTGTATATTTGTGCATGGTAATAAACCAGACATAGATAATGAAAAGAATAATTTGTTCCACACTTCTAACTTGCTGGAGCCTATAGTTAATTCGCCTTCGCTTGTTTTAATCGTTCTTGGTATATTTTCATGGTCTAATGCACCCCAAAAATTATCATCAACTTCTAAAGCTTCAAATTCTGTTGGAACTTTAGCAACCGAATAAAACAAAGGCAACCCATGAAGATAAGCATAAAGCAAACCTTCAAGGGTTGAACCTATTACTATTTTATCGTATTTATGTATTTCTTTTTTCATCAAGAATACGACGATAAGCTGCTACTGTCTTTGGATATAAATCACTTACAATTTCCAAACAAGCTTGAGCTACAACTTGAATTTCATATTGTGCGCCTTCATGCGTTCTAAGATCAATAAATTTAAGTAGATTACCAAGATTTACTGTTCCATAGTATTCAGTATAGAGATTTTGTGGAAGAACACCTCTTGCTTGCTCACGACAAACACCAAGTTCCATCAATTTATTGTATAGTTTTACGCTATCTTCGTGATGGTCCTTAAATGCGTCACTAACCCTACGTCCTTGAATCCACTGATCTGGTTCTTCTACCCAAGGATTAATTAGGCTTTCAGTATTGCTGGCTTGTCGATTTGATTTATGCTGTGTTCTAAACTGCTCTGGCTCGTAGAATTGTAAGTTTTCTTCAGTATATCGCCTTGATATCTCATTATAAGACCAAGTGCGATGCCTGTGATGTTGAGAACGAACATACAGAGGAACTTTAAATCTAAAAGTTACAAGACAGTGTTCCAATACAGAAGTATGTTTATGGCGAATAAGATAATCAATAAGTTTTTCATCCTTATCATCTAGCTCTTCTTTGTGCTTCCCAAAACTTACACGCGCTGAATTAACAACAGTAAGATCTGAACCCATACTTTCTACAAGTTCAACCTTACCAATTCCATCACCATAAATCTCAATCGATTTCATCTATTCCTCGCTAATAAGATTCTTGCTTACAAGTGTATTGTGGCTTTCTACAAGTTGGTCCATATTAATCTTTGATTTGGAAAGACGATAAGCTTTTACTGCGCTCTTAATATCGTCCTTGCTAAGCCAGCCCTTCTCTACATAATCTTTACGAAGGTCTTTTGCTTGTTCCTTAAATGGAGTAATACACTCTTCAATAGCAGCAAGCTGACGGATATAACTTGCGATATTATCTTCTCTTGACATTACGACTTCTTGTGACATTCCTACTCCTTGGTGACGGTAGCAATAACATAGTTCTGTGGTATGAGGTAGTGCTTTTCGCTTTCTATTTCAACTTCCTCAATCAAATGCGAAGGAACCAAAATTAAACTTTCTGGTCCGTATTTATCATTAGCATCTTCAATAACCCGCATTACTTTATATGGGCTTTGCTTCTCTTTATAATCAGTTGGAAGAAGGAAAGCTTGTTGGGGTTTCTCTTCTATAACCTCTAGGGGTTCTATTAGCAAGTAGTTGTTTCGTGGGGATAGATAATACATTAAGCACCTAATAACCTTTTGTTTAATTCGTATTCTTCGTTATTTAAAAAAGATGTAGCTCTTTTTTCACAATACTTACAAATAAAATCAACTTGTATTGTATTGTTAATTTTTGCTTCAATACGTCCCGTTGGAATCCAATAGTGAATTCTACTATTTGGATCTGAACTTACACATTTTTTGTTTTGTTCATAAATTGGGACCAAATGATTACATTTTGTAGACATAAATAACCTCCATATTGATTACTATTAAAATAACCAATATGGAGGCTATCGTCAAGCTTTTAGATCAGCCGCACTTTGAATTTCCACAGTCAGCACAAGTAACACATCCATCTTGGTAAATCAAGTTAGTTGATCCACAATCTCCACAAGTTTTGGTTCCTGTAGCTTTTGTACCGTCTGGAACGTAGTGTTTTAGAACTCTTGCGATTGAACGAGCAAATGAGAACATATCAGCATCTTGCTCTTTCTGCATTTGTTCTACAACATAATTGATTGGAGCACCATGACGAAGTGAAAGAGAAAGCAAACGGGTAAATGCTGAATGATTTGGATTATCAAAGACCTTGGATACATCTTTAATAGTTAAATCATCAACTACCAAATCGTAACGAGCTTGATTTTTACCAGTTGAAACTTTTAGAAGTTGTCCTTTCTTTGCATTCTTTGGAAGATCTACAATTTTATTTGCTCCTCCAAGAATTTCATAAGGCTTGTCGTTCATTAGTCCAACAAGAATAGTCCACTTCTCACCTTTTACCGTGACATTATGAATATCAGTTTCAAGTGTTTGAGGACGTTTTGGAGCATTATGCTGTGGGAAATCCTCTTTCTTTGTTTCTGTAATCAAAACACCATCGCGAGAACCATCAACATAAACAGTAATTCCTTTAAGTCCAAGTTTCCATCCAAGGCGATAAAGCTCCGAAACTACCTCTGGATCTGTGCCTTTTGGAAGATTGATTGTGGAAGAAATTGAATGATCAATATGCTTTTGAATTACACCTTGAATTTCAACACGACGCTTCCAATCAATTTTGTCCGATTCAGTAAAGAAGGAAGGAACTTCATCTGTTTCAAAACGCTTTAAATAATCTTGAACATTTTGGTGGTAAACTTTATATTCAGTCCATTTATCGCCCATAACATCTACGAAAGCTGCTACTTGATCTTGCTCATTATGAGAAAGTTTACGACGGCGAATATAGAAATTACGGAATACAGGTTCAAGACCAGATGAAGTTTGAGACATAATTGAAACAGAGCCAGTTGGAGCATTTGTTAGGATGCTAATATTTCTACGTCCAAATGTCTTGATAGCATTTTGAAGTGAAGTTGGAAGAGATTTAATGAATTCATTATCTTTTTCAAGTTCCCAATCAAATACAGGGAAAGCTCCACGCTCTTTAGCAAGCCAAACTGATTCTCCGTAAGCACATTCTTTAAGGGTTCGATAGATTTTATCAATCATAACAAGACCATCGGCAGAATCATATGGAAGACGCAAACAAGCCAAAGCATCAGCAAGACCGTGTGTTCCAAGTCCTGTTCTACGACCATCTGCACAAGCTCTTAAAAGATTAGTCCAAAGTTCTTTTTCGTCTGGAGTGTCACAAGCATTTAGAATACCTGTAAGCTTCTCAATTTCAAGTTGGACCAAATCGTCGGAAAGGCGCATAGCACGTTTAGAAACTGTTTGGAACTTATCGAAATCAAAGTAAGCATTATCATCAAATGAATTTACTACAAATGATTTGAGGTTTATTGAGATAAGACGGCAGGAGTCATAAGCAGAAAGAGGAATTTCACCACAAGGATTGGTTGTAAGTGTTTTGAATCCATAATCTTTATAACTCTCTGCTGGTAGGAATTTCTCAATATTTCCCCACATCAAGAGTCCGGGTTCTGCTGTTTTCGTCGCGGAATCAACAATATCCTTCCATAACTCTCTGGCTCTAATAGTTTGAGTGTAAGTAGGAACGCTGGAATCAACAGGAAATCTAAGAACAAAATCTTGATCTTGCTCCACAGCTTCCATAAAGTCGTCTGAGATTCTAATTGAGACATTTGCACCTGTTACCTTTGTTAAGTCATGCTTCATCTTAACGAATTTAAATACGTCTGGGTGTCTTACATCAATTGAAATCATAAGAGCACCACGACGACCATTTTGACCAATCATACGACAAACATATGAATAGAAGTCAGCAAACGACCAAGCACCTGTTGTAGTACCTGCTGAATTATTTACAGTCATACCTTCTGGGCGTAGGTTGGTAATATCTACTCCAACACCACAACGACGTTTAAACAAATTAGCAAGATACTTACCAGAATCCATAATTGATGAAACATTATCTTCTGGTGAAGCAACTACAACACAATTTGATAGTGATGCTACTGTTTCGTTATTACCAATTCCATACATAGGAGAACCTTGTGGAACGATATAACCAAAGTTTTTAATATCATTATAAATTGTATCGTAATCTAATGCTGTCTCACCACCAAACTTTGCTTCAATACGAGCAAATTCTTTGGCTATACGTTGGTGCATTTGATCTGGATCTGACTCCAAATACTTACCATCTTTTGTCTTTAGAGCGTATTTTGTTGTAAATACGTTACCTGCTAATTCGTCACCCTTAAAATAAGTAACGCTATTAGAATTAACTTCTTCCTTACTATACATCTTCGTTCTCCGTTTTCTTTTTCTTATATTTAGAATACTTCTTCTTCAAGTTATCTTCTTGCTCTTTTGAACTTTTAACCATTATATCCGATGGTGTCTCTCCTGTCGAGGGTAATACTTTAATCTTGACATTAGAAGTATCCATGAAAATTGGATAGACAAGCCCATCTGGACCGTTACGGTTTTTAGCTACAAAGATACGACCAGAGTTAGTAGTTTTATCTTCAACAGTTCGTGACACAGAGAAAATAAAATCTGCTACGAAACACTTATTAAATGCTTCGCTAATGCTTTCCATAGTAATAACTTCTGCGTTTAGACCAGAACGATTTGTTTGTGATGCGGTCCAAACAGGGCAAGTATTCTCTTGGGCTAATCCTCGTAGCTCTTCATAAATAGTTTCAAGTTCCTGTCTCTTCTCCTTTTGATTAGAAATAGGACGAAGAAGATCACCATAGTCAACGATGATCATATCTGGTTTAATACCCTTAATTTTTAGCTTTTCAAGATGAAGTTTTAGAGTATTTGTAGAAGCAGATTTAGTAGGATATTCCTTAACAATCAGCTTTCCAGCAAGCTCTTGAACCGATTGGAAAATCTGCTCCTTAAATGAAAACAGATTCTTCAATTCAATACCTGTAAGGCAGCTATCATAACGTGAAGCTACAACAGAATCAGCAAGCTCTAGGGTATAGTGAACTACGGTTTTGCCAGCACGAATAGCTTCTGTTCCAAGATGTACAAGAACCATAGATTTACCAGCACCTGTAGGAGCAATTACAACTCCAAGCTCACCAGAGCCAAGACCACCCTTACAGATTTCATCAATCTCAGCCCACCCCATCGATAGAGGATTACGAGATTTAAGTTGAAATCTTTTCTCAAAGTCAACAAGATAATCGTAACCAAAATCGGAGGTAGTGCCAAGTTTTAGAGCTTCGTTAATAGTTTTAGAAATTTCATCAAAAGAAGCAGTTTGAAGAAGTTTAACGGACTTCAACATAGCTTCCTTTAGCTTCTGCTTTTTACAGAAATCAAGTGAGGTTTCCTTAACGAAATCAGCACCGTCTGGTTCTTTATCGTGAATACGGGCAAAGTAATCACGAACTTGCTTTTGCACTGTCTCGTTTTGATCATCAAGACCTGTGCGAATAAGCGTAGTCATAATATCAAAGGTAGGATGAATCTTGTATTTATCTTTATAGTTAAAGATAATATTTACAAAAGCTTGTAGATATTTAAGTTCAAGAAATTCTGTTGAAAATACTTCACGGATCTGATCACTAAAAGGCCGATCAAGCAAAATCAGTTGAACCAGATTTTCTTGAAAAGCGCGGCCAAAACGACTAAAATCGCTCTTTTCTGTTGTTGTCATAAGACACCTTTTGGAAGTTATAGAGTAATACGGCTAGGGTAGAAAGTCAACTACCAAGCTTTACAAGACCAATAACGAGCTTTGGTCTTTGGACCGGGATTCTCACAGTTATGTCTTGCTCTAAATGATTTACGTCTTGCTGGAATGCTCTTTTTAATTTTCATGTTTTTATCACCAAAATTAACTTTTACAACATTACCTTTCTCATTCTTTACGTAAACTTTTGATTTCTTAACATCACCTTTCATGGGCTTATTAAGCGTGACTGTTTTACCTTGATACTTAGCCTCTTGGATAACGGCTCTATCATTCTCTAACAACTCTTGAAGACAACCGCCACAAACAAGTGTTCCATCATCTAAATGAGCATCGTCATACTCAGTTTCTTCGGTTTCAATAAAATTCTTAAAATTTTCAGTTAATACTTGAAAATCTTTAAATGATGAAAATTTAGTCATATTATAATTAGTCCTTTTTCTTTTTTGTCCACGATATTGGAGAAGAAGATTTCTTTTTTCTTAATGGTCCTTTACCAGCAGATTTACACTGTGCTTTTGTTGGTCTGCAAGCTGGGTATTTGCCACCTTTATCAGCACTATCTCTTCCACAAGGACCACCAGTTCTACAATTTACCCAACCTTTTCCATCATTTCTTGCAAACCATCCGTGAAGACCTTGTTCTTTTTCTTTTGAGAAGTTTGGTTTATAAGCTTTTTTTTTTGCTTCTTCTAAAATTTCCACTTCTCCAAGGTCAATATCTTCATTCTTCTTCTTACCTTGACAGTGAGCTTTTTGTGAGAAACCTTTTGGATTTTTACAATCAATAGAACGCTTATACTTCTCTGACCATTCTTCTTCTACTACTTCTATTTCTTCTAATAATAAAGCGTCGTCAATTTCTTGATTGGAGGCATTTTCGCTTACGCCTTTCCAAATCTTTCCTTGACGACACTTTACAACGGCTCCAGAAGCATAAGCAGAGGGCCAAACATCATATTTACGTTTTGCTATTCTTGTGCAACGATCACCACTTTTCTTTTTTTTCTTTGCTTCTTGTAATGTTGCAACTGTTCTTTTATTATATTTATTCGATATATAAGTTTGCAACTCTTTATTGATATTAAAATCATTTGGTAAAGGACCAGTTTTAGTAGCAAAAGCTTTTGCTAATTCATTTAGAAATTGATTCTCTATTTTATCATCAACAATAGCAGAAAAATTATCATCAATATTAATTTTATCTAAGAATGTTCCTGTTTTTTTATCATCTGGTAGTTTACCAATATATTTAAACAAATCATATGCAGTTTTTAGACCAGCACTCCCTATATCAATACCAACTTTTTTTAAAACATCCCATTTCTTACTATCAATTGCGTTTTTAATTACTTTGTTTAGGTCTTCATAAGTATGAATACCACCAGTTACTTCTGCATTATAAACACCTTTTGTAGAACCTTCTTCTGGTTTATATTGTGTTTGTTCTTCTTTAACTAAATCGTTTAAAGATTTTTGTAAATCAACTTTAATTTGTGATGGACTAATTCCATTTTTCTTAGCAGTAGCAACAGCATTAAATAAAGAATGTTCAACAGAGCCTATAATAGTTTCTTTAGTAGCCTCTGTTTTTTCTTCTTCAGTTGGTTGTGGTTTGGTTGTTGTATTACTTGTCATTTCTTGTGAAGTTTGTTGTTGTAACTTTGTAATTTCATCAACTTCTTCTTTAAGAAATTTACGCCAGTTCTCTAATATTAATTTTTGGTTCATACATTATATAGTTCCATTTGCGACAAATCTCTTCATAGTTGTCATAAGTAGTGAATGATCTACAGTTCCAAAACCATCTTGAATAGACATTTTTTTATATTCTAATTGATTTAATAATGGTTCAAAAGTATCTAACGTTTCATTCATATGACTTTTAACTTGATATGAAACTTGAGGAGAAGCTAACTGCATGATGCGATAGTTGTCGCTAATCGCCTCACGGTTTGATGCGATTGAGGTAAAGCATTTAATCTTTTGATCTTGGTTAGAGCAATACTCAACAAGTTTATCTATCGTGCAGAATTCACTTAGTTGAAGAAGCGGAACACGTTTGGAAAGTGTTTTCATTCCTACTCCTCCAACTCCTTTAAGGTTGTCGGATGTATCACCAGCAACAGCCCTAGCCAAAGCAAAGTTATTTGGATGAACACCAAATTCTGTTAGTATCTTCTTGGTAGTTAAAATTTGCTCTTGAATTGGTCTAAATAGAATTGTTTTATCATTAACAAGTTGTATAAAATCTTTGTCTGAGGATACAATTACTTTCTGCCAATCTCTATAATGAGAATGAGTAGCAACATAAGAAATTAAATCATCTGCTTCGATGTTTGGATACATAAATTGAATGATTGGTAGATTGTTAAAATACTCAGCTAACCTTGTTTGTTGCCAAATCTTATTCTCAAGTTCTTGGTTCTCGTCTAGATTTCTTACATCACGATTAAGACGAATAGGATTACGACCTTCTTTGTAATTAGAATTCATACTCTTCCGCTTTTTGGAACCATTCTCACCATCCCAACAAATAATAATTTGATCTGGTTGAGTTTGTTTAATAAGCTTTTGAAGAATATTGATCGTGCCAACTACGCCTCCAACTGGTTGTCCGTTTGGAGATAAAGTAGGATTTGTAATGTAAGCTCTAATAAACATATTAAGAGCATCTACAATCATTAATCTCGGCATTTAATAACATCCTCCTTATATAAATATTTGTAACTTTGGGTTTCGGTAATATAAACGCAATAAATGTCTGGATAAATTTGCATAACAATACCTAAAAGCGAATACTCTCTAAATAAGGTTTGTTGCCCTATTGGAGTATCCGCAAATAGGTGTGAACTAAATGATGGACTAAACTTATTAACCCATACTAAATCACCCACATTAAGCATGTTTATCGCACAGAGTTTTGACCCAAGACCTTTCTTTCCTTTTAATAGCTGGCTCTCCACAAACCTCACAAGTTTTATAAGACCTATTTTCTACTTCGGCAATAAGGTTGGAGATTTCCAGATAAACTTCTTGTGAACATTCCTCGCCGCTATCGATATAAAATCTAAGCCCTCCGAACTTTTCCTTAACTTGTGCTGCCGTAATGTGATAATCGCTATTTTGCTGGGTATTATTATACTTTTCACTAACCTCTGCAATTTCAGCAATAAGGTCTTTCCAACCACCAGAACACTCAAAGTAAGAAAGACGAGCGAAGGTCTTTGGATACTTGTTGGTAATTTCAGTTTCCCACGTTTGATTCATTTTTTCTCCTTTTGATTTCGCTTCCAACAGCATCAATAGTTTCAATAACAATATCACTAATAGATAAAGAGCGACCACTATTTTGAAGATCTAACATCTTGTTCATCATTATATCACAACTAACAGCCATAGCATAATGAACTTGTTCTAATCCTTCTACCATTTCTTCTTCTGTAAGACGGCGAGTAGAAGTTGTCCCATTCTTCTTTCTAATTATCCAACAACCCTCTTTGGCTCTTTCCCAAGGATTATTGTAGTCAATATAGGGTTGATTAGGAACACGATAACTAATTTTATTCTCACTCATTATAAATCCTCATGGTTTCAATCTTACCATCTTCGGAGGAATAAACAACCTTCTTGATACCCACATACTGCATAGCAGCTTCGCACATAGGACAAGGCTTAGAATTCTTCAAATCACCGCACTTTCCAACGCGAACAACATAAATGGTAGCACCCTCAGTCATAGAACGGTCAAGACCAAGAATAGCACCAATCTCTGCATGAACAGTAGCATGACCACGCTGCTTCTTACGAAACTGATTAGCCCATGCCTTATACTTATTCTTGTTACAGGAGGTATTTAGAACGGCTCCAGCACGAACTAGAATAGCACCATGCTTATATTCCTTAAACTCGGTCTGCTGTGCGATTCGTGCGGCAAGGTCAATAAACCGCTGCTTCTTCTTAGACAACTTCGGGTCCGACTCCATGATGTTCTTCTCTCCAACACCATGATAGTAACAAGGCTCCCTAAGAGCGTCAACCCTTAGAGAGCCTTTGTTTTAATCTTCTGTTTCTATATTATAATAGTTGGAAGCATTACCCGTTTGTTTATCAAATTTAGTAATAAGTTCTTCTTCTACAATACTTAAAACAGCATTTCTAAAATCTTGGTTTTGAAGTTCGTTAGAAAATTCTGCTGATCTAAATTGTTTGGTAGTTCCATCAAGAAGAGTAATTTTCCACCATGCACCACTTGTAGCTCTGTCGGATTTAGAAAGAATATCGAGCCATGCTTCATGATCAGATACTTCAATCTTTTCTCCACCCCACAAAAGTTTAAGCGAACATTCTCTTCCTTCTGTACCGAACCTTGATTTCTTTAACACGCATTTGGTTTCTGATCCAATACGAAAACCTGTTGGAGACACAACAAAACTTGCTTTGCTTTTCTTAGGTGTAAGCCAAATTCTAAGAGAATATGAATAAGATAATGCTTTTCCACCTGGAGTAATGTATGGATTTACCATCATTTCTACATGAGCAGTTGGTCCCATTACGATATTTTGTTTTAATTGATTAAGAACAAGAAATGAACTTTTCTTATTTGCGATTGGTTGAATAAGTTTAGCAAGACCCTTAGCCATAATTCTTGGTTTTACAGCCATAGAAGATTGTGGATTAAAATCTCCTTCAAGATCGGCAAGTGAAGGAGTAAAAGCAAATGAGTCAAGAATAAATAAGAAATGTTCTCCTTCTCCAAGAAGTTGTTCGATAGTTTCAAGAACAAACTCTATGTTCATAGCTTGAGTATAAATGATTTCTCCAACATTACAACCTGCTTTTGAAAGAAAGGCAGGATCTAATGCTGACTCCGAATCAAAATATACTACCGTCATTCCCATTTTTTGTGCGTTAGCTGCTATTTGTGCGGCAAAGTAAGATTTACCGGATGCTTCAACACCAGCTAATTCTGTAATTCGTCCAACAGGTATACCAGCTTTTTTACCTCTACAAATAATTGAATCCAAAACATCTGATCCTGTTGGAATCCATTCAACTACTTCGGAGGGGTTTTGTTCTAGAAGATCAAAAGATACTTCTACCCCTGCTCTTTTATTAATTGATTCTCTTAATTGAGCTATTGATAACTTACCATTTGTCGTTGTTTGAGTTGTAGATTTTCTAGCCATTTTGTTTCCTTTGTTTATGAAAAAAGCGGGTATACCCCGAAAGATATACCCGCTTAGTTAGTATATATTAGCTGGCAAATTCTTCAAATGCGGAATCTACTGCTTCTGCGCCTTTTACTTTCTTGGCTTTACCTTCGCGAACTACCTCTTTCGACTCTTCCTCTGCACTTTCATCAGTAGCAAGTGCGGCATCAAGAACCTTTTGGACTTCTTGTGTGGTTTGACGAGGATAAAGCTTGGAGAAATCTGGAATAGTATCGAGCATTTCTTTACACTTTGCTGGACCACCGTATTCTGGAGAACAAAGTGGAGAGGATTTACGACGAGGAGTAATCTTTGTCTCTGGGAATTGATCCTTAGCTCCTGCTGGTGGCTTAGAATAATCAATTACAAGGTCAAGACCATCTTGTGGATCTGTAATGTCTCCATATTCTGGATTGAGAACAAGACCAATCATCGTCTCATAGGCACGCTTACCATATTCCCATACTTGAACACCCTTAGCCTCCTCACCACGGACTAGAACAGGAGACATAAAACGTTGCTTGGGGAAGAGTTCCTTAGCCATTTTCTGGCTTGACTTATCTTCATTAGCAGTTCCTTCCTTCCAAAGTTGTGAAGCGAAGTTACAGACAGGGCATTCATCGTTGAAGTTACGCTTTGGACACAAAACAGTTTTGCCTCCAACTTTGTAGTGGAAATATAGTTCCTTAAATGGATCTCCATCTTCTGTTGGCACAATACGGACTGAATGTTGTCCTTCCTCCATTTTCCACTTAACAGATGTTGAAGAGTTTTCTTTTCCATTATTGGAAAGTTTCTCAAGCTTGCTCTTCATTTTACTCATATCAATAGCCATTTTATTACTCCTTTATGTTTGTAAGTTCAACAGGACAAATCTCTCCTGTTGCCAAATTGCTTTCAAGATACTTAATTGCCGATCTTAATATTTCTATATTATCTTTTAATAATCCAAGCGATCTATTGCAAGTATCACACAACAAACCTCTCACTTTTAGTGTAACATGATCGTGGTCTACACACAAGTTTCTACTTAATTCAACTCTATCAGTATTACAAATTGCACATTTATTATTTTGTTTTTCACAAAGTTGCTTATAATCTTCAAGAGAAATACCAAATTTTTTGAGATTATTTTCTTGAACTTTTTCTGGATTGTTTATTCTCCAGGTTTTACTTCTTTCGTTCTCAGAACTTCTGTTATTTTTTCTTGTTTGTGAGATTGCTTCTTTGTTTTTATGATAGTGTTCTCTTGCTCTTTCTTTTATTTTTTCTCTGTTATTATCTCTATATTTTTTTTGAGTTTCTATTTTAGTAGTCATTTTATTCTCCTACTATAAATAGTTGTTAAACCAAAAAGTATCTAAAAGAATTTTGTTTACCGCCATGTTATCATTCTAACCTACTAGCAAATCATCGTCAAGTTCCATTTCAATAATGTTACCGACGACCGTATTATGATTAAAGATACGAAATTCCTTAGCATCTAAATCATAAACCATTTCGGACCCTTCAGCCAGAGTTCTTGGCTTCCCTGTCCCCTTTACCTTACCTTGAAAGAACGCTTCTGGCAAGTCACTTACCTTAACAAAGCTCATAGTTCTTGAACTTCCGTCTTTCTTTAGAAATGTTCCTGTAAAAGATTTCATTTTATTCCTTGTATATGTGGAGACGAATAAACGACATAACAGTAATTATCTTTATATTGAGAAGGATAAACACCGAACATAGCTTTGGCAAGGTCAGTTATTTTATCTTCTATTTGTTCAGTAATACTATCGAAAAGT
>Ga0114968_10000167_pt1 | contig 49022 bp, 39 predicted proteins | sample M_130807_EF_Meta_FD_87020 | JGI IMG/M metagenome (GOLD analysis project Ga0114968, IMG submission 87020) | Freshwater microbial communities from Lake Montjoie, Canada to study carbon cycling - M_130807_EF_MetaG | ecosystem: Environmental > Aquatic > Freshwater > Lake | place: Lake Montjoie... | reverse complement strand
CGAGATCAAATCCGGAATCCTTTTCAAACAGGAAAAAATGAAGGAGACCTGTGATTTCCTCGTTGAATTCTTGAAGAAAAATCCCGGCATCGAGGGCAAGGAGTTTCTCCGCAGCATTCTGGCCAACACCCGGTTTGCGGATGGCAAGTTTGACGAGGCCGCTGCGGATTACGATGCCATGATGAAGGACTATCCGAAATCGGGAACGATGGAGGAATACTTCTACCGCCGGGCCCTTTGTGATTTCCTCAGAAACGACTACGAGAACACCCTCAAGTCCTTCCAAGCGTATGAACAGAAATATTCGCCGGGCACTTTTACATCCGACATCCGTTATCGTCGCGGCATCATCCTGCTGGCCCAGGCGAGCCAGTCGACCGATCCGAAAAAGCAGGATGATTACTACGAGCAGATCTTCGCATCGATGGACTTGTTGTTGAAAGCCCAGGACACGGAAAAATACCGCGGCCAGATTTACATCCTGCTCGCCGATGCCCAGAAGGCCAAGGGCGGCATGGAAGTTGCGGCGGCCACCAACTACGCCAATGCGCTGAAGTTTGCCAATGGCGACAAAACGGTGATTCAGTATGCGCTTGAAGAGGCGACCACCGCACTCAAAGAGGGGCGCAGATGGAAAGAATTGACCGATCTGTGGAAAGTTTTCCTCAAGGACAACCCCGGCCATCCCATGGAATTGCGGGGCGTCAGCGAACTCACCAAGCTGTTGGTTCGTGAACAGAAGTTCGATGAGGCCAAGAAGATGATGGTTCAGTACATCATGAAGGACATTCACAATCCGCGCTCGGAATATTGTGAGATGTTGCTTTCCCAATATGCTTCGCTCTTTGTTCCCAAAAAGACCTTTGCGAAGAAAGGGGAGAAACAGGCTGTCGCCGATCCCGCGCAGCTTGCAGATGAGGTTGTTTCAGGTTTGCAACTGCCCGAGGCCAATCACACCGTCACTTATCTCGCCCGGTTGCAGTTCACCAAGGGCCAGTTTTTGACCTACATGCGCAAGCCGGAACTTTACTATGCAACCCTGGACACCATTGCTTCGATTGCCAAACCCGAGGATCTGAGTCCGACAATCCTGACGCTGGTGGGGCAGCGGTTGATCGATACCAAGAAATACGACGAGGCCAAGGCGTATTTCACGCATTTGCGCGATAGTTTTGCCGATTCATTTTACTCGGAGGCCGGTCCGATCGGCATTGGCGAGGTTGAACTGTCGCTCGCCGAATATCCTGCCGCGATCGCCGCATTCGAGGAGGCGCTTGCCAAACCGCAGGGAGGAATGCTGAAGGAGGCCACATTTGGCAAGGCAAGAGCCCTGTTTGGTCTGAAACAGTATGAGGAAGCGAAAAAACTTTTTGAACAAATCATCGGCACCAAGGAGTGGCGGGGGCTTGAAAAGGCGGGTGCTCTTTATTACATGGGGGAGATCGCCTACAAAGCGAAAGATGGCACGGCCGCCCATGGCTATTTCCAACGCGTCTATGTTTCCCATTCCGCCTATCCGGAGTATGCGATCAAAGCCTACTTGCGGGCATCCGACATGCTGCGCGCTCTGGGCCAACTGGAGGAATCCAAAGCAACACTGCGCGAACTTGCCCAACATCCCAAATTCAAGAACCTTCCTGAAGTGATCAAAGCCACCAAGTCGGTTGAGTGAAATCTTTCCATCGTATTCCCAATCCATCATGCGCTCATTTTTTCTCCTAACATTGTTGCTCCTGGCCTCGATTTCGAATTCCCATTCCCAGGAGTATCTGCTCAAAAACGGCCGACGTTTCCCCGCCAGCGCGGTGAAGATCAGCGGGATGAACTGCACTGCAACTGTTGCGGGTGAGGGCGGCATCGAGACCGTCGTTTTCACCATCAAGGACATTTCTCAGGCCACTTTTGCCCCAGTGCCCGACATGGCGAAGGCCCGCGATTTGATCGTGCAGAAAAAATTCGATGAGGCCTTCACGGTGACCGATGTCATTCTCAAGGCTACCGTTCAGTTCAAACCTCTGCCCGGCAACCCCTGGGTGGAAGCCCTGTTGCTGCAACTCGATGCTCTGGAGGGGAAGAAAAAGAAGTCATCCGATTCAAGCCAGGCCGCAGCGCTGATTTCGCTCACACCCGATGAAAATGAATTGGTGACGAAGATGATTTCGATTGTCGATTCCGAGCACACGCCGGCGGGAATCGAGAAAATGAAGGCCTTGGCAAAGGAGACAAACATTGGTTACATCCAGGCGCGCGCCCAATTGCGCATCGCCGATGTGCAGGCGGACTTTGGCAATCTTGAGCAGGCGGCGAAGGAATATCTCTGCGTTCCGATTTTCAATGCCACCGACAGTTTCCTTTCTTTCCGCGCCACCATGTCGGCTGCAAACTGCTTGTTTCAGATCAAGCGCGGCGAGGATGCCATAAAGATTCTCGAATTGTATCTGACCGACAATCCAAATACAAAATACAAAACCATGATTGAAACGGAAAAACTCCGTTTCAAGACCCCCACCAAGGACGATGCTGGGGCGAACAAAGGCGCTGCAGCAGCAGACAAAGCCCCCGCCAAGGACGACGCGGAGGCGAAAAAAGAATCTCCCAAGGAAGAACCGGTAGAAAAGAAAGAAGAAGCAGCCAAAGAAGATTCAAAGCCAGACAAAACAGTTGACAAAACCGAAACCAACAAATAAGCCTCAACCCACACAGTTTGAAACAATCGTTATGCAATTCACATATCAAGTAGTCCGTCGCCAAGCCGTCAAATTCCTTCGTTTGCTTGCCCTCGTGGTGGCCATTGGTTTTGTCTGCCCCATTATGCCCGTTGACGCGCAAGCGCCCACCACAGTAACGCCTGAGGCACCTGCCGCACCTGTCCAAACGAAAAAGTCGCTTTTCCAAACCATCGCCCAAGGTGGATGGGTCATGGTGCCCATCGGTCTTACCTCGGTGTTCACTGTTTATCTTGTGGTCGACATGTACATGCGCACCGCGCAGAAAAAACTCTGCCCTGATTCCGAAGTCTCCAAAGCCCGCCACTTTTTCCAGGCCGGCGACTACGTTGCCTGTTACCAGTCGATGAAGTCCGTGCCCTGCGCCTACAACAACTGTGTGAAATACGCGCTCAGCTTTGTCGGCAAAGGCAAGGAGCAAACGGAGGAAGCATTGATGATGGAGGTGGAGCGCGAAAGCAACCGTCTGCAAAACCGCATCAACTATCTTTCGGTGATCGGGGTGTGCGCGCCGATGATCGGATTGCTCGGCACCGTTGTCGGGATGATGGGTGCCTTCGACTCGCTCGGCAAGGGCGGTGCGGCCGGCGGTGGCAATGAAACTTCGGAACTTTCCCACCACATTGGTGAAGTGTTGGTGGCCACTGCCTCCGGCCTTTTCATCGCGATTCCCGCTTTCATGTTCTTCTATCTGTTGCGCAACCATCTATCCGCCCAAATTCACTATTTGGAGGATCAGGTGAGTTCGTTGTTCCGCAACATGCCCTACGACCACTTCCATGGTTTGGAGATTGGCGAGGAGGTCACGTACGCCGCAGTTCCCAACTGGGTCGAGGGCGGTGTGCCATCGGAGGCGTGAATCATTGGTTTTCCAATAACACTACAACAATTGTATGGCCGGAAGCGTAGGAGGTGGAAATGGCAGTGAACCTGAGTTTCAGGTGGCGCCGATGATTGACGTGCTTCTGGTGCTTTTGATCTTCTTCATGAGCATCACCACGGACCAGATTCTCAAGGTGGACAAGTCGATCACTCTGCCTCTCGCTCCCGATGCCAAGCAGCGCAAGGTGGATCTGCAGAACCAGGCGGTGGTGAACATCGACTGGCTGGCTGCGGAGAATCGGGCGGTTGTGAAGTTCGGCCAACAGGTATGCGACCCCATGGAGCAGGTTGCGGAATTCATCACACCGATGAAGACGGCCAATCCGAAGTTGCAAATCATCGTCCGCAGCGATGGTGATACCCCGGCAATCGAAGTGCAAAAAGTCATCGAGCAAATTGCCGCCGGCGGCGTTGATGACATTTCCCTTTCCGGCATCAATCGCAAATGATCATCCCATCCCATGGCCAATAGAAACAAACACAAGAGATCCACTGAAATTCATTTGGGCTTCCAGATCGCACCGATGATCGATGTTGTCTTCGTGATCATGCTGTTTTTCATGGTCATGGCGGGACAGGTGCAAAAGGAGCAGGAACTGAAGCTCAAACTACCCGGCAGAGCCGTGGCTTCGGAAGAGGTGGAGGCGATCGAGGAGACCCAGATCCGCGTGCTGGAAAGCGGCGATGTCCTGCTCAACGATGAGCCGATGGGTGCGCCGGGGGATGCCAAGCTGGTGGAAATGACCGCCACCTTGATCCGGCTGAAACAGGCGTCCGATGACGCCCGCAGCAAGGTTGTCTGCACGATTGTAGCCGATGAATTAGCTCCTTTCCAACGCGTTGTAGATGTGTTGAATTCCCTCTCAGTGGCAAGGATTGCCAATGTCACATTTGAAGTTCCCGCAGAGTAACAATCAAACCAACCCCAAAACCCGATGAGTGATTTCAACCAGTATGATCAGCAGCAAGGATTCGATCAATACAACCAGCCGAACGAATTCAATGATCAGTTCGGGGGCATTCCCCAGCCACCCGCCAAGACGGGACTGGCATTGTGGATGGCCAAGCTAGGCATGGGATCCTTCATGGTTTCGATGTTGGTCCACGCGATTTTCATCATTCTTGCGATCTTTTTCATTTTCCGGTGGATCAAACCACCCCCGGAGCCTATTCCTGACTTCATTCCCGGCGGTGGCGGCGGCGGCGGTCAGAACGGCGAAGTGGCGCACAAAATCAAGACCTCGATGAGGCGCACGGTTTCCGCTGCTCTGAGCAACAAGCGGATCACGGCGAACACGCAGACTTCCACGTTCACCCTGCCTGATACCACGGACATGCCTGCAGTTCCGTTGCCCTCGGATGTCCAGGCCAGTTCTGGTGATGGCGGTGGCGCGGGTGGTGGTCATGGCAAGGGCATCGGCCGCGGCATTGGCTCGGGTGAAGGCTTGGGCAGGGGATTTGGCAAGGGCAAAGGCACGTTTTCCCTCATTCCAACAATCATGCAAGGCCGTTGTACTCCTGCGGAGCGGACGCGGATGGTCCGCGAGGCAGGCGGAACGGATGCTGTGGAGATCGGTGTCAAAAAATCCCTCGATTGGTTGAAAAGTCAACAGAAGCCGGATGGCTCCTGGGGTGACACCAAGCAGGTGGCGATGACCGGTCTGGCGCTGCTCTGTTATCTCGGGCATTGCGAAGACACCCAATCCACTGATTATGGCGCGGAAGTTTCCAAAGCGATCGGCTATTTGGTGAACATCGGCATGGCCAACAATGGAAAATTGGCCTCCAATTTTGGAGAAAACTCCTGGTGTTATGAACACGGCATCGCAACTTATGCCCTGGCCGAGGCTCTGACCTTCTCAAAAACATTGAAGTTTCCGATCGCGAATCTTGAATATGTAGTGTCCCGAGCGGCGCAAACGATCATCGACGGACAAAATCCCAATGGTTCCTGGGATTACAAGCTCGATGCATCATCGACGCGCAACGACCTTTCTGTAACGGGCTGGCAGATGCAGGCCTTGAAAGCGGTCAAGGCTTCGGGTGCCGCAGAGAATGGACTGGAGGCAACAATCCGCAAGGCGGTGAAATACCTTGGCGACAAAGTCGGCGACCAGGGTGCCTATATCGATGACGGCATGTTTGCCTATAGCGGCGGATCTCACAGTCCTGCTTTGTCTGCGGTCGGCGTGCTTTGCCTGCAGCAGTGGAGCAAGGGCAACACGGGTCCCGCAAAAGCGGGTGTGAAGTATATCTCGAACGGTCTTAAACAACGCACTGGCGATGCCAAGGGCGCGGCGTTTCCCGGTCAGGATGCCTATACGTTCAATTACAAGACCAACTGCGACCTTTACGCATTCTATTACGCAAGTCAGGCGATGCGTAATGCCGGTGGCGGGGATTGGGCTGCCATGAACAAGGCTATTTTGGAGGAAATCGTTCCCAGCCAGGCAGTGGATGGCTCTTTTGCCATGCCTGCAAAAATGCCCCACTTCACGAACAAGGTGTATTGCCAATGCTTGAACACCCTGATCATGGAGGTCTACTACCGTTTCCTGCCTGCAACCAGCGCAGGCAGCAGCAGTGGCGGTTTCGGCGGCTTGGATGCCTTGCGCTGATTCTGTTGCGGGATTTCAAAATGGGTCAAGTAATCGCTTGACGTTCCGGGCTCCTTTGGTTACTTTGCTAAGGTAATCAAAGGATTTATGATGCCCGATAAACAATTCGGTGTTGGTTCATGCCGCTGTCCCTCTGCCTGGATTCAGGCAGAGGCAGTGCAATATGAATCGGTCGCTTGGCGGGTATCTCCGACGATGAACTACGGAGCCGCTCATGGTTCCTTCCCAGCGCGGCATGGCCTGTGCACTCGAGGATTTTTCCCGGCATTCCCAATCAACCATCAACTCAAAACCTGACAAATCCATGAAAAATCCACCTGATCGTTTCTCGTTAGAATATCAAAACTCCGATGTGCCGTCGACCGGCTCCGGCAAAGGCTTCAAGCAGATGCTGGCAAAAATCGGCATCGGTTCCTTCGCGGTTTCCCTGTTTGTCCATTTTGCGTTTGTCCTGATTGCCGTGTTTTTTCTATTCAAGTGGGTGACTCCTCCGGTCGTGGAAACGCAAACGTGGCCCGAGCACATCGGCGGCGGTGGTGGTGGCAACAACGGCGAGTTGGCGCACAAAATTAAAAAAGCGGTGAGCCAGGCGCAGAGTCATGCTGTCGCCGGCATGAGGATTACCGTGAACAACAGTGATGCGATATGCGCATTGCCGGTAGAGGTAGAGCTGCCTTCATTGCCATTGCTTTCAGAACAAACGGCAAGCAAGGGGCTCGGCGGCGGTGTCGAGGGTGGCAAGGGGCTTGGTGCAGGTCCTGGCAACGGCCCGGGTCATGGCCCCGGCACAGATCCGGGATTAAATCCCTCGCGTTTTGGGCCTAATCTTCCGATTTGTCCGGGACGTTGCAATCCCGTCGAACGGATGCGGATGATCCGTGAGGCTGGCGGCAATGAAGCAGTGGAGGAAAAAGTGAAGAAGTCGTTGGACTGGTTGAAAAGCCAGCAAAATGCCGATGGATCATGGGGTGACACAAGGCAGGTGGCGATGACCGGGCTGGCACTCCTTTGTTATCTCGGACATTGCGAAGACACTTCATCGAACGATTACGGCGTGGTAGTCTCCAAAGCGATCGGGTATCTGGTCAACGTCGGCATGGTCAACAACGGCAAACTGGCAACCAACATCGGCGAAAACTCCTGGTGTTATGAACACGGAATCGCCACATACGCCCTCGCCGAGGCCTTGGCATTTTCCCGCACCCTGAAGTTTCCCAACGAAGAACTGAAATCCGTGGTGACCAAAGCAGGCCAGATCATCGTTGACGGCCAGAACGTCAATGGCTCGTGGGACTACAAGCTGGATGCGTCATCGTCGCGCAATGATCTCTCGGTGACCGGATGGCAGATGCAGGCCTTGAAGGCGGTGAAATCCTCGGGCGTTGACGTGAAGGGGGTGGAAGCGACCATCCGTGCCGCGACAAAGTACATCAGTCGCAAAAACATTGATCAGGGAGCATTTCTCGATGATGGCATGTTTGCCTACAGTGGCGGTACTCACAGCGCCGCGATGTCCGCGGTGGGTGTTCTTTGTTTGCAGCAGTCGGGCAAGGGAAACACCGCCGAGGCAAAATCAGGCATTCGATACATCTTCAACGGACTGAAGCAGCGCACGGGTGAAGTGAGAGGGGCCGCCTTCCCCGGTCAGGAAGTTTATGCGTTCCGCTATACGTCCAACTGTGATCTTTACGCATTTTATTATGCCAGCCAGGCGATGAGGAATGCGGGAGGAAGCGAATGGGCCGCGATGAACAATGCGATCCTTGAGGAGATTTTGCCCAACCAGGCGGTCGACGGCTCCTTTGCCATGCCCGCGAAGATGCCGCATTTTTCAAACAAGATTTATTGCCAATGCCTGAACACCCTGATCATGGAGGTTTATTACCGATTCCTGCCGGCGACCAGTTCGGGCAGCGGACATGGATTTTCCGGGTTGGAGTGAGCGCGCGGGTTGTCGCGGCAATCGTGCGACACCCAAGGACTTTCGTTTGACGAAGTTTCCCTGGCTGCTTAGTGTGCGCGCCTGCACGGCAGGAAAAGCATGGAGGAGCGCAACACAATCATCGTGGGAACAAGAGGTTCCGAACTGGCACTGGTGCAGGCCGATGCCACCGAATCATTGTTGCGTCGGAATTTTCCGGGACTTGAAGTGCGGCGTCAGATCATCAAAACCACCGGTGATCGCAGGACCGATGTGGCGCTGAGTGAAGTGGCGAAAAGCGAAGGTCATCTCGACAAGGGGGTCTTCACCAAGGAACTGGAAACCGCCTTGTCCAACGGGGAAATCGACATCGCGGTGCACAGCTTGAAGGATGTTCCCACCATTCTTGCCGACGAATTTTTGATAGCCGCCACACTGGAACGTGCCGCGGTGCGCGATGTGTTGATCAGCAAAACAAGCGGCGGACTGGCAGCGCTGCCAGCCGGTGCCATTGTGGGTACCAGCAGTGTGCGACGGGCCCGGCAATTGCAGTGGTTGCGTCCCGACTTGTGCATCGCCGATCTTCGTGGCAACGTGCCGACACGCATCAGGAAATTGATGGAAGCGGATGACTACGCCGCGATCATGCTGGCTGAAGCGGGACTGGCGCGGCTGGGATATTTGCCTGGAACCGACGAGCCATTGCACTTTCACATTCTGGATGAAGCGGAATTTTTCCCCGCCGCCAGTCAGGGGGCGATCGGACTGGAATTGCGTGCGGATGATCCTTGGATACGGGAAATTGTCCAGGCGATCAATCATCCGCAAACATTTGTCAGGGTCACCGCAGAACGGGAATTCCTGCGCCTGCTGGATGCCGGTTGCCATACTCCTGTGGGAGTGTATTCGATCCTGGACGCTGACTCACTGCGGATGAGCGCGCGGGTTTTTCCCGAACAGGGCGGCGAACCACAGCTTGCGAGCGCGGAGGGCGGAGCAAACGATCCCCTCGCGGTGGCCGGCAAACTCTTTGCAACATTGTCATGAGCGAAAAAGGAATATGTTATCTGGTGGGCGCGGGACCCGGTGATCTCGGGTTGGTGACTTTGCGCGCCAAGGAGTGCATTTCATCTGCCGATGTCCTGGTCTATGACGCCCTCAGCAGCCCTGAACTGCTGCGCTGGACCAAAAAGGACTGTGAAAAAATCTACGTCGGCAAACGTGCGAAGGATCATGCCCTGCCGCAGGACCAGATCAACGCACTGATCGTGGCGAGAACCAAGGAGGGAAAAAACGTCGTTCGTTTGAAGGGCGGCGATCCGATGATCTTCGGACGGGGCGGGGAAGAGGCCGCCGAGCTTGCCGATGCCGGTGTTGCTTTTGAAATCGTGCCCGGCATCAGCTCGTCAATCGCAGGACCCTGTTATGCAGGCATCCCCGTGACCCATCGTGATCATTGTTCCCAGTTGACGATTTTCACCGGACATGAGGATCCAAGCAAGGGTGAGAGTTCCATCGACTATGAACAACTCGCCAAGGCACCGGGCACCAAGGTTTTCCTGATGGGTGTGGCGCGACTGCGTGAAATCTGCGATCAATTCATCAAGCATGGCGCCGATGCGGCCACCCCGATCGCGCTGACGCGGTGGGCGACAACCGGTTCGCAGCGCACGATTGAAGGCACACTCGCAACAATCGCCGATGTGGCTGAAAAACAAAACTTCACATCTCCCGCCGTGGCGGTGATCGGCAATGTGGTTAGGGAGCGCGCCAAAATCAACTGGTTTGAGAAACGTCCCTTGTTTGGCAAACGCATTGTCGTCACCCGCACGCGCGAGCAGGCGGGGACATTGAGCAAGGAACTGGCGAATTTGGGCGCGGATGTTGTGGAACTGCCGGTCATCCGCATCGAGGACCCCGTGGATAAAATCGGTTTCGCGGAAAGTGTCGCATCGGCGCATGAATACGACTGGCTGGTCTTCACTTCACCGAACGGGGTCACACGATTTTTCGATGCCTTTTTCTCGATCCACGATGACGCGCGCAGTCTTGGCAAGCCGAAGATTGCAGCAATCGGACCGGGCACGGTGCAGAAAATCAATGAATATCACATCGGTGTTGATTTGATCCCGCAGAAATTCGTGGCCGAAGGGTTGGTCGATGCTTTCAAAAAAGAGGACATCGAAAACCTGACTGTTCTTATCATCAAGCCGGAGGTTTCGCGTGATGTAGTCTATCATGGACTTTGTGGCATGGGTGCGATTGTCGATGAATGCATTGCCTATCGAACCGTGGCTGAAACCGATGATCCGACGGGTGCCGTGGCCATGTTGAAGGAAGAGGGTGCCGATGTCATCACGTTCACTTCCGCATCGACGGTCGAGCATTTTTTCAATCTCGGCATTCCCTGGCCGGAAAAATGTGTGGCGGGAAGCATTGGTCCGGTTACTTCGGAAGCCTTGTTGGAGGCGGGTCACAAGGCATCATTTGAAGCCAGGGACCACAATATTCCCGGGTTGATCAAGGCGATTCGCAAACATCTGCGGGTCTGAGGAACGCACCGGTGGTCAGCACAAATCGCTTGGAACGAGATCATGTTCTCGGGTTCTCCGGCCAGGCGTGTTTGGGATACCGTCCGGCCAATTCTTTTTTCATCTGTTGGTATCCTGTCGCCCAGAAACTCGCCAGGTCCTTGGTCATTTGCCAGGGACGTTGATTCGGCGCGCAGACGTGCACCAGCAGCGGGTGTTTGCCTCCGCAAATGCGGGGAGTCTCCCAAACGCCGAAGAGGTGTTGCACTCTTGCGGCAACATAGGGGTCGCCCCCGGCCGGGTAGTTGATTTTCGCACGGCGATCATCGGGGAGTCGGACCCATTCCGGTGCGAATTTTTCCAGAAGCTGATGTTGCTCATAGTTCAACCAGTCGCGCAAGACCGGCCAGACAGGCGCCTCTTTGATCTCCTTGTAGGCAACGCTGCCGTGACAAATCTGGGCGACAGCGGCAACGCGGTCCTGATGGCTCCAACCGGGCAATCCCAATTCCGGCATCACGCGTGACAGCAGATCCAGGCGGGAGGTCCATTGGTCAACGCTGTCGTCCCAATGTTTCAGTGTCAATTCTCCGGAAAGCACGCGTTCGGCCAGCATCTCGGCCGCGAATGACAGGTTGACTCCGGTATCGGATTCCCTCGATTCCAGCAAGAGATCGCGAAAGCGGGTTTCTTTGCGGGCGACAACCCGTCTGCGTGATTCATCGTAGCCGACGCCATCGCTGACATGAATTTCGTTAGGAAAAATTTCCTTCAACCAGTCCAAAGAGATGGCCGTGGCGCGACGCAGGTGGACCGTGACATCGCGGCCTTCCACTTCGGTCATGTCAGTGGCGATAAAGGCATCGGCATTTTTTGCAACCGATTGATCGTCCAGTTTGCCGCGGCGGTTGCCGCCGACCCTGCATGCCAGTGTTCCCGCGCTGAGTCGCACGGCGAGCTGGTCGCTGAAGGCCGCAAGCATGGAGTGCCCTATGGCGGTGGCGTGCTCCGCGAAGTCGATACGATCAATCGGCCAGTGGAGTTTTTTGGCGAGTCCGAGCAGTCGTTCGAATCCCTGTGCCAGTTCCCTGGCGGCACGAGCCGAAATTCCTGCCGAGCCGCAGGTCTTGGGGTCGTGATTGAGATTTTGCGCGGATTGCAGGGCGTGGTATTCCGAAGCAAAGTCGCTGCCTTCTCCCGGGCGATGGAAGTCTTTGCGTGAAACATTTCCCTTGCCGGTGAAAATCGGCTCACCCTGAACCGCAGCGGCGATGAAACAGGCTTCCGCAACACAGCCTTGCTTCAGCCCTTCCAACATCAGGCGCGAAAAGCGTGGAGGAACCGGAATCGCGGCCATGGTCTTGCCTGTTTCCGTTAGCATTTCGTTGTGATCGATGGCATCCAGTTGTTCCAACAATACCTGTGCGCGGTGCAGCGAGTTTTCCAGAGGGGCGTCAAGCCAGCGGAAGGATTTCATGTCAACAACACCCGCGGCCTTGAGTAACAGAAAGGTTTCCGACAAATCGACGCGATGAACTTCCGGTGCATCGAAGGCCGCACGGTGGGCGTGGCCGCTTTCGCTCCAAAGTCGGTAGCATTTTCCGGGGGCCGTGCGACCGGCCCGACCGGCCCGCTGTTCCGCAGAGGCTCGGGAAATTTTATGGATGTGCAAGGTGTCGATTCCCCGTCGGGCATCAAAGGAGGAAATGCGTGCAAGCCCCGAGTCGATCACCGTGCGCACGCCATCGATGGTGACGGATGTTTCCGCCACGTTGGTGGATACGATGATTTTCGGCACCGACGATGCCTCGATGGCAAGTTCCTGGGCGCGTGGATTCAGGCTGCTGTGAAGTGAATGAATCTTCCAGCCTCGGGCAAAAGAGGAATTTTCCAACAATTCCACGCACTTGCGGATTTCATACGTTCCCGGAAGGAAAATCAGAATGTGACCGGTATCGGCGCCGTGGATGATTTCCTTCACGACATCGCTGATGCGCTCCCACACCGGGATTTCCCGGGGAGGCATTCCGCTGCGTTGATTTGTAACCGGTCGGTCTGGCCGATAATGGATCTCCACCGGATGAAGGCGGCCACCGGTTTCCAAGGTCACGGTGTCGGGACCCAGGTAATCAGCCAGGGCGGCGGTTTCGAGTGTCGCGCTCATCACCACCACCCGCAGGTCGCGGCGCGTCGTTTCCTGCAGGTTGAGGCAGCGCGCCAGAGCCACATCGACGGCGAGGCGGCGTTCGTGAAACTCATCAAAGATCACGGTGGTAATTCCCGTTAGATCGGGGTCGTCCTGGATCCATCGTTGGAATACGCCATCGGTCAGATAGATGATGCGGGTGTTTTTCCCATAGCGGGTGTCATAGCGAATGGCGTAACCGGTGTCCTGACCCGGATCGCTGCCGCGGAGTTTGGACACCCAGGTGGCGAGAAGCCTTGCCGCCATGCGCCGTGGTTCGATCACCAGGGTGGTGTGCGTGCCGTTTTTCGGGGTGAGAAACGAGGGAACGCTGGTGGATTTTCCCGATCCCGTCGGGGCTTTGAGGAGGATGCGGCATCCGGGGCTGGCGGCAGTCAACAGCGAATCGTGAATGTCATCAATGGGCAGGGACACGATGGATGTTGTTAGAAACGGAAGTTTTCACCAAGATAGTTTTTGCGAGCCACGGGGTCATCGACAATTTCCGCCGATGTGCCCTGGAATATGACCTTGCCATCGTGGATGAGACAGGCGCGGTCAACGATCGACAGGGTTTCACGAACCGAGTGGTCGGTGATCAGGATCGAAAGACCGTCCTGGTCGCGCAAATCGCGAACGATGCGCTGGATGTCTTCCACGGCAAGCGGATCGACCCCGGCAAATGGTTCGTCGAGCATCAACACCTTCGGGTTGGAGCACAAGGACCGGGCGATCGCGAGCCGTCGTTTTTCTCCGCCGGAAAGGGTGATGGCGAGGGAGCGGGAGAGTTTTTCGATGCCGAATCGGGACAGCAACTGCCGGGCATGATCATGGCGGCTGGTGCGGTTCAGATCACGTCGCGTTTCAAGAATAGCAATCAAATTGTCGTAAACCGAAAGGTTGCGGAAGATCGATTCCTCCTGGGGCAGGTATCCCAGGCCGAGGCGGGCACGAAGATGCATCGGCAGGCGGGTGACATCCTTGGAGTCAAGTGTGACCGTGCCCTTGTCCGGATGCACCAGTCCGGCGATCATGTAAAATGAGGTGGTTTTTCCCGCGCCGTTGGGACCCAGCAGACCGACGATCTCCCCCTGATTCACCGTGAGCGAGACGTCATTGACCACAGTGCGCTTGTTATAGGACTTGCTGAGATGGCTGGCGACGAGGAGCGACATGAGAACGCGGATATCAGTTGCGGTTGGGCGGGTTTACTTGGATGGAAGGGAGAGTTGTGCGTTCCAGCCGTCTGACATGGTGAAATTCTTGGTCTTTTTGTTATAGAGCAGCCAGGCATTGGGGTTTGCTGATTCAAACCGGCTTTCCTTGCCTTGTTGAAAAACCAGTTTGCCGCCCTTGAGCAGGATCTCCTCGGTTTCCACCTTGTAGAGCACGCTATCGCCCGCAGCGTAATTTTTGACCCCTTTTTCATCGGTGGCTTCAAACGCCACACCGCCGGTGCCCAGGAGGCGTGTGATCTTGCCCACACCGGGAGCTTTGTCCTTGTTCTTTTCGGCTTCGTCAAAGAACACTTTCACTTCTCCCTTCACCGTCATGCCATAGGTGGGGTTGCGCACGGTTACCTGGCTGAGCATTGTCAGAACCGCTGTCGCGCTGTCAAAAAACACGCCTCCCTTGCATGTGAAGCCCATGGCATCGGCTGCGGCTTCGAATTTCGGCAATTGCGGCACGGGATCCACAGGTTTGCTGATGTCGGGCAATGGACTGGGCACGGCTGGCGTCAGGGGAAGGATTTTGAGATCGTATTCCCTGGCGAAATCCTGCAATTTCCGATCAATTTCCTCCGAGCGCGGACTGAGAGAAAAAAAGGAGCGGTCAACGTCATCCTTGGAGGGACCACTCTCAACCTTCGTCTTTTGCGCGGCAGTTCCGAGTTCGGCCAGATCTTCTCGCGAAGGTTTCGGCTCCTCAACAGCTGCGGCGGCCGTGACAAGCCCGGCGAGCAGGACGGATTTTGCATTGTCTATCATCGTTGTGCTGTTGCTTGGTTCGGGATTGATGAAACCGTAAACCGGAGGACGCAGAAAAGCCAGAACGTCCGTCTGATGCCGGGAAATTTTTGTGACCAGTCCCTGGCCGTGAATCGTGAAGCGGGACGAATCGAGATGCAGGTGTGACGAGCTGCTGACGACACTGGTAGTCGAATCATAATGACAACTGTCAATCCTCAGGTAGCAGGGCGCGAGTTTGCTGGCGGACTTGGAAGAAATCAAATGCAGGCTGAGTTTTTCCGCGCGGATCAACGACGCTGATTCAATCACCAAGCTGTCCGCTCGAAGAACCGTGGATGGACGTTTCTGCTCATCATAGCGGGGTATGAGAAGATCCTTGATGACAGATCCAGGTTCCATTCTCCCCAGGATGTCATCAAAGTTGCCGGCTTCCAACTGGCCGGGATCGAAGGCGGTCAAGACTGTCGAATAAAGCAGTCCCAGGGTTGCCAGCCGGGCGCGGCGGCGCCGGAAGAATTTCCCGGGTTCCAGCCGTGCGTTTTGATCATGCATGGGACGCTTTGTGAATCGCCAGTAGTTTGTTCAGCAATGGTTCCATGTCTTCGAGTGGAATCTGGTTTGGTCCGTCGGAAAGCGCTTCGGCCGGGTTGCTGTGGGTTTCCATGAACAATCCATCAACTCCGGTGGCGATGGCGGCACGGGCGAGGACCGGGGCCAGTTCGCCGTCACCTCCCGTTGCGCCCCCGAGACCACCCGGACGCTGCACGGAGTGGGTGGCATCAAACACCACCGGAATGCCCGACTTGCGGATCCAGTAAAGCGAGCGCATGTCCGCCACGAGGTTGTTGTACCCGAATGTCGTGCCACGTTCGGTGATGAAAAACTTTTCGCATCCGAAGCTGCGCAGCTTGTCGGCGATGTTGATCGTGTCCCAAGGAGCGAGAAATTGTCCTTTTTTCACATTCACAACCCGTCCGGTTTTTGCGGCGGCTTCCAACAGATCTGTCTGTCGACAGAGAAAGGCCGGAATTTGAAGGATGTCGACATGCTGCGCGGCAATGTCCGCCTGTTCGGCGGTATGAATGTCCGTGGTGACGGGCACTTGCAGCTCCTTGCCGATTTCGCCGAGAATGCGACATCCTTCCTGTGGGCCTGGTCCGCGGAACGAGCTGACCGAGGTGCGGTTCGCCTTGTCAAAGGATGCCTTGAAAACAAAAGGTGAACCCGTGCGGGTGGTGATTTCCTTTAGGGCGCGGGCCATTTCCCAGGCGAAGGCCTCGGATTCCAATGCGCACGGTCCGAGAATGAAAAATGGTTCGCCGCCGCCGACGAGGATGTTTTGGATGGTGAAGGACATGACCTCAGAAATTTTGCTGATAGAGTGAGCGGATGTTTTCGATGGCTGCGCTGAGAAGCTTTTGTTCGTTCATGGTGAGATTGCCTGAGGTTTTATGTTCCAGCATTTCAAGACAATCGAGCACGGATTTCGCGGCGCGGAGGTTGAGGGATTTTTCCCCGCTGGCGGGGTGGGGGATTTGGCCAAGAAAAAGCCCGGCATTCTGGGCCTGGAGAAAGACAAAATCCTCGAATCGAGGGTCCGGCTGGGCATCATGCGGCATGGCTGCAGAAGATAGAACAGCAATGCGGATGGGGGAAGAAAGAATGTCCAATCAGGGATTTTTTTTCCCAACCATTCATCTCTTGACCGGTCCACGCCGCTGGTTTGATGTTCCGATATGCCCGGCAGCCGCTTCAATAGCCTGCGTGACCGTAACTTCCACCAGCAAAATAACCGCTGTTTGTGTTGAAGCCGGCGCTGCCATAGCCATAGGAACAACTCCCGCCGCCATAGGGTTGTTGGTATTGGTCCTGGCGACGGTCCTTTTCGTAACCGATGCTGCTGCCCAAGAGTCCGCCGATGCCGGCACCTATGGCCGCCCCGGCGAGGCCGTCGTTGGTCTGTTGTCCGATCATGCTGCCGACCGCTCCGCCTAGAAGGGCCCCGGTTTGCATGTCACGCTCCGCATGGGATGCATAGGGATTCTGATAGGCGCAGCTCGAGATGGCCAGGAACATCATTACGATCAACCGCATTGCTATTTTCATGGATTCGTGGGGCACGACCGCCCGGAGATGTAACGTCGATTCATGAATGATTATTCACCAATTCCCGGACAATTTTCGGTCCCTGGTAGATGAACGATGTGTATAGCTGGATCAGCGAAGCTCCAGCATCGAGTTTCTCCCGGGCATCGTCGGCGGAACTGATGCCGCCCACTCCGATGATGGGAATCTTTCCTTTGAGGTGGGAGGAAAAGCATCGGATCACATGCGTGCTGAGATTTTTTTCCGGCGGCCCCGACAATCCACCTGCTTCACGGTGTAAAGGGTTGTTTTCAACACCCTGACGGGAGAGTGTGGTATTCGTGGCGACCAGTCCGTCGAGTCCACCTTCGAGAAAGATCGCCGCCAAAGCATCAATGTGGTCATCGGACAAATCAGGCGCCACCTTGAATGTCAGCGGGACATAGTGGCCATGTTCCTGGGCAAGTTTCGCCTGTTCGTCTTTCAAGACAGCCAGCAGCCTGGCCGTGCTGTCGGCGTTTTGCAGATCGCGCAAACCCGGAGTGTTCGGCGAGGACAGATTGACCGTGATGTAATCGGCAACCGGGTACGCGGCGCGCAGGCATTGCAAGTAGTCGGCTGCCGCTTCCTCGTTGGGGGTGTCCTTGTTCTTGCCGATGTTGAAGCCGATGATGCCGGAAAAGTGTCGCGACTTTCTGACGTTCTCTACGCCGTGCGCAATGCCGGGGTTGTTGAAGCCCATGCGGTTGATGATGGCCTGTTCGGGCAGCAGCCGGAACAAGCGGGGCTTGGGATTGCCTTCCTGGGGTCGCGGCGTGATCGTGCCAATTTCGATAAATCCAAAGCCGAGACGCCCGAGCGCATCAATCGTATTGCCTTCTTTGTCCAGTCCCGCAGCAAGCCCGACGCGGTTAGGAAAGGCGAGGCCCATCACTTCGACCGGCGAGCCAGTTAGCGGTTCGGGCATCAGCCATCGCAACACGCCGGATTTCTCCGCAAGGCGCAGAGAAGCCATCGACACCACATGCGCTGTTTCCGCATCGAGTTGAAAGAGCAGATTTCTGAAAAACGGATACACGGGGTTATTGTAAGGATTTTCCGCCGTTGGTCGACCACAGTATGCTGGATTTTCTCTCGGCAAATCCGCTGGTTCTGCAAAACCCCGTTCACGACGTTCATTCGATTGTCGTTGGGTGCCGCAGTATTTCGCAAATTGGCGCAAGATTTCGCTTTTTGCATTGAAGCACGTAAGAAAATCGCCTACCAGACGGGTCACATATCTTGAAAATCATGGTTCCGAACGAAACTAGAGTCAACAAAGTCACGGCGGAAGTTTCAGAGGCAATATCACTCATTGGCAATCAGTTCGCCATCCAGGGGGAATATGTGGAGGGTCATGAAATTGAAAGTGGTCACATCAATACCACCTACATGGCGACATACGAATCGCCTGACGGTGTCCGTCACCGCTATATTCTCCAGCGGATCAATCAGAATGTGTTCAAAAATCCCCTTGCCGTGATGAGAAACGTCGAGTGCGTGACCCGTCATATCAACTGGAAGGTCTTGCGTGTGAAAAAAGATCTGGGTGGCCAGACGCTCAACTTGTATCCGGGCCGCGGCGGACGATTTTGGGTTGAGGGCCCGAACGGGGGTATTTGGAGATGTTACAATTGCATCGAGGGCTGTCAGACCTATGACGTAGTGGAAAACACCCGTCAGGCCTATCAGGCGGCGCGGGCCTTCGGCTCGTTCCAGGATCTGGTCAGCGACCTGCCGGCCAGCGAGTTGGAGCAAACCATACCGGGATTTCACGACACCCCCCAGCGGTTTCAACGGTTGTTGCAAGTGGCGGAGGATGACCCGCTTGGCAGGCTGGAATCTGTTAGGAGCGATTTCGAGTTTATCAAGGCCCGACAGGGTATGACGGGCGTTTTATTGAATCTTCATCAGGAGGGGAAAATTCCCGAGCGGGTCACTCACAACGACACCAAGATCAACAATGTCATGATTGATACCGAAACCGATGCGGCGGTGTGCGTGATCGATCTTGACACGGTCATGCCGGGGCTTTCGCTTTATGACTTCGGGGACCTGGTGCGCAGCGCCGTCAGTCCGGCCGAGGAGGATGAAAGGGATCTGTCGAAAGTGCAGATGCGGATGCCCATTTATGAAGCGTTGGTGGAAGGTTATCTCGATGCCGCGGGCGACTTTCTCAATGATGTGGAAGTGGATCACCTCGCATTTTCCGGGAAGTTGATCACTCTGGAAATTGGCATTCGATTTCTAACGGATTATCTGGAGGGGGATGTGTATTTCAAAACCCAGCGCGAGCAGCACAACCTGGATCGTGCGCGAACCCAACTGACCCTGGTCGCACGAATCGAGGAGCAGGAGGAAGCCATGGTGAAGTTCGCCCAAAAGGTCCGACGGGGAAGGAAGTAATCACTGGGCATCGATTTTAAAGGGCACCGCGACGGCGGGGAAGTCCTTCAGCGTGAAGTTAAGCATGAATCCGTATTCGTCCTTGTTGCGGTTGTTGCGATGGGTCAGACCTGTGCTGACGATCCAGTTGTCAAAGTTGCGGTGCAGCGTGTATTGTTCCAGTTCCAGAGTACCGTCGTCGAACTCCCACTGCTGGAGCAGTCCCGCGCCCCAGTTTTCATTGAATCGATTGTAGGCTTTGATATAGACCCGGTTGGAGTCGAGGAGATAAGGGTGGTTGCTCAAGTTGGCCTGCGACACGGAAAATTCGAAATCAGTCGTAGGCATGAAGCGCACGGCGGAGGTGAATTCGCTGTAGCCCGATCCGCTGCTGATCAAGGGGAATTGGGTCTGCAAATCCACCGCCAGCCAGGGCAGGGGCGACCAGGTGATATCATTGTAAAGGTTGGAATACTGGCGATCCAGTTCGGGGTCGTTCAGGTAGCAGTCGAGATACGTGTCCATGAACAGCCATTCATGCGTGCCGGAATCACGGTGGGTCAGCAGCCGGTTTCTCACTCCCAGGCGTACCAGGTTCCAGTTTTCCATGTCGTCAATGGCTACGAATCGACCGGGATTGATGGGGACGGGTCGGGTTGTGAAGGTAAGTCTGTCGATCGCCGGGAAATCATCCCCCAGTTCGCTGGTGGACACGTATGACCACTGGGCATAGGGCTGGAAGGTGTGACGTATGCCGTCGATGCCCCCGTCCCGCCATCGCAGTTCCGGGTAGTCCTTTTGGAATTTCACCGAAGCTTCCATGCTGGCCGAAAAAATGGTGCGGTCATTTTCATTGATCGGACCGCCGACATTGAAGTAGCGGCTGTATCCTGCGCCAATTCGCGGGGTCAGGTGCAGCCAGTCCCCTGCGGTCAGTTGCGTGGAAAACTCCTGGTAGGTGTGAAACCGGCCAAATTCCGGATGGACCAGCTGGTTGTACAAGGCATCGTAGCGCGGATCGCCGGGTGGCAGGGCGCGCATTTGTTTGATCAGGAATTGTTCGTAACGTCCCACCTGCGGAAACAGTGAGGCAAGTTCGGGGTCGCCGTCCGGCAGGGTCAACAAGGGGCCTAGCAAGGTGTCCTTGGTTGGGTCGGCAATGTTTTCCTCGAGAAATCCGAAGGAAGTGCTGCCCTCGTGGAGAATCGAACTGCCAAAGATCGGACGGCGGATCTGATCAAAAGACAACTCCGGATACCGGCTGTCGGTTCTGTAGAAATCATTCAAACGAAGGCGGGCCAAACCTGTGAGCAGGGTGGAATCCGTGCGGCGGGTCAAAAAGATGGTGTTGTCGGGCTGTGCGTTGCTCCGGTAAAAATGTGGATCGAAATCCTCCAGAAAATGGTTGTCACTCAGGATGTGCAGATCGTAGTTCAGCGCGTACGTTGCATCAGGGTCATTGTCGCGAACTTGCAACGGGATGCGGTATTGAAACTCCGCGCGGTAACGTCCGGGGTCGACCGGCCCGCGGACGATGCCGGAACGCTTCAGTTGAGGTTCCAGGTCGTACGTGTAATACATTTTCAACCATCCCAGGTTTGGATTGTCTTCGACTCGTGTGTCAAAGAGATCCACACCGGCCCCCACACCCCGACGGGAGCGTAGGTCAAGGTGCCACTGGGAAAGAATCCAGGGTGTCCCGGAGCCAAGCAAGGTTTTGTCTCCGCCTCCGAGCATGATGCCATAGGTGTTGAGGAGATACATGCCCCAATTGGTACGGCCTCCCGGGATGAACCGGTAGCCCAAATCCTTGTGCAAGGGCTGGCTGAGATAGGGCAGCCAGAATACCGGGCTGTCGCCGATGTAAAGTTTCAAGTCGTGGAAATCGATCCGGTTGTCCGGATACACGGTGGTCGTATCGGCGCGCAACCAGTAATTCGGCTCTTCCACATCCTGTGTGGTGATTCCGGCGTTGTGTCCAGTGAAATACCTGTTCCCGGATTCGTCTTCACTCGCTTCGAACGATCCCGATTCGAGTATGATCGGATCATAACTCATGCTGAGATGATCGGTGTCGAGCTTTCTTGTTTTCAAGTTGTAAACCACCGAATCTCCACGCTGGATCACAGGACCATTGAAAACACTGACATTTCCCAGCAGGGTATAGGTTTGCGCTTCAAGATCAAGACGGGCGCGGTCCGCAAAAACCTCCTCTCCTCGGTTGGTCTTCAATTCAATGGGGCCTGAAACGTCGAATATTTTCAGGTTTCCCTCCACCGGCGTGATCTTGCCTTTGATCTGGATATTCAACCCAGTGGGCATGACCACACCGACTTCGTGAGGGTTGGCGGGATTGTTATCCTTTTGAAAAGGGACGGGAGGAATTTCCACAGGGGACGGTGGAACCACAGGAGATGACGGTGGCAGAACCGCGTCCTCTTGTGCACCAAGAGGAAACAAAATCGCCCAAAAAAATAGTTGCCGGAGACACTGCATCGCCTGGGGCAATGATGCGATTCGACTCGCTGATGTAAAGGATGAATGTCATCCTGGAAGCATTCACAAGCTGGTATTCGGCAGCTTTGCCGTGGCGCTGGCGCGGCTCATGAATTCCGTCGCCCGTGAACTGCATTGGGGACGATGGAAAAAGGAAAACGGCATCCCGAGATCAGGCTCCATTCTCCATGATCATTTCTTCGTCCGCCGGATGTTCCTGCTTGGGTTTTTTCGGCTTGTCGTGAGGGAATGGTTGCTCCTTGTTGGGATTTGTTTTGGCGGATTCACCATACCTCTGCATTTCCTGAGGATCGATTTTCAGGTCGTCGTTGGTATCGATTTTTTCAAACAGGTCCTCCTGGGCATCTTCGCCCCGCCCCCGGGCAAATGGCGCTTGTTGAAACTCCGCGAAACCAAGAGTACCATCCTTGTTCGCATCGAACGTGGAAAAAGACTGCTGCGCATTGAACATGGGGGGCTTTTTCGCATCGCCCTCGGGCCGACGTTCCGAGCCTGGCGGTGGTCCGTCCGCCGGACTGAGCACACCGTCCTTGTTGCGGTCCATGATTTCGAACATTTTCTTCTGACGTTCTGCGGGAAGTTTGGCAATGAAGGGCGACTGGACAAACTCGTCGAATTCAATTTTCTTATCACCGTTTTTGTCCATTTCAGCGAGGCGCAGGAAAGGACGTTTTTTGGTTTCCTCGGGATTGCCGCCGTTCCCGCCGGGCCCTGGAATCATTTCGTCAGGTTCGAGCACGTTGTTGTTGTTTTTGTCGAGATGCGCAAACAACTTCTCCTGCTTGTCCGGCGGCAGTTGGGAAATGCGCGGCAGTTGGACGAACTCCTCTCTGGACAGTTGCCTGTCGTTGTTGACATCCGCTTTTTTCCAGAATTCGAGCGGACGGAGCTTGTCCCGCCCTCCCTGGTCCAGCGGATGTTTTTTGGGTGGTTTGATCTGCTCCGCGTCGGGCTCTGCGTAGGCTGACGCGGCGAAAAGAAACAAGGTGGCGGACAAGGCGAATTTCATGACAAATGGTGGTTGTTTCGTGACAACATAACAACGTCGGAAGGTATAAGTTGCAAAATTTGTGAAAATGCAGTTTATTACATGGCAAAAATATGGCAAAGAACTTCCGACATGCACATACGCCAAATTCTCAAGCAGCGCAAGCCGTCGTTTTCCTTTGAGTTTTTTCCCGCCCGGACGGAAGCCAGCGCCGAAGAACTCTATCAGACCATTCGCGACTTGCAGCCCCTGAAGCCTTCTTTTGTTTCGATCACCTACGGAGCGGGCGGGGGGACGAGGGAGTTGACGCACCAGTTGGTGGCACGGGTGAAGGAAACCACGGAGATTCCGCCTGTTCCCCACCTGACCTGTGTGGGTCAGAGCAAAGCCGAGGTCGATCAAATTCTCATTCGTTACGCGGCACTGGGGGTTTGCAACATCCTTGCTTTGCGCGGCGATCCACCGCGAAATCAGTCGGACTACGACTGGTCCGGAGGGGATTTCCAGTATGCCAGTGACCTGGTCCGCTTCATCCGCGAATTCAACGAATCCGGACGCCATCCTTCGGGTGGATTCGGCATCGGCGTCGCCGGTTTTCCCGAAGGGCACCCGGCCACGCCGAACCGACTTCTGGAAATGGACTATCTCAAGGCGAAATGTGACGAGGGCGCCGACTACATTTGTTCGCAGTTGTTTTTCGACAATCATGACTTTTTTGACTTTCGTGATCGCTGCTCGCTGATGGGAATTCAGATACCCATCATTGCCGGAATCATGCCGGTGACTTCGCTGTCATCCATGCGGCGCATGGCCGAGTTAGCCGCCGGCGCGCGATTTCCCGCTAAGTTGTTGAAAGCCCTTTCCCGCGCAAGTGATGAACAGGGCGCGGTGGAAAAAGTCGGCATTCACTATGCGGCGCAGCAATGCAGTGAATTGCTTGCAGCCGATGTTGACGGACTGCATTTCTACACGTTGAACAAAAGCAGGGCGACGACGGAAATTTACCAGAGCCTTGGTTTGAGCATTGGCGCGGGTGCTGCCTGACCTGCTGGGTGATTGGACGTGACAGCTGGCCGACAGCGGTCTGTCAGTTGGGGGCTTTGTTTTCCTCAATGGGGACGGTTGCCTTGTCCTTCACCGGGTTTTGGGCGTTTTTTTTCATCAGCAGCAGCTCTTCCGCCTGGTTGAGGGTAACTTCGAACACATTGCCGGTCAGCGGGCAATCAAGCACGAAGAATTGGTTGTTGGGCGTCAGAGGCAACACATCAAGTAGTGAGGTGTCAGCCGGGAAATTCTTCACGGGAAGTATCAACTGCAATTTCCCTTCGTAGATGGAGGTGAGCGCTGCTTTTTCCGCGGACTTCAGTTGCAGTTCCGCTTCCAGAGTTTCCGTGTGGAAGGGGGTGCCCAAATCGATGTCATCGTCGATGAATCCCGTGGCGCCTTTGTTCTCCGCCTCCTTTTTGCTCATCTTGACTGCCTGGGCCAAGGTCAGTTCATCGGATTTCGGAGTGTTGATGGTGCTGCTGCTGGCTGGAACCGTCGTGGTCCCCTCAAGCAACTCGTTGGAAACGGTGCCCTTGCGGAGCATTTCATCGATCTCCTGCTGCTTGGGGGGGCGAACGTTGAATGAACCCTTCAATTCCATTTGATCGGGAGCGCTCAGATTGATGTCACTGACAACCAAACTGCCGGCGCTGGTCTTCACGGTGAAAAACCCTTCGGTGAAGGTGGTTTTTCGGTAAGTTCCGGACGGGCACAAAATCGATAGCGTGTTGAGGATGTGCAGTCGACCGCGGGTGGTAAGATGATCTGACTCCCTCAACGCCATGCGCCCACTGAAGGAAATTCCATCGGGCGAGTTCGTCGAACCCTGAATTTTCAATTCGCCGGAGATCGATCCCTCAATGTATGGCGTGTAGGTTTCCTGAAGGAGTTCTTCAACGGGAACATTCTCAAGCTGGATGTTGCCCGAAAACTGAGGGCGCTGGCCGCCTTCGATTTTCAAACCGTTGAATACTACCTTGCCAAGCAATGGGTTCTTCTCCCCGATGGAGCCTTTTGAGGAGCCAATGTGGAACTCTCCCTTTTCCACTGTGATTCCTTTGTCACTGCAGAGCAGAACCAATTCGTCGATCTGCAGGTTTCTCAACCAGTTTTGCTGAAAAACACCTTTGGTGAATTTAATCCGCCAGTTGTTGTTTTCACGAATGACGAGCATGTTGCTCTGGGATATGCTTCCCATCGTGCGTTCCGAGTAGCCCCAGGAAATCCTTGTGTTTTTCGATTCAAAGGTTTGGAACGTGAGGTTGGGGGAGGTCTGAAAGAGCGACTTGCCCAGCGTGGCGGCTTCTTCGGCAGTCTCCGCGCCGGCTTTGACATTGAGCGAGAGACGATCAACAACAATCTGGTTCGCATTCCATGTCTTCGAAATGCTGTCGAGCAACCCCATTCGGAAGCTGATGCCGCCCGCTTCGCAACTATGAAAGAAACAGTCGGGTCCGCCCGTCAGCGCCAGATGGCGGATAGACGCCTTGTTTTGCTGTCGGACGAAGCTGCGCATGATACCGGTATCGCAGTGCAGACCGCTCACGATTTTGTTGCGGAGTTCGTTTTTGAATCTGGTTTGTTCCGGAAGTTTGACAAGATATGCCAGACCGACCAGAGAAATAATGGCCAGCAAGATGACAAGCCTCAGCAGGATGCGCAGCAAATGAAACATCAGGATGGACGTGCCACCCCCGGCCATGGCGTAGCGCATTTGAAACCAGAAGCCCTGCCTGGCAACCCACAGGGCCAGACGTTCGTTGAATATTTGCGTCGTCGGATCGGATTCCATTGTCGTGCATTGATAATTTCTGCCGCGCCGCTATTTCATCCAATTAGTGTAAATAAAGCTAGTGCAAAATGTTTTGCGTCAAAAAAGCCTCGCGCAGACGCATTTCTCGAATACCATGGCGCGCGTGGACGATACTGGCTACAAGGTAATTCTGGAAATATTCGAAGGGCCGCTTGATTTGCTCCTTTATTTGATCAAAAAAGAGGAGGTGGATATTCACGAGGTATCGATGGAGAAAATCACCCGGCAGTATCTGGGCTACATCAACACTTTCAGGATGCTGAACATCGATCTTGCCGCCGAATTTGTTTTGATGGCTGCCAATCTGATGTATATCAAGAGCCGGACCCTGCTGCCAAAGTCCCAACAGGGGCCCGAAGAGGAAGCGGAGGATGACGACCCCCGCTGGGATTTGATCCGACAGTTGATCGAATACAAGAAATTCAAGGATGCCGCGGCGTTTCTCGTGAAACGGGAAGGGGAGATCGACGGACTCTTCGCGTATCAGCCCGAAATGGTTGTCGACGAACAAGTGCCGGCCTTGGCAGAAGTCTCGATTTTCGACCTCATCCGTTCTTTTCAAAACGTGTTGAAGCGCTTTGAAGAGACGCATGACTTTGGCTCCATCGTCGATGACCGCTTTACCGTGGCTGATAAAATCGAACTGTTGCTTCACCGGTTGCAGCCTGGCCAGTCGATTCAATTTGAGCAAATTTTTCAACAGGCGACGACCAAAACGGAGGTGATTGTGACTTTCCTGGCAATTCTTGAGCTGATGAAGATGAACCAGTTCGTGATCCGTCAAAATCACATATTGGGTGAAATCGAGGTGGAGCGACGCATGGTTGGCGCGGGCGCCGCATCCGGCGGTCCCGTTGAGGCGGAGGATTGAATCGTATCAGGTCCAACGAACGCGTCTGCAGGCATCAACAGGCTGCGGGAAGTTTGGGAATCGAAGCCAGCAGGCGTTTGGTGTAATCGTCCTGCGGATGGTGAAACACCGTTTCCGATTCACCGTATTCCACGATCTTGCCCTTGTACATCACCGCGATGTTGTCGGCGATATAACGAACCACACCCAGATCGTGAGAGATGAAGATCATCGTCAAACCGAGATCGGCCCGCAGTTTTTTCAGGAGGTTGAGGATTTGCGATTGGATGGAAACATCCAGTGCGGAAACCGGTTCGTCCGCGAGAATCAGCCGGGGTTCGGGAGCGAGAGCACGTGCGATGGCAATGCGCTGGCGCTGGCCGCCGGAAAACTCGTGGGGATATTTTTTCATCACCGCAGGGTCAAGGCCCACTGTTTCCATCAACGCGATGATGCGATCCTGGGTTTCACGTCTGCCGATTTTTCGATGCCGTTGCTTCAGTGCCTCCTCCAAGGTGGAATAAATCGTCATCCGCGGATTCAGTGAAGCGTAGGGGTCCTGAAAAATCATTTGAAAATCGAGGCGCCGACTGCGGATTTGTCGCGCATTCTGCCGGGTCAGTGAAGTGCCATCCAGCAGCACTTCGCCCGATGTGGCGGGAATCAACTGCATGACCGTGCGCGAAAGCGTCGACTTGCCGCAACCGGACTCACCCACAAGCCCGAGGATTTCGCCTTTCTGCAGGGACAGGTTGACACCGTCGACGGCGCGGATCACTTCTGTTTTCGGCGAAAGCACCGAGCCGCTCCTCTTGGTGAAATGCGTATGCAGATGCTGGAGTTCCAGGTATGCCATGGGTGAGGATTACTTGGTGAGAGCGCGATTGTAGGCATCGAGTGCCTTGCGGTATTCTTCAGGAAACGCCTGCCCTGGGTCACCGGAGGCCTTGGGAACCCGTCGTTCTGCGGCTTTGTCACCCGTCCCGGGACCGCCGTTGGCGGTATTGGCGGTGTCCGAATCACCGGTCATGCCGTCGCCCGGTTTTTGACCCGGTTTTTTTCCCGGCTTGTCACCCTTTTTCTCGTCACCTTCGGCACCCTCGCCCATCATGCGTTTCATCATTTCCATCATGCCCTGGGCACCCTGGCTTTCACCTTTGGACTGCTTTTTTTTGGCGGCTTCGAAAATTTTCTCAATCACTTCGGTTTGCGCCGCAATGGTTTCACCACCGGTATTGAACTCGAGAAGGTTCTCACTGGCCTCATCCATCATGGTCTCCACCGAGTCGAGCAATTCGATAACCTTGGGGTCGGTTTGTTCGATTTTCAACTGCTGCACATCCGCAGCCAGGCTGTCTTGACTGGCGGCCGTTTTTTTGGATCCCGTCTGATGTTCGGCGATCTTCTGCGCGGTGTCCTTCGGCTTTTCTTCCGCGAGCATGGCCGACATCAATGTCAGGGAAAAGCCGAGTGTCAGTTTGGTCGTGAAAATTCTCATGGTTGTAGCTGTGTTGACCGTTTGATTTCCTCAAGAGCGCGGGTGGTCGCCCTGAGGTCCTGCTCTTGCTGTATCATTTTCATGACCCGCAACATGAATTCGAAATCCTCATCCTCGGGGTTGCCACCGCCGCCGCCACCGCCGCCACCGCCGCCGGCATCGTCCTTGTCGCCCTCGAGTTTTTTCGCCCACTCCTTGAGCTTGGCACTCCAGAAGCTGGCATTGTTCGCAGCCCGAAACGTGTAGTTGCTCTTCATCAGTTCGCGCAGGCTCTCAAGTGAGGAATCGATCGTGACCCCATTGGTCGCTTCGCGCATGGAATCGAGGATTTCCTTGTATACCTCCTTGTTGGTGCGGGTGAAAAAATGGCCCAGATCTTCCTGGATCCAGCGGATGTCAGATGAATTGTTCGCCTGTTTGCGATCAAGTTCCGCCAGCATGGTCAACACCGAAGGGTCGACCGAAGCAAGCGAGAGTCCCGCGCTTTTCTGTGAGGATTCCACCAAGGCGGAGGCGATGCCATCCTCTTCCGACGCCGCTTTCTTGAGCCGGTTGACAAAGGTGGAGGCTTCCATGTTTTTGTTGGCCTCACGCGCCTTTTCAAGTGTCTGCTGCATTTTTTCAAGAACCTTTTTTTGCTCCTCGACCGCTTTTTCGACGTCCTTTTTCGCTTGCTCGGGGGTGCTGTTCTGTTGTTGTGAATCGCCGAGTTTTTGATCCACCTTGGGCATGTCCTGTTGGGACAGCTCGCCAAGCGACTTCATGGTCTCGGCCATTTTTTGCATGGTGTCCTTGTTGATGTCTCCGTTGCGGGTCGAATCCTTGAGCAGCTGTTCCATGCGTTTTTTCAACTCATCGATGCGCTGGGTGTTTTCCTGTTCGGATTTTTGCTGCGCTTCAAGCCGCTTGCGGTTGGCCTCCTTCTGCAGGTCTTCCGGGGCAAGTCGTTCAAGGCGCTGGTTTTCCTCGTTTGCATTCTGCTCGCGGCGGGCGGCATCCTCCAGCTCCCCGACGATGCGATCGAACTGGTTTTTCAACATCTGTGCATGTTCGTCGCGGGTGAGAATGAAGATCGTGATCGGCTCCGAGTAAATCGTGGGCCGGTTCGGCAGATAGTCCTTCGTGTAGGCACGGAGAACGAGCTTTTGCGGTCCGATTTTCAAGACGGCCGGACAAAAGGATGTCGCCTTGAGCAGACGTTTGGCTGACGAGCCTCCCGGCATGAGTTTCATGGTGCCGTTCGCCAGCGCGGCACTGGTCGCCGCGGCACTTGCCTCGCCGTGCCATTCCAGACCGAGTTCCTGAAGACCGAAATCGTCTTCCGCGAGGGCATCAAAATCGATGGTCTCCTCGGGCAGGATGACCTTCTGACGCTCGACTCCCTGAATGTAGGCGGATGGCGGGTTGTCCTTGATCGCCTCCACGCGGAGTTTGAAACTACTGTCACCTTTTAACGAGTAGGTGTCGGTCCAGGAAAACGGTACGTCGTAGGACGCGTCGGCGACTGCCAGACTGCTGGATGTGGCAATGTTTCCTTTGATCACAAGGGACTCGGTGTAGCCAGGTTGCGGAATGGTTGGAGCTTTTTCCTCGGGGTTCGGGACGTGGGCGATCGGGCCCAGGGAAGCCGACGAAAGAGCGCGGGACGCATTCAGGGAGATTTGAATTTTTGATCCGTCGACTGCCGTAGCCACGCCGCTCTTCAGATCGAGATTTTCGTTGGGGAGTTGCAAATATTCAGGATAGGTAATCACCGCAGCGGTGGCTTCGATGGAGGGCCGGAGGGTTGGTTTGATGAGGATCGTGTGCCGGGCATCGCCGACCACCACGGAAAGTTCGGTGTTGGCGTGTTGCGCGGCGAGATGAAAGGTATACCCATCGTTTTTCAATGGGGCGGAAACGGCGGGATTGGCTCCGATTGTCGCCTCGCCGGAGACGGGACGCCATTCGGAATCCTTTGCCAGCGAGAGGGTGACATCGAATGCCTCTCCGTGCGGAACGACCAGGTCGGCGGGAATGCCGGTAAGTTTGGTGAAAGTATAACGCTCGGTGTTTTGCAGCGGCATCGCCCAGCGTTGCAGTGCATTCATTCCTGCCTGGGGAGCGAATACGAATGTGGCGGTGGCGGCGAGAACCAGCAGGAGCGTGATCCAGGAGGCCTTCTTGATCCAGGTGCGCGGCAGCGCGGAGGATAGACCGTGTTTCTGCGCGTCGGCCGCCACCGTCTCCATGGCCGCGCGACGCAGACGGGGCGACAGGCTTTCCTTGGCTTCCCGTTGCTGTTGCAGTTCGATGATCCCCAGCAGCCGGTCACCGAGGTCGGGATGTTTTTGAGCGATGAGCCGCGCGAGATCCTGTTCACGGCGGTGGCCCCAGACCCAGCGGCGCAGCCAGTAAGGAGCGAAAACGGCGAACAACGAAGTTCCGCTGAGAAGGATCGCCAAACGAACCGCGCCAGGTGTTTGAATGAAACGGTCGAGCGCGAATACCAACAGGAAGGAAAGGACCAGACCGATGACGCCTGTCAGCAATGCTTCGCTGATTTTGCCGCGCCAAAGTTTGCCCCGGTATTCGTTGAGAAGTTTTTTCAGGTTCTCTGGAATCGGCTCCTGATCCGGGGATGTGGGGAATTCTGCCATGTGACTGCTCGCGACGCCTGAAGTTTAGATCAAAGCAGCAAATATGCCAGTGCATATTTTGAAAATCCCCGGCAACGCGGGACAGGGGATCACTTTTTGGCAATGATCACCAATCCCGCGATCATCATCGCGCCACCGACGACGGTTCGCAGGGTGATCGACTCCTTGAAAAACAGTGCCGCAAGCAGCACGGCCACGATGACGCTGCCCTTGTCGATCAGCGCGATGGTCGATACCTCGCCTACCTTCAACGCCCTGTAATAAAACAACCACGAGCCAGCCGTGGTCAATGCCGAGAGGGCGAGCCATAAGACGGTCTCGCGTTTCACCTCGCCGACAGCTTTCGCAGGCACGCTGCCGAGAGTGATCACCACGACAAACAGGAACACGAACGCCGTGCGGATCAGCAGGCCCAGTTCTGCCGGGATGTCGGCCAGGCCCCGCTTGGCGATGACGGCAGTGAACCCTGCAAAACACATGGAAACCAGGGCATAAATGATCCAGGCAGGCATGAAGTGTTTTTTCAGGGGACGGTCTCCCAATTATTGACGGATCACAAAAATGCCCTTTTTGCTGCCCACCGCGATGTCGAGTTTGCCGTCATTGTTGAGATCGACTGCCGTGACATCGCAGCCCACCCCACCGTCCTCGTCGACCACCTTGGATTCCCAGCGGATGCCTTTGTCGCTTTTGCGGTTGTAATACACGACCGTCAAGGCCGGGTCACGGGAACCGGGGTCTTTGTCCCCGTGCGCCCAGTAGCGTTTTCCGGTAACGAAATCGATGCGACCGTCGCGGTCAAAGTCGCCCATCGCCAACGCGTGCAACTGGCTGAATTGCAAGCCGTCCTCACCCTTTTTCGCAGGGTCCGACGGCAGGATTTCATGATAGCTCATTTCCTTGTTTTGATTCTCATACCAGCCGAGTCCGTAGCCGTGTCCGTTGAGGCTGGTGACAATGTCGTTGTCGCCATCCTTGTCGAAGTCGGCCACCAGCATCTGCGAGCCGCCCGGGCAGGTTTGCGGGAATTTGTGATAGGCCCACGTGCCGGGCAATGAGGCCGGCTGTTCATACCAGCCGTCCTTTTCGACGATGTCGATCTTGCCGTCACCGTTGATATCGCCGGCACCGAGTCCGTGCATGTAAGGGGAGTCGGAGCGTTTTTCAGAGATCGCCGTGAAGGTCCACTCTTTGGTGACATTGGCCCAATCGGCACTGTAGTAACCGAAGCACCCTCCTTTCATGCAAATGATTTCCTTTTTCCCATCACCGCTGACATCAACCCATACCGGGCTTTCGGTGGCGGCCTCGGGGGCGATTTTGCTGGCCTTCCATTCACCTCCTGCTTTTCCGGGGTTTTGATAGAGGTTGATTTCCTTGCCCGGCCAGCCGACCGCGATGATGTCGTTGTTCTTGTCACCATCCACATCCTCCGCCCAGCCGATGAAAGAATCCTCCACATAGCCGGAAATATCCCGGGCCTTGCCTTTGCGATACTCCACGGCATTGAGGAAATCGGGTCCCTTGAACCAGAGATGCCCCGCGACAAGATCGCTGACACCGTCGCCGTCGATGTCGGCAACAGCCACTCCCTCGGTGACGAAATCTTTCGACAGGACTTGTTTCGTCCATGCCGGTTTGTCTGGTGAGGATGCGCAGATGGCAATGCCCAGCAAACAGGATGGCAACAACAGGCAGGTGAATCGGTTCATGGATGTTTTTCGGATTTAGTAAGTGATTCGGTGGGGCAGGTGTGCGAATTCGTTGACCAATTCCAACGATTCCCCGCGCAGCATCTCCATTGAGGATATCAGCCGTTGTTCGGGTGGCAAAGAGATTTGTTTGAAAAACTCGGTGTCATCAAATCCGATTGTGGCGGCATCGGCGATGCTGAATCCATAATAGATTCGCGAGATCCGCGCCCAGTGGATCGCGCCGAGACACATCGGGCAGGGTTGGCCGGTGGTGAAAATCTCGCAGTTTGCCAGGATGTGGGAACCGATGCGCGAGCAGGCATCACGAATGGCGCAGATTTCACCGTGCGCTGTGGGATCGTTGGTCGACAACACGCGATTCCATCCTTCGCCGACGATGACATGATCCCTAACAACAACGGCGCCGAAAGGTCCGCCGTGGCCCTCGTTCATTCCGCGACGGGCCAGGGCAATGGCATGGCGCATGAAAAATTCCCGGCTGTCCTTCATGCGGTTTCAGTGGTTGAAGATGAACTCCTTGGAATTGAGGATCGCCCAGAAGATGTCGTTGAGGATTTCCTCCGACTGCTTGGCGCTTGTTGCGGTTTTCAAGACCTCCTGAAGGTTTTTCATTTCGCCCTCGGTCGGGCTGCGGCTCAGTGCTGTTAGATAGAGATGTTCGATGATTTCCTGATGGGATTTTTTTTGTTCGAGCAGGGGCGGGATCAGTTTTCCCTGATTGATGCGGTCGTGGGTGTTGTCGCCGTTGAGAAGGTGCAGAGCCTGGGAAAGGTTGGGTTCCAGTTTGACTTCGCACGAACAGACCGTGGCGCGGGTGGCGCGTCCGAAAGCGGTCAGGAAATAGGTTGACGTGTTGCCGTCGGCGATCTGCACCGCATGGGCGCCGAGCGGGAGTCCGCGGAACTTGTTCGGCGTGTTGGTCACCTGGGAAATGGCGTCGAGCAGAACCTCCGCACGAATCCGGCGGATCAGCGAGTGGGAGAAATTCCGCCCGTCGGACTCGTTCGTTGCGTTGGTTTGCGAGGAAAGCTGGTAGGTGCGCGACGTGCAGATGTCTCTAACAAGTTTGCGCAGGTCGAAGTTGTATTCGACGAAGTGCTTCGACAGGGCATCCAGAAGCTCGGGATTGGAAGCGGGGTTGGAGATGCGCATGTCATCGACGGGATTGACGATGCCGATGCCGAAAAAATGCGACCAGGTGATGTTGGCGAAGTTGCGGGCAAACCACGGGTTGTCGGGGGCGCTCAGCCATGCGGCAACTGCCTGCCGGCGCGTCTGGTTTTTCAGATCCGCTGCGGGTCCACCGAGGAATTTCGGCGGCACCGGTTGTTTGGTGAGCAGATGCGGCACTTCGCCATCGCCGTCAAACACGATGCGCTCCCGCGGATCCTCGGCGTTTTTTCTTTTCACCTGCGCAAAGAACGAGGCAAAGCCATAGTAATCCTCCATCGTCCAGCGGTCAAAGGGATGGTTGTGGCACTGGGCGCACTGGATACGCGTGCCCATGAAAACCTGGGCGACGTTTTCCGTTAGCTTGAGGACATCCTGCTCGATCTGGAAAAAATTCGTCGCCGGTTGCGAGAAGGTGCCCCCCTCGGAGCCGAGCAATTCGTTGACGATTTGATTGAACGGCTTGTTGGCGGAAATGCGGTCGCGCAGCCAGTTGTAGTAGTTGAGCGCGGCTTTGTAGGAGACCTGCTTGGGTCCGTCGTTGAATGTCCGGATTTGCAGCAGCTCCGCCCATTTCATTGTCCACAATTCGGAAAATTCCTTGCGGGCGATCAGGGCGTCCACCAGAACCTCGCGCTTGCGCGGATTTGCGTCGGACAGGAAGGCGCTTCTTTCCTCGATGGTGGGCAACTTGCCGATGACATCCAGATACACCCTGCGAAGAAAATCGGCATCCGTGCACAAATCGGCGGGGATGATGCGCAGTTTGTCGAGCTTTGCGAAAACCGCGGCATCGATGTAATGATCCACGGCGATCTGTGGTCGCACGTAATCGGTTTTTTCCGGGATGATGATTGCCTGCGAGCCTTCGGTGAAGGTGTGGAATCGAGCCAGCAAAAATGCCTCGCCGCGGTTTTTCGAGGTGGCGACACCCTTGTGGCGGTCGATTGTCGCGGAATTGTCGTTGGATGTGGAAAATGAGGACAGCGTGGTGACATCGCGATCGCTGCCGTCGGAGTATTGGGCGCGGACTGTGAAGGGAATTTTTATGTCCTCGCCTTTCATCACCAGTTGCGGAGGGTCGAGGGTGATCGAAGTCGGGTGGGGGATTTTGCTGTCGTCGTCGATCACAGCGCCGCCGCGAATCCACTCGACGAGAATAGCATGAGCCTTGCTGCCTTTTTCAAAAAGCTTGCCACCGGTGTGGGGCACATCGCCCGTGGCTTTGGTGACCAGCAGGGATTCTTCCGGCAGCGCCAGATTGATGCGGCGACCGGGCAGTTGGTTGGTGATGCGGAAGTGGTCACCATGCGGGTCGAACCCATAGAGTGAAAGGCGGAAACCATCCTTGCCGCTGGCAGCACCGTGGCAGGATCCGGCGTTGCAACCGGCCGATGTGAGCAAGGGCATCACGTCCAGTTGGAATGAGACGGGTCGCATGACCGCGGCATTTTTCACCACCACGGGGAGCTGGAATGACAAGCCGCGATAGGCAATGTCGAGCACGGTGTTGCCGTCCTTGAGGGGCGTCAGGGTGCTTCCTTTCAATGCCGCCAGCGAGGGGTCGGCCAGGGTGAATTTTGCCTGACCGGTGACATCGCGTGTCGCGGAATCATCAAAGCTGGCGATGACGATGACCTTGTGAAAATCCGCAGCGGTCTCGAGCGTTATGGCTTTGGGAAAGGCCTCGATTTTTTTGATCGCCGGATCTGCCGGTGCGTCGTACGCGGGCATGGCCTTCGGATCGAGCGGGGCGAGGACCAGTCCCTGCGGCCAGGCCGCGCCCGACTGAATCCACGTTTCGAGAGACTGGACTTCGGTCGTCGTGAGCGCCTTGCCTTTTTTTGAGGGTGGCATGACATCATCGTCATCCTGTGGCAATCGAACACGATGAACGATTTCCGACTTTTCCGGATGTTCCAGGTCGATTGACGCGCCGGAATCGCCGCCTGCGAGAAACCCCTCGCGCGTGGTCATGTCGAGTTTGCCCTTGGGTTTTTCCGGGTTGTGGCAGGGCACGCAGCGGGCTTCCAGCAAGTCCTTCGGAAAATCCTCGGCCCGGGCCATGCAGGTGAGAGCGCACAACATCAGGGGAATCTGTTTGACTGCGACTTTCATCCAGACATTTCTACGGAACAGCCTGCGGCCATATTCCACAATTCCGCTACTTTGTGTGGGGTGCATGGAGCAATCGGTCACTTGCTGAGGATGTTCGGAGCGCTGGTATTGCCATAGCGGTCGACGGAGCTGATGGCGAAGGCATCGGCAAGAGCGATGGTGGTGCCGCCATTGCTGACGCCGAGGATTTTCACGGTTCGCCAAACGCCACCCTGACGGGCCTGGATGGCGATCTTTACCGTTTTTTCATCTGTCTTCTGCCACTTGATGATGGTATTGCCGCCGCTGACCGAACCCGAGCATCGCGGCGTGGAGGGAGCGGCGCGATTGATCCACGGCATCGGCGGGACAAGGGCGGGGGAGGTGTAGATGCCTTTCAGCAATGCGTTGATGTTGCCGCGGTTTTGCATGATGCTTTTCACGCTCCAGTGCAGGTGACCGACATAATTGGTTCCGGTTGTGCGGCTCTGTTCGATCTGACTGATGATTTCGGATGCCTTTCGTCCCGGGTCTTCCGTGCTTTCGATTCGCGCCGAGGCGATGCCCGGCCAGACCGGACGCGATCCTTGTTGACGCCACCATTGCAAAAGCGCGGTGTAACTCTGCGGGCCGTTGATCCGCCAGTAGAGTTGTGGTGCGAGGTAGTCACACCAGCCGTTGGCCAGCCATTTGCGGGCATCGCAGCCAAGGTCTTCAAAGGCGTTGAGCTGGGCGGTGGTTCCCTCGGGCACGCCGGGTTTCCAGATTCCGAACGGGCTGATGCCGACACGCGCCCACGGTTTGATCTTTTTGATTTGGCCGTACATGTTGGCGACAAACGAGTCGACCACGGCGCGGCGCGATTCATTCGAGCGACCATCGTTGAACCGCATTCCTCCCTGCGGGTATGGGTAGAAGTAGTCGTCGATGTGGATGCCATCGACATCGTATCGACGCAGCACGTCCAGGATGGCGGCCATCGCCCGGGCACGGGTTTCCGGAAGTGCGGGATCGCACCAAACGAGCGTGCCGTATTTTTTCGTTAGTTCGCTGGCACTGCGGGTGATGTGATCGGCGCTCGCAGTTGACCTGACATTTGAAAGAGCCCGGAACGGGTTGAACCAAGCGTGCACCTCGATGCCGCGCCGGTGCGCCTCGCGAATGGTGAACTCAAGGGGATCGTAGCCCGGTGAGCGACCCATCGTGCCGCTGAGCCAGGTTGTCCAGGGCTCGGCACCCGAGGCATAAACGGCATCGCATTGCGGGCGCACCTGGAAAATCAGGGCATTCATGTTGAGTGCCGACATCTTGTCGAGAATCGCGAGCATTTCCTCCTGCTGGGCCGGAGCGCTGAGGCCGCTGGCACTGGGCCAGTCGATATTGTAAATTACCGCCGCCCAGGCACCGCGGAACTCGCGCGGCAATGGAGGCGCCTTCTCCGTGCCGGGATGATAATACTGGGCATGCAGCAACCCTGTCAGCAAGAGGAGCACAAACGTCCGCATCCTTTTCAGCATTCGCGTCGCTTGAGTCAGGGGGGCAGACATGGCGTTGATACGCAAGAAATGGATGCGGGTGCATCCTGATCCGTCATCCGTTCAGGTTGTGCAGTGCTTTGGGCAGGAACATCCCGTCCTTGCGAATCAGCTTGCCATCGAAATAGATTTCACCGCCCCCGGTGTCCTTGCGCTGGATGGAGACCATGTCCCAGTGGACCTGTGAGCGGTTGCCGTTGTCGGCATCCTCGTAGGCCTGTCCCGGAGTGAAGTGAAAGGACCCGCAGATTTTCTCATCGAACAGGATGTCCCGCATCGCATGGCGGATGTGCGGATGGAAGCCGAGGGCGAACTCGCCAATGTAGCGCGCCCCTTCGTCGGAATCGAGGATGTTGTTCAATTCCTTGGTTTTCGCCCCCGCTTCCGCCTTGATGATTTTTCCCTGGGAAAAGGTCAGCTTGATCCCGTCAAAAGGAATGCCCTGGTATATGGTGGGGGCGTTGTAGGTGATGAAGCCCTCGGCCGAATTCCTGACCGGCGAAGTGAAGACCTCGCCGTCGGGAATGTTGTAATTGCCTCCGCTCGTAAGCGCCGGGATGTCTTTGATCGAAAATTTCAAGTCGGTGCCCGGACCGGTGATGTGAACATCATTGGTCTTGTTCATCAGTTTTTTCAATGCGTTCATGGCGGGCAGCATCGACTTGTAGTCGAGCAGGCAACAACGGAAGTAAAAATCCTCGAAGGCCTCGGTGCTCATTCCCGCCTGCTGCGCCATCGATGGCGTCGGCCAGCGCAGCACGCACCACTTGGTTTTTTTGACGCGGTGATCGATCACTGGTCGGTTCCTGCCCATGACCAGTTTCATGCGGTCGGCCGGCACGTCGCTGTTTTCCGCGATGTTGGCGCTGCCGCGGATCGCGATGTAGGCATCCATGTCCTTCATTTCGTGCAGCAGATGTTTGGCGATCAGGCCGTATTGCGCGTCGGTCGCCCCCATCATCATTTCGCGCGAAAGCCGGCTGGAATGCAGACGCAGGATGGGGATGGCACCGACGGCGCGCGTTTCCCTGATCAGTGCAATGCCGATGCTGTCGGGAACGTCGTAGAGGTCCAACAAGATCTTCTCGCCTTTTTTCATCGAGGTGGAATAGCGGATCAATTGACGGGCAAGCGAATCGATGCGTGGATCATGCATGCGCTGAGCATGCACAAATCCGGCGAAAGGTCAAAAAAAGCTTTTGGGAAATGGCGGATTTTATCGAGTCAGCGAAGCGGCACGCCGTGGCGATCCCAGAGCGCTTTGAGTTGTTCGAAGTCACCGCGGAAAAGGTTTCTTTCCACCGGTCGGTCGAGATCACCCAGGTAACTGCTGAAACCGCGGTATACCTTGGGTGCAGAACGGCCATTCTCCCACGCCACGCCACCGTACTGCCACAGCGACCAGTTGTTCCAGACGTCATATTGTCGGGTGAGCCCGGTGGGCGTTCCCGGTGCGGGGAAACTCTTGCATGCGCCGCTGTCGTGGGAATAGAGGGCCACCCAGTAAGGGCACGAGCGCAGGCGTTGCTTGGTGGTCTCATCGGTTTGGCTCAATGTGGTGCGCAACTTCTCGCTGTTTTCCAGATAGACCATGCAGTTCACTCCGGTGCGCTGCTTCACGCGGTCGAGGAATCGAACCATCTGCGCGGGGCTCGAATCGGTGTCGAAGTCGGCGCAAAGCAACAACTTGTCGCTGCTCCAGGCGCGTCCGTTCCGGATTGATGCGACGCGGTTGACGAACTGATCCGCCTGCGCGGTGGTGTCGACCGTGTGAATGGTGCGGTAATAGACGCCCACCAGCATGCCGGACCGGTCCGCAGAGCTGAGAAATGGGGAGCATTTTTCATCGAGCACTCCCCCCTTGCCACAACGGGCAATCAGTCCTGCGGCTCCATTGGCCCGCAGCGCTGACACATCGCCGGGGGAGTAGGATCGACCCTGCCGTTGTTTCTCCTTGGGATCGTAGGCGGACACATTGACGACCTGGATGCCGCGGGAAGGTCCCGCCGATCCGCCGCCTGCACCGCAATGGGTTAGGGCGGAAATCAGCATGAGCACGATACCGGAATGGATGAGTGTGCGGAACATGGACGCATGAAAACATGCTTCCCGCCCGGTGGCAAGAATCATCGAATTGGACGAGGAAACAATTCCCGTGCTTGACGGGCAACAATAACGGGCGCATAGATTGCGCATGCGAACGATGTATGCTCTTTTGACAATTTCAGGGTTGGTCGCCGGCGCATCAGCACAGTCGACCGCTCCATTGGAAGTGGTGAATTCCGCAATCACCGCAGTGAACGATCTGGGCAAGCAGGTTGTGTTGGGAAAATACAAGGTGGCGATGGATCGAATGTATCCTCAATGGAAGGAACGCCTGAGTTCGCGCGCGGGCGGCGAGGCTGTCCTGGCCAAACAATTTGAGAACATGACTGCGGAAATGACCAAACAGGGCACCAGCATGGTTTCGTTCAAGTCGTATGGATTTCCCAAGGTTTACGAGGTATACCCGGGAAAAAAGGTGGAGACGGTGGATGGCAAACAGGTGGAGACATTGATCAACACCAAGTGGCTTTTGTTGATTCCGACGGAAACGCGCTACAGGTTGATGAAGGACAGGGAGCAGTTGGTGATCGAAAGCAAGGGATTCCAGGTCGCGGTGGCGGACAAGGACAAGCTGGTGTGGTCTTTCATCGATGGTTCGGGATTGACCGTTCAGGACCTGCGCAGCATGTTCATCAGTCTTCCCAAGGACATGGAACTGCCGGAAATCAAACGTCGGTCCGTTCCCAGTGAAGAATTAAAAAAATAGGATGATCGCAGGCATGTCTAAAAAGTTGATGAAGTTGGAGAAAAATTCGGAATTGATCCGCAAGTTCAAAAAAATGTGGCAAAGCGGCCAAAGCGAGGTTTGCGAAGTGAGGAACTCGTCGATTCACGGACGCGGCGTTTATGCCACCTGTGACATCGCCAAGGGGGATAACATCATCGAGTACATTGGCGAGTTGATCGACAAGAAAGAGAGCGCCAGGCGCGCGAATGTGCAGGCCGCAAGGGCCGCGAAACACGGTGATGCCGCGGTTTATATTTTCACGATCAATGACAGCTATGATCTCGATGGCAACCTCCCATGGAATACGGCGCGTCTGATCAACCACTCGTGCGAGCCGAATTGCGAGGCGTGGATCGACGGCAAGCGCATCCACATTCATGCCCTGCGCAGGATCAAGAAGGGCGAGGAGTTGTCTTTTGACTATGGCTTTGACGTGGAGACCTGGGAGGATCATCCCTGCCGCTGTGGCAAGAAGGCTTGCGTGGGACACATCGTCAGCCGGGCGCAATGGAGTGAACTGGCGAAGAAAAAAAAGCAGCACACCTCTCGGTGAATGCCGGCAGACAACGGTCGCGTCAAAGGCTCCCTCTCGGAACAAGCGGTTTTCCGGCATCAGGCGGTCTCCGTTCCGTGCTTCGGGGCGATGTCGGACTCATCGTTCGTCGAAAAACGTTTCCGAAGTCGCGAGCGTTTGCAATCCGGCTTTCTGATGCTACCATTTCTCCCATGACTGCGGAACGCAAGCCGACGGCATTTGAAATGAAAGTCTATGACGCGGTGGAAAAAATCCCGCGCGGCACGGTCGCCACATATCGCGATGTCGCCCGCTTCATCGGCGTGGCTTCGGCCCAGGCGGTCGGCCAGGCGCTCAAACGCAATCCCTTCGCGCCGGCCGTGCCCTGTCATCGGGTAGTTTCCAGCACGGGCAAGACCGGGGGATTCTTCGGTTCGTCGTCCGGACCGCAATGGGAGAGCAAGAGGGCGATTCTCGAAAACGAGGGCATTCAATTCGGCAGCGGGCGCATCGATCTGGTGAAGTTCGCCCACAGGTTTTGAAGGCATCGCTTTCATGGTTCCCGCCTTTTGATACATTTGTCCCGCGCACCGCGTAGCATTTCATGATGCGAATGAAGTTTCTTTTTCCCGTGCTTCCGGCAGTTTGCTCTCTGTTGCATGCGGATCCCGCTGGACAGTGGCAGCGGGAGATCGTTCCCATCCTGGAAAATTATTGTTACGATTGCCATGCCGACGGTGCGAAAAAAGGGGACTTCTCTCTGGAGTCATTTGCCAGCATCGCCGCCATGCAGTCGCGGCGCGACATCTGGAAAAGGGTGCGGGAAAACCTGGCATACGAGTTGATGCCGCCGATCAACAAGGATCAACCTTCCCCGGATGAACGGAGAAAACTCATCGATTGGGTTGATGCCGCGGTGTTCCCTGTTGATCCTCTCCACCCCGATCCCGGGCGTATCACGCTTCGCCGGCTCAACCGCTACGAATATCAAAACACCTTGCGCGATCTGATTGGTGTCAAACCCGACACCGACCTGCTTCCTCCGGATGACTCGGGGTATGGGTTCGACAACATCGCCGATGTTCTGACCTTGTCGCCCACTCATCTGGAAGCCTATTTGAACACCGCGTCCCGTGCCCTTGACACGGTGTACGGCGAGTCATCGCCGCAAAAAAAATCCATCGAACTCTCCTCACTGAAGGGTGGGCAGGCATTTGAATCCGACACTTTGAACATGTTTGCCGCGGGCGTCCGGGCGAAAAAACTGGCCGAGAAAGAAGGGAAGTACACCGCGGTCTTCCGTCTCAGCGGCACCCAGGCCGGGGACGAGCCGGTCAAGGCGAAGATCTCCCTCGGCGATCAAACTCGGCAGGTGACCGTCGATAAAACAAGCCCGGTGGCGTTTTCCATCAGTGGTGATGTCAAGGATGCCCAACGCACGCTGTCGGTTGAGTTCCTCAACGATTTTTGGGATGAGGCGACCAAAGCGGATCGAAACCTGATCGTGCACTCGATTACCCTGGAAGGACCTATGGCCAAAAACAAGCAGGCCAGTTCGCTTTTGTTTCCTCCCCGGAAAAAGGATTCGACCGACACACAATACATCGCGGCAGTGTTGCGGACATTCCTTGCGCACGCTTTCCGCAGGCCTGCGACAGAGGCTGAAATCACCCGCTATGCCGAATTGGTGGCCCGCGAGCGGAAGAAAAATCAGAGCGTCGAACTCGCGATGAGACCGGCCTTTGAAGCAGCGATGATCTCGCCCCAGTTTCTGTTTCGCGAGCTGCATGCGCTTTACTCATTGGAAAAACCGGGAACAATTGTCGCGGTTCCCGAACTCTCCCTCGCATCGCGCATGTCCTATTTCCTCTGGAGTTCCACCCCCGATGACGCCAACCTCTCGCTGGCGGCGAACGAGAAACTCCGCAGCGGGCTCGATGCAGAAATCGACCGCATGATCCGCGATCCGAAAACCGTGGCTTTGATCGACCGTTTTTTCGCGCAGTGGCTGCAATTCGACGATGTTTCTTTCATCTCGATCGACGACAAAATCTATCCCTCGTTTAAGGAAAGCATGCGTGCCAATCTGGTTGCGGAAACGAGGAGCTTCTGCATCGATTTGTGGAAAAACAATCTTCCGGTCACGCGATTGATTGATGCGAACTACACCTTTGTCAATGAAGCGCTCGCGAGGCACTACAATATACCCAACGTCAGTGGCGTGGATTTCCGCAAAGTGACCATGACCGACCCGGAGCGCGTCGGAATCCTCACGCATGGTTCGATCCTTGCGCTCACCTCCAATCCCAACCGCACTTCACCGGTGAAACGCGGCAAGTGGGTCTTGGAAACATTGCTCGATGCCGCGCCGCCTCCGCCGCCTCCCAATGTTCCTTCGCTGGCACCGCCGCACAAGGGGGCCACCCCCGCCAACCTCCGCGCCCAGTTGGAACTCCACCGCAAGGACCCCGCATGCGCTTCTTGTCACAAGCTGATGGATGGAATCGGTTTTGCCTTCGAGGCCTATGATGTCGACGGTTCGCGTCGTGCCGCCGGTCCCGGACTCGACACCAGGGGCAGTCTTTCGACCGGTGAAATGGTCGACTCTCCCGCAGCCCTTGCCAGGCTTGTATCGGGGAAACGCCTGCCTGAATTTCATCGCGCCTTCGCGGTCAAGCTGCTCACTTTCGCACTGGGCAGGGGGCTTGAATACTATGACAAACCTGCGGTCGACCAGATCGTCGCTCAGGCAGCGAAAGACAATTTCAGTCTTCATTCCTATCTGCATGCCACCATCAAATCGTTTCCATTTCAGAATTTCCGCAAGTGAGTGAGGTCGGCGCGCCCGATGTTTTTACGCATTTCCCTTGGCTTCGGATTTTTCTGTGCGATGATCGATGAATGAAAACGCGTGTGATATTGGCAATGACCTCCCTTTTGACTGGCGTGACCGGAGCACAGGTTTTGGTGCCGGGGCAGGGCAGGAATTTTGATCGTCGCCAGGGTGGTGACGCGAACAGCGGCGGCGTGACCATCGTGCCGGCGGATGGCGCGCAGAAGCCGAAGACCAGTTACAAAACGTTCCTGGTTCTCGCCGATTCCCGTGCATGGACCAGCAGTGATGGCAAAGTCATTCAAGCGAAATTGATCGCCTTTGAGGACGTGGTTGTCGATGAGTCCAAGCCGGAGGAGAAGGCGAACGCGGCTCCTCCCGCGAATCCCACGGTGGTTCGGGGCGGCAAGGTGCGCCTGCTTTTGAATCAAAAACCCGTTGAACTCGCCGTCGACCGCCTGGTGCAGGCGGACCGCGATTTCATCGAAAAAATCCGCGTCCAGCATGCGAAAAAAACGCCAGCCTCACAGTGAGGTAGGTGCGTCTTCCCGCGCATCCGTGTTGCCGACATCCCGCTCCACCAGCGGACGCGCGAGCATTTCCTCATACAGTTCGATGTATTGTTCGGCCACTTCCTCATGATTGAACCGCTGCTGTGATTCACGCATGATGCGGCGGAGATGGACTTCTTTTTCCTCAACCGGCAGGCGGAAAAATTCCATCGCCCGGTCGACAGCCCAGCGCAGGGCGGCCGGGTCGTAATGTTCGAAACGAAAGCCATTGCCGCTGCCATTGTGGATGTCCAGATTCGTCACGGTGTCATAAAGTCCCCCGGTGGCGTGAACGATCGGCAGGGAACCGTAAATCGGCGCCGTCATTTGCGGCAGTCCGCACGGCTCGAACAGCGAGGGCATGAACATGAAGTCGGATCCCGCAAAACCCAGGCGTGACAGCCGCTCATCAAAGTCAACAACCGAAACCCGGCCGCGCAATCCGAAGTTGTTGACGATCTTGTGGAACTCCTGCTGATGGGGACCATTGGCAATCACCGCGATTTGCAGATTTTCCAGCCAGTAGTCGGACACCAATTTGTAGAGGATGTCGGTCAGCAATTGAGGACCTTTTTGCAGCGGGTCAAGCCGTGAAGGCCAGAAAAAAACAGGCGCGTCGGGATTTTCATGCAGTTGCAATTCGCGCTGCAGTGCCCGTTTGTTCGCGCGTTTGCCTTCGATCACCTTCGTGAAGTGGTATTGCTTTTCAATAAAGGGGTCGGTTTCGGGATTGTAGGAAACATCGGGCGCATTGAGGATTCCCTTCGCGCAGCCAGCCCAGTACTTTTGGCGCAGTTCCTCCCTGACAGAAAGCGGGATCATCGGGTGCCATCCTTCGACAACCTCCCAGAGGAATCGCGGACTCACCGTGTTGATGAAGTGGGCCGCAAAAATTCCGCTGGTCAACAGGTCGACCGTGACGTTGTTGCGGGCGTGTTCATAGTTGTAGGGCATGCCGTCGTAGTAAAGGTTGGCCCAGAATTCCGCGGCATCGATGCCATGGTCTTCAACTTCGGAAAGTGTCACACGCTGGGTGTGGATGTTGTGAACCGTGAAGAGACTCTTGATACCTCGGCGACGTGCCATGCCGGGAATGAGACCGGTCATCCAGTCGTTGCAATGAATCAAGTCGGGCCGCGCGCTGGGTACGATGTGGTTGATCACTTCGCGCTGGAAAACCAGAGCGATGTGCATGGATTCCGCGCTGTAGTTGCTGTACACCTGTTCGCGGTAATAAAAAATCCGGTCCTCGGCGAGATGGATGTGCGCGTCGGGCAGCACTTCGTAATACTTCCGCAGCTCTTTTTCGTGGAAATTGAACACGTCACCCTGGAACATCCGTCGGTAGTTCGGCAAGGCCACGTGAACGTCCGCGCCGAGTTCGAAAAGCGCCGAAACCAGAGAGGCCGAAACATCCGCCAGACCACCGGCTTTTGCGGACATCCTTTGCGCATAGTTGCCCATCCCGGAAGGAAGATAGGTGATCTCCGGGGTGACAATCAGGATGCGTGGTCTCTTGGTGGCGGACATACGTGGCGGGAGGATAGAAATATTTATGCCAATTCGCGAGGCAATATGAATTTATTTCCTAGCGCGCGCTGTGCATAACTGCTCTTTTTTGAAGCAAATCCGTCACAGGGAGCTTGCCTGACCTTGTTTTGCCGCCTTAGGTATAAAACGGCCCGCCTTCAGATGCGGACCTGCCGCAATGCCTGACAAATGGCCGGGAAGATTTGCTTCTTGCGGCTGACAACTCCTGGCGCGGAAAACGTGGCAAGTTCGGTGCGCTGGTAGGGCAATGCCTGAATCAGGTTTTCATCCCCGGCAGTGAGGATGTTGCTGAAATGCTCGGTGACGTCGGTGATGACGAGACAGATCAGATCGAGCTTCTCGCTTTCCACCAGGAAATTCAAGTAAGTCAGCAGTTCCTCCTTCCGGGCGGGCAATGCTTCCATGCCAAGCTCTTCAACCTGGGCAATCGAAATTTTCCGGCCCTCGTCGGTGAATTCCTTGCGGTCCGAATTGACGATTTCCGCGACGCTGCCATTGGCCAGCAGCGAACCGATGGCGAAAAACTTGCGGGTGAATTCGGCGGACTTCACACCGGCCAGCATCGCCAGCCATGCGAGCATGTCGCGATCAAGTTCAGTTGTGGTGGGCGAGGTCAGATTCAGGGTGTCGGACACAATCCCGGCGAGCAGGCACAAGGCAACGCCCTGCTCGGGCAGCAGGTTGCGGTGGGCGAATTTTCGCGCCACCAGGGTGGAGGTGGAACCGACCGGCTCGTTGAGATAACGGATCGGTTCGCGCGAAACCAGATTGCCGGCGAGGCGGTGGTGGTCGATGACTTCCACGACTTCCGCCTCCTCAACCCCCTTGACGGCCTGGGCATATTCGTTGTGGTCGACCAGCGCGAGCCTCATGCGCGGCGGGTCGATCATGTCGGATTTGGAAATCACTCCGAGCAAGGTTTGGTCAACGGGATTCAGCACGGGAAAAAGTTCCTGCGCGGACGGTGCGATGCGTTTTTTCAGGATCGAAACCGGTTCGGCGGAATCCACGGTGACGAAGCCCGACTCGAGGACGTTTTTGACCATTCGCGAACAGCGGATCAACGTCGTGCACGAGGCGGTGTCCTGCTTGGCAAAAAGAAGGCAGATGCCTTTTTCCGCTGCCATTTTATTCAACTCCGGGTCGATGTCGTATCCTCCGGTGATCAACAGGGCACGCACATTGTAATCGATCGCAAGCCTGTGAAGCGGAGGCCGATCACCACAGATGACCAGAAAACGTCCCACCGAACCTTCTTCCCTGGCCTGGAGCAGGCGCTTTTCGACTGTTTCTCCCGAGGAGGCTCCAACGAGAATGATCAGGTTTTCCTCGACATCGGCTTCGGGATATCCGGCTCCGGCCGCTGTCGCATGAAGAGTGTCGGCCATTTTTTTCAACGAGACCAGCACCGTGCGCACTGCCAGTCCCTTGGTCTCCGCCGGCAACAGCAGCTCTAACAAATCCAGATAGCGGAGAATGCCTTTGACATGCCGCGAGTCATCGATCACGGGTACGGCCCGCACTCCCGCGTTGAGCATGTTCTGGTAGGCGGTGAGAAAAGTGTCGCTCGGGGCGACATGGACGACATCGCGGCGGCACATCATGCCAGCGGTGGTGCGCACGTCGTCGATCAACTCCGGAGGCTCGACTCCCGCCTCTTCCAACACCCAGGCCGTGCGCGGGGTGAGTTCGCCACAGCGGGCGGCTCGGGCTGTCGGTTCGCCGGTGAGACGCAACAACGCGGCGTGACCGATGGCGGAACAAATCGCATCCGTGTCAGGATTGCGATGTCCGATCACGAAAAACGGCATCTCGCTTTTCCAGGCATTCATGCAAGGTGTTCGTTGCGAGTGGGCATCAGGTGGGCTGCTCGCCGCGCGCCATGACGACCTTGCCCGTGCGCACGGTTTCGATGATGTTGAATTGCGAAAACATCGTGATCGCGGCATCGGCTTTTGTCGTTTCCCCGGTGATCATGACGATCATGCTGGTGGGGGTGAGATCCACGGTTTTACCCGAAAAATGCTCGGTGATCTGCAGTGCCTGCGATCTCTCGGCGGGGGAACACTGGATTTTGATCATCAACATTTCGCGCACCACCGCGTTGTCGCTGCTGTGTTCGAAACAGTGGATTACGTCGATCAGTTTGTTGACCTGTTTGATGATCTGCTCGAGACCGCTGGGATCGCCGACGATGCCGATGGTCATGCGCGAAAAGCGGGCGTCGCGCCCTTGCGAGACAACCAGGCTGTCGATGTTGAATCCGCGGCGGGCGAACACCTGGCAAATGCGCATCAGCACGCCGGCGCGGTTGTTGACCAACACGGAAAGCGTGTGGATCGCTTGATCGGGTGAGGGGGCGACGGGAGTGTCGGTGGTGACGATTGTTTGCATAAAAGTGGAGCTGCGGGGTGTTGCGGTTGTCGATGTTGAGTCTCTAACATGCCAGGCATCATGTCGATCCGGTGGGCTTGGCCATTTTGTGCTTCGGTGGCTCGATCAACATGTCTTCGAGCGCCGCACCGGCGGGAATCATCGGAAATACGTTGTCCGTCTTGATGCATTCGGCGTGAATGAGGATCGGTCCGTCGTTGTAGGCGAGCGCTTTTTTGATCATCCGGCTGACATCGGCGGGGCGCTTGATGTTGACGCTGGGGATGCCGTAGGCTCCGGCGAGTTTGCAGAAGTCGGGATTGCCGATGAGATCGACGCCGCTGAGGCGGTCTTCGAAAAACAATTCCTGCCATTGACGCACCATGCCGAGGTAGTGGTTGTTGAGAACCACGATTTTCACCGGCAGTTTGTGGATCGCCGCAGTGGCCAGTTCGAACAAGGTCATCTGGAATCCGCCGTCTCCCGAAATCGAAATCACGGTTTTGTCCGGACAGGCAAACTGGGCGCCGATGGCGGCGGGAAATCCAAACCCCATGGTGCCGGCACCGCCGGACGACAGCCATTCGTAGGGCCGGTCGTTAAGGAAAAACTGCGCCGCCCACATCTGATGCTGGCCGACGTCCGTGGAGACGATCGCTTTGCCCTTGGTTTGTTTGTAGAGTTCCTGAATGACCTGCTGCATCCGCAGACCACCTTGCTTTTTGTAGTTGAGGGGGAATTTTTTCTTGTAGCCGTCGAGCTTGGCATTCCACTCCACGGTGTCGAGTTTGGAAATCCGCTTGTTCAACTGGGTCAACGCGGCTTTGGCATCGCCGACAATCTTTACGTCGGGTCGGATCATTTTGTTCATCTCGGCGTTGTCGATGTCCACGTGGATGATCTTGGCATTGCGCCCGAACATGTGCGGCTTGCCGATGATGCGGTCGTCGAATCGCGAGCCGACATTGAAAATCAGGTCGGCCTCGCAAATCGCCTTGTTGGCATAGGCCGTGCCGTGCATGCCGATCATTCCCAGGGAAAGTTTGTGCGTTTCAGGAAAGATTCCCTTGCCCAACAGCGTGGTGGTCACCGGGCAGTTCAGCGTTTCCGCAAAATACAACAGTTCCTCGGCGGCCCGGGAAATCATCGCGCCCTG
>Ga0114968_10000164_pt1 | contig 49180 bp, 51 predicted proteins | sample M_130807_EF_Meta_FD_87020 | JGI IMG/M metagenome (GOLD analysis project Ga0114968, IMG submission 87020) | Freshwater microbial communities from Lake Montjoie, Canada to study carbon cycling - M_130807_EF_MetaG | ecosystem: Environmental > Aquatic > Freshwater > Lake | place: Lake Montjoie... | reverse complement strand
CTAAATCAAATATAAATAATGATAATTCATATTCAAAAACCAAAGATATTATTTATAATTTTATCAACATTAAAACAACTTTCTAATAACAAATATAATTAATAATCCTATAAATAATGAAAATACATAACTAGTTATTATATTCGTATTAATTTGACTAGTAAAATCAGGGTCATTATTATTGCTTTTATTACTTTGTTTTCGTAAAATATCAATTTGTTTTATATTCAAATAAAATGTGTATCCAAGAATAATTACTATAATAATTTTCATCATGGGAGAAAGTAAAAACATATTGTTAAGCGGCATTATTATAAAAATCACAATTAAAACAATAGAAATAAAAGAATAAAGAAATATTGTTTTTGTTAAATCATAATCACTATTATTTGAATTGACTAGTTGGTTAGGATTTAAATTAAGCATTCTTAATTTATTATTTTATTATATTTTTTTGTAAATATAATATAATATATGAATAAAACCATTAAAAATAACAATTTTAAAAATAAGACAAGAAAGAATAGGATTTTTAAAAAAAAAGATTATAACGCTGGTGATGGTATGGTAACAAGTGTTTGGGGACCACCCTTATGGCATTATTTACACACTATGAGTTTTAATTATCCAGTAAATCCTTCGATGGAAGATAAACAAAATTATAGAAATTTTATACTAAATTTACGATATGTGTTACCATGTAAATATTGTAGAATGAATTTAAAAACAAATTTCAAACAATTACCTTTAAAAATGTCTGATATGAAAAATCGAGAATCATTTTCTAGATATGTTTATAATTTACATGAATTAGTCAATAAGATGTTGCTTAAAAAATCTACTTTATCTTATTGTGATGTGAGAGAAAGATATGAACATTTCAGATCTCGTTGTACAGATGAAAAACCAAAATTATTTAAATTTAAGCGTTATCAAACAAAAAAACGCAAAGAAAAAGGATGTACAGAACCTTTATATGGAACTAAATCGAAGTGTGTTATAAATATTGTTCCACAAAATGAAAAAGGACCATCTTTGAAAATTGATAAAAAATGTATAAAGACACGATAATAAAAATAAAAATATTTATATAATATATATTTTAATTAAAATGAGTGATTGTAAAAAAATGTTTAATAAGGATGTATTTGCATATTTAATGAGTGTAATGCCAGATGATATTAAAAAGGAATTAACAAATTGCAATGAAATGACCGGAGGTAGAAGAAAAAGAAAAATGCGTAGAAAAATGCGAGGTGGAGATCCCGCATTTAGAAAAAAAGTCATAGTAGGAATATATTTATTTATGGGGATTGTTCTATCTTATATCCTTGGAAATATGGATAAAACTACATTAATAAAAGGATTTGAAATGCTTTATAATGGACAATGTAATAATATGTCAGAGTTAGCGTTAGATTTTTTAGGCATCGGCAATCCTATTTGTAGTGCACATCATAGAATGATAGTTTTAATAGGTTGTGCAATGAAAGGACATACTGAGGCTTTGATGCAAATACTTGGCACTATTGCTACATCAATCGCATCACCTTTTCTTCTTCACGCTGCTGTAGATCGCGCGGCTTCTATAATAGAAGGACGGGTAACTGCTTTAATGGGTCCACAAGGATTAACCATTGAAGATATAAATAGACAAAATACAATTCAAGGTGAACAAAACATTTTAACAGCATTAGGAGATACACCTGCAATTACAGCTGCTGAAACTGCCGAAGAAATAAAAGATGAAATTGTACGTCTAGGATTAATGGACCAAATTCGTGCTTTGTTAAATCTTAAAGAAATGACAGATGAAACTCGAATTGAAGAAATTCATGAGGCAGCATCTCGCGTAAATAGTAAGGAAAGCAGTCAAGAACATGGAGGCAGTAGAAGAAAACGTTCAAAATCAAAAAAACGAAACATGACAAAAAAAAATAAAAAACATACAAGAAAACATAAGAAGCAGAGTAGAAAACATAGAAGAAAATAATTAAATAATATTGATTTTTATAATAAAATAAATTAGTAAATCAATATTATTTGCATAAACTATTACATACCAAAAGTAGAAAAATCATTTAAAATAGGGACAGGTAAATAATTATTATTTATAGAGCTATAATTTGGTACTTTTTTACATTCAAAAGAAGGTTCTGGACATCTGGCACATGCAGGACAAGGTGGGCATTTTTGTTGTTTATTTGGAGAATTATTTACCGGATAAGCCGGACATGCGGGACAAACTGGTGGTACTATTTCCGATTTTAATATATATAAGTCTTCTTGACCAGGAGGTATTTGACTTCTAGGAATTCCTGGAGGCATTGAACTATTATAGATGCCTCTGCTGTTAGGTGAATTATCTAACGAACTACCAAATAAAATACTAAATGTATTGTTTGGTACATTTGAATTATTATTTGTTGATTTATTATTTGTTGATTTATTATTTGTTGATTTATTTGGTGCTGAATATGCCTTATTTGCAAATGAAGAAGCACTATATATATCGCCTGTACTTCCGTAATATGTATTTGGTGTATTGTTATATTTTTTATAATTACTATGATGTTTATTATTACTATAATTGTAATTAGTATTTGTAGAATTTTTACTAGTTGATTGAGCTTCTGATGTAATAAATATTGTTGTTCCTTTAGAAGATACTATTTTAATTGCATTTTGATGGTTATGGTCTATTACAAAAGCAAGTTCATCATTAGGACCAACAAAATTATTAGTGAATTGGTTTGATTTAAATATTATATTTGAACTATTAGGAGCAAATTTTACTTCGAGAATCTGTTTACCATCACTCTGAGTGTGTACTTTAACAGAACCTCCATTTGGTCCGTAAAATGTAGATCCTGTTGTTAAAGATGATGTCAACCCCGAATAGTGATTATAGTTATCATAATTATGTTTATGATCCATTTTTTTATTATCGGTTTTTTTATTATCAGGTTTTTTATTATCGGTTTTTTTATTAGCAGGTTTTTTATTATCAAGTTTTTTATTATCGGTTTTTTTATTATCAGGTTTTTTATTATTACTGTTACTTGTTTTTTTTTCATTTTCATTTTCAGATGAACCGGTTAAAGGTTCTATATTTTTATTACTTTCTCCTAAAAATGAAAATACTATTATTAATCCTAATATAAAAATAATAAAAAGAATTATTTTTTTACTATTCATTGTATAATTTATATAGTGAAAAAATTATAAAATATAATTGAATTCAAATTATATTAAAATTTATAATTAATATAAATAAAATGAAATCTAAACATATGATTGTTGATGGTGAAGACGAACAAATAAAACCAATACTTATAACTAAAAATAAAAGAATCCGGAATAATTGCGTACTTTTAAAAAATAAATATTTTGAGGAAACATCTATTTTTGAGGTCGGTGTTGATGAAGCCGGAAGGGGTCCTTTATTTGGAAGAGTGTATACGGCAGCCGTAGTTTTGCCTAAAGATGATTCCTTTGAACATTTTAGAATGAAAGATAGTAAAAAATTTCATTCAAAAAAACAAATTGAAGAAGTTGCAGAATATATAAAACAACAGGCTACTGCTTGGTATGTTGGTTTTGAAGATGAAAAAACAATTGATCAAATTAATATATTACAAGCTACACAGAAATCAATGCATTCTTCCATTTTAGAAGTAAGAAATCAAATAAATATGAAAATGAAATCAGAATCAAAAAAAGAAAATCTTAATTACCAAATTCATTTACTAATCGATGGAAATTATTTTAATCCATTGGGGTATTTTAATAAAGTTACTAATAAATTAGATTTACTCCCTTATTCTTGTATTGAAGGAGGGGATAATAAATATAGTGCTATCGCAGCCGCATCAATATTAGCTAAAGTGGAGCGAGATAAATATATTGAAGAACTTTGTAAAGAAAATCCAGAATTAATAGAGAAATATGGAATAGATCAAAATAAAGGATATGGTGCTAAAAGACACTTAGATGGTATCAATGAACACGGTATAACTATTTGGCACCGTAGAAGTTTTGGAATTTGTAAAAAATATGCTTAATTTAGAAAAGGTGTAAAAAAAAATTGATTATAATTTTTATTTTTTTATACAATAAATTATTTAAATAACATTTAATATATAAAATGGTGAAAATTTGCGTATTTGATACTGAAACTACAGATGTTCCACCGCCAATAACAGGACAAAATTGGGATGAAAAAACAAAAAAAGAAGCGCTATTATTAGACTATAACGATTTAAATAAAACAAAATCTATGTGGGGGGAGTTTCTTAGTCAATGGCCAAGTATCATTCAGTTGAGTTATATTATATATGACATTGAAAACCCAGAAGAGAGTAAAATATATAATAAATATATTGATATTCCAGAGGACATAATAATTTCCGAAGGTTCATTTGCTATTCATCATATAAATAAAGAGTTTATAGAAAATTTGCCAAGTGATAAAAAAGTTACTATTGAAATTGCATTATCGGAATTCATGCATGACATAATGAATCCAGATGTTAAATATGTAGTGGGTCATAATGTTCAATTTGATCGAAAAATGATTATTGCTGAATTATTAAAACTAAAAAATAAATTAACAAAAATAGGTGAATTACCTGACATGGTAAGTTACCTAGAATTCATGATGGACACTAATAAAAATAAATTTGCATGTACTATGGAAGAAACAATTTTAATTTGCAATATTCTGAGAGAAATTAAATATAAAGATAAAAAGACAGGAGAAGACAAAGTATTCTTTAAACCGAAAAGTCCAAAATTAATTGAATCTTATTTTCATTATTTTGGGTATTATCCAAATGGGGAAGCTTTACATGATGCTATAATAGACGTAATACTATGTTTAAGAGTTTTTATGAAATATAAGTATGATATTGATGTTTGTGGATTAAATAATATAATTACAGATTATATTATTAAAATTTCACCAGATGGTTATGTTTGCCCAATTGATATTACTGAAAAAATGAATGAACAAATAACAGAAACCCTTAGTAATGACGTTGGATTAAATCTTAAAGAAATAGTTGTAGATTTTAACGAATCAAATAAAAAAATTGGCGGTCAAGTAGGAACTAAAAGAAGAAAAAAAGGTAAAGGTCGCAAAAATAAAAAAACTAAACGTGGAAAATAATAATTAAGTTTCATTATCAAAACCATTCCTAATGTCAAAATTAGGATTTCCGGCATCAGGATTAGTTATGCCAGGAGGAACAAAACTAACATTCCCACTTATTTTTTCATAATCAGCCAAATCCCCTTCAAATTTAGAACCATCTGGATATAAGGCAATTGCATCTCTTATATAGAATATTGACTCGCCATCTGTTTGAGTTTCGTTTTTAAAAATTCCATTTATAATTACCCCTGATTTTAAAAACTTCATTTGACCATCCCCCGACGGTGAATTATCTTTCCATATTCCTGTGTATATTCTAGTATTGGAAGTATAAGTACCAATTCCAAATTTTAAACCGTTTTTCCATTCCCCTTTATATGTGTCACCATTAGCCGATATATATTCTCCATAACCATTAGGTCTATAATTATTAACCCCCCCAACATATTTATCTCCGTTTGCAAGTGTGATTGTTCCTTCACCATCTAAACGTCCATTGATAAAATTACCTTCATATATATTTCCATTTACAAATTGCATTATTCCATTTCCAAATGGTTTTCCGTGTAACCAATCTCCTCTATATCTTCGAATAGGTATATTTTCATTATTTATAATGGTCATTGTTCCATTTAAATAAGGTAGGTTTCTTGCCAAATTCCAAGTTCCAGAATAAAATCCTCTTACTTGTTCAGTATTTACATTGTCTTCACTTAAAATAGTATAACTATATGGTTTATTAATTTCTTCGGTTGTAGGGGTTGGTTCAAGTCCACCTCTATAATTTTTCCTACTATTTTTTTTGGATTTGTTTGTTTTTTTGGATTTGTTTGTTTTTTTGGATTTGTTTGTTTTTTTGGATTTGTTTGTTTTTTTGGATTTGTTTGTTTTTTTATTTTTAATGGTTTTTTTTTTTATTTTTATATTTATATTAGAATTTTAATTTAAAAAAATGGTAAATCTGTAACACTTGTTAGTGTCGTGTTACCCTCAATATCTCCTAAATTACCTAATTCCATATTGTAATCATTATTATTGGCTAAATTATCACCTTGAGGTTCTGCTTTACCACCAATTTTTTCATTATTTACAAATTGTCCTATAAATTTTGAACCATCTGGATAATTGGCAACCCCATTAATACAGACCCTTTGTCGATTATTTATCATACAGTCTTCAAAATATCCTTCTAATATTACTCCTGTATTAAAAAATTCCATAATCCCAGTTCCATGTATTTTACCATTCAAAAATTCTCCTGAATACATTTTAGAATGTGGTATAACAATTTCACCAAATCCATTTGGTTTTCCATCTTCCCATGACCCTTCATAAAAATTTTCTGTGTCATCTGCAACAAATTTCCCTTCTTTAAATGGTTTTTCATCTACCCATTCACCACTATATTTTCCATAATAAGTCGTGTTAATAATATTTCCATCAACTAAACTATCAATACTATAACTATAGGGAACATTTTCCACTCGTATTTTTTTAAATGGTTCTTCTCCGCCCCTATAATTTTTTTTATTATATTTTTTAGTTTTATTGAATTTTCTTGATTTTTTTGATTTCCTATTATTTTTTGTTATTTTTTTATTTTTCATTTATAAAATATATTTATATTTTATATTTTATTGTTCTATTTTTATGCAGAACACATCTCACATATTTCATCATGTTCGTCTACATTTGTTTTTTTCTCTGGTTCAATAGTAAATTGTTGTGCTTGATGTTTGCCTTTTCTACGTAAATAATAAATTCCTGTTTTTAATCCTTTCTTCCATGAATAAAAATGCATTGATGTTAAAGTATTATATGTTGGGTCTTCCACCCATAAATTCATGGACTGACTTTGGCAAATATATGCACCCCTATCGGATGCCATATCTATAACATGACGCATTGGTATTTCCCATACTATTTTATATTTATTTCTTATATCTTCTGGTAAAAATGTTAATTGTTGAATACTACCTTTATTAGCCACAATATTATTTTTAATTTGTTCATTCCATTGTCCTAAAGATATCAATTCTCGCATTAAATATTTATTAACTACCACAAATTCTCCGGCTAATGTACGACGACTATAAAGATTACTTGTAAATGGTTCAAAACATTCGTTAAAACCTAATATTTGCGATGTTGATGCAGTAGGCATTGGTGCAACCATTAAAGAATTACGTAATCCATGTTCAACAATAGACTGTTTAAGTGATGTCCAATCGTAACGGTCGGGTGTCGGTTCTACACCCCACATATCAAATTGTAGTATTCCTTTTGAGGCAGGGGACCCTTCAAATGATTGATATGCTCCAATATGTTTTGGTTTAAGACCATATTTAGTGCCATTTGTGTATTTCATTTCATAAATAACTTGTTCGGTTGTTCCAATATCTTTGCTATTTGCATTAAAATCTACTTGTGATATATATTTATCTTTAATCGCAATAGCAATTTCATTGCTTTTTTCTAATGCTCCATGATAAATTGTTTCAAAAATGAGTTTATTTACCTTTTTAGCTTCTTCACTATGAAATGGAATGTCCATTAGAATAAAAGTGTCGGCTAATCCTTGAACACCAATTCCAATAGGTCTATGTAACTTATTACTTCTCTCTGTTTTTGGTGTTGGATAAAAATTAATATCAATCACTTTATTTAAATTATTGGTAACAACTTTTGTTACCTCATGCAATTTTTCATAATCAAATTCTTTGGTTTCTTCATTTACAAAACTTGGGAGACCAATTGAGGCCAGGTTGCACACGGCAGTTTCTTTATCGTCTGAGTATTCTAGGATTTCACAACAAAGATTAGACGACTTTATTGTGCCAATGTTTTTTTGGTTCGACTTTTTATTTGCAGCATCTTTAAAAAGTAAATATGGTGTACCAGTTTCCATTTGCGCATCTAAAATTTTAAACCATAAATCACGAGCATTTAGCGTTTTGCGAGCAACACCTGATTCTTCATAATTGGTATACAATTCCACAAATTTTTCACCATAAATATCCGATAAACCAGGACATTCATTCGGACAAAAAAGCGACCATTTACCATTGTCACGGACACGCTCCATAAATAAATCAGAAATCCAAAGAGCATAAAATAAATCGCGTGCCTTTGATTCTTCATCACCGTGATTTTTACGCATCTCCAAAAAATCCTCTATATCAGGATGCCAAGGTTCTAAATAAATGGCAAAGGAACCATTACGACGATTGCCTCCTTGGTCAACATATCGCGCTGTATTATTAAACACCCGTAACATGGGAACAATTCCATTGGAAGTTCCATTGGTTCCAACTATATGACTACCTTTGGCTCTGAGATTATGAATATGTAAACCAATTCCACCAGCCCATTTAGAAATATGTGCACAATCCTTTAAAGTAGAAAATATACCTTCAATACTATCATCCTCTAAAGCAATTAAATAACAAGAACTTAATTGAGGTCTTGGTGTTGCCGCATTAAACAGTGTGGGTGTTGCATGTGTAAAATATTTTTGTGACATCATATCATATGTTTCTTTAATTAAAGCAATACTTTGGTTATTTTTAATGTTTGCGTGAATACCCACTGAAACCCGCAACCACATATGCTGTATTCTTTCAACTACTTTTTTATTTAATCGAAATAAATATGCACGCTCAAGAGTTTTGAAACCAAAAAAATCAATTAGATAATCACGATTATGATCTACCATTTCATCCAACTCTATGGAATATTTTTCTATATATTTCCAAATATGTTCGGCAATTAAAGGAGTATGTTTTCCATGAAAGTCTTTAAATTCGTATAGGTTTCTCATAACATTTGAAAAAGAAGAGTCTGTATTTTTTTGATGATTGGAAACAACTATTCGGGAAGCTAATGTACCATAATCAGGATGTTGAGTTGAGAGAGAAGCACACTGTTCGGCAGCCAGTTCATCAATTTTAGTGGTTTCTATCTTATCATATAACTGGTCAATTACTTTCATAACCAAAGAAGAATAATTAATTTGTATTCCGACTTCTTGACCCAACTTTTTAATACGATTTAAAATTTTGTCAAATGACATATCTTCTAAATTTCCATCTCTTTTGGTAACACGCATTTCATTATTACTATCCATTTTCAATATTATAAAGTATAAAAATATAGTTTTAAATATTAATAATTTATTAAATAATTATAAATAATTATAAATAATTATAGATATTTATAAATATAAAAAATTAATATTATTAATATTATTAATAACATGACAAAAAGTTTAATTATATTTTTAACACATGATTTTAAACCAGTTTTTTTAGAAACATTAAAAAGAAATGATAAATATTATAAACACTTGGAAATAATTGTTTTGTTCGATAATACCAAAAATTATGATGAGTCAATCGATACTATGTTAAAACACATTAAAATTATTAAAGTAGATAAAGAAAAAACTTCCTATGATCAAATGGGGCACGCAATGTACATTACCTATTTTAAAAAGAATAGACATTTAATTAACCATTACGATTATTTTTGGATAATTGAAAATGATGTATATTTTCCAGGAGAATATGATTATTTAATTGATAAACATCGCCTTTTTGATACAGACTTATTAGTGACACAAAATGGATGTAGATGGGAATATTGGTACCATAAAGATGAAATATGTGGTTTTAAAAATAAGCAGAATTTAGGGGTATTTGCATTTATTATGCGATTTTCTAAAAAATTTTTGACTGTTTTAATACATAAAATTGATGTTAAATATTATGGATATTTAGAAGCTTTATTACCAAATTTATGTATAGAGGAAAACTTAACAATAAGTCAATTTCTACCTTGTTTATGTGGGTTACTTTCAACTGATAACCAATCCCCTTTTTTAAAATTAATTGAAAAAGATATACTTTCGGGAACGAAACAATTTTTAGAATATAAATTATATCATCCTATTAAATTATAAAATTATAAAATATACATATAAAATATATAATATACAAATGAATAAATATATATTTTTATTGACTATTATAGTATTAGGATTAGGATTACCAACAGCATATAAAATAATTACACGTAAACCAATTGAAAATTATAGAAACTGTAGTGTAAATAGTAATCCTAAAATTTTAGACAATTCAAATATAGAATCATATATTTTAGTGGCTGATACTTTTCCATGGACAGGACGAAATGGAATTTCTAATAATGATGCAAATAGTATATGGTGGCATTATCCTATTTTTGAATTAGGATCTTATGACCAGATTACAAATAATATTAGATATCCCAATAATCCCGATGAAGGAACTTGTATGCCGGCAAGTATGTGTGGAGCACTTTATAAAGAAAAACAACTGAAAACTAATTATATTACACCATTACCTCCAGTGAACCCTGACTGCGGTACAAGAATCGGTTATTTTACAACTGGCATAAATTTATTGCCATTTAGAACTGATGTTCCGAATATCCTTTATTAAATTTACTAATTTTTATTATTTTTATTATTTTTATTATTTTTATTATTTTTATTATTTTTATTATTTTTATTATATAATATTTGATTATGTATATAATAAAAACTAAATGAGTTATCCTAAAACTGTAATAGTAGTAGTTACTTGTCATGGAACTATTCCTATAGAAGAAACAAATAATAAAGCCAAGTTATTTAAATTACCTGATAATATGAAGGTTATTAAAATGAGTGCCGTAACTCATGGTGTATGCAATTTAACTAATGATGAAGATGTTAATAAATTTATTAAAACAATTCTTCATAAAAAAAATAAAAAGGAATTACAAAAAGGTATTAAAAACCCTGAAAAATATACTAAAACTCTAAGTGAACTATATAAATCAATTGAAGAGGACACTGTGAAAGATATGTTTACAGCAACTCCAGATTCTAATACTGAATTAAGAAATACTTATATTCATCATCGTGATAAAAGTTATGAGATTATTACATATAATCGTAAACATCCATATATGATTAATAAAGAATATACTCGTAATAAAAAAACTGAACAAAATTCGTCTCAGTGGGATTATGGAATTTATTGTTTGAATGTTGAAGGTAAACCTGATTTAATTACTAAATTAAAAGGTAGGTCTTACTCCAATGAAAATGTTAGTATCTATATGGAAGAAATTTTAACGTTTCTTCATAATAATGGAGTAAAAGAAGTTATCTTTCTTGATTTGAGTTGTTCTAATTTTGAATATGAAAATGATACTGATAAAACCATTAGTGAGAGAAATACACGTAGTATTCGTTCACAACTAAATAAACAGAAATTAAATGGTGGTAGAAGTATTCGCGTTTACCGAAAAAAAGGAACTGCTAAGAAGCGTGGGTTAATAGGAGGACGCAAAACAAGAAGGCAAAACCTAAATAAAATACAAAAAAAAAGAAAATTAAATATCACGAAGAAACGAAAACATTGGAGAAATATAATAGGTGCTGGTAAAAAAGAAGATATGCAGAAAATATTGGAATTATACAAAAATGAACCAACAAAAAAATTATTGGTGTTTAAACTTTTAAGAATTCTACCAGAAGAAACAATTAAAGATATAACCATTGAAATGGATAAAAATCCTAATTATTGGAATGAAAGGGTTCAAATTGATAAAGATGATGAATCAATTTCTTATGGTAAAATAATAAATGGAGATTTAAATGGTAAAGGTATAATACTATATTCACATGGAGATATTTATGAAGGAGAATTTAAAGATGATATATTAAATGGTATTGGTAAAATTACTTTTAAAAGTGGATGCATTATTGAAGGAGAATTAAAAGATAATATATTAAATGGTAAAGGTAAAATAATATATCAAGATGGAGATATTTATGAAGGAGAATTTAAAAATGATAGTTTAAATGGTATTGGTAAAATAACTTATAAAAATGGTACAGTTTACGAAGGAGAATTTAAAAATAATAAATTAAATGGTATTGGTAAAATTCAATTCATAGATGGTTCTTTTTATGAAGGGAATTATGTTGAAAACAAATTAAATGGTCAAGGCAAAATGGTACATGTTAATGGTGGTGTTTTTGGTGGTGTTTTTGAAGGAGAATTTAAAGATGACATATTTATTAGAGGCAAAAAGATTTATCCAAATGGTACTTTTGAAGGAGAATTTAAAGGCGATAGATTTATTAATGGAATAATTACACTTAAAAATGGTGATATTTTAAACGGACCAAATGAAATAATCTATGCAAATGGAGATATTTATCAAGGAAATTATAAAATTGATTTTAAAGAAGATGAAAATAAGGAAATACAAATAATTTATATAAGAAATGGCATAGGAAAAATGACATATGCAGATGGGAGTGTTTATGAGGGTTCTTATAAAAATAATAAGAGAGACGGATTTGGTAAATTTACTGACCCTGCAGATGTTACTGTTTATGAAGGTCAATGGGAAAATGGAAAAAGACATGGTAAAGGAACGCAATCAAATGCCAAAGGCGAAATTTATCAAGGAGATTTTGAAAGCGGTAAAAGACATGGCGAAGGAACAATGAAATGGGATGATAAGGAAAGGATCGGGACTTTCTTAAATGATAAATATGTTAAAAATGACCAAGAAGAAAATAGATAATAAAACTATTATTTAATTTTTCGATACCTTTTGGTTTTGTTTTGGCGTTTGTTATTTTTGGGATTTTTATTTTTGGGATTTTTATTAGTTTTTCTTTTTTTCGATTTTTTTAGTTTTATCTTTTTTGTTCCACCTCTGTTTTCATTATTTTTAGATAATCTAAATTGATTTGCCTCTTCTGCAGAATATTCATCTGAATAATAATCATCGTTTCTAGGAACTGTTAAAGGTACATTAAAATTTCTTGCAACTGGTAAAGGTAATTTAATTTTTCGACCATTTACACGTACCATTCCAAGGGTATTTGGTACAGATGTATAAACTTTTGAAAATAAACCAGTATTCTCTTTGGCTTTTGTATTTTTAATTCCTTTACAAAAATCTTCATTTAAATTTAATTCTTCTGTATCAAAACGAGGTTGTATTAGAGGTTTATAAAATTCAAGATTTCTACAAATTATATCAATATTTCTGTGAAATACAATACTATAAGGGTCATTCTCTATATAATAATCTAATAAATATATAACAATTTCTATATTTTCTGCAATTATACTTTCTTCCTTTTGTAACATAAAATCCAATGCAGACAAATGTTCAGCATTCGTTAATTGTCCTGGATTACATTCATATAAAAATTCGGTTACCAAATTATAAGCATTAACAAATGAATTTTTTTTAATTGCTAAAATTAATGCAGTTTCACCTAGTTCATTTGTATAACCGAGATCAAACAATTTATTGTATCCTGAGATAATGATATCAGTTGCCGTTGCTAAATAATTAATAATACATATTGCCAACAAATTATTGTTATTTGATTCCATTATTTTCATAGTGAATATATTTGCACCGTCATCGTCGGCCCAAGAATGACCATATTTTACTATCAGGTCAATAACTTCGTTTTCATTATGTAATTCACAGTTACTTACAATATCTTTGAAAATTTGTATTAATTCTCCTCTTGGTATTGGTCCTTTATAAATTTCATTAGTATTTTCATTAGTATTTTCATCACTCATAATTATATTATTATTATATTATAATTATATTATAATTAAAAATACCCTTTATAAAAAAATTGTATATTTGTAATATATGACTGAATATACATTTCCATTTAGCACTTGCGAAAAACCAAATAAAAATGGAATAGCCCAACCATATTCATCATTGTTGAATCTTTTTAATTGTATAATTATATTTTATTTTTTAATACAAACTAAAAAAAATTACACTTTTATATTATTATTTTTTATATTTTGTTTTGAATTGTTTCATGTATTTTCTCATAGTGTACATATTCCTGGTTCAATACAAATAAATATTACTCACATGCTTTCTTATTGTATAAATTTTGCTTTTCTATATTTTTTTTATAATTATGTGAAAAAAATACCTAGTATTTGGTTCATTATATTTTATCTATTTTTAATTTTTTTTGATATATACACATTTTGTAATATGAATGTAGTTTATTATATTTTTAGTCAAGCACTATTATTTTTGTCTGTTTTATTCTATTATTATCCCTTTTTGAAGAAAAATATTAAGAATAAAATAAATATTATATTATTCCTTGTAATATTAATAATAATTTTATTCTTAAATGAAAAATATAATTGTGAAAAAATGATGTCTTTTTATCCAAACTTTCCTTATCATATTTTAATTGAAATAATTGGTTTAGTTTTATTTTATATCATTTGCAGTAATTTTTATAAATTATAATTTTACAATCAATATTTTATATTAATCAAACATTTGTTATTGTTATCAATATTTAAACTATCTACATTTTTTATAATAATTTCCTTCTTGGGTTTCTTATTTGGGGCCCGATGTTCATATCCAGATATTCTCTCCTTTTCAATAATATTCCAAACTTTTTCTATTGATTTAATATTGTTTTCAAACCAATTTCTATTTCGTAAAACTAAAACACAACTTATAATTTCTAGTTTCCAATATATTGATTTAACATACATATAATTGTGTGGGGAAGATTGATATTTATCTACCATTTCTTCTTCCCATTCTAATATTTTATCCGTTTCTATTATATCCAACGGTTTATAAACGTAAAACGGTTTCATTTCTGTCGCATTATGAAAGTAAATAATTACACCTTTTTTATGTATATTTTCAGGCAATATTTCATGATTGTTATCAAAAAATTCACTTGCATTTTCATATTCCATGAATTTGGTTTCTAAAAAATCACATTCATCCAAATCACAAACTTCCATTTGTAATTGCATTTGTATCCAATATTCTTTTTTTGGTATTCCATTGATTTCTCGATTAACAATATTTTTAATTTCTAACATGCGACCAAAACGTTCATTATTTTGATCAACATTTATTCCATCGGGAGAAGCCCCCAAAAAGTTATATTTTTCATGTTGGATGCAACCAAAATCATCTACTTTTGTTTTATACAAATTTTCATAAAGCATTACTGAAACTGGTTCATATTTTTGCCCCCAATGAAATGGTGTATTTATATTTACCATTTTATTTTTATCTTCTTCGCTTATTTCCGATTTTAAAGGTTGACATTTTTCATATATTAGTTGATTAACAGTTGATTGACTATCAAACACTTTATAAGCATTACTGGCTGTGATTAGATTATGTCGAAATTCATACCACGCGTCAGTTCGTTGTACTGGTTGTGGTTTATTTTTTAATGCCATAATTTTATCTTGAATTATTTGTACTTTATCACAAAAACTTATATTTGATGATGAATTTGTGGGATTTTGTATATTCATTGAACTTCTCTCGGTACAAAAAGTAGTTATAAAAATTTGGAATACATCTTCCAAAATATCATTTAAATCATCTTCAATAAAATCACTTTTTAGTATTTCTTCTTCAAATTGAATATAAAATAAATCTTTGATATCTTCTAAAAAAATTTCTTCAAAATCGGGTTCAGTTATAGCCGTTGGATTTTCAATCATATAATCCTCCATCAAATAAAGTGCGGATTCAACTAATTCAACTGTGACTTCTTCATCAAAAATAGTTGGTTCATCTTCAAAAACTAATTCTTCAGAAATATCTTGCAATTCGGGTAATTCATCCAAGTATAAATATGTATTCATATTATTAATATATTACTATTTTTTTATATTAATAATAATTAGTTTATAAAAAAAATGACTTCTTTGTTATAGAAAAATTTACATTTATTATTGTAGTAATTATTTTATTAAAATGTACACACTCATATTTACAGAAAGAGATGAAAACAAAGATAAAATGATTGGTTGATTTTCAATTATCTAGAAATAATTATTGGTATTCACCACCAGGAAGGATAAGAATTGCACGTTTTGAAAGATCATTTAGTCCACTTGATAATAGTGGGTATTATGGTGACATTTATATGAAGAAATTTATAAGAAAATGGAGAAAAATAACTTATGAAAACATACAAAGAAGAAAAGATCGAATAATTGCAAATGAAATATTATATAAACATACAACTCTTTTTAACGATACCATCAATATTATTATAGAATTTGTATAAATATATTATTTGTTTTTAATTGTAGTGCCATGACCTTTCTTAGGTGGCAATGATTTAACAGTAGATACACGTTTTTCTATATTTTTTAAAGTAAAATGTTTATTTGTTTTTATATATGTTAATGCAGGAATGTTTTTAATAATTCCATTTTCCTTATCATAAATAACATCTTTGATTCTTTGTAATTTTTTTCTATCTAAACAGTCTTTTAAAAATTGGACTAATAAAACACACTCATCATGTGTTAATTCATTTTCATTTTTATAATATTCCACAAATTCTAATAATTTTTTTAGTTTGATTGTTTTATTCAATTTACACCAAGGTTCATTTTCGTTTGAAATCTTTTCATCTTCTAAAAATTTATCAAGATTATCTAAATTTTGATAAGATTTATTTTGTGTCAGTTGAACACCTGTCATTAACATCGTTTTAAATTGTATATTTTTCAATTCAATACATTCATCTGTTTTACTTTCATCTGTTTCATTCGTTTTATTTGTTTCATCTGTTTCATCTGTTTCATTCGTTTTATTATTTATTTCATTCATTTTATATTAATATATAAAGATATATTTAAGTTTAACTCGTGTAAATATAATAAATAGTTATTATATTTATATACATATTATATATAATAAATATGTCAGATGAAGAAAATAACAAACATATTACTATAAATGGTACAAATAATAGATATTTAATAAAACGCGCTAATCGTGTAAAAAATGAACAAAAAACACGCGCTATTATTAATAAATATAATTTACCCATGGAAAACTTAGATTATAATAAACAGTTGTATTTATTAAAAGAAATTTATGCAGACTCTCTCATTGAGATCAATGAGAGAAATAAAGAAAAAGAAATAATGATTAAAGAAATAGAAAACAAGATTAATAGTTATAAACAGCAAGATCTACTTAAAAAACACTATAATGAAAAACAATTTATCACATATGATATACTATTAGAAAAATTAATTGAATCAAATTTGAAATGTTATTATTGCTCTTGTGAAATGTTTATTCTTTATGAACATGTGAGAGAACTATCACAATGGACCGTTGATCGTATTGATAATAGTATAGGTCACAATAAAGATAATTTTGTATTATCTTGTTTAAATTGCAATATTAAACGACGCAATAAATCTTGTGATAAATTTTTATTTACCAAACAATTAAATATAGTTAAACATAATTAAACCATAGTGTTTCAGATTGTTTATGAAAATAAATTCAAATCCATAGAATAACGAATTAATAAAATATAAACGATGGTATGTAAAATAAGACCAACTGTTGTTGGACAACCATTTCTTGAAACAGTTCCAATGAATTTACTAAATATTTTGTTTGTTATACTATAAGTATAAGGATTTACAACTAAAAGAAAAATAAATGCCGAGAAAATAGAGATTCTCCATTTTTGGATACTTGAAGGTGAGAGAGCCATTATAAAATATATTTTTATTTTATTTTATTGTAAATAAAATTAGTAAATATTATTTTAGTAATAAAAAATAAAAAATAATATTTATATTAAATAAACTAAAAGTAAATGTATACAGACAATAAAAAAATAATCGAATGGAAATGGACCAAAGGTGAAAATTATGACAGAAGTAAAAGAATTTATAAAAATGAAAATAATGAAATAAACGAACAATTTAATAAAGAAATTGAGTCGTCTGCATTTGAGACAGCTTTGAATCATGATGAAAATACATGGGAAATATTAAATAATTCTCTATTTGATAAGAACTTTGTTCAGTTTAATAAGAGAGAAGACACTGATCAGAAATTATCAGAACGGCAAATGGTCTGTCAAGTTAATATGAACCCATATTTAACAAATAACAGTTATGTAAATGATCTATCTGTTCACGATCAGTTTTTAAAACCTGTTTCTACTAATTATGGTAAAGAAAATCAAGATAAAACTAATCCAGAAATTTTTTGAAAAGAACAACTGTATTTTTACCTGATTTTTCACCATCACGGTTCGTTCCCAAATCCATATTTAATTCTGTTATATCCATATTTACTATATTTTTATTATTTAATGTATCTAAAATTTTTATAGCATTTTTTAGTTCAACACCATTTTTAACAGGTGTACCTGTAGATGGTATATATTTTGGATCAATAGAATCAACATCAAAAGAAACATGAATTGGAGAATCACCTACGAAATTTAGTATTTTATTTAAAGAACCTTTAAAATTCTTATTTATTTCGTCTGGTGTTAAAAACTTTATATTATCTTTGTATACTTCATTTACTTCAAAAATATCCCAACACCTACTACCTATATATAATAAATTTTCAAAAGGTAATTTATTTTTAATAAAAGAAAAATGGTTGTTTTTATCTAATCCTGTAACAAAACTTAATGGCATACCATGATAATGTTTTGAATTGGAACTTTTATATGTATTAATATCTGCGTGAGCGTCAAAATAGACAACTTTTGCATTAGGATGTTTATTTAATGTATCTGCAATAGTGGCTATTGCCATAGAATGATCACCACCGATATTGACTATTTTTCCAGAAGACTGCTTATTTTTTTTATATAATTCATCAATGTTTTTAAAAAAATTACCGGTATTTTTTACAGTTTTAATTATATGTTTTTTATGATTTATAAATTTATTTATATATTCTGGTGCTTTTTCTGTACCTGTTTTTGTTTGACCTAAATTATGTGGGAATAAAATAATTGTTTTATAATTATAAGGTTTTTTTCGTAGTCTGGCAGCGCGATTTTTTAGTGTAGTATTGAATTTATAATTTTTCTTTTTATTAGTTTTTGGATTATGACAATCATTAATACCAAACATGGATTGTTTGATTTTTTTTGTTTTATTTGTTTTCATTTTTCGAGTACTACGCATTATGTATTATATATATTATATATATTATATATATTATATATATTATGTATATTATGTATTTTATATATAATTTTAAGTTATTTATTAAATAAAGACTTAAATATATTTAATAGATAATAAAATAACAAATATTATGAATTTTTTAAATACATATACCAGTCAAAACGATTTATTATTAAATAATTTAATTGAATTTTACAAAGATGAAAATAATTTGGATAAAATGTTAAAAATTATTACTGGCGAATCAACAATTTCTTTAAGAATAGTAGATTGGTTTGCTACTAATTATGCAAAAAAAAATTATACGCTTTATACTATAGAAGATTCACACGGAAATTTAAGAAGATTCAAAGTTTATTTCGATTACAAGTTAAAATTGAAAGCATATAGTAAACGTAGATTTGATCCTTTTTGTAGATGGGAACGAATTAATATTCCATACAAAGGCGATAATTTTATTGAAACTACAATTGGACAACTTAATTTTTTTAAATGGGCTATAGAGAATAAGGTAATTAATTATATTGAAGAAAATTATGATACTATTGAAAAAGATATGAATTCTCGTAATAGTACATCTAAAAGAAAAGAACCTAAAATTGATAATACGAAAACACGAAAGAAGAGAGAAGAGTTGTCGGTTTCAGCTACTAAAAGTATTAAGAAAGAAGAAGTTGAAATTGTAATACAATTTCATTAAAATAAAATATATATATATAAAAAAATTATAATACATATAAAGATAATTGACTATAAATTTATATGACTTACAATGTTGAAATTTTTTTAGAAAATATTAAAAAAGATGGGGTTAATGTCATTTTTGAGTTAGGAAGTAGAGATTTATTAGATGCATTGAAATTAATAGCTTATTATGATAAATCTGTGGTTTATAGTTTTGAATGTAATCCAGAATGTTTGGTGGATTGCGAAGAGAATTTTTCTTTGATGAAAGATTATATCAAAAATAGAATTATTTTGGTTAAAAATGCTGTATCTGAAAATAATGGGGATGTTTCATTTTATCCTTTTGATATTAGTAAATATAATAATAAAGGTGCCTCATCCATGTTAAAAATTGATTTTTCTATGCGAGATCCTAGAGATCCTGATTATAATACACCGAATCCTCAAAAAGAAATTATTGTTCAGGGTATGAGATTAGATACTTTTATGGAAAGTAAAAATTTAAATCATATTGATTTATTGTGTATTGATTTACAAGGTTATGAGTTAAATGCTTTAAACAGTTTGGGAAATTATTTGCATAAAGTAAAGTATATTATAACTGAAACATCTATTCAAAGTACATATAAAAATGGTGCAACATTTAAAGAATTAGAAACTTTTTTAAAGGAGTTCAATTTCGCATACAAATGTAGTACAATGTTTGGTTATGAATATCCAATGTTAAATTTAACAGGTTATAGCGAATTTGACGCACTTTTTATTAATGAAAATTTGGTTAACTAAATTAAAAATAATATAATTTAAACAGATATTTAAATTGATTAATAAATAATTAAAATAAAATAAATGGGAAATACAAACTCTATAAATAAAATTAATTTTGAAGATATTCAGTTTTTATTGAATGGATCAGAAAAATATATACTAATTAATACTCTAATGGAAAATGAACAGGATTGTTTATTGCCAAATACAATTTCTCCTGAAAAGGAAATTACCATCATAAATAATTTAATTCGCAATGGTTCAAAAAAAATTAAAATTGTTATTTATGGAAAAAATTGTAATGATGATAAGATTTATAAAAAATATAATCAATTACAGACTCTAGGGTTTTTTAATTCCTATGTTTATACCGGAGGAATATTTGAATGGTTACTTTTACAAGATATATATGGTGAAAAAGAATTCCCCACTACAAAAAAAGAACTGGATATTTTGAAATTTAAATCAAGAAGAATATTGGATGTGCCACTTTTGGAATATTAAAATAATTAAAATATGTGTTTTATGGTGAAAATTCATTGAGATTCTTGATTGCTTCATTACATAATTCATCGGCGCGAGAATTATTTACTCTATAAATATGTTCAAAAGTTATATTGTCAAAATTCGATTTTAGTTTAATGGCTAATTTGTGTAATTCAATTAAATTGGATGAATTGACTTTGTTTTTACCTGTCATTTGTTTAATAATTAACATTGAATCGCCTTCCACATGTAAATTTTTAATATTTAATTCGATTGCCTTTTGGAGTCCCATGATTAAACCCATATACTCCGCATAATTATTGGTTTCATTATAACCAACTAATCTTGACCCTGACCATATTTCTTTTTCATTTTGGTAAATCACTGCACCGGCCGCGGCCTTACCCGGATTACCTTTGCTACATCCGTCGAATCGTAATAGAAATTCTATTTTTGAATAAATCTTTACATTTTTTTGCAAAATGGCCGAAATATTTGAAAAACTAGTACGCATCATTTGACTCATTTTAATATTAATTGATATTATGTAATAATATTTAAATTATATCAATTTTAATTTTAATTATAGTATAAATAATAATATAAATATTATTACTGGTTATTTTATATATTATGGAAAATATACAAAAAATACAAGTTTGGAAATTAAATGAAACTCTTTATACTGATGATTTATTGAAAGAATTAGATAGAAATTTACATGGAACAAAATTATTAGATTTAACTAAACAAAAATACAGTATATTAGAAAAATATGTATATGATATTGCTATGTTTCATTTTAAAAGATTAAAAATAATAGAAGAGGAGGATATAAATATGAATAATATAATAGATAAATATTTTATTGAGTTTTGGTCAAAAAATAAATATGAAACCTCTTCTCTACATGTCGATTGTGATGAATATTTAAAAAAAGAACAATTAGAATATAACTATCCTTTATTATCATCAGTTACCTATTTAAATGATTGTAATTTTCCTACATTGATAACCAACATTGATATGGAAAGATATATGTACAAGGAATTTGAAAAAGATTTGTCTTTGTTTTTTTCATTTCCGAAGAAAAATAAACAAATTACGTTTGATGGTAAATTTTTCCATGGTTCAGCAATTATTGATGATGAATCATGTCCGTTAGATGTGACTAAAGAAGATAGATATATAATAGCTATTAATTTATGGGATAAAAAACCTACTAATATAGATTATTATAAGGATACATTATCTAATAGCAATTTTACTAATGCTAGTAATGATAAATTACTTTCTATAACTTGTCAAGAATTACAAGAAGAAATAAATATGCAATCTATTGGTATTGATAAAGATATTATGAATTTCAAATTATTTGATGATTTATTGTACAAGAGAGAAAAACATTTATTTAAAAATTTCAAAGATAAGGTTGTCGTTACTTCTGAAAGCAAAGAAGAATGTGATTATGGAATCACTAATTACAAAGTATTTTTAGATGAAAAAATTGAAGTAAAAAAATTAGAATCGCAATTGAAAACGAAATACGGAAATATTGCTGAGGATGCAAAAGAATTGATGGATGACACTGTAATAATCAAATACAATCGTTTTTTACAACGTTTCGTGTATCCTAAAATTTATTGTCCAAATGTTTGTACCTGGATAATAAATGAATGTGAAAAATATGCCAAAGAAAACGGCGGATGGACAAAGAAACGACACTCTTCATATCCTACTACTGATTTACCTGTAGAATCTGTAAAAATTATTTCAGGGTTTATTTTTGAATCATTAAAAGTAATTGGCGATAAAATTAAAAAATCTTATGGATTAAATGATGAAATAATGTTGGATTTTAAAGATTTATTTATAGTTAAATATCAACATGATGAACAAAATTTTTTGGAAATTCATAAGGATGGTTCCTTTATATCATTTAATATATTATTAAGTGATGTAGGTGATTTTGAAGGGGGAGGGACTTATTTTGATGATGGGTTGATTATGAAAGGGGAACAAGGTGATTTAATTATCCATAGTAGTAGAATTAAACATTCAGGTTTGCCCATTACAAAAGGGACGCGTTATTTATTTGTAGGATTTTTGAATATTAATTTAATCGTATAACCAAATGATTTGAGCAAAACCATCAGACCCATCCCGAGCATTTACATAATTATAAGGTATAGGTGGATTCCAACTACCACCTCTACCGCCGGGTGCTCCCCCCATTGGAAAATTTAGAGAATATGGATTTTTGTCATCGCCATCGATCCCAGGATCGCCACCTGCTCCTTGAGTACTGTTAAAGTTATATGGGTCATAATCAGCCTTAGCCGAACCACCATAATTACCAGCTTTGCCACCCGGAGCATCTATGAATGGTGCTGTACTATAAAAGACTTGAGTAGAATTGCCGTCATTACCAGGGTTCCCTTGGCCACTTGATATGGAATATGGGGTGGGATCTGCTGTAGGTATATCTACAGATACATCATCACCATGGTTACCTGCGGTGCCACCCTTGCCAATATTAATTGAAATATTTCCTTTCCTTGTATTATATAATCTTATAGTTGTACCTCCACTACCACCCCTACCTCCGGCACCACCAGCACCTTGAACACTACCATTTGGAGGATAAGTACCTTTTGCAAGACCGCCTGCTCCATACCCACCTGCACCTCCTCCTACTGCTATAACATAAAAACTTTTACAACCTGAAGGAACTGATTGTGTGTTTGTACTGGTGTTAACTATTGTGTATGAAGCCGTACATAACTCCGAAACTGGTTCTGTACCGTTTATAGAGTCAGTATAATAATATAAAAAATCGTTTGGTACAAGTCCAGTATAATTAGTAGGTACAACAGGAAAATTTGGATAATAAGGTGCATTTGTTGTTGATCCACTTGTTGTTGTAATTTGAGAAATAGGGGTTCCTTTATATAAAAATGTGCTCATCAAATTTATATATTAATATATCAATAATATTAATATATAATTTTTTTTTTATTATTTTTAATAATTTATATTTAAAAATACACCTAAATATTTGTTATGGAAAATAATTATTTTTATATTAATCCCAATTCTATTTCTAAAGAATTGTGCAAAAAAATTATAGATATGTTTGAATCGGATGAAAATAAATATGAAGGTGTTACATTCGGAGGATTAAATAAAAATATTAAAGATACTAATGATCTAATAATTCCTAACTCTCCTAATAAAACTGGATTTGAAAAATGGTCTAAAATTCATAAATTTTTGGAAAATGAACTAGCTAAAAATACAAGAGAATATGTAAAAATTTTAGATGATTTAATAAATAAAAATCACAAAAAAGAAAATAATAGTCGAGAATATTATACTTTTAGTAAAAAACCATTAATGAATGATACATTTATGATTCAAAGGTATACTAAACAAAAAGGGAGATATATTTATCATGATGATTTTCACAATGATTATAAAAATAAAAGATATCGTGTAGTCACATATTTATGGTATCTAAATACCGTAGAAGAAGGGGGGGAAACTGAATTTTGGGGAACACATACTATTAAACCAGAAACAGGCAAACTGTTATTATTTCCGGCTTCGTGGACATTTCCTCATCGAGGTAAGATACCTTTGTCACATGATAAATATATCATAACCGGATGGTTATATTATTTACAAGAGCAATTATAATACTGAAATTGCATAAGATAAAACCATCTTTATTACAATATTTTCAATAGCAAATTCAGTTTTTCGATATCATCCACAGCTTTTTTATGAAGCAGTACTGATTTATTTTTGGAATAACTCGTAATAAATAATTTATCTTTTCGATAACTTAACACTCTTTTTTCAAATAATTCTTTGGATTCATAAAGCGACTCTATATAATTGCACTTATTACGCATAATATTATATATAACAGATCTATCAAAATCATATGCAGCCAATAAATCAGCTTCTCTTACTATATGATAAGCTTGTTGATATTTGCCTAAATATGGATAACCGTTTTTTTTAACTTTTGAGTAGGACATTCCACCTATAATATTTGTTACAACTTCTAATTCTTCCTCTGATAAATAATCTTTCATATAATTTTTAATATTAATAATTCCTACTGTTTCATTCATGTATTTTTTATCACACATATCATGAACAATTGCGGATAAACTAATTATTTCTCTCTGTTCACATAAATAAGGATTTTTTTTCACTTCACTTTCATAAATATTATTTGCATAATTAAACACTTCCATACTATGCTTAAGAGCATGCGATTCATCAATGCAGTATTCTTGACTTGTTTGAATAACAAATCGGAATGCTTGATTTATAAGGTTTACAAAATTCATTACTTTCATTTTAGTTCTTAGTTGTTGTATTATTCATATGGATATTTATTTTCCTATAATAAAATATCAATTTTTTATGAAAATAAAAATTATAATATAAACTAGATTTATATTTAAAAATAAAAAGACTTTATTTACAATAATGAATTTAAATTTGAACTTCAATCAAACAACCCCTTTATGTGAAATAATGACAAGAAATCGCAGTGATAAAGGTAATTCCAACTTACAATGGGCTTGGCATCATTATACCATGTTTTATTATGAATTATGGAAAAATATAAAGGATAAACCATTGAGGGTGTTCGAATTAGGAATGGGTACAACAGATCCTAACATCGATTCAAATATGGGTCCAAATGGACGACCGGGTGCTTCTCTATTTGGTTGGTGTGAATTCTTTGCAAATTCAGAAATATATGGTGCTGACGTAGATAAAAAAATTTTATTTGAGACAGATAGAATAAAAACCTATTATTGTGATCAAACTGATGCGGAATGTGTGAGAAATATGTGGTTGCAACCTGGTCTTGAAGATAATTTTGATATTATAATTGATGATGGACTACATCGTTATTTTTCAAATGAATGTTTTTTTGAAAACAGTATTCATAAATTAAAACCAGATGGATATTATATCATAGAAGATATTAACAACAAGAGAGATCTTCCACAATTATTAGAAATTGTTGAAAAATGGAAAAAGGTTTATACAAATTATAATTTTGAATTAATTAAATTCCCATCTCATTGGAATGATTATGATAATAATGTTATGTTAATAACAAAAAAGAGAGAATTACAACAGCAACAACAGCAACAACAGCAAACTAAAAATGAAGAAGTAATTTCCATGTTAAATGAATCTTTAATAATAAGTTATTCAACTCCTAATTATGAAAAATTAACAAGTTTGTACCTAAATTCTCTAAAAAATATAGGAGTCAAAGAAGAAAATATTAAACATAAATTAGATAATTATGATAATTTAATTTTTACTAATGAAGGGTTTCAAACTAATTTATGGTATTATGCTGTTACTAATAAAATAAAACACCTAATTACTGTTTTAGAAAATTATAAACTAACCGAAAGCAAAAAAAATTTTATTTTTTCTGATTGTGATATTGTATTCATTAATAAAAATAGAGAAAAATGGACACAATTACAAGAATTTGTAGATAAAAATGATAATGATATATTTTTTATGAGAGAACACACCAGTGAACTAGTTAATACAGGTTTTTTTATAATTAAAAATAATAAAAACATTAAATATATTATTACATTTTTTAAGAATGTATTATTCAACTTATTAAACCGAGAAAAAAGAACTATGGAACTCGGAGACCAAACTATTATAAATGAAATGTTGCATAATATCAATTATGATTTTATACCAAATGAATATATTGTTTATGGAAGAACAATTTTTAATATTAATCAATCACTTGTTCATCATGCAGTATATTGCAAAACTATTGACGAAAAATTAGAGCAAATAAATTTTATTAAAACTTTTTTTGAATAATAATCAACGGTGTATAAAGGAATCAATTTCTTCTAACCATAATTTTAATTGAGCATTGTTCTCTTTTATATTTACATTACCATCTAATTCTAAAATGGTAACATTATTTTGTTCTATAAGAGAATATATCATATCATCATGATAATCGTTACAACTTTTTAAATAGGATAAAGGAATTTTAGATTCACCTAATCTTCCTCTTTCATTAATTCTATTATTACAAGTATCAGGAGTTGACTTGATATAAATTATTTTATTAATAGGATAATCATTACAAAAACAATCAAACCATTTTAAATATATTTGATATTCAACATCTTCGATATTATTAGAATCATAAAGCATCTTTGCAAAAACCATTTTATCTGTAATTAGACTTCGTTCACTAATAATAATGACATTAGGATTTTCTTTAATAGTTTTTTTTAAAAGTACTAATCGTGAAATAAAAGCTAACATTTGAAATGAAAACGAATATCTTTTTTGGTCTGAATAAAATTTTTCTAACATAGTGATTCCATTTTTATCTTTAATAGTTTCCCATTCGTCAACTGGTTCTTTTAAAAATATAACATTTGGATTGTTATTATATTTTTCTCTCAAATTTTCTAAAAGGGTTGATTTACCTGAACCTATATTTCCTTCGACAGATATTATTTTCGACATTGTTTTTAACTTAGTGTATTATTTACATATTTTTAATTTTGTTAAAATTGAATCATTTTTATTTTTAAGTTATAAAAAAAAATGATTTATAAAATACAAAACATAGTATAGTATATAGAATATATTTAATTTATTCAAAATAATGGATTTAAATCAACGAAAATTAATTAAATCGGAATGGGACTCGATTGAGATTCCTGTATCTCGTGATGAAATAGATATCCTTAATTTAATAATAAAAGGGTTTCACGATGTAAATATTAAAATAAATAAGAATGATTCTATTTTTACATTTTTAAAAATAGAATATTCTGTAAAAATGGAAGATTACTTATACAATAAATATTTACGAGAAATTGTTGAAAAAATAATTAGCGCGCATCAGGTAATTTCTATTAAAATAGACGTTATTGGCGATATCCAAATTAAATCAGCAGATAAAATAAGATTAGAAAAAAATAGTGTTGAAAATTTAAAAAAAGCAAATTTATATGAATATATTTTATTGAATTATATAAACATTTTGTTAGAAAACAAAATAAATAGTCCTCAATTTATTTTAAGTTATTTTACTTTATACAAACTATTAAAAAATAACATTGAAAAAATCAATAGACATGTATTACAATTCTGTAAAAATATAATAAACGTTTACAAAGATGATATCAATTTAATGGATTTTCTGGAAAATTCAGTGGAACTAATTGAAAAAAATGTGGAGTTATTAAAATATGATGACATGATATTATATGATCATCAAAAAGAAATTTTTACAATATGCAAAAATCATCAACCTAAATTGATATTATATATGGCACCTACAGGAACAGGTAAAACTCTTACACCATTGGGTTTGTCTGAAAAATACAGAGTAATATTTGTCTGTGCTGCAAGACACGTTGGATTAGCGTTGGCTAGATCCGCGATTTCTGTTAATAAAAAGATTGCATTTGCATTTGGTTGTGCAAGTGCAGACGATATTCGTTTGCATTATTTCGCGGCTAAAGATTATACTGTAAATAAACGTTCTGGTTCAATTAAAAAGGTGGATAATAGTAATGGTGAAAATGTTGAGATTATCATAAGTGATATTAAATCATTTATACCTGCCATGTATTATATGAAAGCATTTAATAGTGATGCAGAAATAATAGTTTATTGGGATGAACCTACAATTACTTTGGATTATAAAGAGCATAGTTTTCATGAAATTATTAAAAAAAATTGGAGTGAAAATAGTATTCCTACAGTAATATTATCATCTGCAACTTTACCTAAAGTACACGAGTTAACCGAAACAGTTATGGATTTCAAAAATAAATTCGCGAATAGTGAAATATTTCAAATAGTAAGTCATGATTGTAAAAAATCAATTCCCATTATAAATAAAAATGGATATATTGAATTACCACATTATTTAAATATGTCTGAAAATTATGAAAATATTGTGAAAATTATTGAACATTGTGAAAATTATTTGACACTTTTAAGATATTTTGATTTAAATGAAGTAATTAATTTTATTGTTTATGTAAATAAAAATAATCTAGTAGGTGAAAGATTTAAAATAGAACGATATTTTGATACATTAGACGATATTAATATGAAAAATGTTAAATTGTATTATATTCAATTATTAAAAAATATAAACCCTACTAAATGGTCGACGATTTATGATTATTTGATTAAAAAAAGACTACCAAAATTGTCTGAGAATAATACAGTTGATAATAAAGGAAACAAAATTCTTAATAACAATAATAACAATAATATTTTATCAAAAATGAAAAGTATTGGTCCTGGTGTTAATTTGACATCTGCTATAACAATTGAAAAACCAATAGTTAGAAGTTTAACAGGTGAAAATAATATTAATACTAGTGTTACGGGTAAAACCAATAATAATCAAACAGGAACATCTGGAATTTATATTACAACTAAAGATTCGTATACTTTGACAGATGGTCCAACTATATTTATTTGTGATGATATAGAAAAAATATCAAAATTTTGTATTCAACAAGCCAATATTCCTACGATTGTAATGGATGAATTAATGAAAAAAATAGAATATAATAATATATTAAATAAAAAAATCGATGAATTGGAAAAAGAATTAGATTATTTGAAAGAACAAGAAGAAAATAAATTAACAGTCTCATCGAATTCTTTAAAAAATGTGCGTAAATTCAATAGAGATTCTGATAAGGTAGATGAAGGTAAATCAAAAAAATCACAATTGACAAAAGATATTGAAAATTATAGACAAATGATTAAAAATGTTAGTTTAAATGAAACATTTATTCCAAACAAATTACATCACTTAAAAAAATGGTCTGACGGTTTAAACACTACAAATGCATTTACATGTGATATAAAAGAAAATATAATTAATGATATATTATTATTAAATGGTATTGATGATACTTGGAAAATATTGTTATTAATGGGAATTGGTGTATTTATCACTCATGAAAATATTAAATATACTGAAATTATGAAAAAACTGGCCGATGATCAAAAATTATTTACAATTATTGCTTCTAGTGATTATATTTATGGAACAAACTATCAATTTTGTCATGGTTATATTAGCAAGGGAATGAATTTAACACAAGAAAAAATCATTCAGGCTATGGGAAGAGTAGGTAGAAATAATATACAACAAAATTATTCATTACGTTTTAGAGATGATGATCAAATTATTAAAATTCTTACGCATGATCCAGACAAACCCGAAATAATAAATATGAATTTATTATTTAATAGTAATATTACTTAAAAATATTAGTTAAAAATATTATTTCATTGTTATTTCATTATAATAAGACAAGTCATTGTCCACATATATATGTGAATCCTTATTTTTTTCATAACATTCTTTAATGTAATATCCATCAGCGTTATATTTATCTAATATCCAAGTTATATTTTTACATAATCTATAATCTATTAAAAACATAGCTGTATCTATTTTGAACAAATCTATTTCATTCCCTTTTAATAAATCTACATATGGATATACGTCAACTGGTCTTTTTTGATTAAAAGTATACATTTTATTATCTTCAATTATATCAAGTAATTTATATAAATCTGGATGAATTATATTATCATCATCTAGGTAGTATATATAAGTTTCTTCTTTAGTTATTTGTTTTAAGGCAAAATTTCTTTGTGGATTTCCACTTATCCCTTCATCGGTTCCTTTGAAAACAAATTCTCGTATTTTTTCTCTAGATTGATCATTCTCAAATAATTTTGGATTTTCTGTTATTTTTCTGCCATCATAAACAATCAACCATTCATCTACATAATCAAAATCAATACTTTCTTTTAACTGCGGTAAATTGTTTATTCTGTAACATGGTGTTATAATAGTAATTTTATTTTTATTTTTTAAAATGGGTTGAGATCCTGATTTAATCAAAATAAATATTTTATTTGTATGATTAATTGTGAAAAAACAATAATTTTGATATTCAGATAAAATATGGTTACTATTGTTAATATAAGTAGTTTCACTTATATGTATGTCAATATTTTCAATCCATAATATTCCTCCCGTTTTTAAATATTGATAACAACTGCATATTGTCTCTATTTGATCAATAAAACTAGTTGTATTAATAAATATTATATCACAATTTAATTGTTTTTTATTTAAATAGTTGATTTGTTGAGAGATATTATTACTTTTAAAACCATGGATTTGAGAGTTAAAAAAATATTCCCCACAATTTGATATAAAATTATCATTTATTATTCCTAGAACAGCAATATTGTAACTGTTGTTTTTATAATTTTCAAAAAAAGAATTGAATGGAAGATTGCGTTTTTTTTTTGACATGTGCATATTTAACGATATAACCATTTTACTAAAAATATAAATACATATTCATTTATATTTTTATATAATTATTTTTATATCATTTTGATTTATATCTTTACAAAATAATATATTAATATAAATTTCCATCCCCATGACCAGCATCATAATAAAAACATACGTCATCAACATATACGCAATCAGTATGTTCAAGTGCTCTTAACCAAAAATCATAATCTATATGAATTATATCACCATCAATTAACGCACCACCCATCTTTATTTCTCTTTTTTTACCAATTTTCATTATAATATCTTTATGTATTAAAACACTACAAGCTATAATGCAATTATGTATTTTTAAAAAATCTAAATTCCATATTTTTGGAAATCCATTATCCAAAAGATTGGATCCTTTACTTCTATAAATATTTTGTAAAGTAGAATAAAAATGTTCTTTATTATATATTTTATATTTTTTATTACTATCATATACTCCTGCTCCATGTAAACCATCTGTAGAGGACATTTTACAACCTGTTTCTTTCATTGCCTTCAATTGTAACTCAAGTTTTTTTGGAAACCAAATATCATCGTCATCACAAGTAGCAAAATATTCGCCTGTAAAAATTTCTAATCCTTTATTAATAACATATCCAACACAAGCAAACCCAAATTTTTGTTTAGTATTTTCTTCTAGATGAATAATAATTATTCCATTTTCTTCCCAATTATATTCATAATATTCTTTTTGACTAGAACAGTCATTTATTACAATAATTTCTAAATTTTTATAGGTTTGGTTCTTTACTGATTCAATTGTATTTAATAAATATTTAAATCGATTAAATGTTGGAATTATAACACTTACTTTTTCCATATTTATAAATATGTATATAATTTATTTTTTATATATATATTTTGATTAAATATTTTGATTAAATATTTTGATTAAATAATTCACCCCTCAATAGTTTCATTATTTGTCGCAAATGGACCACTAACCAATTGACTTTGTCCATAATCAGTTTTACCTACAACAATATTATCTCCTTCAAATAATTCAGATCGAATATCAGCCACAGAAATTTCGTCATTTGCTTTATTTTCTGATGAAAGTGAAAAATCATTTGAATTCATATTATTAACTCCTATTAGATTTCCTTCCTCATCGATAGTTTGAGTTAAAACATTTCCCGATTTTTCGGCTTTCTTAATATTTTCATCGATTGCCTTTTGTTTTGATTCTTTTACTCTTTGTTCAAAGTTCATCTTAGCATTTGACTCATTCTTTTGCTTTTCATGCATAAGTTGATTCAACTCTTCTTCCATATATTCTACACGTCCAGTCTTATAAGCTTCAGGATCCCAAGGCATCCATAAACCAACTGGACCAACAAATACATCATGATTAGGGTCAATTTCTCTCAACATTTTGCATCGTAATTCGGCTTCTTCCATAGTAGGATATACACCTCTAATTTTTAAACCACGTGTACTTGTTTGGAAATTATAATTGATACCAAATAACTTGTCCAATTCTTCTTCATTATTATCTAAAAAAGTTTTATATTCATCATCGATAGATGATTTAGACAATATTTCTTTTTCTTCTTTTACAAAATCTTTGAAATCATTTGTTGCATCTTCAAAAGATAAATTGTATTTATAAGATAGGAAATTTAAAAATTGAACAAATTTTTCCATGGATTTGTTAAAATCCCATTTCTTTAGGAATTCTTCAAAAAAGAATAGTTCTTTCTGTTTAATTATTTTTTCAGGAGACACAAATGATACACAAACAAATTTTTGATTAGAAATAGGTTTATCTTCTTCTAATAAATCAACATATTTAGGATTTTCTTTATCATTTACCATCTTTCTTTCAAACTCCATCTTTTTTGAATTCTTTTCTTTAGACGCGCGACTCATTTAAATAAATAAAACATTTAAATTTTAAGTTTTTTATCGCACAATATATATTTTATTTTTTTCTTATTAATTAATATAATGACAGGTTTAATTGACATTGGCGAGTTAGTTAAAAGAATTATTAAATATTTAGTAGAAGGTTTGATGGTTGCTATTGCTGCATATGCTATTCCTAAACGTTCATTAAATATCGAAGAAATTGCTTTTATTGCTTTAACTGCTGCAGCAACATTTAGTATTTTAGATACTTATATTCCTAGTATGGGAGTTGGTGCCCGTTCTGGTGCCGGATTCGGTATTGGTGCTAACTTGGTTAAATTTCCTGGTGGGTTTTAAATAAACTAGTAAATACATAAAATCTAAATAGATGTAATATATTATAAAATTAAAATATAATTATAATATATTATGCGGTCAAAAAGGATGACAAATAAAAAGTGTAATTGTACTAGTAAAAAACATAAAAAAACGTGTAAAAAATATACATCAAAAAATAAAACAAAACGAGGAGGTGGTTATGGTGGAAATCCATTTTGCAACAATCCAAATTTCAATATTTTCAACACTAATTTATTGAAATTATTTCCATATAAACCTTAATTGTAATTAAATTGTTGGCATAAATTCCCAGTCTAGTTCTTCGCAAATTTTTTTCCAAATTGTATCTTGTTCAATACGTTTTTCTTTATCTTTTAACATAGGAAAATGTTCTAAATATTGTGTTTCACCAAGTAATTCACACAATTTATATGCTGTATAATAATAATTTAAAAAATTCACACGATCATCTGGACAATATTTTGAATATGGCGACTGTAGTTCAATAAATAAATTACACAAAGTTTCTTCCAATTCAGAAGACATAACTGGTGGGTTAATACCTAATTTGTCTTTTATAAATGGTATATGTTCATAATATTTATTATAACCCAATTTTTTCAAAATTTCTTTTGTTTTAATATTTGATATTTGACTAATATCTATTCTCTCTTTTTTAATTTGCATTTTAATATTTTCAATAACTTCTAAAGGAATCTGAGTTGTTTCCTTACCCTGAAATTGGGCTAGTATTTCTTTAAAATGATTAATTCGTTTATATGCATAAAAACATACTTCTTTAGGAGGTTCTTTATAAGATGGTTTTTCATTTTCAATTAAATAAGGTATATTTCTGGAACAATTATTACACATAAGTACACCTTCATCTTCTAAAGGCATTAATTCGCCTTTATTACAATATTTACAAATATCAGTTTGATAAACAAAAGAATTTACATCTAAAAACATATCATCAATGTTAGATAAATATTTTTGTACAATATTTTTATTATTTTTATTTTGATTTGATTCTTGATAATTATCGTTTTCTTTAATTTTAAAGAAATTAGTTATCATTATTGTTTTATTATTAACATTATTAACATAATTTCCGTTAGAAATACTTTTCTTATTTTCAAAATATTCGAATATATATTTGGAATTTTCTAAAAAATATTCTTTTTTTTTATTTTTTAATTCTTTTATTTTTGCATTTATTTCTTTAATTTCATCCTCTATTTCCAATCGATTTTCAATTGTTATTTCAAGATTTTTAAGAGATTCTTTCAAATTCTTTTTTTGCTGTTGCAATAGTGGTATTTTATCTTTTTCATCCTTATTAAATTCATTAATAAACTCTTTGTGTTTATTATCTAAAGTAATAGCATTTTTTTTATTATAACTAATTTTTTTATTGGTTTTTGGTTTAAAAGATGGCATCAACAATTATTCTTCTTTAAATAAAATATTATTTTTTATTTAATTTAAAATTAAATAAATATATAAATATTTATTTGACTAGTTTAAAGATTTTAATAGTTTTCTTTTGAATAAATAATGGAAAATACAACAAATATCGAAGATTATTTAGAAAATAAAAAAATTAAAATAGATAACATTATTTTTAGAAAGATGAATTTAATTTATAATGCATTAGAAGAAGGGTGGAGCATTAAAAAAAAAGATAATTCATATATTTTTACAAAAAAACACGAGAATAAAAAAGAAATTCTTGAAGATTCCTATTTATTAAAATTTTTAAAGACCAATCTAGATATAAATAAATTACTAAACTAATTTTTGTTTATTTAAAATTATTATTTATAGTTATAATTTTAAATTATTTTAATTTTAATTAATTAGTTTTTCCTAAAATTTTTTTCTTTAGCAATTGTATAAATATGGGAGGTGGATTAATGCAACTCGTCGCCTATGGCGCACAAGATGTTTATCTAACTGGTAATCCTCAAATTACCTTTTGGAAAGTAACTTATCGTAGATACACTAACTTTGCTATTGAATCAATTGAACAAACTTTCAATGGTCAAGCTGATTTTGGTCGTCGTGTCCAATGTATTATCAGTAGAAACGGTGATTTAGCTTACCGTACTTACCTTCAGGTCACTTTACCTGAAATTAACCAACTTATGGGTCTTGGCGCCTTTGTTCTTGGACAAGGATCAGGAGTCTATGCTCGTTGGTTAGATTTCCCAGGTGAACAACTTGTTGCTCAAGTTGAAGTCGAAATTGGAGGTCAAAGAATTGACAGACAATATGGTGACTGGATGCACATCTGGAACCAACTTACTATGACTTCTGAACAACAACGTGGTTACTTCAAGATGATTGGTAACGTTACCCAACTAACCTTCATCACTGATCCTTCTTTTGCTGATGTTGATGGACCTTGTGACTCATTAGCACCACGTCAAGTTTGTGCTCCAAGAAATGCTCTTCCAGAAACTACTCTTTACGTTCCATTACAATTTTGGTTCTGTACCAACCCTGGTCTAGCACTTCCTTTAATTGCTCTTCAATATCACGAAGTTAAAATTAACCTTGATATTAGACCAATTGATGAATGTTTATGGGCTGTTACAACTCTTTCATGCAACACTGATCCTTACAGTGGTCCATCAGGACAATTTACACCAGGTCGTCCAGTACCTGCTACTATTGCCTACAATCAATCCCTTGTAGCTGCTTCCCTTTACGTTGATTACGTCTTCCTTGATACCGATGAACGTAGAAGAATGGCACAAAATCCTCATGAATATTTAATTACCCAATTACAATTCACTGGTGATGAATCAGTTGGTTCATCAAGTAACAAAATTAAACTTAACTTCAACCATCCAGTTAAAGAATTAATTTGGGTTGTTCAACCTGATCAAAACGTAGATTACTGCTCATCTTTAGTATGTGATGCTCTTTTATTCAAAGTCTTAGGTGCTCAACCATTCAACTATACTGATGCCATTGATGCTCTTCCAAACGCTATCCATGCATTTGGAGGACCTGCAGCCATGGCTGCTGATAGTCGCGCTTACATTGATGTCAGAGGATTATTTAATGATGCCGGTGCTGAAGATGCCTACATCGCTGCTGGTTTAACTGGATACTGGAACGGACCTGAAGATCCTTACAACGAAGTTAACTTTGGCGGTCCATCTATCTCATACGGTTCAAATGTTGATGTTAACACCATTGCCAACACAACTGGTTTAACTACTGATGTTATTAATCAACTTCTAAGTAGTAACGCTAATCACACTCAACATCAATCAACCGTTTCTGATGCCGGAACATTCGTTCTAGCTGAAACCTCACTTGATATGCATTGTTGGGGTCTTAACCCAGTTGTTACTGCCAAGTTACAACTTAACGGTCAAGATAGATTCTCTGAGCGTGAAGGATCTTACTTCTCATGGGTACAACCATACCAATCTCACACCAGAAACCCTGATGAAGGTATTAATGTTTACTCTTTTGCTCTTCGTCCAGAAGAACACCAACCTTCAGGCACGTGCAACTTCTCCAGAATTGATAACGCTACTTTACAACTGGTTCTTTCCAACGCCACTGTTGAAGGTACCAAGACTGCTAAGGTCCGTGTCTATGCCACTAACTACAATGTTCTAAGAATTATGAGTGGCATGGGAGGGTTGGCATACTCAAATTGAGCGGTATGGGTTACTTATACAATTATATTCAAATATATTTATTATATTTTTACCCAAACTACTTAAAGATTATATTACAAATAACATCATAATATGAATAATATTAAAATTGATTCATATTTTGAGACTGAAGATAATACTATATTATCTAAAATGAAACCTATTTACGGAACTGATGAAGAACTTGATTGCGGAACTATCAATTATGGAAATAAATTATATTTTGTTGATCATAAAGATAAAGATAAAATAATTAATTTTAATAAGAATTTTGTTTTTATAACTAGTGAAAATGAAGATTATCCATCATACAGTTATAATTATAAACGTTTTACATATTTAGATTTTATATTTAATTATAATAATGAAAGTGTTTACTATAAATTTAAAAATAATAATAAATATGATTTGAGAAGGTGTAATGTTGAACTATTTCACTTTTATCATGAGGTTGTTACAAAAAAATATAATGTTATTGAGTATATTATTGGTCATCATTTAAAAATTGGTCAAGATGCAAATATTATGAAAAATCCAATGTGGAAAATTGTTGAAAATAATACCGAATTCTGGTTAATGTTTTGTGAAAAAAATACAATTGTTAAATTGTGTCAAAAGTCAATTGATAAAATCATCGATTATGAAAATAATATTAATAATGGAAAAAAAATAACTTGGTTTAAATTACAGAATGGTTATATTATGGGAAATATTGATTTATATATACATCAAATTATAACTGGATGTTACGGAAATGGTAAAGGAACAAAAAATATTAGTGTTGATCATATAGACCAAGACCCTTTAAATAATACTTGGGATAATTTAAGAATTGCAACATTATACGAGCAACAGCAAAATACAAAAGGGATTAAAGAAGGAACTAAGAGAGAAAGAAAGCATAGTGCAAAAGATTTACCTGAAGGAATCACACAAGAAATGATGAAAAAATATGTGGTTTATTATCACGAATGGTTAGATAAAGAACATACAAAACAAAGAGAGTTTTTTAAAGTTGAAAAACATCCAAAACTCGATAAACCTTGGATTACAACTAAATCTGGAAAAGTTACAATTCTAGATAAACTAAACCAAGCAAATAAAGTTGTTGAAGATTTGGAAAATAATATTTATCCTGAAATTAATGAACCCATTTTACCAAAATATGTTTCACTTATAAATTTTAGAGAAAAACCACATCTAGTATATGAAAAAAGACTAGATGGAAAACGTTTAAATATTAAAATGGTTTTACCAAAAGATTATAATATACTGGAACAAATTGAAATATTAAATGAAAAAATAAAAGAAAAATATAACGGTGAGAGTCTATTTTAATTAACAATTTAATTTAAATCATGATTATAAAATTATTGCTCCCGTACCTTCGGGAGCAAAGAAAAGTAATAGAGAAGGTCACAGTAAAGCAACATTTATGTTAAATAATAAAACAACAAATTAATAAAATACAAAACATAAAAAATTTATAATTATATAAAGATAACTATATAATTATAATTTAAATTACTTATTAAACCATGACCGAACAAATCAATCAATTAATCAATACAATTGAAAATTTATCTAAAAAAATAGATGATATTACCAAAATAAATATTGAATTATTGAATAAAGTCACTTCACTAGAAAATGCAATTACAAAAAAACTGCCATTCAAGGTATCCGATTATATAGACAAAGTTTTTTATATAAATTTAGATAAACGCACCGATAGAAAAGAAGAAATCGAAAAAGAATTAACTCAATACAAACTCGATTATGAACGCTTCCCCGCAGTAGAAATATCTTACTACGGATGTCTAGGATGCTCGTATTCTCATCATAATGCAATATCACTTGCCAAAGAACGCGGTTATAAAAATATCCTTATATTGGAAGACGATTTTACTTTTGTTATTTCTCCCGAAGCATTTGAAAAACAAATGGAAATATTTTTTAATTCAAACGTACATTATGATGTTTGTTTATTTTCATATAATTTACATAGTTATACAGAAAGTAGTCATGATTTTTTACATAAAGTTAAATATTCTCAAACAACATCAGGATATTTAGTAAACGAAAAATATTATGACACATTGATTAATAATTATAGGGAAGGACTTGAACAATTAGGTGCTAGTTGGAAATCATGGATATATGCTATTGATGTTTATTGGAAACCATTGCAAGAAAACGACAATTGGTATTGTTTTAAAGATAGAATAGGAATTCAAAAACCCGGTTATAGTGATATTAGAAATGACCACGTTGAATTTAAGTGTTGAAATTCACTCTCACCATTTCGTCTTTTTAACACTAATTTTTTGTCCATTACCTCGTTTTTTATTTGCATTAGGATCATATTTTTCTTCTTCTTCGTCTGAATTATAATTCTTGGATAAATCCCAAAATTCTTTTGAACCCAATCTAAAATCATTATGATTATCGGCTTTATACCAAAATACTTGGTCTTGCAGTCGATTTGATTTTACATTATTATTGATTACAAGACATTCATAATTTTCTGTACATTGATCCATGACCTGACAAAAGGATTCAAATGTAGGAAACATACCGGCATAATTATCATAGATACGACGACGATTGGCGATATAATTTTCTCTCAAAATAAAGACATAATCTATATTTGTACGAAGAGTTGGAGGAATACCTAATGGATATTGCATAGTAATCACTAACATTATTTTCCAATGACGACCATTCATAAAAAGTAAACGCATCATTTTATCACGAGACCAAGTGTTATCATATAAACAATCATCCAAAATAACAAATGCGCGCGGATCAATTGTAGTGCGTTTATAAGTCTCCATTTCCTTTTTGATTTGTTTTAAAACATTTCGCTGTCTTTTTAAAATATTCTCAATAATTGCAGTATTGTATTCATTGTGAATAAATAATCGCGGTACCATCTTACCATAAAAACCATTACCTTCTTCAGTTCCAGATATTACAGTTCCAATTGGTATATCTTGATGATAATACAACAAATCACGGACTAAAAAACTTTTACCAGTATCACGCTTACCAATCAAGACAATAACAGGACCTTTTGATTCAGTTGCTTTAAAACTAATACTTTTCATATCAAATTTTTTTAACTCTAAAGACATTTATTTAGTATTATTATTTTATTTAGAAAAGTTAATTTTATAATTTAGACGCAAAATAAATTATGATTTATGATTTTATGAAATTAGTTTATTTTATATATAATTTAATATATTAAATTCCTAATAATGACTAGTATTGATATTCACTATCAAAAACGGAAAAATTTAGATTTATTTCAAACTTTAGAGTCAAAAAAATTGCTGTATTTATCAAATACTCAAAATTATATTCCTATCTATAATAGATTTTTTTCACTTAACGATACCAATTTTAACAATATTAATTTAAATAATAAATGGTTTATTAAAAGTTTAAAAAATAAGGTAAAAGATCATAATAACTTATTTAAATGTTGTATTAAAAATATTGATACAAATCAATTAAAAGATAAAGAAATTTTTATTAAATTAGCTCCTTTAATAGATCCTTTTAAATATTTAGTTGGAAAATACAATTTAAATGATAATAAATTATTTAATTTACCTAATTTAAATAGTAATGAAACAACGTGTCATCCAAAATTACTAGATATGAATAATTCGGCCTATGTTGATGGTTTTTTTGTTTATTTAATTTCTTCTTTAAAAAATATTTATAATTTTCAACATGGTTTAGATTTTTATGGATCATTTCTTTCAATTAAAAATGACTTTTTATTAAATATATTCGATGATTTAGATTATTTAAATAATTCTGAATTTTTTATTAAAAATCAAAATATACTTTTTACTGTTGACGAATATAAACATTTAATTGATAATGATTATGATAATAAACCACAACTTAAACCAATAAAGATTCATAACAGTGAAATAAATCAGTTAAATTTATCTATAAAATCAATTAACGATGATGTATTCGAAAATATATTTATATCAGAAAATAAATCCAACAAACAACAATATAATGAATTAGAAACAATATTATTTGAAGTTGATGAAAATTTAAATATAATAAATGATGGTAAAACAACTACAATTAAATCAAATTCAACATGTTCTTCTAGAACATCACATACCAACAGTGAATATAATGAAGACAATGAAGACAATGAAGACAATGAAGACAATGAAGACAATGAAGACAATGAAGACAATGAAGAATTTGATTTTGATAATAAAGATTGTCAGGAATGTAATGATTCAAATAGTTCATGGGAAGATTTTGAATCTGAACATAGTTCTAACGATAGTTCAGAAGAAGAAGAAATTTTTGCAACAATACCAAAACTACCTGTTGAAGTAATATGTATGGAAAATTGTGAAAATACACTTGATAATTTAATAATGAAAAATGAACTTACAAATGACGAATGGTTTGCATACCTTATGCAAATTATTATGATTTTATTAACATATCAAAATATATTTTCATTTACTCATAATGATTTACATACAAATAATATAATGTTTAATAAAACGTCACAAAAATACATTACTTATCGTTTTAACAACAATATATATAAAGTTCCTACGTACGGAAAAATATTTAAGATTATTGATTTTGGACGTAGTATTTATAAATTTCAAGGTAAAGTATTTTGCAGCGACAGTTTTAAAAATGGAAATGATGCGGCTGGACAATATAATACTGAACCTTACTTTAATGAAAATAAATCACGCATCGAACCAAATTTTAGTTTTGATTTATCTCGTCTGGCGTGCTCCATTTTTGATTATGTAATTAATTTAGAGGAAATAAAAACACAAAATACATTTTCCGATAATCCATTAAAAAGACTTATTTTTGAATGGTGTTTAGATGATAATGGAACAAATATGCTGTATAAAAATAATGGTGATGAGAGATATCCTGATTTCAAATTATATAAAATGATTGCTAGACACGCTCATAAACATACACCTTTTCTTCAATTAGAAAGACCTGAATTTAAACAATTTTTAATAGATTATTTAGAAATAAACGTAAACGAACCTAATATTGATATTGATATTGATTCAATTAAAATAATGTATTGAAAGTATTAAGATAAAATGAGAAATTTTTTATATTAATTTATAAATAATGGAGGAAGCAAATGAATCAAGAGAATTAGATGATTATGGGTTTATAATTACAAGACACGTTAATTCTGAAACTACGAACCAATATTGGAATCAATGTGTACGTTGTTTAAGAAAATTTTACCCTTTTCGAAAAATCATAATTATTGATGATAATAGTAATTATCAATATGTTAATGCTGATTATGAATATAAAAATATTGAAATTGTACAATCAGAATTCCCCAAAAGAGGTGAGTTGTTACCTTACTATTATTTTTATCATCGTAAATGGTTTAATAATGCTGTAATTATACATGATAGTATTTTTATACATAAAAGAGTTCCTTTTGAAAAATTTGGGAAAATAAAAGTATTACCATTATGGCATTTTGAACCGGATAATGAAAATGTTAATAATTCAATAAGATTAATATCAAATTTTAATTATTTACCCTTAATGCACAAAAAATTATTGAATAATGATATATTTATGCAACGTTTTAATAAGTGGTATGGATGTTTTGGTGTTCAAAGTTATATAAATCATGATTTTTTAATACATATTTTTAATAAATATAATATGTTAAGTTTAGTTAATAAAGTAAATAATCGTCCAGATAGATGTTGTTTAGAACGTATTTTTGGTGTAATATTTTCTATAGAATCACCTTTCACCAGAAAAATGAAATCCATGTTTGGATCAATTCAACATTATATTAATAATTTTTCTTATACATTTGAAAATTACAAACAAGATTTACTTATTAAAAAAAAATTACCTCATTACATAATTAAAGTATGGAGCGGACGTTAATTACTTAAAAAAAGGAACCAAATATATTGCCCTAGATTTTCTCTCGTTTTATTTATTTTTTTACTATTTATAATCCAAAAATATCTTTTATTAATAATTGTAAGGTATATCTATAGTTTGCAACTGTATCATATGTATGACTACTCATATCATCCGATAAAAAATCTTTGTGAACATTTATAGTATAATTAATAATATTTTTTGTATTTTTAAAAGATTTATTTGTATGTATAGCTAAAATTGTAAAATCATCATATTCATAAGTTTCTTTAATATAATTTGCTATTTTGCATAGTTCATTATAATTATCATTATAACGATTGCCCATTTCATTATAAACATCTGCCTCACTTGTGTATACAAATAAAACTCGTTTTTTATTTTGTAATATCTCAAATAATCGGTTGAAACGTTTTTTAAATTTATCAATAGTTTCATCATATTTATCGTTTAAATCAAAATGACCAAACCAAACATCATCATTCGTTCTATTTTCATTTTTTTGGGGAAAATAATCACTTGTATCTTGTAAATATTTTAAAATCAATTTTGGTGTTGTAGGAATATAATCAAAAGGAAAGGATTCTTTATATAAATTTAATTCTCTTAATACCATTGTAGTTGGACATTTGTTTCCAATAGACACAATATAGTCATAATCATTTACATTTATTCGTAAATTAGGTTGTAAGTAGTTCATATGTATATATTATATATAAATATACATGTATTTATATATAATTTTTTAAATTAATTATTATTAAAATTCAGGGTTATCTACAAAAATCGGGGTTGTATTAGTTGTTAAATTACCACCATTTAGAATAACTGGTTTTAATTGTTCTAAAATAAAATATCCGGAAACCACACTAAAATATACAACCAACGCATCTCTAATCAACACTTTTAATGGTTTATTTTCTTTTTCTATAAATCGCATTTCAATAAATTTCAAAATTAAAAAAATTATTGACACTACTGCAGCTATTATAAATATATTATCCATAAATTACTAAAGCACATTCTTATAGTTTTTTTTACGCAAAATGGACCAATTTACCAAGATACAACAAACAACCTTTTTATTCCAAAACTTCAATATCATCTATTATCAAATCTGGTAACATTTCTAACTCTTGTTCATTTATTATATGAACATCCAAATTATCTAAGTCGACATTTTCATCTGATATGTTTAATTTTATATTTTCATTTTCATCATCAGCAGACTCTATTTTTCTTTGATTGTTTCTTTGTTCACTAATCATTTCTAATCTATCAATTGTTTTAGGTGCCATTATTTGTTCTTCTTTGTTTGAATAGTCTTTTACTAAATCAATGTCATTGAAACTTATTTTTGTATTTTGACTATTTTGACTATTTTGACTATTTTGACTATTTTGACTGTTAGTGAGTGTCTCTGATGTCGGTTCTACACTACCACCTTCCATTGAATTGATTTCACCATTTTCAATCAATTGTTCCTTAATTTCTTCTTTAATTTCTTCCACAACATCTTCTTCAATTGTTTCATCCATATAAGCCTTTAATATAGCCTCAACTGGAACACTTTCTCTCAAAGTATTTAATATACATTCTTGTACAATCAATTCTAATTCTCTGTTGTGTTTTTGAAGTTGAAGTGGTGCTACATTTATATCAAATAAATATACGTTTTTATAAATTTTGCGTGCAACATGAACATAAACGTTTTGAATAAAATCATCCAATTTTGGAATATTTATATCGAGTTTTTTTTGTTTTTGACCTACTCTCATTACAGTTAATATTTTTAATTGAATAATGTGAACACATGTAATCAAATCTTCTAAATAAGAACACCCTGATTTCTCTATAATTCTTTTTCTCTCCTTTTCTACTATAATTTGATTCCATTTAGGAACTCTTGAAATTAAATTTTGAAATGTCATTAAATATTTATCCATTTCATTATTGTCTTTACATAAAGTAATTGCTTCATTTAAAATTGATTTATATCCATCAATGATTAAAGGCGTTAATATTGAAATTAATCTAGCACTCCATTCATTTCTACTTTCATGAAGCGTTGAAATATTGAAATCATCCATTTACATAAAACTAATATTTTCTAGAGACACTTCTGAACTTAAAAATAAAAAAGTAAATATAAATAAAATCAATAATTTCTCATTTCTAAATTCCTTACGTATTTTATTATAGGTCATTAATAATTCATACTTTTTTTGTGTTGATACAATATTTTCTAAAAATTTATGTTTTTCTAATAATTCCAGAATATCTAAAGCCGAATAACCTTTTTCATATAATTTTGTTGAAATATTTGATAAAGTTTCTAAATTTACTTTATTTTTTGCAATTTTTATAATATCTTTTTTTAATTTTTCTAATCTTTGTATATTATTTTCTCTCATCTTGAAAGTTTCATTTAGATTATATCTATACAAATTAATTGTTGAACCTTTGTATTCTGGTTCTGGAACATATATCTCACAAAATCTTGATAATATTGGTTTTAACAAATTATATTTATCTTCAACAATTATGAAAAAACGAGTATTATGACTAAATAATTCTATACATCTTCGCAGTGCTGATTGGGCATCCATCGTTAATTTATCCGCATTCAATAGTATAATACTTTTAAAATTATCCCCGCCGTTTGAATTAATATGCGTTTTAGCAAAAAATTTCAATTCTTCTCGTATAAATTTGATTCCTTTTCCGTGAGCACAATTTACATACATGACAAAATTCTTTATTTTTTCTTTGTCATTTTCATATATTTTATGAATAAAATCGTGTACAATTGTTCGTTTACCACTGCCGGATGGTCCGTGAAATATTATATTCGGGATTTTATGTTTTGAATGAAAGTATTCTAATTTTTCTTTTATATTTTGATGAATATTTAATAATGACATCCAATTAAATGGTATTGTTGTATTGATATTAATATGTTATAATTTTAATATATTATTATAACTTATTAATTTTTGCCAAACAACCAAAACAGTAAAAAAAATATTTATAAAATTAACTTAAAAACATGGCATCATACATAATCATATAAAAAATGTTAAGACGTAGTTTTTCAAGTGTTAATCATATGATAAAAACATCGGCCGCGAGTGTTTTTGAAAAGTCTTGTTATCATAAAGTTGATTTTAAAATAAGTGAAGAAGCACCAGTAAAAGAAGCCATTAATCGTTTTACTGCATTCAAAGTTGGTTGTCTGGCTGTAACAAATAAAGATAGCAAAGTTGTTGGTGTTTGTTCGGAGCGTGATTTTATATCAAAAGTTTCTTTTGATAAAAATATTAATGATATTAAAGTAAAACAAATATGCACCTATGAACCAATCATAATTGCTAAGAAGGACGATTCTCTTGAAACATGTATGAACAAGATGATGTTTAAAGATATTCGTCATTTATTAGTAATTGATGATAAAAATGAAGAGTTTATCGGAATGATATCTATTAAAGATTTAATTAAAGAAATTATTAAGGAAAATGACGAAACTATTACGCGTTTGAGTGATTTTAAGATGGGTAAGGGAGCCTACTTCGGTAGCGAATAAAAAAATTTTACAATATTTAAATATTATTTATATATTATTATAATATATAAATGAATATATCTTCTAACGAAATTTTACCTTTACCGGATGAGGATGAATTATTACATGGTAAACGTTATTATAAAGTAGATATAGAAAATCTTAAACCACAAGACCTTGTAATTAAATATAATCGAAATAATCGAAATCAAGAGTGGATCGAAATTTTGGAAAATCCTTCAGAACCAGGATTTATAAAATGGCGTGTATTACCAACTGGACATAATGAAGAAAATGTTGTAGATACTAATAAATCATATAATAACAACTTATTTTTTAAAAAAAATATACTAAGAAAGATTCCTGCATGCCCACCTTTACCTTCTGATGAGGATGAATTATTAAATAGTGGACTATATTATGAAGTAAATATAGAAAGTCTTATTCCAGATGAAGTTGTAATTCGATATAAACCTAATTCTGAAATTCCACAACAAAAAATAATATGTATTCAAATTTTGGATGTATTTTCAAGTTTGAGAGATTTTATATGGCATAAATTTCCGGAAGAGATTATTAGTCCTTCTGTAAGTAATATAGATTTTACTATTGGGTTAGGATTTAAATTTTTTAGAAAAAGACAACTAAGTGATTCAAAAAAATATTTAAAAGAACATGAAATTTCAACTGGAGAAGTTATTAAAGTTCCTAAATTTCATTCAAAGTCTGGTGTTGTAAACGACAGTGATGATGATACTGTAAACGACAGTGATGATGATATTACAAAAAAAGAAAAAAACTTATTACAACCGGCTTATGGAGGAAAAAAATACAAAAAATACAAAAAAACAAAAAGAGTCAAAAAAACCAGAAACCGAAAACGTAAAAGTCATCGCAAAATAAATGGTAGGAAATCAAGTTACCGTCGTCGCCCTAAATCCAAAAAATAAATGTTTTTAATAAAATATATGAAAGTATTAAAAAAATGAAATGATTTTAATTAATTAAATTTATAATAAATAATTAAGTTATTATAAAATGAGTTTAACAGAACATAATACCCAACAAGGCACAAAAGTCCGCAGTTCAGTCGAGTATAATGGTATGGAACTAGTTGTTCCTATTTTACTCAAGTATGATGTAAATAATTTCCAGGAACTAATTGAAAAAATTCAACACATGAGAGAAAACATGGATATCTATGCCACAACTATTATTTTAAATGAATCAACTGATTTTGAAAAATATGTTGAAGATATCCAAAAAAAAGAAAAAATTATTATTAAATCGAATTATATTACTAAATTTAAAGAACTAATTAAAAACCATGTTGATTTTGAGTCAAACAATATCAAATGTATTTATATTTCAGGTAAAACTAATAAACACACTAAAATAACAGAATTAAATAAAAATATTAAAAAAATTGAAGCCAAGTCTGACATATATGTTGAATTTTTAAACGGAAAAATCTGTGGTGTATCTATCAAACAAAGTAAAGATGCAACCAAATCGAATTATAGTGTCCATAAAATTCTTGGTCAAATTCTAGGCAAGGATTTTGAGACTAATTTAAACAACACTAAACTTAAATACTTAAATGATAATGGAATTTTGAAATTTGATAAAAATGAACGCGCCAAAGTAAATAAATTGTTCTATTCTCAAAATAAAAATAATCTTTATTGGGAACAATTGAGAGAAATATTTGCAAACAAGAATGCCGAGATTTCAAAAAAATTAGTAGAATTGTTATATTGTTCCAATATCAACTACGACATATACGAATATGATGGCAATTCATTTGAAAAAATGAATCACTCAAACGATTGTTTTGTTAATTCCAATATCTCTTTTGAAGAATACAAACCATATTACTTTGATAAGAAAGGAAAGGAGAGAAATGCAGCCAAAATGTTTTGTCGTTTTAGTGTTGACGAAAAAATCTACCGCGTTGAAATTAGATGGAAAGGCAATATTTATAATTCTTCACCTCAATTCCAAATACATAATGAATAAAAATCAAAAAAAAAAAAAATAACAAAAAATATAAAAAACACAAAAAAAATAATAATTAAACAATTATTATTTTTTAACATTTTTTACAATTTCATAATAAAATATTATATGTTGTTAATAAACCAATATTTTTTAAAAATACATTTT
>Ga0114968_10000159_pt1 | contig 49612 bp, 44 predicted proteins | sample M_130807_EF_Meta_FD_87020 | JGI IMG/M metagenome (GOLD analysis project Ga0114968, IMG submission 87020) | Freshwater microbial communities from Lake Montjoie, Canada to study carbon cycling - M_130807_EF_MetaG | ecosystem: Environmental > Aquatic > Freshwater > Lake | place: Lake Montjoie... | reverse complement strand
GCCCTTCGTAGGCGTTGATGATGCGCTTGTACCAGGCAATGTTCTGTGTGTTGATGGCAATGCGTTGGCCTTTACGCGGTACTTGAAAACGCTGAAAATCGGTCATGGTGTTGTTGATATTCAGGTCTTTGGGGAATTGGTCTAAATTTGATATTTGCTGCATGGGTCCAACATTATGCACGCCGTTTAAGGCAAGATCGCTGTATTGTGGGTAGCGTGTTTTGCTGAGTTTGATCTTGAAATCGGCTTCAATGCGCTGTTTTTCTTTTCGGGTGAGGTTCAGGACGTAAAATTGCGCATCTGAAACCGCATCAAAGTCGGTGCGGGCTCCGTCGGCAGATTTTTCTAGTCCGTAGCGCGTCAACATTTCTTCTGTTGAAGGAAAACTTACCTTAGTTTTTTCAATGCGATACAATAAGGCCTGCCCAGGGGCTACATAAGCTTTTTTTCCATTGACGTACAGCACTGAATTTACAATTTCCATGACATCACCAGGCACGCCCACGCAGCGCTTGATGTAGTTCTCGCGCTTGTCTACTGGGCGGTAAATGAGGCCTCCGTGGGTCATGCCGGCAGCATATTCTTGAGAATTGAGCGGGAAGTAGCCTGCAGCAAAATGTGCGCGAGCGCGCGCTTTCCATTTGTCAAAACCTGCGATGTATTCTTTGTATAGGGCAATTTGACCCAATGAATCGAGGCCAGTAAGATTGACATTGCGCTTGCTATTGATGAACTGAATAAAGGCCTCTTGGTTGAGTAAGCCATGAAAATCGTGGCCCATGAGGCCACTTGGCGTACGGGGGTCTAAAATGGCGGTGTCTCCAGAAGGGAAATTAAATACCACGACATCGTTGCGCTCAATTTTGCTCCAGCCTGGCAAGCGCGTATAGGTGCCCTTTTCCCAAGATAAATAGGATTTGATGTTGACAATTGGCACAATGTTGTGAACCAATGGATAGGATAGGGGTGTAATAGGCACTTTAGAGCCGTAAGCGAGTTTGTTGACGAAAAGGAAGTCGCCTACAACCATTGTTTTTTCCATGGAACCCGTCGGGATTTGAAAAGGCTCGAATGAGTAGGTGCGAATGACAGCAGCGGCTACCAATGCCCAAACAAATGAATCGCCGTACTCTTTAACGCGCGGCTTGGCTCCGGGTTTGTCTCGTGAAATTTTATTGAGTACAATAGCAATGACGTGTCCAATGACAGGGAGTGCCATAAATAGCACGATGTGGTCACCCCATTTGCGCTCTTCGAGTTCTTTGGAGTTGGCCCAATTGGTAGCGGGGCCATACTGAAGCTGTGCATCTTTGGCAATTTTTCCAAATAACAAATAAGGAAAGAACAAGCCTTGAAGCGTATCGGTAAAGCTGTAGAATTTGAAACGACGCAGTACGCTTACATTGATGGTCATGAGCATAACGAGGTGCACGCCCGGAAAAGCCAACAGCAAAGACCACCAAGGTTTATTGAGGACTTCTTTAAAGAGGATAAAGTAGTTGTAGCCCGGTACCATGGCTTCCCAAGATTTGCGCCCTAATTTAGGGAACATACGGTGCCACTGTGCCAAATACGGATGTACAATAATGAGTAGGTAAAAATAAATGAAACTCATAGGGTGGTTTTTAGGACGTCAGACATCGTGAAAATGCCTTTGCGTTGATAAATAAATTCTGTCGCGAGTACCGCGCCAAGGGCAAAGCCTTTGCGGTTATGGGCAATATGTTCGATGCGAATGCTGTCTATTTCGCTGTTGTAGCTGATTTCGTGGGTGCCGGGCACATCCGGAATGCGCAGCGCTTGAACTGGAATTTGTTGCGCATTGGTTGGATCAAGGGACCAGCTAGCGTAGTTCGGGTTGTTGTCGATGATGTCCTTGAGCAGGCTTACTGCTGTGCCGCTTGGCGCATCTAGTTTTTGGACGTGATGGGTCTCACTCACCTGAATTTTATATTCAGTATGCGCTTTCATGAGTTGCGTAAGTTGGCGGTTGAGTTCAAAGAATAAATTGACTCCCACACTGAAATTGCTAGCGTAGAGCAGCGCGCTGTCGGTATTTTTTACCAATTCGGTGACTTCTGCAAGGGCGTCTTGCCAAGCGGTAGTCCCGACGACAATCGGGATTTGCTTTTGGGCACAAAATGCGATGTGCTGCGGAGCGAGCTCGGGTCTAGTGAATTCAATGCAGACGTCCACCTCAGACCAGTTTACAGTAGCTAGCGTAACTTGGGAGTTGATTTTAGCCACAATGACATGACCGCGTTCTAAAGCGATAGCCTCAATGGCTTTTCCCATTTTACCGTAACCGAGTAATGCAATTCTCATGGTCTAAAGTTACAATTTATCAGCGAAACGTCAACTGGAAGCTGGCGCCTATATATTTGTTGGGCAGCACTTGCGGTACTAGATGCCAACTGAGATCAGGGCTGGTGTCAAAATGCACGAAATGAGCGGCTGCGCCCGCTTCGGCAATCTGAAAAAGATAAATAGCGGCAAATCCGAGAATAGAGAGGTCGCGCCAGTCTAAATATTGGCGGTAAAGTTGTAGTACGGCTTGGTCGTCGTAGGGGGCCCAAGTGGGGTTGAGGCTGCCACCATTTTTGCGGTTGGTATATTCTTGCTTGAGGCTCAGTTGGGTTTGCTGATTGCTGATCAAAAAATAGCCAGCTGCACCTAGACCACCGTAAATGAGTGGAACTTTCCAAAGTGCTTGTAGATTAGGGGCGTCATGCGAATTTCGGATTTGTCCTAAACCGGGAACCAATGCCGAGGCTAGCATGCTTTTTTGATGGTAACTGAGCTTCAGGCTGTCTGTTGGCCGAATGGAATCTTGCGCAAAGGAGGTAAATGACAATAAAATGAAGCAGAGCCAGGACCTCATTTTGATTTTTTGAGCATTTCGATGAGGCGCTGTAAATCGGCTTCGTGATCAAAGTGAACGATGAGTTTACCTTTGCCTTCAGCTGTTTTGTCTATGCTTACCTTGGTGCCGAGTTGCTCCGTAAGGTAAGATAGGTAGAGCTTTTCGGTGGTGCTGAGGCTGGGCTTGGTTTTGGCACTTGCGCCTGCGGAAACTGCTTTTTTAACGGCTTCTGGTTTAGATAAGGCCTCGACGTCGCGCACAGAGAGTTGCTCTGCTAAGATGCGTGCCAAAGCAGCGAGTTGTTCTTTTTCAGTGGGCAAGGAGAGGAGTGCTCTTGCGTGGCCCATAGTGACTTGTTTGTCTCGAACCGCAGCTTGAATAGCGTCTGGAAGCTTCAGTAAACGCAAATGATTGGCAATGTGAGAGCGCGATTTGGCAACTTTATCAGAGAGTTGTTCTTGGGTGAGTTTGCATTCTTCGAGCAGGCGCTCATAGGAAAGTGCGACTTCTATGGCGTTGAGGTCTTCGCGTTGGATGTTTTCAACGAGTGCCATCTCTAGCATGGTTTGGTCGTTGGCGATGCGCACATAGGCTGGTACTTCCGTAAGCCCGGCAAGTTGTGCAGCTCTGAAACGGCGCTCACCCGAGATGAGTTGGTAGCGATCGCGGCCCATTTTGCGCACGGTGAGTGGCTGAATAATGCCGTGCGTCTGGATAGAGGTCTTGAGCTCTTCTAATGCATTGCGCTCAAAATGGGTGCGCGGATTGAAAGGATTGGCTTCTATTAAAGAAATGGCTATAAGTGCTACAGCGCCCGCAGGAACAGCACTTGGGCCCGTGATATCGGTTTCGGAATTTTGAAGCAAAGCGCTCAGGCCACGGCCCAAGGCTGGTTGTTTTTTTGCATTAGAGCTCATGATCTATCTCTATGATTTTGTCGTCGTTTCCGATTTTAGTAAGGTCGTTCTTTTGTAAGAGTTCGCGCGCAAAATTCAGGTAATTAATGGCGCCTTTGGAGGAGGCATCATGCATCACGACTGTCTGGCCGTGGCTGGAGGCTTCACTAAGAGTGGTATTGCGGTGGATAACAGTATCGAAGACCAATTCTTGAAAGTGGGTCTTGACTTCGTCGACAACTTGGTTGGCCAAACGCAAACGGGTGTCGTACATGGTGAGGGCCATGCCTTCGATTTCAAGTTCCGGATTGAGCCGGCCTTGTACAATTTTTATTGTGTTGAGTAATTTACTGAGTCCCTCAAGTGCAAAGTATTCGCATTGCACAGGAATCATGACGGAGTCTGCTGCTACCAGTGCGTTGACGGTGATGAGACCCAAAGATGGAGAGCAGTCGATGAGGATGAAGTCGTAGTCGGCTTTGATTTGCTCCAATGCTGCGCGTAGAAGGTACTCTCGGTTGGGCATATTGATCATTTCAAGCTCAGCTCCAACGAGGTCTACGTGAGATGGAAGGATAAATAAGTTGGGGTTGCTGGTCTCGAGAATGGCTTCTTGCGCAGGACGGTTGTTGACCAAGCAATCGTAAATATTTTTAACAGATTTAGGGTCAAAGCCAGTGCCAGAAGTGGCGTTTGCTTGCGGGTCAGCATCGACAATGAGGGTCTTGTATTCGAGTACGCCAAGGCAACCACCCAAATTAATGGCTGTTGTAGTTTTTCCGACGCCCCCCTTTTGATTGGCAATGGCAATTATTTTACCCATAAGTGTTCTATTGAAGTATAAAATTACAAGTTGTTCAGCATACTTTTTATCCTTCCAAAAGGAACTTATTAACCATTTTAATTTACCTTCTGTCAATATCCTTCATTCACAGCTCGTTAGCCTTCACTTTGCGCTGCGAATTTTTCCCTAATTTTACACCCATGAAAGCAACGCGCTATTTTAGTATCGGAAGCGATCCGCAAAATGACCTACAGCTCGCATCAACAGAATGCGTTCCTTTCCATTTGTTATTGGGGCAAGATCAAGCTGGTAACGTTTGGGTAGCGAGCAGAACAGCCGGGGCATTTTATCAAGTTAACGGCCAATTAAACACTCAAACGATTGCACTTGATGCCGGAGATGAAATTTCAATAGGCGCCAATCGCGTAGACTGGATGCAAGTTTTTGGTATATCGCCCGCAGAAATTGTTGCAAAAGAAGCACAAAAAGAAGTTGCCGAAGAAAAACAAAAAGGATTGCGTTTTCAACTGATTTTCATCTACATTGCCATCGCCTTGCTCCTTTTTTTAATGGCTTTTTACATTTAGCACTTAAAAAAAACTGCGGTCCTGTATTCGGAATCAGAAATAATTTGTAATATTGCACCCCCGTTCAGTTGAATTGGGCTAAATTTTCAGAGATGAACGTCATTAAACAAATCGAGCAGGAGCTAATCGCCAAAAATGAATTACCAGCTTTCGGAGCAGGTGATACCATTATCGTTTCATACCGTATTGTAGAGGGTAACAAGGAGCGTATCCAACAATTCCAAGGTGTTGTCTTACAACGTCGTGGAGCAGGAGCTACCGAAACTTTCACTATCCGCAAAATGTCGGGCAACATCGGTGTTGAGCGTATCATACCTGTACATTCTCCATTTATCGACAGCATTACCATCGTTAAACGTGGTGCTGTACGTAGAGCACGTATTTTCTACTTCCGTGAGCGCACTGGTAAATCAGCACGTATCCGCGAGAAAAAGAACTTTGTGAAATAAGCATTCGCAAAACAAATATTCGAAAAGGAGCTTAGGCTCCTTTTTTTATGCCTGTACTTTTTCCTTTTAATGACTTAAATTTTTTGGAAGCGCTTTTTATTGAATAGAGATGATCTCAAATTCAGTTCTCCTGTTAAGCGCCCGATTGGCCGCTGAAGAGTTGGCTACGCGTGGTTGGGCTTCGCCATAACCTTTGAATTGCATGCGCTCTGCAGCTACACCTTGGCCTTCTAAATAGGCTGCAACAGCTTTGGCGCGCTCCTCTGAGAGGACTTGGTTGCGTACGGCATCACCGATGTCGTCTGTGTGCCCGTTGATTTGAATGCGCAAACCGGCTTGTTTGTTTAGATAGTTCGCAAAGCCTTGCAGCAAGAGCTCGGCATCGGCACTTAAAAGTGCAGCGTCAGTTTCAAAGACTATTGCCTCAATGGCATAGGCACTACCTTCTTCAAGTGTATCAATTTGCAGCGGTTTGGCTTCAATTTTTAAACTTGGTTTTTGGAGTTCCTCGACACTCAGGACTTGCGCCTGGAAACTGTAGTTTTCTTTGCTGGCCTCAATACTAACTTTTTGATCGACGTGTACAGCAATTGCATAACTGCCGTCGTCGTTACTTTTCGCAATCGTTTGAGGCGTATTGGTATCTTGGTATCTGACGGTAAGTTCGGCAGCGGCAACACTTCGTCCATTTTTATCCTGTAAGGTTCCACTTAAGATCCTTGTTTCCTTTGGTCGGGCAGCTTCATGGAGTTCAAAACTGAAGATATCCCAATTTAGTGCTTGTTGGCTACTAAAATAAGCCTGCTTGCCGTCAGTCGAGACAAATAGCCCGAGTTCGTCTGCGCTGGTATTGATCGGGTAGCCAATATTTTGAATTGGGCCCCAACCGTTGTTTTCTTTGCGCATCATAAATATATCGAGCCCGCCCATTCCAGGTCTGAGCCTACTGCTCTCCGAGACAAAATAGAAGGTCTCGCCGTCCTGATGGAAAAAAGGACTCTTGTCTTTGCCTGCGGTATTGACTTCTTGGAAAGGTTTGGCTGTACCCCAAGTGCCATCGGCTTGCTTTTCGCTGTAGTAAATATCGTTGTCTTGACTGCCTTTGCGAAGGGTTGTAAAATAGAGAATTTTGCCGTCGGCAGAGAGCGAGGGCTGTGCTTCCCAACCATCTTTGGTATTGATATTTGGCCCAAGATTGAGCAGGGTTGTCCATTCGTAGGAGTCTGTGCTGCCTTTTTTGAGTTGGTAGCGACTGCTGTACAGGTCGCAATTGAGGTAATCTTTGTTGTATACTTTTTCAGCCTTGCAGGCGCAAAGGATCATTTCTCGGTTGTCTGCCGCTAAACTCGCCGACCCATAATTGGTGAATTGTCCGTCGTTAAAGGGCTTTGGTAACGGACGTCCAGAGTCAAATTCATTAAATGTTGTTGCATTCGAAACGGTAAATTCTTCTTGCAGATACCCTGATATATCACCAAGATTGGTTTTGTCGGCTTTTCGGGTATAAAAAATAAGGGCGTTGTCGGGGCTCAGCATCGGAAAGTATTCGTCTTGCTTGCTGCTGACTTGAGCTACCCGCGCTACCTCAAACGGAACAGGGTTTTGTTGTGCCTCAATCGGAAAACGCAATTCTCGGTATACGGGTAGGATATCCGCCTTGAATTTTTCGTAATTACTGGCTTGTTCTCCAGGATAAATAGAGTCGAACTTCATGAAGGTTTCAAGGTAGGAAAGCGCGGCAGTTTTTTCGCTAAAGCTGTAGAGTAGACGGGCGGCATAGAAATATGCATCTGAATGAAAGCTCGGGCATTTTTGGATGCTTGCTTGGTAAAAAAGCAAGGATTTTTGGAGTAGTTTTTCGGCTTCGGTTCGGTTTTTCGGCATGCTTGCCATTCCTTGCTGGTAATGAATGCGGCCCAAATAGAAGTAGGCCTGTACGTTGTCAGGGTACTTGCTCACTACGGCGGCCAAACCTTGCACGAGGTCTTCAAAATTTGTGGCGTTGTTGGCCTCTTCTAAGGCCTTATTGATTTTTTTGTCAGAGGTGCTGCAATTACTCGTTTGCCCAAAGATGTTCGGAGCGGCGCAAAGCAAGCAGATTAAACAAAGGAATGTAATGAATTTCATCACTCGGGTTTAACGAACTTGGGCTAAAAAGTTACATTTTTAGTAGGGTTTCTACACAAAAAGCGCAATCGTTTGCCGAGAAATCTAAATGCGTCACCATTCGGATCATGCCTGGTCCAAAGGCCATGCAAAGGATACCGTGTACTTTGAGTTTTTCAATGAAGGCGTCTCTTTCTGCTGCATCCTTCAGCTGGGCTACTACAATATTGGTTTGAACGGGTAGAACGCTGTCAATGTAAGCGCAGTCTTGCAGCGCTTTTTCAAGTTGAAGGGCGTGCAGGTGGTCTTCATGCAGGCGTTCTACATTGTGCGCAAGTGCATACAAACCACCGGCCGCAATGATGCCCGCTTGGCGCATGCCACCGCCAAATACCTTTCTGACCCGGCGGGCTTTTTCGATAAATTCAGCGCTGCCAATCAGCAAAGAACCAACAGGGGCGCCGAGTCCTTTGGATAAACAGACCGAAATGCTATCGTAAAAAGCGCCATAAGCTTCTGGGTGCATTTGATTGACGGCCAGTGCATTGAATACACGTGCGCCATCTAGGTGCAGTGGCAAGTTGAGTTCTTTACACAGCGCGCTGATTTTTGCGAGTTCAGCGGTATCGTAAACAGCACCGCCACCGCGGTTGGCCGTATCTTCCAAAGAAACCAGTTGGGTGAGCGGAAAATGCACGTCGTGCGCCGGATTGATCCATTGTGCAATAGCGTCGGCAGTGAGCCTTCCGCGATCGCCAGGCAAAAGCCGTACAGATGCGCCCGAATTTTTGGCAATGCCACCGCCTTCGTATTTGTAAATATGACTTTCTTCGTGGCAAATGACCTCGCCACCAGGTTGCACATGCACGTTGATGGCTATCTGGTTGGTTTGCGTGCCTGAACTGCAAAAAAGCGCGGCTTCTTTGCCAAAAAGCTGAGCGCCGTATGCTTCGAGTTCAAGAACAGTGGGGTCTTCCTTGAAAACGTCGTCTCCTACAGCTGCATTGGCCATGGCATGGCGCATTTCTTGACTAGGTTGGGTAACGGTATCGCTGCGTAAATCAATCATATTTGTACTTTTAACAAAAATACAATTTCAGGTGGTTCTTTTTCTGCTTTTCGTAGCCCTCGTTATTTTAACGCCGTTTTTTGGTGCGCTTGCTACTTTTTTCACGGGTTTCGGTCTCAATACCATTTTAGTTCCTGTATTTATGATTTTTTGGGATGCGCCCATTGCCGTGCTGATGGCGGGTATCGTTCACCTATTTAACAATATTTTAAAAGTAGCGCTCACGGCGCGGTCCATCAATTGGCACTTATTTGGAAATTTCGGCATTCCAGCTGTGCTTTTTGCCTTTTTAGGCGCCTTCCTTTTGAACAAACTGAACGAAGCAACAACTTTAAAGTTGGGGCCCATATTTGGCGCAATTCTAATGTTTTTTGCCCTTTTGGAGTTTTTTAAATGGAAACTTCCGCTCCAAGGCCCTTGGGCCATGCGCTTTGGAGGTGTGTTGAGTGGTTTTTTTGGCGGATTTTCCGGACACCAAGGCGCGCTAAGGGCCTTATTTCTATCGAAACTCAAAATTGAACCCTTAGTTTTTGTGGCTACAACAGCCATCATTTCACTGCTCGTTGACCTCACCAGAGTGAGTGTTTATTTTTCAGGATCTTGGTTTGAGAATTACTATCCAACTTGGATCATGTTTATTTGCGTGCCTTCTGCTTTGGCAGGTACTTTGGTGGGCAGAAAGTATATTCAAAAGATAAACCACGCCAAGATGTCAACTATTGTCGGGGTTGCGTTGTTTGCAATGGGTTTAGCCATGCTGCTCGGATTGCTTACTCCTTTTCATTAGTTTTTGGGAATAACTGCTTCTTGACGCCATATTGGTCAATGACATACTCTTCTAGTTTTTCACCTTTGTTGGAGTAGGTGCAGGAATAGTTGAGTTTGCCGTCGGCGTAGAAGGTCTGGTGCAAGCCAATAGGCAGCCCGGCAGCATATTTTTCAGTGCTCAGTGTTTTGCCCAATTCGTTGTAGCTGACAAACATGCCGTTCTTTTTGCCGTCTTTCCAAGTTTCGGTGCGGGCTATTTTTCCGCTGTCAAAATAATAGGTCCAGGTTCCGTGTTTTTGACCTGCTTTGAAGTTGAGTTCACTCTCTTTTTGTCCGCTTGAATTGTAGGTGATTTGAGCTCCATCAGCCAAGCCCTCGGCATAGTTACTCACCTTTCTTAATTGCCCATTGGGTAGGTATGTGCGTTGAGGACCATCGAATTTGCCAGCTTTGTAGTGTTTGTAGGTGAGCGTGTCTCCAGATTGACGGTTATATTGAATAGAAGGCCCATGGAGTAGGCCGGCTTTATACCAGATTTCAAATTGCACGAGGTTGGTGGAGTCGTAATAAACGTAGGTTGGTCCGTCTTGAAGGCCTATCTGATAACTTTGGATTGATTGTAAGCAGCCGCTTTTGTAGAAGGAGGTGTCGGTTCCTTGGCGCCTACCATTGATGAAATTTAATTTTTCTTCAATCGTAAAACTTGGATAACAGCTCACGCAACTACCAGTGTAAGGTGTTGAGTAGTCTTTTCGCAACAAATAAAGGTTGTGTTCTTCGTCAAATGCCACGCTCTCATGGCAAAACTTCACATTGTTTCTCGGACAAGCTTGTCTGGTTGTTTTGCAGGGTTCTGGAATCTGTGCCAGAGCAACTGTACGCAGCAGGACCAATAAAAACAAAACAATCAACCCGCTTCTCATTGTTTCGTGCTTATTTTTGAGGCAAGAGCATGAGCGCTTCACGCATGCGTTCCGGGATTTCAATGCTTTGTTGTTTGTTGGAGTTGAAGCCCACAAGCGTACTGCTTCCGGTGGTTCTGAGCTGCTCGTTTACGTAGAGTTCGTAGCTTAGGGTGAAGCTTTTGTTGCCGATTTTTGTGCAGAACATATGGATTTGCGGCGCATCGGCCAAAAGCACAGGCAAGTGATACTGAACCTCGTTCTGCACCAATACAACGCCATTTTCCATCCAGTCCCAATCGGGGCCAACTAACTGACTAAAGTAGTGGATACGGGTCATTTCGAAATAGGTCAAGTAAATAGAGTTGTTGACATGACCTAAAATATCGATGTCGGTAAGTCTGACTTGAATGGCTGCTGGCTTGATCATTTGTCTAGTTTTTGAAAGAAGGAGTTATTGGAGATGTATTCTGGCACGATTTGTTTCATGAGCCGCACACTCGCTTCGTTATCTTGCTGATTTGCAGTATCTAGAAGCGACGTAATGAGTTGCGCTTCAGGAGTAGAGGGTCTCGTTTGTGCTATTAATATCTGTGGATGATAAGTAGGGATGGTATTTTCTGCATTGGCCAAGACTTCTTCGAAGAGTTTCTCTCCCGGGCGCAAGCCCGTCACTTGAATATCGATATCTTCATACGGACGCAGGCCTGAAAGCTGGATCATTTTTTTGGCTAGATCGAGAATTTTAATGGGCGCACCCATATCAAAAACAAAGATTTCCCCTCCATGGCCCATTGTTGCGGCTTCCAACACCAGTTGACAAGCTTCTGGAATGGTCATGAAGAAGCGCGTGATGCGCTCGTCTGTGAGTGTAATGGGGCCGCCATTGGCAATTTGTTTTTCAAAGAGTGGTATAACCGAACCATTTGAGCCCAAAACATTGCCAAAACGGGTGGTGATATACGCCGTTTGTTGATTTGAATTGAGTTCACTCACCAGTATTTCTGCAATGCGCTTAGAGGCTCCCATGACGTTCGTAGGGTTGACCGCCTTATCGGTAGAAATCATGATAAATTGTTCGGCTTGGTGCTGTGCAGCTAATTCTGCTAAGAGTTGCGTTCCGCCAATATTGTTGCGAATGGCTTCTGCGGGGTTTGCTTCCATGAGCGGTACATGTTTGTAGGCGGCTGCATGAAATACAACTTGAGGCTTGTACAAAGCAAAAAGACGCTGCATCCGCGGCGCATCGCAGATGTCACCAATTATATATTCGATTTCGATTTTGCCTTGGACTGGCTTGAATTGCTGTTCGAGTTCAAATAGTGCCGACTCAGCCTGGTCGAGTAAAATGAGCTTAGCGGCTTTGTAGGGCAGCAATGCAGTAGCTAAGCCGCTTCCGATGCTGCCTGCAGCGCCGGTAACCAAAATGGTTTTGTTTAAAAAATGCTCCTCAAGCTTCGGGTTATTTAGCGTAATTACTGCTCTGCCGAGCAAACTATTGATGTCGATTTTTTTGAGCTTGCGCACCTCAAAGGCACCGTTTACCCATGCGCGCGCTTCTGGCACACGCTTGATTTGTAAACCGAGATTGAGCGCAAGGTCTGTCAGTTCTTGGAGTTTGTAGCGCTCAATATGTTGAACTGCAATGACAAGCGTGGCCACCTTGTATTTTTCTTTGAGCTGTTTAAGCGCGCTCAGTGGAAATACTTTGGCGCCTTCAATTCGCTTGCCTTTCAAATGTGCGGCTTCGTCGATAAAACCAATCACGTGCTGTAAATTGGCGGTGTCTTTTTCAATGAGACGTTTGGTGAGTTGGCCCGAAACCCCTGCGCCGAATATTAGGATCGCTTCTTCATCCCCTTTGTCTCGGGTATACTCAAGGTACAATAGCTTGATCGCAAAACGCCCTGAAATCACAAATGCTGTACTGAAAATAAACTCCATGATCAACACAGAATTCGGGAACAAGAAGTAACCATCTAGCTGGTAATAGCGCACCATGCTGCCCAGAATAAAGAGCAAGGTAGCGCTAATTTCGGCCATGAAAATACGTTTAAAGTCAGCTGTTGAACTGTGTCTTACAATGCCTTGGTGGATCTGAAACGACGCAAATACTAGCATTTTTATCGCGATGTAATACCAAATAGATTTGGATAAGATAGCCCATTCAGTGGCAATTAAAGAGAAATCCGCCTTGAGGTCAAAGCGGATTAGATAGGCAAAAAATAAGGCAAAAAGATGGATGAGCAAGTCAAAAGCGACTATTACCCATCTTGGAGTATTTTTCTTGAGTCCGAGCACATACAAAGATAGCAATTAATGCTATTCTCTTACGAGGTGCACTAGACCGTGTTTTTCTATTTCGTCGCCTGCGTTGGTTACTGTACGCGCTATGTAAAAATAAACGCCTTCTTCCATTTTGTCACCGTTTTCGTCGGTGCCATCCCATTGGAATGCCGGGTTAGCGAATTCGCGTATAGTATTTCCCCAGCGGTTCACGATGATGCATTCAAAAGTGCTGAGGCCACCGTAAAATAGCATTTGGAAGTAATCGTTAGTGCCGTCGCTGTTTGGCGTAAACACGTTAGGGAACTCGATGTCACAGTAGTAAAACGATATGCTCGCAGTATCGGTAATGGTACCACAAATATTTGTTGTTGCAATGAGGTAATTGCCCGGTTCGGTTACTTGGATGGTTAGAGTGGTGGCACCAGTGCTCCAGAGATAGCTTACGTTTTGTGGCTGCTGAATAGCTGCAAGCGTCGCAGTTTCTCCAATACAGAGCGTGGTATCAACAACAGAAGTATATGGGTCCGCAACAAACGTGAGGCTGAATGTTTCGTTGAAGTTACAAACAGTATCTTGCAGATTGATCAAATAAATACCAGAAGTATCCGCGGTCAACAATGGATTTTGACCTGAGGCATTGCTAAAAGTAATATCAGTAGAATTAGAAGACCAATTGCTGCCAGTGTACGAGAGTACACCAAAAACTTGAAGTGTGAGGTTGCACAATATGGTATCTGCCATTGGTGAAATTGGCGCGGGAATGCTGTCTACGACAATTAAAGTACTGTCTGCACAGCCAATTTGGTCGATTACCGTGACCCAGTACGTTCCTGAATTTAGGTTGTTGAAAGCCCCTGTAAGACTTGTGCCTGAAAGTGTTGGACCTTGGTGCAAGACAAATACGTAAGGAGAGACACCCAGTGTAGCGCTTGTACTGATACTGCCGTCTTGCAAACTACAGAACTCAAGATTACTAGTTGTTTGCCCAAGAATCGGATTGGTAGAGGGGTAAATATGGGCAGTTGTGGTGTCAAAACATCCGTTGACATCTTCTACGTAAACTTGATAGGTTCCTGGCAATAGGTTGTTGAATACAGGGCTCGCAGAAAAGGTGGAGCCATTGTTGAGACTATACTGATAGCTTGGCGTTCCACCATTAATACTCAGGTCAACGACACCGTTGTCAAGACCGCAGGTGGTGGTCGTGACAACCATATTGATTTCTACGGAGTCAACCCCGATCAATGGTGCTTGAATGGTGTCTGAACAGTTATTCTGATCCACTAAAATGACTGTGTAAGTATTGATGCCAAGTCCAGAGAAGGTTCCGCTTGTTTGAAAATTCTGACCGTTGTCAATGCTGTAGGTGTAGCCACCAGCGCCGCCGGAGGCACTTGCATCCAGACTACCGTTGCTGCTCCCGCAAGTGGGGTTGTTTTCGAGCACGCTGTCTATTTGTGGATAAGAAATGCTGAGGGTAATGGTATCATAGCAGATATTGGTGCTATCTGTCATCATGACGATATAGCTCGTAGTTCCAGTTGGCGAAACAGGAGTGGGATTGTTGCCATAATAAACGCCAGTAGGGTAAGAGTAGTTGTCGTGGAGCCAAGTGATCGTGTAATTTGGGATTGCTGCAGAAATAGCGATGTTGTCAAGACCCCAGTGGTCATAAGCTGAACCAGATACGGCAAGTTGAGTCCAACGAAACTTCGTAGTGGCTGTTTGTGCTGCAACAGGAATGCTTTCACAGTAGTTATTCCAAGAAGTCATGTAAGGATCGGTACCGCCGTTAGGGCTCCAATAGTTTATGGTGGTCCAGGTGGCGCCGTTATCGATGGAATACTGGAGGTAAACACCTTCGCTTGCTAAATCGGGCCCTTCACATGGAGAAGCTTGCGCCTGAATGGCGTAGCGCATTTCAAAACAAACGGTTCCGCCTGAGGACACATCTAGTGGCACGGTAGTCATTACGCGTGGCGCTACAGATTGGTTGCCCATCCACATGAAATCAGAGCCGTCTAAGGAAGGAACACCGCAAGTATTGTTGGCAATAGTGACGACCTGAGAGAAGTCCCAACCGACTGGCTGGCCGGCGTTAAAGTTTTCGCCAAAGGCCACGACGCTCGTTCCTGTTCCGTTGACACTTAAGATAGTAGATCCGTTACACGGAACGATGGTATCTTGGGCGATGGCCTGAACTGTACATTGTGCTTGTGTTTGATGTACAAGTCCAAAAGTAAGTGCAAGACCTATAAGTAGGTGCTTGAAATTCATGTGAAATTAGATATGGGTAGGTTCATTGAACCGTTACACTTTTGATATTGAAGTCCGTAAGTTGGGTTTTGGTGAGGTGCGCGGGCATGTGGTCAAAAATGGTGAGCCCCATGTTGTTTCGGTCTAAGCAAACACCTTGAAGGGATTGCTTGGGCTGCAGGGTTTGGGTGTAGAGGTATTCGTCGTGGCCGCAAGTAGCGCAGTTGTTGTCATAATACAATTCAAAGCTATATGAGACGTTTTTAACTTCGTTCGTGGTGTTCGTAATGGTGAGCGCTATAAGGTCTGCTTGGTAGCCTTCAGAAGGCACATCGCAATGGATTGGAGTTGTAGTGATTTTAATACCCGCCTGATTGATGGACTTTTGAGCAAATAAAGAGCCGCTACCTAAGAGCAAGCTGAAAAAAGTAATGTGTAGTTTCATGTAGAAAGATTAGCTTTGTCTTTGACGCCAGACAACAGCATTAAGTTGCAAGCGTGAATAAAACTAATGCAAAAAATCGAATCTTGAAAGAAATCGAAAGGAAGTTTTTAGTTGCCAACGACGCTTGGAAACAGGCAAAATGTATTGGACAGCGAGAGTTAAAGCAAGCATATTTATTGCGAGGCAGCGACCGTTCCGTGCGCATACGGGTTACCGACAATATGGCTTTTTTTACCATTAAACTAGGAACAGGCCTTACGCGCAGTGAATTTGAATACGAAATTCCGCAAAATGAAGCCAACGACATCATCACCGAGGCAGGGTTACCCTGTTTGCACAAAACGCGTTATTATATCCAAAATGGCATCGATACTTGGGAACTCGATGTTTTTCATGGCGCGTTGGAAGGTTTACTTGTTGCAGAACTCGAACTTTCTGACGAAGCGCAAGAATTTGCCAAGCCCAATTGGTTGGGAGAAGAGGTGACGTTTGATCCCGCATACCTCAACTCTAATTTGATTGAGCGGCTTTAGTTCTCTTTCCGACACCAAATTATTTTTTATCAGACCTAAATTGCTTCATTTTCGAGCGGAAGCGTCAGTAAATCAATACAACTACAGCCCATTTCAACTGAGAAGAGGGCTTCAAAGTCCCCCATATTACTCCACTTGAACCATTGCGTTTCATCTTCGGTAATGCTACTCATTTCCTGAGCAGCGATTTTTTTGGCATAGTTTTTCAAGATGAGTTCGTCGTCCCAAAATTCTTCTTCAATGAGGTAAACACTACCTTCTGCTTGCTCGTCTATGAGTAGTTCAGGATCGATTTGTTTGACCCACTCAATAAATGCCGGGCTCGGCTTGATAAAAATAAATCCGCGGTTGACAATCTTCATAATGCTGCTATTTTTTTATTGTTGGCGTATTGAAGCCACAAGGTTCTTTTTCTTGGCTGTGCATACAGGATGTATTTGAATCCTTTAAAATCTAACGTGCCGCTGTACCATTTTAGCCAATTTCTTAATTGGATGCGCTGTGTGCTACTTATTTGAAGGATTTGTTGCTTGCCGACCAAATAGACTTCGTGACTTGAACTCCAAATATTACCGGATTTCAAAGCTACACTCGTTTTGTTTTTACCTGCTTGATCTAGCCAATTATAAAATGCCTCGGTACAAGCGCTACTGTCTTTAAAGGACCAAGTTTTGTATTGAAAAATTTTGTCGAGAGAGTCGGTGAGCACGTAACGCTGGTGTGTAAAACTAAATCTGTCTAGGAAAAATTTATCATTGGTTAAATCTAGGCCGATTTTGCTTATTCTTAAGGATGCAGAATCATTGGTATAAAAATTGCAAAGCTGTTGCAGCGTGTCAGCTTGGCTTTTTTTTGGCTTTTGGCTCTTTTTTTGTGCGGACCTCGGCCTTATTTCATCTAAGGAAATGGTCCCTTTTGGCGCCTCATTTTTACAGGCTACAAGGAATAGTAAAGTCAGTGCCAAAAGATAGCCCGGTAGTTTTGTCAAAGCACGCATCTTTTTAATTAATTTTGAACAAATTTAACAACTATGAAACAATTCGCACTTTTTATCCTGTTAGCAACCCTCGCGACATCTTGTGGAACCAAAATACCTTACACCACAGCTATCCGCGACGAATTTAGCCTAGACTCAGAAGAAAAACTGCGTCAAGTGCAGTTTTACACCTCACATACAATCATTTTAAACCAAGTGAACAAGCAATCTAGTGAGCTCACCACCCAAAATGGTGCACTTGTTTCGAGTTCAAATTCACAATCCGAATCTGTTGTGATTCCAGCAGGAACACGCTGTATTTTCGAAAACTTCGGCGATGCAGGTCAAATCCTTGTTCGTTTTGAAACCGGAGACCAACGCGCTATTCCTTTTGCAACTAAAACGGACGGTGCAAGTGTACGCCGCTACTACCTTGATGCAGATTGGTCTGCGCAAGGTGGTGCACGCATCAGCTACGGTGGCAACGATTACAAAGTGGATCTTACGAGAGGTGCGCCACGTGCAGCACATTTATTAGTCGTCAAGAAAAAACTAGAGCGAACCAAGCGCAAAGAACGCATTGTCCGCGGTTTAAAAGTATAATCCAATGCCAGATCAAGAGCCCATCAACTTTCAACAACATTCCTTCCCCAAAGAAGAACTGATTTCTATTTATAAGCAACTCGTCTTACCTCGCCTGATCGAGGAAAAGATGCTCATTCTACTGAGACAAGGAAAAATTACCAAATGGTTTTCCGGCTGGGGGCAGGAGGCTGTTTCTGTCGGTTGTGCCTACGCCATGTCCGAACATGAATACATTTTGCCAATGCACCGCAATTTAGGTGTGTTTACCACCCGCCAAATTCCTTTGCAGCGCTTATTTGCACAGTTTCAAGGCAAGGCCGATGGCTACACAAAAGGGCGCGACCGCAGTTTTCATTTTGGCACCCAAGACCACAAATTAGTGGGCATGATTTCTCACTTGGGGCCGCAACTCGGTATTGCCGATGGTATTGCGTTGTCTTCTAAAGTGCGCAAGAACCTAGATACAACGCTGGTTTTTACAGGCGATGGAGGTGCTTCAGAAGGTGATTTTCACGAGGCGCTCAATGTCGCCGCCGTGTGGCAACTCCCTGTTATTTTTGCCATTGAGAACAACCGCTGGGGCCTCAGCACGCCTTCGTCAGAACAATTTCGCTGCAAGCAATTCATCGACAAGGGCATAGGTTACGGCATGGACGCCATTCAGGTAGACGGCAATAATATTTTAGCTGTCATAGAAACGGTGCGCCAAATTCGTACGCAAATTCAAGAAAATCCGCGTCCTTTCATTTTAGAGCTCATGACCTTCCGCATGCGCGGGCACGAGGAGGCGTCAGGCACAAAATACTATCCAGAAGGCCTGCAAGCGGAGTGGGAACCCAAAGACCCCGTTAGCAATTTTGAAGCATATTTGTTGCAAGAAGGTGTCCTCGATGCCCAGGCAATGGAAAGCATCAAGCAACAATTCAAAGAAGATATCCAGCACGCTTTTGACCAAGCGAATGCTGCTCCCAAAATAGTTCCAGACCTTGCTCAAGAAATGAACGACGTCTATGCGCCGCACACTTTTGAATCAGTTGCACCTACAGAAGAAGCTGCTGAACTGCGTTTCATCGACGCCATTCAAGACGGCTTGCGCGTGGCCATGCACAAGCATCCTGAGCTCGTGCTTATGGGGCAAGATATCGCAGAATACGGTGGCGCTTTTAAAGTCACTGAAGGCTTTGTTGAGGCTTTTGGCAAAGACCGCGTTCGCAACACCCCTCTTTGTGAATCCGCCATCATTGGAGCCGGTTTAGGCCTGAGCATTTCTGGTATGAAGGCAATGGTCGAGATGCAGTTTGCCGATTTCGTAAGTGTTGGTTTCAATCAAATTGTCAATAATTTAGCCAAAATGCACTGGCGCTGGGGCCAAAAAGCAGACGTTGTGGTGCGCATGCCTACTGGCGCGGGCACAGCAGCTGGCCCATTTCATTCGCAAAGCAACGAAGCATGGTTTGTTCATACACCCGGGCTTAAAGTCGTTTACCCGTCCAATCCGCAAGATGCGAAAGGCCTTTTGCTTGCGGCTTTCGAAGATCCAAACCCCGTGCTTTTCTTCGAGCATAAGTTTTTATACCGCAGTTTAAAAGGCGAGGTTCCAGCAGGCTATTACAATACGCCAATCGGAAAGGCGGCGCTCGCCAAAGAAGGACAAGACCTCACCATCATTACCTATGGTTTGGGGGTTCACTGGGCTTTAGATGCAGCGGCGCAGCGTCCAGATTTCTCATTTGAGATCCTCGATTTACGCACCTTATTGCCGCTAGACCTCGACGCAATTGTTGCCGCAGCGAGCAAAACAGGACGCGTATTGGTACTGCACGAAGACACTCTCACAGCGGGTATCGGCGGTGAAATCGTTGCCTTAGTCAATGAATATTGTTTTGAACAGCTCGATGCACCTGTCTTGCGCGTAGCTTCCTTAGATACACCTGTTCCTTTTGCCGCAGACCTCGAGCAACAGTTCTTGGCTAGTAAGCGCTTGCTTTCGACCATCGATAAACTTATGGCCTACTAAATACTTTGAACGTTAAGCCAATCTTTAAGTTTTTCCTTTCTTTACTGCTCAGTATGAGTATTTTGCGTGTTGCTTTCGCGATCCAAAACGCTGCATACTTCAAGACTCTTGACACGTGGCATTTTTTCATCGGTTGCTATTTCGATGCCGTCACGCTCGCGCTCCTGAGTTTGCCCTTGTTTTTATTATTGAATCCGCTCAGCCTTTATTTAGGAAACTCGAGTAAAAAGGTGCTTCAAGCTCTGGTCAAAATTTACTTGGTTTCGATTGGCTTGATTGTATTATTGCTCAACAGCTGGGACATCGCCTATTTTTCTTACACCCAAAAACGTTCGGGCTTCAGCTATTTTCTGCATTTACTTTACGGAACAGAAACGAGCAGTTTGGCCGGAGAGTTTTTGCGTGAATTCTGGTGGTTACCTTTCCTATTTATTGGTCTTGCCTACGTATTGTGGCGCACGCTTGCCCAACTGAAAAATATTTTAGACGAAAACCGCATAAAAAGCATTGTCTGGCGCTACTTCCTATTGTTGGGTGTGGTGCTTGTTTTGGGTAGAGGCGGGGTGCAGTTGCGGCCAATTGGTATTGTGGATGCAACTGCCCTGAGTAGCCTTGAGCACGCTCCAATTGTGCTCAATACGGCTTTTACAGTACTTAAAACTACCGATGACGGCAGTAGCCAACTCCTGACCCTTCATTCTGAGCGCGAGCTGCAAAATCTTTTGCCTCGCAAAGACAAACAAGCGCACGCCACACTTCCTTCTAAAACCAATGTAGTGGTCTTGATTTTAGAAAGTTTTGGTACCAATTATGCGGGCCCGAATAGCCCTAAGTCGTACAGCCCTTTTCTGGATTCCTTGCTGCAAAAAGGCTTGTTCTTTGAATACGCAATTGCCAATGGTCGCACTTCCATGGATGCCGTTCCTGCTATTCTAGCCGGTATGCCGTCTTGGCTTCCAGAATCTTATATTCTATCTCCGTATTGCAGCAATCAGCTCAATAGTTTGCCTCAGTTGCTCAAAGAGAAAGGCTATCAAACGTCTTTTTATCATGGCGCCAAGGAAGGATCCATGAGTTTCAAAAGTTTTACCAAAGCAATCGGTATTGATACCTACAAAGGCTTAGAGTCCTATCCGAATCAGGCACATTTTGACGGGAATTGGGGAGTCTGGGATCACCACATGCTCCACTATTTTGGACAAGAGTTGAGCCGCACCAAAGAACCCTTTTTTAGCAGTATTTTTACCCTGAGTTCGCATCATCCCTATTCATTGCCTACCGGATTTGATAAACAATTGCCCAATGGACCAGAGCCACTCTGTAAAACCATCGCCTACACAGATGTCGCCTTGCGTCGTTTTTTCAAGCGCTATCAAAAGGAAGATTGGTTCAAAAACACCTTATTTGTCATTACTGCAGACCACGTAGGGCCAACCCGTCAGCGCCAATTTCAAACTCTTGACTGGCGCTACCGCATTCCGATTGCTTTCTATCATCCCTCACTCGAACTCCCCAAACCTGCCAAAGGTGTTGTTTTTCAGCAAATTGACATCATGCCAACCTTACTCGATCTTTTGGGCCTGGAGAAAGCGACATTTCAACTAGGTTCTTCTTGTTTTGAGCACGAACAAGGTCAGAAAATGGTCTATGACAACGGCAATTTACTTTCCTTTATTTACAATGGTACCAATCTGCTCCCGATTGCCTGGACACCCCATGTGCAGCGCAATTACACCAAGGAACTAGCCAAAGTCAGTCAGCAAATGAGCGCGTTGTATCAGTTTTACACCAATGGTTTGTTGCAAAACCGTTGCAGTGCGCAAACGATCAAGCTCCGCTTACCATAGAATTGCTTATCTTTGCGCTTTCAAAGAAAGCATCCTATGGCCGAAAAAAAAGTCACCCGTCAAGAAGATTACGCAACCTGGTACAACGACCTCGTCTATAAAGCAGACCTCGCTGAGCACTCCGATGTGCGCGGCTGTATGGTTATCAAACCTCATGGCTATGCCATTTGGGAAAATATGCGCGATGTCCTAGATGCTAAGTTCAAAGAAACAGGTCACTCCAATGCTTATTTCCCGCTATTTATTCCGAAGAGCTACCTCAGTAAAGAAGCCGCACACGTCGATGGTTTTGCCAAAGAATGTGCAGTAGTGACGCACTATCGCCTCAAAAATGCCGAAGACGGCAGTGGGCTCATTGTGGATCCTGAAGCCAAATTGCAAGAAGAACTCATTGTTCGCCCCACCTCAGAAACCATCATTTGGAATTCCTATAAAAATTGGATCCAATCTTACCGCGACCTCCCAATTTTAATCAATCAATGGGCCAATGTGGTCCGTTGGGAGATGCGCACCCGTTTGTTCTTGCGCACCGCTGAGTTCTTGTGGCAAGAAGGGCATACCGCCCACGCCTCTAAAGCAGAAGCGATTGCCGAGGCTGAACAAATGCTAGATGTCTATGCCGAATTCGCCGAAGATTACATGGCCATGCCTGTGCTCAAAGGACGCAAAACTGCCAACGAGCGCTTTGCCGGTGCCGATGACACCCTTTGTATTGAAGCAATGATGCAAGATGGCAAGGCTTTACAGGCTGGTACGAGCCATTTTTTAGGTCAAAATTTTGCCAAAGCTTTTGATGTCAAATTTGCCGATAAAGAAGGCAAGCTAGACTACGTTTGGGCCACCTCATGGGGTGTGTCTACCCGTCTAATGGGAGCGCTCATCATGACCCATTCCGACGACGAAGGGCTTGTAGTTCCGCCAAAATTAGCACCAATTCAGGTGGTTGGGGTGCCAATTTATCGTACCGACGAAGAACTTGCTCAAATCGATGCGAAATTCCAGCTGTTGGCTCAAGAATTAAAGGTCAAAGGCATCCGTTTCAAATACGACAACGACGACAACCGCCGTCCAGGATGGAAGTTCGCCGAATACGAAACCAAAGGAGTTCCTGTCCGTTTGGCCATGGGCCCGCGAGACCTCGAGACCGGTAAAATAGAGGTAGCTCGCCGCGACACCAAATCCAAAGAAACCCTAGATTTTGAAAATTTGGCGGTTACTATCGAAGCCCTACTCCAGGACATCCAACAAAATCTATTGCAGCGCGCCAAAGATTTCCGTGCAGCCAATACCCACACCATAGATTCTTACGAACAATTCAAAATCGAGATCGAAAAAGGAGGTTTTTTCTTAGCGCATTGGGACGGCACGCCAGAAACCGAAGAACGCATCAAGCAAGAAACCAAAGCCACCATTCGCTGTATTCCATTTGAACCCGTACCTGAGCCCGGCTTTTGTATGGTTACAGGCAAGCCATCCGCTGGTCGCGTAGTATTTGCTAAGGCTTATTAATGTCCGTATTTGCCTTTAGAGATTTTAATGTTCGTCAGGCAAATTGTCCGTTAAAGGTCAGCACAGACGCCATCTTACTTGGTGCAAGCGTGCAACTTTCCAAAACTAATGCCAGCATCTTAGATGTGGGCACAGGAAACGGCGTCATTGCGTTATTGCTCGCCTCCAGATATAAAGAAGCTGTCATCACCGGCATCGATCCCAGTGAAGGCGCTTTTTTAGACGCGCAATTCAACTTTGAGCAGTCAGATTATGCTGGTCGTTTAACAGCACTCCAAAGCGCAGCTAAAGACTTACCCTCAACTGAAAAATACGCTGTGGTGGTTTCGAATCCACCGTTTTTCATCAATAGTTTGCCGGCCGCGCAAACAGCTGATCAAGAGGCCAAGCATATGGCTGCTCCAGCTTATTTTGACTTACTTCAAGATATGTGCCTGCGCTGCCAAGTCGATGGCCAAATTTGGCTCATTTTACCACCAGCACTAGCGCTGCAGACGCAATCTTTTTTTCAATCGTTGGGTTGGTTTTGCCGTCAGGAGCTGCATTTTCATGCAAATCCGCAAAAGCTGGACAAGCGCTGGGTGCTGTGCTTTGAGCAAAATGTGCTCTATAAGGATGTTGGGCACTTTTTTATCAGAGACTTAGACGGTCGTTACCACGCAGACTACCGCAAGCTCGCAGGGGAGTTCCACGACAGAGCCCTCTAGATTTTTCGCTTGAGTCGTGCTAAATCAGTGCTGAGGCCTAGCGTTTGAATACTGCCCGCTTTAGAATAAAACTGAACGGCGTAATCTAAATCAAAGCGCTTGATGTGCAAACGTGTTCCCAAAGAGAAGCCGGCTAAGCCAGGAAAATCATTGAGTTGAAGTTGTTGACGGCGGTTGTAATCAAAGCCCATCCGAATTTGGATTGCGCCTTTAGGGATAAGTTCGAGCTGAAATTGTAAGTGGTTAGCTATCTTTTCACCTAAGTTAGGGATGTACACCGGAATGGTGTCTCCGGTAAGCGGATCTAATGTTTCGGTGGCATTTGGGTCGAGCCAAATATTTTGAGCATGGTTAAGCGAGTGCCCTACCAAATGAAAGCGGAACGGCGCATGGGCGAGGCGATAACTTACAGCAGCATAAATGTCGAGAGGTAGCATCGAATTAGCTTGCGGCGTATAGTCCTTGAAAATAATGCCAGCATTCCGAACACCTAAGGCTGCTACAAATTGTTGATTAGGGTGCACTAAAAGTGCTGAAAAGTGTGCTGAAAAGCCATAAGCGCTGAATCGTTCCAAATTTGAGCCAAGTAAGTTAATTTGTGCGCCGATTCTAAAATACGGATTGGGTGTATAAGCATAGCTTGTGCCAATATTATAATCAAATGCATTAAAAGTACCCGTGACTTGCCCTTCAGGATTGGTCTGATTGAAAGAACCGTAATTCATGTAGCGTAAGTATGGCGCAAAAACACCCCATTTAGTTTTAAAGGCACTCACTAGCGTGCCATAATGTACGCCACTAGGTAAAATACCCACTGAAGTATGGTATTGATGGGCGAGGGAAGCATCTAGCAGTGCGGGCTGATCTAAACTGAGGCCAACTTCTTTGTCATTGATTGCGTATAGTCTTCCGCCAACTCCCGCATTTTGGGCGTTGTTGAGTTGGTTGAGGTAGGTAAATGCATGAGTACCCCAACTGTATTGCGCCTGAGCACTGTAAACAAAGCCAAAAAAGAGCAATCCAAAAAATTTCATAAGCTGTAAACGCATAACCTTGAATCAGATTGTGAAAATACAATAAAATTTAGCGTCAACTACTTTGGAACAATAATTGTATATCGCGAAAACATGAAGCCTACAAGTACCCTCCACCAGCAATTTGAAAGCCTCTATGCACAGGAGCAGCGGTTTTTCAAGCGAATAATTGCGCGCTATTTCAATGGCATGCAGCAACAAGATGTCTTGCAAGATTTTTCATTGCACCTCTTCGCATTGCTCGAGAAGCAGCAGCCTGCAAACGCTCATCTTTTTGATTCCCAGGCCTGGTTGCGCAAGGTCTTGGTTCATTTTTGTATTTCACAATTGCGCAAAGACAAAGCGCAAAAAAACAGCGTATGGCAACAAAGCACCGTGCATCATGTGCTTGTTGCCCAAGAGTTTGCGCCTCAGCGCGAGTTTGAATTACAGGCGCTTTATTTCGAAGCCCTAGGTTGTGTAGACAAAAAAGAGGCGTTGGTACTGAAAATGAAATACGAATACAAGCGCAGCTCCAAAGAAATAGAACAGCGATTGGGGCTGCAGCACGTAGATGTACTCATCTCGCGCATCAAAGCAAAAATCAAGAAAAAAATAGGTCGTATTGAGCTTGACTGGATGTAGTTCTAATTATAAAAGACTGACTATAGTTCTAGGATTAAAAATTGAGGTGTCTTTCCTTCTTTTCTAAATAAATATCTGCGATGGTTACCAAAATGGCCGTTTCTTCAACTGCCCCGAAATCTGCGTTGACTGCGGTGTCAAAGGTGCGCATGGTCGGGGAGAGGTTCATGTAAATATTCATGAGCGGCGGAATAAACGTGCCGTGATCTCTAACAAATTGATTGAGCACCTTGAATGCTTCTTTGAATTCGAGGCCAGCAACAAGTGGTGTGTAGTCTGTTTGGGAGCGGAAATCTAAGGGTTGAAAAGCGCTAATGAGCTGATCCGGATCTTGGAAATAATGGTGCAAAAACTGCAGTAAAAAATCCCGGCTTTCGCGGTCATAGTCTGGATACATCGTGACCTTTCCGAAGAAATACTTGATTTGCGGATAAAAGCGAATGAGTGCTCCGAGGCCATCCCAGATGTTGTCTAGGGCAAACAAACCTTTTTTAGGATTCACATTCGGCTGAAAATTCGGCTGCACCCAGCTCCTGCCGAGTTCTATGGTATAGGGTAAAAAATCGCTTTTGAATAAGTCGCTGAACTCAAAATAGTGGGCTGTTGACAGCGCAAAAGCGCCGTTTTCGCCTTTGGCGTCAGCACAAACTTTGTAGCGGTAGCCCCCGATGATTTCTTGGTCCTCTTCAGACCACACAATCAGTTGGTCGTATGCATAGGGGCCAAAATCATGTGCATCTAGGTCAATTTCTTCGCCCGTACCACCTCCGGCTGCTCTAAAAGTAAGTTCGCGCAAGCGCCCGATTTCTTGTAAAACAGCTGGCGAATTGGCTGCATTGACACTATATATTTCATTGCCGCCTTTGCGTGTTGTGCGCAAAAAACGGTCGGCATTTAGTTCTTTGCGCAATAAGGCGCGGTCTATGGGTTCAATGATTTGTTTCATCGGATGGTTTTAGGCTGTAAACATGGTTTTTTACCCAGTTGGCGGCGTCGTAGTCGTTGAGTTCGGCAGGAAGCTGCTGTGGGCTGAGGGCTGCACCGATCACAAAAGAGATCTTGCCTTTTTTCTGCTTGAACATTTCATCGGCGAGCAAGAACATTTCAATGTTTGCTTTGATGCCGATGCGTTTGCGCCAGCGGTTGAGGCGATAAAAAGCTTGAGACAAGCGTCCGTCGATGTAAATTGGGATAATTGGTCGTTCTAGTTGCCGGGCGTAGCTCACAAATGTTTTTTTCCATTCGGCTTCAATAATTTGTCCATAATGGATTCTTGTGACCATCCCCGCTGGAAAGATGATCACAACTTGTTCTTTTTCGAAGGCACCCTTGATATTTTGTCGGACGCTGCCATGGTTGCGGCCAAATTTATTCACGCCCACAAATAAGTTAGACAACTGTTTTATATTGAGAAGTAAGTCATTGACAATTAGTGCTACATCGGGTCGTTTGCTACGAATGGCATGAATTAGTGCGATGCCGTCCATGCCACCCAAGGGATGATTCAAGGCCAAGATGGCACCACCTGTTGTGGGGATGTTTTCTAAGCCCTCTATTGCGATATCAATTTCAAAGTAATTGATGAGTGCTTCGCAAAAGGCGTGGTCTTGGAGGTGCCCGTAGTTGAGCAGGAAGTCGTTGATTTCCTCTTGATGTAATTTGCGTTTCAAGAAGGCAATGACAAAGCTTGGCAACCACTTGAGCAAACGTGGATTTTTGCTCTTGATGAGCGCCTCGATGTCGATTAAATCTTGTCTGGACATGCGGTAAATTTAAACTGAATAATTGAAAGTGAGCTCCAATCCGTCATAAGCCAATTGTACATTGGCTGGCAGCGTTTCATTGATTTGTTCATGCAAGCCAAACAGATGGGAGATATGCGTCAGGTAACTTTGTTTAGGCTTGATTTCTGCAATAAATTCCAATGCTTCTGCTAAATTGAAGTGCGAAGGATGCAAGTATTGGTGCAGCGCATTGACCACGAGGATATCTAAATCTTGAAGTTTAGATTTTTCTAATGCTGTAACGGTTTTGGCGTCTGTAATGTAGGCCAATTTGCCAAAGCGAAAGCCCAATACTTGCATTTGATGGTGCCAAACTTCAATGGCATCAATGGTGTAAGTGTCTATCTGAAAACGCCCTACATCGAGGTGATGGATCTCAAAACGCGGTACGCCCGGATACGGATTGGATTCAAAAGCATAGTAAAATTCGCGCTTGAGTGCCAGTTCAACTTTGGGGGTGCAATAAATCGGGAAATCGGCTTGTCGTTGGTAATTGAAGGCGCGGATATCGTCAAGGCCCGCAATGTGGTCTTTGTGTTCGTGGGTCAGTAGAATGGCGTCTAGGTGGCGCACTTTAGCCCGCAGCATTTGCTGTCTGAAATCAGGGCCGGCATCTATAACGATGCACAAGTCTGGAAATTCGAGTAGCACACTTGCGCGCAAACGTTGGTCTTTGGGGTCAGTGGAGCTACAAGTTGGGCAAGTGCAGGCGATCACCGGCACGCCTTGAGAAGTCCCGGAACCTAAAAAAGTGAGTTTGCCAGTTTGAGCGTCACTCATTGGGCGTTGGTGTTGAGGTCTACGCGCTTTTGCCCGGTGGGTTTTCGCATAAATTGATGAACAATTGTTTTGCTGTCGCGGTTTTCTTTCTCCACATTGATGTAGCGCGCCCAGTGTAGGGGTTCTTTGCCATGAAAATGAAAGGGTGCATAACCATAACCTCTATAAATGCCATTTTCTATCCAGACCAGGCTTTTTTCTCCTTTGTTGCGTCCTTTGTTGACCAGAAAGAAGGAGTCCCCATTGAATTGCAGTTGGTCGATGTATTGCTGAACCTTGGTGTTGTATGCTGTAGGGTCTTCTTCTTGTACACAAGCGCCTTTGCACTGCTGAATGGTGTAGTGAAAGCAAGCACCTTGCGTAGGGTAGAGGTAGCAGAGTTTTTGACACAATTCGAGTTTACCCGCGATGTGTTCGAGGTAGGCTTGCCCTTCTTTTTTGGAAGTGAATTGCATTAAGGGCTCTTCTTCTTTTTTGGCAGTGCTCTCTATTTTGAGCCTGATGTAACCATCGAAATCTTCTTGATCGTAGAGGCCATAAGGAAATAAACTCTTGCGGAGCTTGCGGTTGTAAATGGGCTTGTGTTCTTTGATGAGGTTGGACTCGAGCAGCATGGCAATGAGCTCAGAGCCTGTGAGTTCGTATTCAACCCTGCAAATATCTTGTATCATTTGCAGTCCTTTGGCGGTTTTGTGATTGCGCAGGTGTTGTTCAATGCGCTTCTTGATATGGATGCTCTTACCCACGTAAATGAGCTGGTTGAATTCGTTGTAGAGTTTGTAAATGCCAGTTTTGTTGGGCAGCTCCTCGATGCTCTCTAAACTGAGGTTTGGATGCACAGATTTAGGGTTGAGTACGTCTTGAATGAATGTTTTGAGCTGGTTCTTGTCTTTTTCAATTAAAATAGTGAAGAGTTGCGCGGTGGCTTTGGCATCGCCGTCTGCGCGGTGCCTGGCTGCGTTCGGGATGCCGAGATCTGCACAAATTTTACCAAGACTGTATGAAGCGTGGCCCGGAAGCACAATGCGCGCGGCTCTAACCGTGCAAAGTTGAGGCATTCTGAATTCGTAACCCAAGCGCCTGAATTCGCTCTTGAACATGCCGTAGTCAAAAGCGACATTGTGGGCCACAAACGTGCAGCCTTCGCAAAATTCTATGATTTGCTTGGCGAGTTCATAGAATTTGGGCGCTCCGGCCACCATTTTGTCGGTGATGCCCGTGAGGCGCACAATAAATTCTGGAATGGCTTGTTCGGGGTCTACGAGGCTCTGGAAGTGATCAATGACTTGTTTTCCGTCGTGTTTGTACATGGCCAATTCTGTGATTTTGGAGTCTTTGGTGTGGCCACCTGTTGTTTCGACATCGACAATGACATAGTTCATGTCTACGAAGTTAGAAAAAAGCGTGGGTCTGCGTTTTTGTATGCTTTCAAATTTTTCGTTTTCTTTGCTAAAAAATAGATTTTATGAGAACTGCCTTCTTTTTATTGTTGATTTTAAGCGCTACTTCATTAGTTGCACAAAGTAACTTAAGTATTTTCAATAACAACGGTCAACAATTTTATGTCATCTTGAATGGCATTCGCCAGAATTCGAAGCCCGAAACCAACGTTCAGGTGGGTCAAATTAAAAATGGCAGTTTTGCTGTCAAAGTTATTTTTGCCGATGGCAAAACACCAGATATCGATAAAAACTTCGTGATAGATGCACCTTACGATATCACTACACGCATCGTTTTCAAAAAAGGTCAAGGAAAATTACAACTCATGAGTATGGAACCAAGCCAGGGAGCTATTCAAGAAGCGGTCGTCTATCGTCCGACCGACGCTGCGGTTTATTCAGATGCCGTTGTAGTCAATACGATACCGAGTCCAAATACAACTGTGACTCAAATCACTACCACCAACAATAATACAGCAAATGGAACGGTAAATACTTCCGGATCCTCTAATGTAAATGTTCAATCTACTGGGGTGAATACCAATGCTGCAGGTCTCAATATGAACATGAATGTACAAGAAACGACCACAAATACGACTGTCACCAATACTGATCCGAATGAAAATGTCAATCTCAATATGAATTTGTCTGTGGGTGGTGTCAACCTCAATCTCAATGCGAATGCAAGCGCTACAGGGTTGGGAACAAGTACCAGTATAAGCGAAACGACTACCACAACGAGTTCCACCATTTCGTCGTCGAGTACTACAGCTACTTCAACCTTAGTGCAAGGACTGCCGAATCAAACGAATACACAAGTTCTACAACAACAACAACAACAACAACAACAAGTGAATCAAAAACCACCTGCGCAAGTCAGTGCCAATACAAGTCAATATCAGCCGCAAGGACACGCTGTGAACTGTACGCAAACCATGAACCGTTTGGAGGCATTTAAAGCAGAAATGCAAGATCAATCTTTCGAAGACGACCGTTTAGAGGCTTTAAAGTTGGGCTTGAACAAAACCTGTTTAACGACTGCTCAGGCGGCGCAATTATTGGATTTATTCTCTTTTGACGAAAACCGTCTGGACGCAGCTAAATTTTTGTCTGATCGTTTAACAGATCGCGCCAACGCAGGAGAGCTCGCTAAAAAGCTTACCTTCGATAGTAGTAAAATGGAATACCGCCGCTACATCAGTGAGTAACGACGGTATTGCCAAGTTATCAATTCAAGAAATTTTTATATCTGTACCATCTTATCTTTGGGGTGGCGCACTTTGAAATCGTACTCAAAGTTGAGATTTTCTTTCGCTTTTAGCTTTAGTTTCCATTCAATAAGCCCTGTTTTTTCATCGATTGTTCCTTTTCCTAAATTGGATTTTTCGATGGTAATTTCAGGGTTGGTGGTGAGTGGAATTTGGTCTTGAATGATAAGGTCTATTTCGGAAGATTTGAGGTTGCGCACTTCGATATTATAAGCAAAGTTGCGTTCCTTCTTATCTTGAATGATCCGTTCCTTACTCTGATCTTTGAGTAAGGTGCGTTTCACGACTATGTTCGGATCCTTGCCTAAAGATAAATTAAGTGTATCATCCATAGTGGTGGGGTCGAGATAAGTTTCGCCAATGTACGTGCCGTCAAAGAAGATATTAGCAGTGGCAGGAACCAACTGGAGTTCGTCTAATTTGGTCATTTGCGCCACGAGGTACACACCTGGATCGAGTTTTGGTACTGCAAAATAACGGAAGCTCGTATTGAGCTCCGATTGCTTGACCAATACCATGCGCACTTGATTGTCGGAGGCAATGCTGTAGTTGAGGTCTATTTTGAATTCCGCGGAAATGAGTTGTTGCACTATAGTGGTGAATGATTCTGCGCCAAGCGCCTCTTGCTGTATAAGACCATTTCCTTGTGTACTGTACATAAAACCCATGTTCATGGCTGCACGATTAACCGCAGGTGCGTCGTCAATATCTTCGTAGGCATCTTTACGGAGTTTGGCTTTTTCGTCGAGCGTTCTTCTGTATTCTTGGTAGTCAATATACCACGGGCTGAGTTCTGGCTTGGTTTTATTGGCGTAAGGATTGTTGGTCGAGATGCTCAACTTGACGTCGTTCCAGTCTAAACCTGTTTGTTGGCGCACTTGTGCTTTGTAAGTGAGGCTGATTTTACCAGAAGTTGCTTCGCTGCGGATATCGTAAAGGGGAGTCCAGCTCGCATTGGATGCCAAGTAGGAGAGCTCTATTTTGCCTGTTGCAGCTTCTTTGGCCATGAAGGTGATTACGATGCGCGGAATTCCTTTTGTTTCTGGAGTTGGGTTGTTTTGTTCGGCGTAATTGTGTAAGTCGTTGAGTCTGGAATCAAGGATTGAAATGAGGTCGGATTTTTTGACTTTTTGACGGTCTAGGGTACTTATTTTTTTGTTGAGCTCCGACACTTTTGTGGTATAATAATCTACTGTAGATTTCAACAATTGAATGCTGTCGTTGACTTTGCCTTGGCCTTTCACAGCCCCATTTGAGATGATGATTTTGCGCGCGGCTACCAATACTTCAATTTCGTCATTGATGTCGCGCAGCTCAAAATTCACCAAAAGGACAGAATCTTCTAATGCTTTTATTGCAGCTTTGATTTTAGGAGGTAATTCGCCTATGGCAGCGTTGTTGGTTGGCTGGGGATAGTAAAATTCGTATTTAGAATCGAGGATCACGACGGCACCGGTTGCTTTTACTTGAATGGTGCTGGGTGAAATTTGTGGCGAAATGCCTTCTACGATCACTTCGCTGACACCCGCTTTGATGGTGTAGTTGGCTTTGTGTTGGAGCTGAGCCCCTTGCATGTAAACAGTAACACCTGTAAGCGGCCCTTTAACAGTGAGTGGTTCGTTGGCAAAAAGCGCGAAGCTGAAAAGTGCGAAGTAGAAGAGAAATTTGATTTTCATAGTTTTATTTTGATTTTCATTTTTTTAAATTAGAGTCCTAATGTATACAAAATTAAGGGCTTTATTATTAGTCGTATCTTTGTGTCAATGAAATTTGAAGACTACCATATTGATCAAAAAATCAAGGACCAACTAGCAGTCCTCGGTTTCAGACGCCCTACTGACATCCAATACCGTGCCATAAAACACATCTTGGACGGAGAAGACGTCATGGCTGTGGCCCAAACCGGAACTGGTAAAACAGCTGCTTTTGTGATTCCCGTCCTGAACAAACTCCTCAAATATAAAAAACAAGCCACCAACTCCGTTCAGATCCGCTGCATTGTTTTGGTGCCTACCCGAGAGCTTGCGCAGCAAATTACCGGCGTTTTTGAGCAAATTGGTGCCCAAACAAAGGTCAAAGTCATCGGTTTGTATGGCGGCGTGGAGCAAGAAGCGCAAATCAAGCAGCTTCAAGTTGGTGCAGAGGTGCTGATTGCCACACCAGGCCGCATGTTTGACCTCATTGCCCAAGGCCATCTAGATGTATCGGGTGTACATACTTTGGTCCTAGATGAAGCCGATCTCATGCTCGATCTCGGTTTCAACAAAGACATCCAAGATATCATCAAAAAAATACCAGCCAAGCACCAAACGCTGTTTTTTACGGCTACCATCGACAAAAAAATCAAGTCTTTGGCTTACGACGTCGTGCGTTCGGCTATTCGCATTCAGTTGTCGCCACAAAATCCGGTCTCCAAAAACGTGCAGCACGCCGTGGCCTTCATCGAAATGGACGACAAACGCTTTTTCTTAGAAAACATGATCGGTGAGTACCCCGAGGCGCGCTTTCTGGTTTTTGCGCGCACCAAAGTGCGTGTAGAGCGCGTTGTGAAAGCACTCGAGCGTGTGGGTGTGCATGCCGAGGCTTTGCATGGTGGCGTGCCTCAGAATGAAAGATTTGCACTCCTTGAGCGTTTCCGAGAAGGCAAAAACCAAGTGCTCATCACCACCGACGTTTCGGCGCGCGGCATCGACATTCCAAACATGGAATACGTCATCAACTACGATTTACCAGACAACCCCGAAAACTACGTGCACCGCTGTGGTCGAACGGGTAGGGGTAATGCATTGGGGCAAGCGCTGTCTTTTTGTAGCAAAGATGAACTTCCTTTGCTCGATGCCATTGAAGCTTACACTGGTGAGGAAGTCTTGCGCTACGAAATTTCAGAAGGCGAATACAAAGCCATCTTATTCGATGCCGATGACCCCAATTATAATTGGCAAAAACTCATCGATGAAAATGAAAATCCAGATTTTTGGGGTGATTAACTTTTGTTTTGTATTTTCACCACACTAAACAATTTAATACACTACCATGAAAAAATTAATCCTGTTTTTTGCGCTCGCCCTTGGTGTTGCAGCACCGCTTTTAGCTCAAACAAAGAAATTTCACGGCGTGAGTTTCAATACCGAACTCAAACTAGATGGTGAAAACCTCGTCATCAATGGTGCAGGCTTGCGCGAAAAATACTTCATGGACCTCTACGTTGCAGGTCTTTATCTTCCAAAGAAAACGGCCGATGCCAAAAAAGTGATCTATGACGACACCGAAATGGCCATTCACATCAAAATTGTATCGAGCAGCGTTACGCGTGAGCGTTTCATCGAGTCAGTCAACGAGGGATTCGCGGCATCAAAGCATGGCAACGCGAGCAAAGAAGAAATTAAGAAATTTGTTGGTTTTTTCAATGAGCCAATCAAAGAAGGCGACAAAATCAACCTCGACTACATTCCCGGTAAAGGTGTTCGCGTCACCAAAAATGGCGATGTGAAAGGCACTGTTCCTGGTCTTGACTTCAAAAAAGCACTTTTCGGCATTTGGTTTGGCACGCCTCCAATACAAGAGAGCTTGAAAAACGAAATGTTGGGCAAAGACTAGCTCGTTTTCTAGATTATCAGTTCAAAAGCCACGAAAGTGGCTTTTTTTTGTGACAAATGTCACATTTTAAAAGCAAACAATGGCGTACTTTTGTAGCAAATAACTGCAGATGAAAGTAGAACAAATTTATACCGGATGTTTGGCGCAAGGAGCTTACTATGTTGTCAGTAACAACGAAGCATTTATTATTGACCCATTAAGAGAGGTTCAGCCCTATTTAGATCGCATCGCTGCTGATGGCGTTACACTCAAATATATTTTTGAAACGCATTTTCATGCTGATTTTGTTTCTGGACACCTTGATTTAAGCCAACTTACTGGGGCTCCTATTGTCTATGGACCAACCGCTCAACCTGCTTTCGCTGCTACTATCGCCCAAGATGGACAAGTTTTTGAAATCGGCGCTGTCAAGATCAAAGTCTTGCATACGCCCGGGCACACCATGGAGAGCACAACCTATTTATTGATCAACGAAGCAGGTAAAGAAGATGCCATCTTTTCTGGAGATACGCTTTTCTTAGGTGACGTCGGCCGTCCAGACCTCGCTCAAAAAGCAGCCGACATGACTCAAGATCAACTTGCAGGCATGCTCTACGACTCTCTGATGACTAAAATCATGCCTTTGGCAGACGACGTTACGGTTTATCCAGCACATGGTGCGGGGTCGGCTTGTGGTAAAAATATGATGAAAGAAACGGTAGATACCTTAGGCAATCAAAAGCAAATGAACTATGCCTTGAATCAACCCAACAAAGAAGCTTTCATCGCAGCTGTTACAGACGGCTTATTGCCTCCGCCTGCTTATTTTGGACACAATGTAGCCATGAACAAAACAGGTTACGACAGTTTTGAGTCAGTGAAAAAGAAGGCCCTAACGCCTCTTAGCGCTGAAGCTTTTGAAACGCTTGTCGAGGCGAGTAATGCTTTGATATTAGATACGCGTTCACCAGGAGAATTTTACAAAGGTTTTGTTCCACAATCTGTTAACATCGGCATCAAAGGTGACTTCGCTCCTTGGGTGGGTACTTTAATTGGAGATGTCAAGCAAGAAATCATCCTCATCACTGAGCCAGGAATGGAAGAAGAAGTCGTGACGCGTTTGAGTCGCGTTGGTTTCGATAAAGTGCTAGGATACTTAGCAGGTGGTTTTGCTGCATGGAAAGAAGCAGGCAAGGAAATCGATCAAGTCAAGCGCATTACAGCCGACGAATTTGCAGCTGAATTCAAAGCTGGTGAATCAATGGTCATTGACGTACGCAAAGAGACTGAATACGAGGCAGAACACGTCGAAGACGCATATAGCAAGCCGCTCGCCTTTATCAACGACTGGACCAAAGATATACAGCCAGATCAGCATTTTTTCATGCACTGTGCCGGTGGATACCGCAGCATGATCGCCGCTTCCATTCTACAAGCGCGCGGCTACCGTAATTTTACAGAAGTAGATGGTGGTTTTGGGGCCATTTCCAAAACTGCGGTGCCACGGACCGATTTTATTTGCCAGAGTAAGGTCTTGAAGCTTTAAGTTTCTTCACAAATGACCTTCGATCTACTTGCTATTTTTGGTCTGCTCGCGAGCGTTTTAATTGGTGTTTCGCTCGGTTTAATTGGCAGTGGAGGTTTTTCTAACCCGAAAAGTATTGGTTCCAGCTATTGCATTTCAATTATCCCGTCATTTTATTGGAGGGCACTATATTATGATTAAGGAGTTGTTTTTTCCTGGCGCCGAAGTTCATTAAGTAAAAATCTAGGTAATCTTACTTATCAAATTTAAAATGAATCAAATAAAAAATATAATAAGCGTTTTTTTATGGATTCAATTTTCGGGAATTTTACTTTCTATTACCCATGCCCAAACCAACAACTTTCCTTTTGAAGTGGTGCTCAAGGCAGATTCAATAACAGGTTTCAACGGCTTACATTCATTTGCCTACGGGCAGCGCGACGGAAAATTGCTGTTGATTGGCGGCAGGCCAGAGGGTATCCATGCGCGTCAGCCTTTCAATGCCTTCTCAGCGCGTCAGAACAACCAGCTCTTGCAAGTTTTGGATCTGAGCACGAAGCAATATTGGTCCAGGCCTTTGGCGGAGTTGTCTGTGTCCTTGCAAGAACAACTGCAGAGCACCAACATGAATTTTTATCAGGATGGCAATGCATTGGTAATTGCGGGTGGCTATGCCTTTAGTGCAACGGCCAATGACCACATCATTTTTCCTTACCTCACCAGAATAGATTTAGATGGTTTGATCAGCGCGATTATATCCAATACACCAATTTCCCCATTTTTTGAACAGCTTCAAGACGAGCGCTTTGCGGTAACAGGCGGCAATTTAGCAAAGATTGGCGCGCAGTTCTACTTAGTAGGTGGGCACCGTTTTGATGGCCGTTACAACCCCATGAACAACCCGACCTTTGTTCAAACGTATGTCGATGGTCTTAAGAAGTTTGAACTGAGCCCCGTTGGCCAACCGCTAGCTGTGCAAAACTACCACCTTAGCACTGATCAAGTGAATTTACACCGCCGTGACTTCAATTTGTTGCCGCACATTTATCCAAACGGAGATGTAGGCTACCTCATTTCTTCGGGTGTCTTTCAACTCAATGCTGATTTGCCTTTTTTATATCCTGTAGAAATCAAAAGCAGTGGCCATACGCCGGTCAATGGTTTTAGTCAGTATTTGAGCGCCTATCATTCCAGTAAGTTCAGTTTGTTTGATAGCACTTCCCAAACAATGCACCATCTCTTTTTGGGAGGCTTGAGTCAGTATTATTATCAAAATGGAACGCTCCTCAACGATGCGAATGTGCCGTTTGTCAAAACGATTAGTCGTTTGGCGCAAGGGCCTGATGGCGCGTATCAAGAATATTTGTTGTCTACGGAAATGCCTGCTTTACTCGGCGCCAGTGCGGAGTTTATTCTTTTGGAGCAAGTGCCACATTACGCGTCGGAAATCATCGATTTAGCAGCACTCAATGGCGATTCTATCCTTATTGGGCATGTGGTTGGGGGCATCAAAAGTGGAAGTCTGAATCCTTTTACGCAGAACAATACCAATGCTACCGATGCCAATGCTGTGCTTTACGAAGTTTGGCTCAAGCGCACGGCAACAAATCCGATAGAGGTGGTTTTGCCGGAAGAAACGCTGGCCATTGAGTTGTTTCCGAATCCGAGTGTGGAGGACATCTACATCGATTTCAATTTCTTGGCTAATCATAACGTGGAGTTGTTTATCTTGGATGCAAGTGGGAAACTGGTGCACGAAGTGTATTATGAAAAAGTGAAAAATGCTAAAAAATCTATCGATGTCAAGGAAAAGAATTTGAAACCGGGTAGTTATACCTTTCAATTCATCATCGATGACCAACAAACCCTGACTAAACAAATCGGTTTGCGCTGACCTTGGATAACAACTCCTAGCTGTAAAATAAAAGGAACTGTTGGTTGGATTTTCGAATTTTCCACGTTAATTTGGAAGGAAAATGAAAACGGCCACGCTTCTATTCTTTACGTCTATATTTTTGGCGCTTTCAGCACGTGCACAAGAGAATTGTGACTTCAAGCCGCAAAATAAAAAAGGCGGTCATTATCTTTTCTCTACTTTTTACCTCGATGACCTCAAAACACCCAGAGAAGGGGTTTGCCAGACGCTGCATATGGGAAAAATATTTGAGCGCAGGGTTTTTATAAAAGGGCATTTGGTGGAAGAAACCTGTAATACGCTCGAAGGGAACCCGCGCGTGCAGAGCAAGTTTTCTCTCTGGGACGACGATTCGCTGCTCATTGATCAGCGGGTATACTACGAAAACGGGCCCTTGCAAACGCACAACATCATTTATCTTGACGCCAGTGGCCGCAGGTGCATGAAATCCATTGAATTTGGCTTGAAGGGCCAAAAACGCTTCGAACACACCTATGCCTGGATCCGCTACAACGAGCTCAATGAGTCGGATAAAAGCAGTCATCCTGAACACACCGTAGATGATTACGGCTATACCTACTTGATGGTGCCCATCGGTGCAGAGCGCATTTATGATGATGTGGGCGAATTAAAAACACTCAAATACCATCAATTGATTAAAGATGGCCATTACGAGCACCGTTCTTTAAACGGCCCTGTCACGGAATACTTTGCCAACGGAAAGGTGCAAGCCAAAGGCAACTACAAAGACGGTAGTCTGAAGGGCAAATACCAAACCTATTATGTTGATGGTCAAATTGAATCTGTGCGCTATTATGACAACGATGTTCCGGTAGGTGAGTGGAAGGGTTGGCACGCCAACGGCAAGCAGGCTTATTGGTATCTCTATGACCTCAATACCGCACATCCTTTTGAACCCAACAAAAAAGAATGGGCCGATAACAGTCAGCTCACGCTTGAACAAGTATTGGATGTTGGTGCGAATGGTTTTTTGCGCGAATGGTCAAAGGAAGGGGTGCTCATTCACGATGTCGATATCCATTTGCTCGACCGAACCAAAGGCGTAGAAACCTGGTGGCACAACAACGGGCAACTGCATTGGCGTCGTGATTACCGCCCAGGACAAGACACCACCATGATTCAATTCTATGCAAATGGTGATCCCCAACGCTTAGAGATTTATAAAAAAAAGGACTTTGATACCTATCGCGAAAACCGCCGTTGGTATCCGAACTCAGTTCCTGAAAGCATTTTTATTTCTCAAACCCGTAAAGATGGCTTTTTTAATCAGTCCCAAGAACTGTATTACCCTAATGGCCAACTCCAAAGCACAGTGTTTTACGAAAACAATGAATGTTATAAGGAATTTTATGCATCAAACGGCATTAAAATACGCTCCTTGCATACCATATCTGATAGCCTTCATGGGCCGTATCAAGTATTAGATTCTACCGGTAGGTTATTGCTTGATTTCAAGTATACAGCAGGTCTTAGAGACGGTTGGTGTCGCGAATACGATGCCAACGGAAATTTAATTTTTGAAAGCTTTTACGAGATGGGGATTCGTAATTCAAGCTATTCATCCGTTATTAAGAGAAAGTCGTTGCCCAGTTTACCCATAGAAACCAAAAAGGGCCTGGAGCGGCTCATCAAAATACAAATGCTGGACTCACTGCTTTTCACCAAGAATGAGATAGAGGCACTAATTGATTTGGCATATCAGTTCATTCCCGAACAATTTGAGCCACTTCCGCAAAACGATTACAAAGGGGGCTTACAGGAATACAACCACTTCCTGCGCATTAATTTACGGCGCAAAGGGGACCTGATTTGGATGGATTTGAGTTCATCTGCGATTTCAAGCGTATCGTTAATTATTTATCCTGATATGGAAATAGAGATTTTCAATCATCGGTATACCAAAGAAGAATTGAACAAAGAACTGAATACGCATCCTAAATTTTATATGTGGAACGACTGATTTGGAGCCTGTTTTTTGTGTGTAGCATTTCTTTGCTGCGCGCAGATCTACTTCCGGTAGAACTCAAACTGACATTGAAGCAAGTGCCTACGCTCTCAGATGGGTATACGGTGCTCGAATTAGAAATAGTCAACCAATCTGAATTAAGCAATAGCATTTTGGTGCCAGGGCATCCGCAACTTGGGCTGGGCTTGTTTGAAGTATTTGCTTACGAGCGAGAAGCAACAATGAAATGGACGCTCGCTCGCACCTATCAATTGCTTCTTGCTGATTCGGTAGAGGTGGACCCCAAATACATGCAGTTTTGGAGCCTCAGGCCTGGCGAGCGCTTCAAACAGTTGTTTGTCTTGAACGAGTCGCCGTCACCCGCACGCGCCTATCAAATCAAGTACCAGCCACATGTATGTGAGGCTTATTTCAAGTACTGTTTTCGCTGGCACGACCAAGAAGGAAGCCCAACAGAGGAGGCAATAGACGGTGATCAGCGCTTTGCATATCAAGGCCCCATGTTTAGTGATCTTTGTCAAATCTTTGCGCAAGAAAATACTTTTTTTAAACTCGATCGCAAGAGCAAAAAATATTACAATGCCAATTGGGGGCAAGTCATAGCACAGCTCAAGCGACACAAACGATATACAGAATCTTGGCCTGTTTTGAATGCGCAGCTGTACAGTCAGGCAGTTTTATCTTCTTTGCCTACATATTCCCATCAATACGTCATAATCGAGACCAAAAACGGTATAGCCTATTTGTCTTTGGGCTATCAAATAGGTAAAATCAGGCCCATTCGCAGTTTTTTAGCAAAAATCGCTCATCTTTGTGGGGCCAGACGCGTATTTTGGCGCACGTCTTCGTCAAAAGCAATTAAATTAACCTACTTCCAAATCACCCCTTTCCAATGAAATTCATCTTTACCCTCTTTTTTATCCTCGGTATTTTTACCGTTTTTGCACAAGAAAACCCAGCTGCTAAAGAAATCAACGAAGCCATCAAAGAAATGGATGCCGGCAACTTTTCGCAGAGCCGTGTCATCTTAGAGGGTGTTTTGCAACAAGATTCTTCCAATTACGATGCCTGGTACGAGTATGCATATAGCTATTATATGCAAAAGGATTACGCAAAGGCGGTACAAATTATGCAAACCCAAACAGATCATCCTGAGGCAACCGATCAGCTTTGGCAAATGATTGGCAACAGCCAAGATATTATGGGGAATCCTGATGAGGCTTTGGCTACTTACACTAAAGGCATGGAGCGCTTTCCGCACAGCGGTAGGTTGTATGTAGAGTCTGGTAATATCTTTTTGATCAAAGGCGAAACTGAAAAGGCCATTCCATATTACGAAAAAGGCATCCAAATGGCGCCTGAGTTCCCTTCAAATTACTATCGTTTGGCGCGTATTTATTGCAATTCCGAAAATGAAATCTGGGGTGTTATTTATGGTGAAATTTTCATCAATCTGGAGCGCAATACCCAACGCACCCGCGAAATGAGCGCTATTTTATACCAAACCTACCAAAATGCCTTTTTATTTGGAAAAGACGGCGTCGGAACGAGTTTTGCTCAAGACATGTCGCCGTTTTCTATGGCCTTTGAATCTACAATGGCGAATGCCGCAGCGCTGTACCAACTCGACTCTAAGAAAGCAAGTATAAATGTGGCTTCTTTATTAAGTATCAGAAAAGAATTTATGAGAAGTTGGTTGCAAAGCGAGAGTGCCAAGCAGTTTCCGGTGCAACTTTTTGAGTTTTGGCAAAGTATTGACGACATGAACTTCTTTGAATGCTATCACTATTGGGTGTTTAGTCAGGCGCCAAACGAACAATTTGAAAAATGGCGCAAAGCCAACGAAACCAACTTCGGTTATTTCGTGAAGTGGTACAATCCCAACCCAATTGTGATTACCGAAGCCAATTACTTCTCGCGTTCTAAAATGCTCAATTGAATAGGTAGGGAATCCTTATTGTTGTCGATTCATTTGACGTTTGAACCCTTAAAAAAGCGGTGTTTGCAGGGAAGGTAATTGTGCAGCCATTAGACATTTGTTCCCGAATGATGTTTTGTGTCCTTCCCACTAAATCGAACGCTACAATCTCTCCAAAGGAAGCTCCAATTAACTCCATTTGCTGTGGCCCAGTGACTTTCCATTGAATCTGACTTGGATTAGAAAGACCGGCGCTCGAAATATTGACATCAACTAGCACTGTATCGGTATCGCACAGCCCTTCGGCAATGAGCATGACTTGATACGTGCTGAGGTTGTATTCAAAACCGATGATGGATCCTGTTTCGATGGTCATGTCGGGGAAATACCAAGTAAAGTTGGCGGTTTGGTTCGCGGTGGCCGAAAAACTCAATAAACTTGCGCCGGGTATACTTGAATAGCCAACTGTTGCTTGTAGCGTGCTATCCGGATGTACCAACTGCCAGATATCAAGGCTGTCAAATACAATTGAACTTGCCACATTTTGCAAAATAGTTGTTGTATTCGGATCTATTCCTGGATTAAAATTACTTCCGACAGCACTCTTGTGGAAAAGAGAGGCATAGAACACACAAGCGGCCAGATAAGAACCCTCAACACTTGGGTGTGAACCATCTTGCTGGTATAAATTGATTGCCGGGTAGTTGTCTCGGACGTATTTCCAGGCTACACCGACAGGAGAAACTGCAGCCTGCGCGGAATCTGCTATGCGCAAATAGGCGTCGCGCAGGCGCGCGTTCATTTTGTCGAAGGTATTAATGGAGTCCCACTGTGGATCGCCATCTTGGCGGCCCCAAGTCATGAAATAATTGACCTGACTGCAAGGTTGAATGGCTTTGGCGCTGTCTGCCAATTGTACAGCGTAGGGTAAGGTTTGCGTATTGACTTGGTCATACGGAAAGCTCGGTTCTTGGCTTTGACCCTGTAAAATGATGTAGTCCCATTCTTGTTCGTCCATTTTTTGGTAATTGACCGGGTTGGCAGCCTGCATTTGGAAGGATTGCCCGCCGGGTGTGTTGCTGTCGTAAATCAGGACGTCTCCGAGCGAGCTGCTGAGGTCCTGAACCATTTGAGGCAAGTTGTTGACGCCCATATAGCTGTTGCCAATGAATAGCGCACGCAGCGTATCTTGGGCCAGCAATAAATGGGAAAGCATGAAGGAAACGGAAAGGATGACGAGACGCATTAATTTTGAATTTCAAGGATTGGTGATTGCAGGCGGATGTCTTTTGAGGAGCTGCCGATCTGAAGCCTGAATTGTGTTGGGTATGCAGCTGAGCCGGGGCCTGTAGGAATACCTAATTTAGTCAGCGGAATTTTGTAGGATACAAAACCCATTGTTTCGCCTTTTTTGAGCTGTACTTTTTTGGTGTCGATGAGGTATTGGACGGGTAAGGTTTCTTTACTATATAGGGGTTTGATATAAAACTGAATGGCCTCAGCGCCATCGAATGCACCTGTATTTTGAACAAGGAAAGAAAATGCTAAGGTGTCTGTTCCACTCAGTATGGAGAAAGTGTTTTGCGCCATGTTGAATTGACTATAGGCAAACTGGGTATAACTCAGGCCATAGCCAAAAGGGTAGAGGGGCTCTCCGCTGCTATTGATGTAGTCGTCGCCTCGGCCCGTGGCTTCGTGCCAATAACCCAAGGGAAGCTGGCCTTCGTGCTGCGGAATCGTAATGGGGAGTTTCCCCGACGGGCTTACCTTTCCAGATAAAATATTGGCGAGCGCCAGGCCGCCAGCTTCACCGCTGTACCAATTGTATAAAATAGCCGCAGCGTCGTCTTGCCATTCGGTCATGGTGACAGCGCTGCCCCCAACAAGCACCACCACAACAGGTATGCCGCAGGCTTTGATTTCTTTAATGAGTGTAACTTGCGCAGGAGCAAGCGCTAAGGAGGAGCGGTCTTGGAATTCGCCTTCTGGGTAGTCTGCCACTATAATGGCCACATCGCTGTCTAATTGCTTTTCTAAATCAAAATAAGTAGTCTCGATGGGGTTCGTTTGCGCTTTTAGCTGCAATAAAATGCGTCCGTTGCCTTGAGGTTCGGTGAATTCAAGACGCACGTCAAAAGAATTCCCCTCCTCTAGTCCAAGACGGTAAATACGTTCATGGTAACCCTGCTTTTGCCATTGATCAATGACACATGTGTCGTTGAGATACATTCGAAAGCCATCGTTTCCAGCTAATTTTAGTTCGATGTTGCAGGTTTTTTTTGCAGTTAGTGTGCTTGTCCATCGTCCTGAAAAAAAACTATTTCCGGTTGTGCTGTCGGGTCCGTAGAGAGTCCAGTGGTGGTCGATTTGTGTTTCAGTTCGCAACAATACGGATTGGCCTTCAAGTTGCGGATTATTGAAATAGGCGGCCTGAAATCCATTGCTTAAATGTAACCATTCATTCTCCTGGTTCAAGACTTGAAAGCCATCAGACCACGGGTTTTGAGGGTAGGGAAGGTATTGGATGTTATTGACGCCAAAAGTAGCTTCTAAACCTGTTTTGATAGACGTGTTCTGATACCCTTTGCCGCTGTACCCGCCGAGTTTAACCTCGGCAGCCGCTGCTCCAAAGAGTAAAATTTTGCTGTCTTTGGCAAGTGGCAAGATTGGATGCAGGTCTTTTTGTGGTTCATTTTTCAATAAAACGATGGAGGCTTCGGCACACTTTTGCGCGATGTCGAATCCGTCGGTGAGTAACTTTTGAATTTCTTTTTCTTTGGGAAGTTTCAAGTAGGGTTGTTCAAAAAGCCCGAGTTCAAACTTGACGCGCAAGACGCGGGCTACTGCTGAATCGATGCGTGCTTGAGCGAGTGCTTGTCCGAGTAAACTGGGTTCAAATAACTGAAAATGCGCGCAATCGGTCTGGAAAATCACGTCGAGGCCAGCGTCTAGGGCATGTTGGCCGCTTTCGTTGTAAGAACTTGCGGTGTGGTGCAGTACGAGTTCGCCGCCTACTGCATTTGCGTCGGATATCACGAAGCCCTTGAAGCCCCAGTCCTGCTTGAGGGTTTCGGTGAGAAGCGCTTTGGCTACTGAACATGCAGCGCCATCGAACGAATTATAGGCGCTCATGACCGAACGTGCTTTACCCTCGTGAAAAGCAGTCAGAAAAGGGCGGTAATGGCTCATGTACAGCGCGCGTTCGCTCAGGCCAATCGGGTAGGAGTCGCGGCCGCCTGCGCCAACATTGACCACAAAATGTTTGGGTGTACACACCACGCCGGCCGCCTCAAGTGGTAGAATAAATGCGAGCCCCATTTGGCTAGCTAAGTACGGATCTTCGCCGAAGGTTTCTTCGGTGCGGCCCCAGCGTACGTCGGTAGCTAAATTGAGCACAGGGCTCAGGACTTGGCGTATGCCAATGAGGCGCGCTTCGCGCGCAATTTGCGCTGCCGCGCTGCTCACAAGCTGCGGATCAAATGTAGCCGAAAGGCCAATAGCTTGTGGAAAGCTCGTAGCTTGGGCGCGCACCAAACCGTGCAATCCTTCGTCAAAAAAGATAATCGGGATGCCAAGGCGCGTGTTTTCAATGAAGTGTTTTTGAATGTCGTTGGCCCGCTCAATGAGTTCAAGGTTGGTGTTCGAACTTGAATAGTTCAGGATTTGTTGATTGGGGTCTGAAAGTGCCGAAGCAAATAACTGTATACCAAAAATGCCGTCGGTAAAACGGCATTTAGTGGTATCGAAGTCCGAAGGGACCATAAAAAGTTGCCAAGCTTTTTCTGAAGCGGTCATCCGACCAAGAAGGTCTGCAACGCGCGCTTCGATTGGCTGGCTTGGGTCTTTGTAGATTTGAGCGCTAAGCCCAAAACTAAAACACATAAAAAGAAGCAGTATTTTCATCTAGGACGAAGATACTGCAATCTTATAATCCATTAGCGGCCATGCGCAATTTAAGGTCGATGTACGCTTGTTCGTAAGCTTCGCGTTGCTTTTTGTCGCGGTTAGAGATGTCCATACGGCCCATTGTTTTGAGGATTTCGTCTGCAGCTGCGGTGTTGCGCAACGCAAAATAGGCCTCAAGTAAGTTAAAGTAGATGGCTACAGTGATGTCTTTGTCGATGCGTGCTTTTTTGTTTTCGATATCAGACTCTTCGAGTGCTTTGTTCCAGATACCAACGGCTTCGTTGAGTTTCATGGCGCCTTGCGCTTCGTTGGTGCCAAGCATCTTGAAGCCGAGGTTGGCTGCATTGAAAGCGTCGAGGAGGTCGTTGTGCGACTCGTTTTTAGATTTGACGAAGTTGAGTTCGAAAGTTTTTTCAGTGCGCTCAAAACCAATGCGGTCATTGACCATGTGGTTGATTACTTTAAGGTTTTCTTGCAAACATTTGTCTTCCATTTGCTTGAGTACTGAGCTCACATCCATTGAAGGTTGTGTTTTGGTAGCAGTACCTTTGTAAAGTTTAAATTCAGTGAATTCTGCAGGTGCCGCCGCATAAATTTCTTGATTGATGGCATTGGCCACGCGGAAGCTCATAGGGTGGCGGTAAGTGAACTCGATGTGGTAGTAAGTGACATTGTTGGTTGTAGAAACACCATCTTTACGCGTTACTTCTTGCTTTACTTCTGAAACAATCTTAGCTGGCGTCGCTTCAAATCCTTGTAGGGTTACTGTATAGTTGAGCGCGTTCGCTGCACCTTTTTGCAGGCCATCGATGAAGAGGTAGGTAGAGGCTAAAGAGTTGTAGTCGTATGCTGTTTTCATGACCGGCATCGGGATGGTGCGGCGGTAGGGTTGCGGTACGTAGTCTTTGACTGGTTTGTTGTTCTCGTTTAATACTTGTTTTTCGATGATTTTTGAAGCGGTAGACTTCTCGTTCCATGCTTTGGTTTCGCGCTCAAATTTTTCGTCTGCGGCCTTTTGTTTGTTCGGAAGGTCGGCCATTTCGCGCTGGTAGTCCGCTTCTGCTTGTGCTTTCTCGGCTTCGTATTGCGCCATTAATTTTTGGTTCTCTGCCTCATAAGCCGCAGTAACCGTTGCGGTGTAGGCTGTTGGTTTGGGCTGAACAGGGTTGCTCGGCAGTTTGGTGTAAGTATAGGTAATTGGCTCTTCTTTTACCGATTGTGCAAAAGAATTGAAAGCGAGGGCGATGGCCACTAAAAGGATTGATTTTTTCACGTGTTTATTTTTTGTACCCCCAAAGGACGTGAAAATTGGAGGAATAGTTGCTTTTACCCAGCTTAAATATGTGTTAATTGATTTTTTTTGATACGGTCAAAACATAAGTCCTTGTATTTTGTTTAAATAATAAACTCAAACATGAAACAAAACGGTATCCAGGTCAACAACAACACAATTGACATCCTCATTGACGAAATGGGAGACGAACACGTGAGCACCTCCGTAGAAACGCCTCTCAGACCTGACGCATTTGCACTTTCCGACGACGAGAAAATTGAACAAATTGCCGTGCATTTCGGCCAAATCATGGACCTCCTCGGCTTGGACCGCACAGACGACAGCCTCAGCGGGACGCCAAGGCGCGTAGCCAAAATGTATGTCAAAGAAATTTTCAGTGGCCTCAATCCTGCCAATTTCCCAGACATCAAGCTCTTCGAAAACAAATACCAGTACAACCAAATGCTCGTCGAGAAGAATATTTTGTTTTACTCAAACTGCGAGCACCACTTTGTGCCCATCATCGGCAAAGCGCACGTGGCCTATATTTCTTCGGGCAAGGTCATTGGCTTGTCTAAAATCAATCGGGTCGTGCAGCATTTCGCCCAGCGCCCACAGGTACAAGAGCGCCTCACCATGCAAATCACAAATGCACTTAAAAAAGTATTGGAAACAGAAGATGTTGCAGTTATTATCGATGCCACACACCTTTGTGTTTCGTCTAGAGGCGTCAAAGATGTCAATAGTAGCACAGTAACGGCTCACTACTGCGGCAAATTTGAAGAGGAAGCTACCAAGAACGAATTCTTGAAATATTTGGATTTATAAGTTTGCTTAATTTTGAGCATGACGCAAATGCAAAACCTCATTGAAGCACTCCATCTTTTGCCACACCCGGAGGGCGGATTCTACAAAGAAACCTATCGTTCTGAACTCACCCTCGAGGGTAAAGATCGACAACTGCTGACTTCCATTTATTTCTTGCTGACCTCAGACAACGTCTCCAAATTTCACCGTATCAAGAGCGATGAACTCTGGTATTTTCATGCCGGAAGCCCCTTGATTGTACACACACTTGGAGGGCGCGGCCACCAGCAACACCACCTCGGGCTCGAGCTTTCCAAAGGCCAACAGCCCTTTTTCTGGATCCCCAAAGACACCATTTTCGGCAGCACTGTTCTTGAAAATGACGGCTTCTCCTTGGTTTCCTGCGCCGTAGCACCCGGCTTCGACTTTCGCGATTTCGAGCTCTTTGAGCGCTCGGAACTGCTGGCAGCTTATCCGGAGCATAAAGAGATTGTGGAGCGCTTGAGTTAGTGAGCTTTTATCGGTGTTCATATTACTCATTTGCTTTTTTCAAATCTAAATCAAGTTGTGAACTTTTACTTTTTGAAAGTAAAGTGATGGCAACATGCTTATCCTTTTTGGTTAAATGCAATAAAGTGCTTTCATCTATGTAATTGTCAATCAAAACAATACTCTTTTTTGCACTGCGAATTATTCTTGAAGTTAACTCGTAAGCATCGAAAACCTGACCTTTAAAAAAGATACCTTGGGTGGGGATGAGCTTCGAATGAATTTGTAGGTCTATTTGTTGAACTTTATCTTTGAGTGTTTCAAATTGATCTTCCAAACGATTCATTCGGTTGTTTACAGCATAGCCTCTGAGTAAGTAGTCTTTTAAAACCTGATTTGCCCAGATGCGGAATTGCGAACCCTGTTTAGATTTGATTCGATATCCAACCGAAATGATTACATCGAGATTATAAAAGTTGATTTTACGTTTGATTTTACTTTTACCCTCGGTTTGAACTGTCAAGTATTCCTTGACAGTTGAAGCTTCTTCTAATTCATTTTCTTTGAAGCAATTTCTGATGTGTAGACTTACGTTTTGCTTTGATTGTTTGAACAATAATGCCATTTGTTCTTGACTCAGCCAAACTGTTTCATCCTCCAATTTTACTTCAATTCTTTCGGTTAACGCATCTGGTTGGTAGAGGATTATTTCATTTTTCATGTGGCTCCAAAAATTCAAAACTACACAAGCGGATTATCCAATTAGAGAAATTGAAGCGAAAAAAAGAGCAGGAGTAAGGGATATTACGGAATTTACCGCACCACGACCACAAAACCCTGATAAATTTCATTTACCGTATTGGCGGGCTTGAAATAAACCACATACGTGTAAACGCCATCAAGTACCGGAAGGCCTGTTCTTTGGTCGGTGCCGTCCCATTTGAATTGGGTAGGAGAGAGGTCAGCGATGACATTGCCCCAGCGGTTGAGGATCCAACCACGTTCAATCAAGCCATTTTGAAAGACAATTTCAAAGGTGTCGTTAACGTCATCTCCGTTGGGTGTAAATACGTTAGGAATAAAGATGACTGCTGGTTCGGTCACACAAGAGGTTTCTTGAACTTGGATGGTATGCAGGATGCTGCAACCATTCGCATCGGTTTCGGTTTGCACCACATTTTGGGTGTTGTAGATCCATTGGTTGAAAACCCAAACGGAGTCGAACTCACAAAGTGGTATTGTTTCGCTGATATTTAATGTGTTGTAGACATTCAAGTAGGCGATATGCGTGCTATCACAAAGATTGACATCTAAGAAAGATTGTGCATAAGTGCCTGGGCTGCTCTGCCAATTGCCATTGATCAGGATGGAATCGCCCGGGCAAATAGTAATGGTTTCGGAAGTGGTTTGAGGCGTGCAACCATTGGTAACGACAAGCACAATACATTGTGTGTCTGTACAAATACCGGAGCCGAGTGAATAACATACTTGCCAAGAGCCAACGCCGGCAATTTGTGGGTTGAAACTCCCAGAGGCACTCAGGCAGGCGCCACAATTAGCATTCCAGACACCTCCTGAGTTCAGTGCCTGAAGTTGTTGTGCCGGATCTTGATTGGTAAAGGGGCCGGCAGCTGAAATGGCTGCGTTTGGCAAGGCCGCACCAGCAACGATGGTGTAGGTTTCACTTTCGCCACAGCCG